>Ga0209617_10001695_pt1 | contig 10309 bp, 9 predicted proteins | sample LakEriepJuly2011_2_FD_187459 | JGI IMG/M metagenome (GOLD analysis project Ga0209617, IMG submission 187459) | Freshwater microbial communities from dead zone in Lake Erie, Canada - CCB epilimnion July 2011 (SPAdes) (version 2) | ecosystem: Environmental > Aquatic > Freshwater > Lentic >... | reverse complement strand
ATAGTCAGGGTATAATAAATTGTAATTTATTTGTGAATATAATGAACCACTATATTCGTGTAATATTTTAGACATTAATTCCTCAAAATATACATCTTCGTACGCGTATTGAAAGTTAAATTTTCCTACCGATTTTTTAGAAGAAGGTTTTATTAAACCTATTGTTGTTAATTCCAATAACTCCTTATTTATATAAGTATCTCCTGAGGTTTTTGAAGTTAGCTCAATAATCCTGTGCTCTTTCAACACATTATTTAATGTATTAAGATTCACAATAGCCTTTTTCCCTATAAAATATCCTATATTATAAAAGGTCTCAGGGTTCTCATATGTCTTCTTTTTAAGCAAAGCATTATTGGCTATAATGCATCTCTTCATCTCATTATTAAACATAAATAGTGCCTTGTTAACTCCATAAGCCTTCTTATTATATATGATAACTATATTATTAGCATCATTATCGAGGTAATCCGCCACTGGTAGATTCTCTAAATTTATAGGATCATATACTAACATATCTGCGCTATTTTATATATTCTATAATATATCATCATAATAATATATTAAATTACAAAAATAAAGCAGTTATATTAGAATTATTTACAGCTTAGCCTCGCACTCTAATGTTTTAGGATTGCGACGAGTTCCCTTAGGGCAACGCGCCATTTTGGCTTTTGTATTATTTTTAACAATGCATTTCATTGTTTTTATATCTCTTCTCATTCCTTTCGGACATTTATTCAACTTAACAGGCTTAACAGGTGTAATATCCTTGCTTTTGCTGGAATATGCAACAAATTTTTTAACCTTTGATATTGAATCGGATGAAGATTTTTTTTGTTCAATATGAGATATTTTTTTAGGTTTTATATCATAAGTATCTAATGATACACATCCTGTTTTAATAGTAAATTGGTCAGGTTTAAAAGGTTTCGCTAATACAGTATATTCATTTCCTTGTTTGCTTATAAGTTCAAATATTATATTACGAGGTAATAAATATTCTTTTTCATCTTTATACATAGTATTTGAAACCATATTTATAAAAGGCAATCCGTCTTCAAGATATATTTTGTATAAAACAGATTTTGCAAGATTTTGAGAAAACATTTTAGCAACTGAATATTTAGAAGAAATAGAAGTATAATTAAGAATTAGCGCAGTATCACCAACATTTTCAAGAGCAGTACCATTTGTGTTAATATATTTTTCTTTCATTCCCCTATAAAAAACTTTTTTATAAGTTTTTTCATATCTGGGCGCTGCTTCAACGAATACTGTGTCTATTTTAGTAATTATTCTGTCTAACTCATTTTTAAAGTCTATGTATTTTATAGTATTATTAACAGTAGTATTAAATTTGTAATATAACTTTGCTTTTAAATCGTAATATAAAACATTTTTTATATCGTAGTCCACTATATTGTTATCATTATTATATAATTCAGGATCCAATAAATTTTTATTGATATAAAAGTACAATCTCCTACTATATTGTTTTAAAAATTCCGACATTAATTCGTCAAAATAAACATCATCCATACCAAATTTAAAGTTATTTTTTTTAGAATTTTTATTAGTTTTGTTTTTATCAATTATGTTTATAGTTGTTAATTTCAATAACTCCTTATTTATATAAGTATCTCCTGGGGTTTTTGAAGTTAGCTCAATAACTCTATGCTTTTCCAAAACCTTATTTAAGGTAGCGAGGTTAACACTTGCCTTTTTACCAATAAAATACCCTATATTATAAAAGGTTTTAGGATTTTTATATGTAGTTTTTTTAAGTAATGCTCCATTCTCGATAATACATTTCTTTAATTCTTGATTAAACATAAATAGTGCCTTATTAACACCATAAGCCTTCTCTTTTAAAAACACAACTATATTATTAGTATCATTTTCTAGGTAATCGTTAAATGGTATATTCTCTAAATTTATAGGGTCGTATATTAACATTTTTTATTAGTATATCTATAAAATGATTGGATTATAATTTAGGTACGCATAATAATGTTTTAGGATTACGACGAGTTCCCTTAGGGCAACGCGCCATTTTTGTTTTGGGAGGTTTTGGCTCAGGCTCAGGCTCAGGCTTAGGCTTTGCCTTAGTTTTCATATTCTGTTTAGGGACGCATTCCTTTGTTATTTTATTTCTTACCATTCCGTTAGGACATCTCTTTGATTTAACAGGTTTAACATTGTCTTTGATTTTTCCCGAATCAGCTTTTGACTTTACTTTAGTAGGAGATGATGACAATTTTTTAGATTTTATAGATGATAGCGTAGCGGGCTGGATATCATAAAAGTCTAATGGAATACAGCCAGTTTTAATGGCGAACTGATCTTTTTTAAAGGGTTTCGCTAAAATAGTGTATTCTTTTCCTTGCTTACTTATAAGTTCAAAAATTATATTACGGGGAAGCAAGTATTCTTTTTCATCTTCAAATACCGCATTTGATACCATATTTATAAAAGGCAATCCTTCTTCGAGATATATTTTATAAATAATTGCTTTTGATCCCGACATAGCAAAGTTTTTAGCTGCATCATATTCTGAAGAAACAGATGTATAATTGAGAATCAGCGCGGTATCACCTATATTTTCTAATTCGCCGCCATCTGTATTAATATATTTTTCCTTCATTCCTCTATAAAACACTTTATGAATATAAGTTTTTTCATATCGTGGCGCTGCTTCAATAAAACCCTTGTCTATTTTAATAACCATTTTATCTACAGCATTTTTAAAGCTTATGTTATTAAATTTTTTTACACTTTTTGAAATTTTTTTTAATAGTTCAACTAATTCATAGTTTAATTGTCCCTTATTATTAAATTGCTGATTATATAATTCGGGATTTATTAAACTTCTATTGATATAATAGAACATTTCCAAACTATATTCTTTCAAAATAGAAGACATTAGTTCATCAAAATACACATCTTCATAGGCGTGTTTAAAATTAACATTTCCTATAGAATTTTTAGATGGTGGTTTTAGGATGCCTATCGTTGTTAATTCCAATAACTCCTTATTTATGTAAATATCTCCTGAGGTTTTTGAAGTTAGCTCAATAATCCTGTGCTCTTTCAAGACATCGTTTAATGTATCAAGATTAACAATAACTTTTTTCCCTATAAAATACCCTATATTATAGAAGGTCTCCGGGTCATCATAAGTCTTCTTTTTAAGCAAAGCATTATTGGCTATAATGCATCTCTTCATTTCATTATTAAACATAAACAGCGCCTTGTTAACTCCATAAGCCTTCTTATTATAAATGATAACTATATTATTAGCGTCATTATCAAGGTAATCGGCAACTTGTAAATTCTCTAAATTTATAGGATCATATACTAACATCTCAGAACTATTTTATATATTTTATATATTCTATAATATATCATCATAATAATTACTATATTGCAAAAATAAGGCTGTTATATTGGAATTACTCAAACTTTGGCTTAGCTTCGCATAGTAATGTTTTAGGATTGCGTCGTGTTCCTTTAGGGCAACGCCCCAATTTGGCTTTTGGCTCAGGCTTAGCCTTAGCCTCGGCCTTAGCTTTTGCTTTAGAAACACATTCCTTTGTTATTTTATTTCTTACCATTCCCTTAGGACATCTTTTTTTAATAAGTTTAACATTGTCTTTGCTTTTAGCTGAATCAGCTTTTGACTTTAATTTTAGAGGCGATGATGACAATTTTGTAGATTTTATAGAAGATAGCTTAGCAGATAACTTAATAGGAGTAGCATGTAGAGGAAGCGTAGCAAGCGTAGAAAGCGTAGCAGATAGCGGAAGCGAGGCAGGCTGGATATCATAAAAGTCTAACGGGATACATCCTGTTTTAATGGCGAACTGATCTTTTTTAAAGGGTTTCGCTATCACAGTATATTCATCGCCATTTTTACTTATAAGTTCAAATATTATATTTCGCGGCAACAAGTATTCTTTTTCATCTATAAATTGTGTTGTTGATACCATATTGATAAAAGGCAATCCTTCTTCCAGATATATTATATAAACAGCCGGGTTTGTTCCTGACATAGCAAACTGTTTAGCTTCATCATATGCTGAAGAAATAGATGTATAATTGAGAATCAACGCAGTATCACCTATATTTTCTAATTTATCGCCATTTGTATTAATATATTTTTCCTTCATTCCTCTATAAAACACTTTATGAATATATGCTCTTTCATATCGTGGTGCGGCTTCAATAAAACCCTTATCTATTTTAGTAATTACAGTATCCATAGCATTTTTAACATCTATATTCTTAAAGCTTTTTTTATATTTAACTTTTAAATCTTTTTGTAACACAGATTTTAAATATTCGTCTGTTAATGGTTCATCATTATTATATAATTCTGGATCTAATAAGCTGTTATTTATATAATAATAGAGAGACATACTATATTTTTCTAAAATAAAGGATATTAATTCATCAAAATATACATCTTCATACGCGTGTTTAAAATTAACTTTTCCTACCGATTTTTTAGAAGAAGGTTTTATTAAGCCTATTGTTGTTAATTCCAATAACTCCTTATTTATATAAGTATCTCCTGAGGTTTTTGAAGTTAGCTCAACAACCCTGTGCTCTTTCAAGACATCGTTTAATGTATTCTGATTAACAATGACTTTTTTCCCTATAAAATATCCTATATTATAGAAGGTCTCTGGGTTATCATATGTCTTCTTCTTAAGCAAAGCATTATTTGCTATAATGCATCTCTTCATTTCATTATTAAACATAAATAGTGCCTTGTTAACTCCATAAGCCTTCTTATTATATATGATAACTATATTATTAGGGTCATTATCAAGGTAATCATCAAGTGGTATATTCTCTAAATTGATAGGATCATATACTAACATTACCATGATATTTTATCTATTTTATATAAATATATTTAAAAAAAATGATATATAAATATATCAATATTAATATTTAAAACAAATGCAGGGAATTATTAGTTTTTCTAACAGGATAGCGCTAAACATTAAGAGCAATGAGCATAAAGATGATATTTTGAACGATTTGAGTACCTTGTACAAAATCAAGATATTACAAAGGCATCATCATAATCTTGATAATACGAATGTTAATGTAGTTACTACTAATCATCTTATGAATTTGCGCTCAAATGGTAATAGATACTATCTTTATTTTACTCTATATAATGATATTGAAACGATGTATTATATAGATAAAAAGATACACCCAGGATATCAAAGGCCGCGCATTATATTTGGAAGAGGATTATTTGATAAAAAGCTGTTTAAAAATACGCTTCTTGATGGCGAGATGGTGAAGTGCAAGGATGACACTTGGACATTCCTAATTAATGATATAGTATGTTATGAAGGCAAATACTTGAATAATAAAACATTGCCTGACAGGCTCAATATTATTTATAATATGCTTGATACTCAATATACTCCCGATAGCACTATTGATGTATGTAATTACAAGGTCAAAAGCTATTTCAATATGTACAAAGAGTCTATCGCAGAATTACACAAGCTCTCCAATAGCCTCAATTATACTTGTAGAGGCATCTATATTTGGCCTTACGATTTGAAATATAAGCCTAAGCTCTATAACTTTGACGAAACTAATGTTATTGATGTAGTCAGAAAAACAAAGGATATCACTGAGTTTAAAACAATTGAAAACCAAAACATCCAGATTGATAATTGCATCATAATTGATACAATCCCAGAAATAGAGCATGTGAGAGAAAATGCCGAGTCGTCTACGCCTTCTACGTCGTCTACGCCTTCTACGGCTACTGTCGCGGCTGCCTCTACGGATGCCTCAGCAGATGAGAAAGTGCTGTTCTTGATGAAAACTCTCGAACCTGATATATATGATATTTATGAGACAGAAAATGCGAATGATAAATCTATTGGAATTGCACTGGTCCAAACGATGAATGATAGTAAAATATTGCGGACGGCTTTTAGAGATAAGAATGCTATGACGGTTCTCAAGTTCGCCTGTACATATAATGACAAATTTAAAAAATGGAGAGCTGTTCGTCAAGTGCTTATGCTTACTTCATAATTGCCGGGAGTTTGTCGTGCGATTTGTAATCAATTAAAGTGAAATCGTTATATGTCAGGGATTCTATCCATTTTATTTTATCATCTACCGACGATTCAATATCTGGCGCTGCCTTTTCAATAATAACTCGCGGGCTATCATATATCTCCAAATCTATTTGTTTTTTTACTTGATCTATATGTTCTTCATAAATATGAGCATCACACAACGACAAGCAGATTTCGGAAGATTTCATATGTAATAAATGCGCAATTATTTGCGTCAATAGCGCACAGCTTGCGATATTAAAAGGGAGGCCTAAGAATAAATCCGAGCTTCTCATAGTAAGATGACAACATAAGCCATCTTTAGTTTTATTAAAGATATATAGAATATGACAGGGCGGTAACGCCATAATATTTAAATCTACAGGATTCCACGCAGACAATACGGCGCGCCTACTATTTTCCATAAGCAATTCCGTAATCACATATTTTACTTGATCCGCTCCTCCCAATTCCGGGAAGTCTTCGGTACTGTCATTTAGTTTATTGGGGATGTATTTTTTGCCGAACATGCGCCATTGCCATCCATAGACAGGCCCCAATTCGCCCTCTTCATAATCTTGTAGCCCTACGCTATCTAAATATTCGCGCTTTGAATTTCCGTTCCAGATATTAACATTTTTCTCTTTAAGTTCATTAGCATTCGTAGAGCCTTTGAGAAACCATAATAATTCTTCAACAATTCCTCTAAAAAATACCTTTTTGCTCGTTATCAATGGAAAGCTGGTTGAAATATTATCAAACTTAATCATACACCCAAAACGCGAGAACACATTGCCGTTTCTCGTATTTTTAAACTCGCCATTCAAAGTATCTTTCAATAGGTTAATATAGCCTTCTTCATTTTTATAAAACATAGTTTGAATGATATGTGATATAGGGATATGTATAGGATATAAGATATTATGTCATTTACTATTTATATATGTTATAATAATAGATAATTGTCGGAGTATGAAGGATTGTCCCAGTGAGAAAATATTGAATCCCATTACTAATAGGTGTGTAAGCAAAAAAGGTAAAATAGGCGCTAAAATATTGAAGGATAATAAAGAGATAAACATAAGCAATGAACATAACAGCTGTTTTATAGATAGCCTCTTGGTCGCACTATTTCATTTCAAGAATAGAGTAATATATAATATGTTTTTTAGAATTAATAAACTGGAACACAGATATGCTCAGCGTATTCAGACAGAATTATATAATATCTATGAGTATATCAATAAAAGCAAGGATATAGAAAACAAAAAATGTAATATGATAAGGAAATATTTAGAGAAATATTATAGAGAGCTTGTGAAAATTAATGAAAACAATAGAATCTTTTTTAATAACAGGGATAACTGGTTGAAGCAACAGATTGATGTATTTGAGCTAATAACTTATTTTGACAAGATATTTAATTTCAAGCTTAATGTCAAGATTCGCGATGGGGATAATAAGTATAAGAAGAATATGATACAAGAGATATCATCATCCTATTTAATGGGAAAGTCTAAGCTTGACATATCCACGCTTATACCAAATCGCCTCGACAGGTATGATTTTGATAGCAATAATTATTATAAAAACTCCAAGGGAAAGCTGATAAAATACTATGAAAAGGAATATAACATATTAAAAACGAATGGCGTATTGATAATAGAAATATATAGAAATATTGGCGATGAAACTAAGCTGGCTACTAAAATTGTCTATCCTAATACTATAAAAATATCAGGGGATAAAAAGGAGCTTAAACTGAGATCTATAATATTACATAAAGGGGAAACAGTAGAATCCGGGCATTATACGGCGCTTTTAAAGAGGAATGGCAAAACATACGAATACGATGATATACGAGATACAAAGGTTAAAGAGATTACCCCAGAATACGAAAAGAGTATGCGAAAAGACATAGTATGCCTAATATACGCACGATAACACCACCATCCGCCACCAATCCACCAGCATCATTCCCTCCTCTCAATAGCTTCTCGGTAGCCTCTCGGTAGCCTCTCAATAGCCTCTCAATAGCCTCTCAATAGCCCCTCAATAGCCTCTCAATAGCCTCTCAATAGCCTCTCAATAGCCTCTCAATAGCCTCTCAATAGCCTCTCAATAGCCTCTCAATAGCCTCTCAATAGCCTCTCAATAGCCTCTCAATAGCCTCTCAATCATATCTCTATAATTATTATAAAAATACTTAGATTAACAGAGCAGTTATATAGACACCAGAATATTATTATTTTTTAATTTTTAAATTTGAGTACATCTTTCTGTTTTTTCAAAAATTTCAAAAGTTTTTTGGAAATTACAAAATAAATCAAGAGATGTACTCAAAATTTAATTTTCAAATTTTACAAAAACCTGGTTTCTTTTTAAGACATCATACTGGTATCACAAATAGCTCAATAGCCCCTCGATAGCCCCTCAATAGCCCCTCAATAGCCCGCGATAGCCCGCGTTGGGGGCGGGTTCCCCCATAGGGCGGTCTCCCCCACCTCTCAGTAAGCCCGCGTTGGGGGCGGGTTCCCCCATAGGGCGGGTTCCCCCAGCGGGTTCCTCCATCTCCAGTCATTATAATTATATAATAAGAAAGAGTAGGGAGAGTAGTTATAGTTAATGAAGAGCGGGAAGCATATTATAATTGGCGCAGGTATTACTGGGTTATATTTGGCATATAAATTGTTATTAAAAGGCGTTTCGGCAGCTGATATAGTTATATTTGAGGGTTCCGATAGAATTGGCGGGCGTATTTATACGAACGAACATAAAGGCTTTAGATATTCAGTAGGCGCAGGGAGATTAGGAAAGAAGCATAAATATGTTATGAAGATAATCAAGGATTTTAAACTCCAAGACCAAATATTAAATATTGGAAAAAATACGAATTATTTTGTTGAAGGGCGCTTGATGAATGAGGCTGAACTATTGAGCCATTATAAATCTAATTTCAAGAGCCTCAATGAATTGTGGAGATATGCAATTGAAAAGAAATTGAATGGTAATAAATATGATCCGAGTTTATATAATTTACATAACTATTTTTCTCTAATATTGAGCGAAAATGAAGTTGAGTTGCTCAAGATATCTCTTGGATATATTGGCGAGATGTATGATATGAATGCCTATAATGGCCTCTTGACATTGCGAAAAGATTTTGATATTCGCAATAATGAGTTTTTCATATTACGCGACGGAATACATATACTATGCGATGTACTCTATAAATATATATTGGATGCTGGTGTGCCTGTTAAATTTTCATCAATGTTAGAAGATGTCTGCGATGGCTGCGAAAGCGGCGCTGGCGGCGACAAGAAATATGTAAAGGTTGGTGGAGTTAAACATAGCTATTCCAAGCTATATCTAACAATTAAAAGGGGTGATTATATGAATATCGGGTATTTCAAGAAATACGAGAGTCTCTTTAATACTGTTAGTGATGGACATTTACTGAGAATATTCGCTCAATACAAAGATGTCTGGTTTAAAGATATGCCTAAGATACTTACGCAAAATAAATTGCAGTTTATCATTCCTATAGATTACAACAGTGGCTTAATACAAATCAGTTATAGCGACAGATATAATGCTGACTTTTGGAATGCCTTTAAAAATGAGAAAGATGTCAAAAAATATTTGACGAAAATATTGAATGAGATGTTTCCTGAAAAAAATATAAAGGAGCCGGAATGGATTACAATGCATTTCTGGAAAGCCGGAGATCATATGTGGAATGTCGGAGTAAATACGAAAAAAATACAGGAAAAAATAGACGATATATTTATTCCAAAAGATATCTATATATTGGGCGAAACATATAGCGAACGCCAAGCATGGATTGAAGGAGCCATAGAAACCGTCCATAAAAAGCTAAATATATAGAAAGGAAGGTATCCGTAAGCCTGCTTAATAGGATCGATGCAAACAGCTACAGTCATTGATGTTACCGCCGCAGAAATTGGTACAGAAAAATTGCGGGCTTCTGGTTCTACTATATTTGGACGCTTCTCGATCGACTAAGCTCTTTTTATCATTATATTTATTTCCCACGAGATTTTTGTTATTTTTCATGATAATATTGAGGATATTATAGGTAATATCAAGCTTATCCTTGATACTGATTTTGCTTGCAATAGAAGCCGACATATTCCCTTTATATAATAAATTTCATAAAATCTTAAATCAATTTTTTA
>Ga0209617_10001694_pt1 | contig 10312 bp, 7 predicted proteins | sample LakEriepJuly2011_2_FD_187459 | JGI IMG/M metagenome (GOLD analysis project Ga0209617, IMG submission 187459) | Freshwater microbial communities from dead zone in Lake Erie, Canada - CCB epilimnion July 2011 (SPAdes) (version 2) | ecosystem: Environmental > Aquatic > Freshwater > Lentic >... | reverse complement strand
AAGTAGTGCTCCTTTTATAGACGCTCGAGCCTGATTTAGGGTCGAGGACTGCTTCAAACCTGAGCCCATCCTACACAAAAGGTTGAGTCGATGCGACTCAGGTTTGCCACTCCACATAACAGGCGACGTTGCTCCTTTATTCCCTACCCTTACCTCCATGAACCTGACCCTTGCCGCGATCTCCTACGGGATAACTGTTTTTGCCCTTGTCCTTCTAGCTGTGCGCGTTCGCACGCTACTTGGGATCTATAAAAAGGGTGCAGCAGATCCCACACGTCGCAACGACAAGGGAACGCGTCTTCGCATGGCTTTGCGCGAAATCTTTGGTCACACCAAGATGTTTAATTTCACCGTTGTTGGTTTTGCGCACTGGTTTGTCATGATCGGTTTCTTTGCTTTGTTTGGAACTCTCATTACCGCCTACGGTCAACTTATTAATCCCCGCTTTGCACTTCCTGTAATCGGTCACTTCTGGGTTTATGAATATTTCACTGAGCTCATCGCGTGGGCAACTGGAATTGGAATTGTTACATTAATTGGAGTTCGCCAGGTAACACGTCTTCGCAATAAGCGCTCACGCTTCTATGGCAGCGGAATGGCCAAGGCTTATTACGTTGAAGCAACAATCTTGCTTATTGTTTTCTGCGTTATTGCACTGCGTGGTCTTGAAGGTGCTCTTTCTGATGAAACTGCTTGGAACCGTCACTTTGTAACTACATGGTTTATTGCTGACATGTTTAAATCATGGACGCTGACTCAACTACTTTCAACTATTCAAATAGTGGCAGCAATTAAAATTGTTGGTTCAATGACCTGGTTTATTGTTATTGCATCAAATCTGACAATGGGTATTGCTTGGCACCGCTTCTTAGCACCATTTAATATCTACTACCGCAGAAACGCAGATGGAAAGAATTCACTAGGACCACTTCCCGAGATGCTCTCACATGGTGAAGTAGTTAACTTTGAAGATCCAAAAGATGATGATGTCTTTGGTCTTGGTACTCGCGCCGACATAACCTGGAAGGGTTTGTTGGATATGACTTCATGTACTGAGTGCGGTCGCTGCCAGTCACAGTGCCCTGCTTGGCACACCGATAAACCACTATCGCCAAAGCTTTTAATCATGGCCATGCGCGATCACGCCTTTTCTAAGACTGTTGAAACTGAAGCAATGGTGGGCGAAAACGCTGCTATTACTTCAGATATTTTGTGGTCTTGCACATCTTGTGGTGCTTGTGTAAATGAGTGCCCAGTAGATATCGAACACATTGATCACATCGTTAACATGCGCCGCTATCAGGTAATGGTGGAATCAGATTTCCCAGCCGAACTCGGTGGAACTTTCCGTAACCTAGAACAATCAGGTAACCCATGGGGTGCTAATAAAAATGATCGTGAAGCGTGGATCGCTGAATGTGATTTCCCCATTAAAGTTGTTGAAGGTGTATTGCCTGATGAAGTGGAGTACTTATTCTGGGTGGGTTGCGCCGGTGCATACGATGAACGTGCCCGCAAAACCACCAAGGCAGTTGCTGAACTTCTCTACATGGCCGGTGTTGAGTTTGCAGTCCTTGGAAAGAAAGAGACCTGCACAGGAGATCCTGCACGTCGTGCTGGTAATGAGTTCTTGTATCAAATCATGGCAGCTGAGAATATTGAAACATTTAAGGAAGTATTTGCTGATCGTCCTAAGGGTAAAAAGAAAGTTGTTGTTACCTGCCCACATTGCTTCACAACAATTGGGCGCGATTATGCACAAAGCGGTTTTGAATTAGAGATGGTTCACCACACTCAACTACTTAATCAGTTAATTCGTGAGAAGAAACTACTGCCAGTAAAGATGAGTCACACAGCAATGACTTATCACGACCCTTGCTACCTAGGCCGTCACAATGAGATTTATCAACCACCACGTGAAATTCTTGAAGCAACTGGTGCACAGCTCACTGAAATGCCACGTAATAAAGAACGCTCGTTCTGTTGTGGCGCCGGTGGCGGTCGCATGTGGATGGAAGAGAAGATCGGAACGCGTATTAACTTAAATCGCGTTGATGAAGCTATTGGAACAGGGGCAGAAGAGCTAGCTGTTGCCTGTCCTTTCTGCCGCGTTATGACTACCGATGGAATGAGCGCTCGTGAGTCATCCATGGAGGTTCTAGACGTGGCTCAGGTCTTGCTGCGCTCCGTTAAGGGTTAGTTCAAAGATTCCATAGCTTTTAGAACTGCAATGCGCTCAGCAATAGGTGGATGTGTTGCAAACATCTTAGAGACAGCTTTTGCATCTAACGGTGATTCGATCCAGATATGTGCAATGGAGTTTGATTTCTGACGCACAACGGTTGAATCCCGCTCTAGTACTTCAAGAGCGCTGCGCAGGCCTGCTGGGTTTCTCGTGAAGGCCACAGCAGTTGCATCAGCAAGTGATTCACGCTTGCGTGAAATAGCTGACTTTAAAAGTATGGCAGCTATTGGTGCCAAGATAAGAATAAGAAGTGAGAAGACCAAAAGAATTGGATTACCACCACTGCGGTCACGATCTCTTCCGCCACCAAACCACATCATGCGCATCAACATGTCACTCAAGATTGCAATAGCACCTGCTGTAGTTGCTGCAACGGCTGAAACTAAAGTGTCACGGTTAGCAACATGGGCTAATTCATGGGCAATAACTCCTTGTAGTTGGTCGCGATCCATAGCGTCCAAGATGCCTGTTGTGAAGGCGATGAGGGCGTGATCTTGATTGCGCCCTGTAGCAAAAGCGTTAGGTGCACTATCAATAACGATTGCAACCTTTGGCATTGGTAGGCCACTGGCAATTGTTATCTCTTGAATCAAACCAAATAGCTTTGGATTATCTGATTCTTGAATTAACTTTGCACCAGTCATTGTTAAAACTAATTTATCTGAACCGTAATAAGAACCCCAGACTGAAACAAGCGCAATACCAACTGCAATTGGAACAATTGCTGTAGTTGATTGGCCAAAGTAGGTAAGGGCAGCTAGCGCCACAAGCCAGACCAGCACACCCATACCTACGAGCAGCCCGATTGTCTTGCGGCGATTAGCCGCTTGTTGGCCTCTAAAGTTCATTAAAACTTAACGCTTGGAGCTTTGCGATCTTGTGGATCTTCAACTTCGTAGAACTCACGCTCATCAACCTTTGCAAAACCGGCAAAGAAGTTAGTAGGCACTGTTTTAACGGCAGTGTTGAGTTCGCGCACGTTGTCGTTATAGAACTGACGAGAGAAGGCAACTTTATTCTCTGTTGTTGCTAACTCTTCTTGAAGTGAGATGAAGTTAGCTGAAGCTTTTAGATCTGGATATGCCTCAGCAACAGCGAGTAATCCACGCAACGCTTGTGTGAGCATTCCATCGGCAGCAGCTGTATCTGCAACCGTGCTTGCAGTTGTTGCTTTAGCACGTGCTGTGACTACAGCATCAAAAGTTGATTGTTCATGCGCTGCATATCCCTTAACGGTCTCAACCAGGTTAGGGATTAAATCAGCACGGCGCTTGAGTTGAACTTCAATCTGTGCCCATGCTTCATCAACTGAGATGTTGAGGCGAATGAGGCGGTTGTATTGCGCAACAAAGAAAAGGACGACTAGAGCGATGACACCGAGAACAATGATTATTTCCATACCTAATTAAACCCCCTTTTAGGCAGATTCATTCCTTGGATTTTTAGTCGATCTTAGATTTGTGGAAGTTCAAAAACGAGCGTGAAGCCGTTGGGCCGCGCTGGCCTTGGTAGCGAGAGCCATACTTCTCACTGCCATATGGGTGATCGGCAGGCGATGACAGTTTGATTAAGCACAATTGCCCAATCTTCATTCCTGGAAAGAGTTTGACTGGCAGGTTTGCAACATTGGAAAGCTCTAAGGTGATGTGACCACTAAAGCCTGGATCAATAAAGCCGGCAGTTGAATGTGTTAGTAGTCCTAGGCGACCCAGTGAAGATTTACCTTCCAAACGACCTGCGATGTCATCTGGCAATGTAATAACTTCATAGGTGCTTGCTAAAACAAACTCACCTGGGTGCAGGATGAAAGCTTCATCGCCTTCGGCGATGACTTCGCGGGTGAGCTCTGATTGCTCTATTGAGGGATCAATAACGCTGTATTTATGGTTTTCAAAGACGCGGAAGTATTTGTCTAAGCGAACATCCACCGATGAAGGTTGAATCATGGCCTCATGGAATGGTTCACAGGCGACCCGACCTGCTTTGATTTCGGCGAGAATGTCGCGATCACTTAGTAGCACGCGCTGACCCTATCTTGGATTAGAGGGCCAACGGGGCAGCGAAATACGCTCACTGGAGTTGCATAAGTTACTGGTGGGTAGCACTATTTACCTATGGGCCACTACATAGCCAACCTGCGAGATATTGAATTCTGCCTCTTTGACCTTTTGGGGCGCGAAAAAGTTATGGGTACTTCTTTGTACTCAGATGTTGATCGCGACACCGCAATGGGCATGTTGGAAGAGATGAAGCGCTTGTGTGAGAACGATCTTGCTGCATCTTTTGTTGAAGGCGATCGCGTTGGTGCAACGCTCAATAAAGAAACTGGAAATGTCACTCTTCCAGCATCTTTCATTAAATCTTACAAAGCATACGTTGATGGTGAATGGTGGCGTGTTGATGCACCAGTTGAACTAGGTGGAATGAAGATTCCTCCATCTGTGCGCTGGGCAATTGCTGAGATGGTTTTAGGATCAAATCCTGGAGTGCACCTCTATGCCTCAGGTTATTCATTTGCGCAAGTTGCATACGTTCTTGGAACACCAGAGCAAAAAAAGATTGCAAAGCACATGGTTGAAAAGCACTGGGGCGCCACAATGCAGTTGACTGAACCAGATGCTGGTTCTGATGTTGGTGCTGGTCGTAGCAAGGCTGTGGCGCAACCTGATGGCACGTGGCACATCACCGGATCAAAGCGCTATATCACTTCAGGGGATGCTGACTTCTATGACAATGTTATGCACTTTGTTCTTGCTCGCCGTGAAGGTGGCGGTCCAGGAACTAAAGGTCTTTCACTATTTTTGATTCCTAAGTTTATGTTTGATTTTGAAACAGGAGAACTTGGAAAGCGCAATGGAGTCTTTGTTACTGCCCTTGAGGACAAAATGGGCCTCAACATCTCTGCCACATGTGAAGTTCAATTAGGTGAGCATGAGCCGGCAGTTGGCTATCTATTAGGTGAAGTGCATGAAGGTATTGCACAGATGTTTAAAGTTATTGAGTTCGCCCGCATGATGGTGGGAACTAAAGCTATTGCAACACTTTCTGCTGGATATCAGCAAGCTCTCTCATACGCCAAAGAGCGTGTGCAGGGCGGAGATATGAAGGTAATGAATGACAAGGCATCACCTCGTGTGACCATCATTAAGCACCCAGATGTGCGCCGCTCATTAATGGTTCAAAAGTCTTATTCAGAGGGCATGAGAGCACTCGTTCTCTACACCGCCTCTATCCAAGATGAGATTGAACTTGCAACTAAAGCTGGCGATAAAGAGCGCACTGAAGATTTGGAAAAACTCAACGATCTTTTGCTTCCTATTGTTAAGGGTTATGGATCAGAGAAGTCTTGGACTCTTCTTGGTACTGAATCTCTACAAACATTTGGTGGTGCTGGCTTTACTCGTGACTGGCCAATTGAACAATATGTTCGTGATGCCAAGATTGACACTCTCTATGAAGGCACAACTGCTATCCAAGGTCTTGATTTCTTCTTCCGTAAGATTGTTAAAGATGGTGGACGGACAATCGGTTTACTGAGTAAAGAAATCAAAGCCTTTGCTGATGCTGGTGGTTCAAATCCTGAAGAAAAGAAAGCGCTACTTAAAGCATTAGATGATCTCGGTGCAATTATTGGCGTGCTAGTGGGCCATGCGATGGAATCACAAACAGATGCAGTCAAGATCTACAAAGTTGGCTTAAACACATCACGCTGCCTCATGGCAGTGGGTGACATCATCACCTCTTGGTTACTACTTCGCCAAGCAGATATCGCTGTTGCAAAGCTGCCAACTGCAACTGGTAAAGATAAAGATTTCTACAGCGGCAAGATTGCTGCTGCGCAGTTCTTTGTTAAGAACTATTTGCCTCATATCAGCGCAGATCGCACCATTGTTGAAGCAACTGATGGCTCCATCATGGAACTACCTGAAAGCGCCTTTTAAACCGCTATCCTTGCCGGATGCTCACGCGCTATAGGGGAGAAATCCTCACCTTACTCGGCGCTATCTTTTTCTCCTTTAATGGAGTTATTGCCAAGTTAGTTTTAACTTCAGGGCTCTCATCCATGCGTTTAACGCAGGTGCGCTGCGGTGGAGCTTTTGTCTTTCTTGGCATCTTTATGTTTATTCGCTACCGCGATAAGTTAAAAGCTAAAAAACAGGAACTTCCTTGGCTTTTTGCATATGGAATCATCGGTTTTCTTCTTGTCCAGACCCTGTATTTCGTGGCTATCCAGCGTCTTAACGTCTCTGTGGCCCTCATCCTTGAGTTCACAGCCCCTATCTGGATTGTTCTCTGGCTGCGCTTTGTTAAGCACAAGGTTGTTCCGCCGCTGATGTGGATAGCAATCTTTTTAGCATTTGGTGGCCTTGTTCTTATTGCACAGGTTTGGAAAGGCCAAACCTTAGATCCCATTGGTGTTAGCACAGCGCTGCTGTGTGGAATTGTTTTAGCTGGCTTTTTCTTAATCGGTGAAAAGCTCACAGCTACGCGCGATGTTGAATCATTGATGGTTTATGGACTTGGTTTTGCAAGTACTGCTTTAGCAGTTGCAATGCCGCTCTGGTCATATCCCACAGATATCTTTTCTAAATCAATGAATCTGCAAGGTCGCTTTGAAGCATTTGATTTACCTGGTTGGGTTTTAATCGCCTGGGTAATTATTATGGGAACAATTGTTCCTTATATGCTCATTCTTAAAGGTTTGAAATTACTCTCTGCTTCAACTAGCAGCGTGATGGGAATGGCAGAGCCAGTATTAGCTGGAGTATTTGCATGGATCTGGTTATCTGAAACTTGGAACTTCATTCAATTAGTTGGTGGCGTGACAGTAATAATTGGAATTATCTTGGCCGATAAGGCCCGTTCAGCTGCGCATTAATTAAGCGCCGAAGGAAGGATCTTCAGTAGCACCGGCTTCACGTTGTTGTGTCCAGTCTTGTCCGCCACCAGGGTTTTTCGGCATGTCATAGAAGCGGGCATAGTGAAGTTGGGCAGCGACAGTAATTGTTCGTGTTGGTCCGTTACGATGCTTTGCAACAATTAAATCTGCCTCACCAGTTCTATTTTGCTGGTCATACATATCATCGCGGTGAAGCAAGATAACTACGTCAGCATCTTGTTCAATAGAACCTGATTCACGAAGATCAGAGAGCATTGGCTTCTTATCTGAGCGCTGCTCAGGTGAACGGTTGAGCTGTGAGATAGCAATAACAGGGATGTTGAGCTCTTTAGCCATTAACTTCAACTGACGAGAGAACTCAGATACTTCCTGCTGACGGTTTTCAACCTTTTTACCTGATGACATCAACTGTAAGTAGTCGATAACAATGAGCTTTAAATTATGGCGCTGCTTCAAGCGCCTGGCTTTAGCACGGATCTCCATCATTGAAAGGTTGGGTGAGTCATCGATAAATAAAGGTGCTTCAGAGATTTCACCCATACGACGGGCAAGACGTGACCACTCATCTTCTGAGAGTGTTCCCGCACGGATGTTATTTAAACCAACGCGCGCTTCAGCAGAGAGCATACGCATAGTGATTTCAGATTTAGACATTTCAAGAGAGAAGATGACAGAAGTTTGTCCTTCATGAATGGATGCATGACGAGCGATATCAAGACCAAACGTTGACTTACCCATTGCAGGACGCGCAGCTAAGACAATCATGTTTCCTGGATGGAAACCATGAGTAAGAGCATCTAGATCTTTAAACCCACTCTTCACACCTTCAACGCCAATACCTTTAGAGATAGCTTCAATCTCATCAAGTGCTTTTGGAAGTAATGTAGAGAGTTGAACGTAATCCTCTGATGCACGGCGCTCTGTGACTGCATAGACCTCAGCTTGTGCTTGATCCACCATGTCATCGACTTCACCTTCTGAGGTGTAACCAAGTTGAACAATCTTTGTTCCAGCTTCAACCAAGCGGCGCATGATTGCATGTTCACGAACAATCTTGGCATAGTAACCAGCGTTAGCAGCCGTTGGAACAGAAGAAATTAGCGTGTGAAGATAGGGAGCACCACCAGCACGTGCAATGTCACCGCGCTTAGTTAACTCAGATGAAACTGTTACAGCATCTACTGGTTCACCACGGCCATATAAATCAATAACTGCGTCATAAATTAACTCATGTGCTGGACGATAGAAATCGCGATCACGGATAATTTCAATAACATCTGCAATAGCATCTTTAGATAAAAGCATTCCGCCGAGAACAGATTGTTCTGCAATCAAATCTTGTGGTGGTGTGCGTTCAAAATCTGCACCGATAGATGAAATGTTGTTATCGCGCGGTGCGCGGTTACTAGGAAGTTCTGCGATGCTCACGCGTATAACCTCCCATGTGCCACTGACAAGTGAATTCCTTGTAGGCGTAACTTAGGTGCCACCCCCTCTCACACGCGAGAATCGCTATGGGGTGATGGGGATAAAGCTGTGGGTAAGTGGGTGGATAAGCGTGTTTTCCTGTGCACAAAGCGGTGGATTAAATGTGGGTAAGTGGGCAGAGGTAACCCCTAATCTGAAAAAGCGCAGGTCAGAGGCGCATCTTTTTACAGTGGGCTGTGCACAAAAGTATTTTCGACAATCTTAAATCGTGAGATTTATAAACGAATACGTTCATTACTTGGATCAAAGAGTGGCTCCGCACAAATAACTCCACTACGCCAGGTTCCAAAGAACTCAACATCAACCTTTGTGCCAACTTCAGTCTGCGCAATCGGCAGATAGGCATAAGCAATCGCCTTTTTGATTGTGTATCCCTGGCCACCAGATTTAATACGCCCAACAATCTTTTCACCAATACGAATCGGTTCAGAGCCAAATGGAACACAGGTGATGTCATCAAAGGTAATGGCAACTAGTTTGCGAGTCAGGTTAGCTTGTGCAGTAAGAGCTGCAGCTTTACCGTGGAAATTATCTTTCTTCAGAGAGACTGCAAAACCAAGACCTGCCTCATAAGGATTAGTTTCAGTATTAATCTCACCTGCCCACGCTCTGTAACCTTTTTCAAGTCGCAGCGATTCAATTGCTCTATAACCACAGGCTTTAATCCCATGTGCTTTACCTGCAGCCATAATCTTTTCCCAGAGCGCTAAGCCATCAGCAACTGGAAGATAGAGCTCCCAACCCAGCTCACCGACGTATGTAAGTCTGGTGGCGCGCACTTTAATATCACCCACAGTAATTTCTTTTGAGTTCATAAATGGAAAAGCTGCATGTGAGAGATCAGCATCTGTCAGTGATTGCAAGATTGTTCTGGACTTTGGGCCCATCAGTCCAAAGCAAGCTAAATCTTTTGTAATATTTGTAATCTCAACACCATCAAAAGAACGTTCTCTGCGCATCTTCTCTAACCAACCAAAGTCGTGCACAGAAAACGCGGTTCCTGTAACAATAAAGAATTCATTTTCAGCCGTTTGTGTCACTGTGTAATCAGATTCAATGCCAGCTTTTGAGTTAAGTGCCTGTGTGTAGGTTGTTTTGCCAACGCCTTTAACAACGTTATTTGCACATACATAGTTAAGGAATTCGCCGGCCCTTGCCCCACTAACACGGGCCTTAGCAAAGCTAGATTCATCAAATAAACCGGCCGTTTCCCGCGTTGCATTGTGTTCTACCTGAACAGCGCTCGACCAGTGATTTCCTAGCCAGTCTTTAGGGCGCAGCGCATCGTTGCCGATATTGGTTGCATAAAAATTGACGCGCTCCCATGATGATTTCTCGCCAAAGACTGCGCCATTTGCTTTGTGCCATTCATAGACAGGGGAGACAAACTTTGGTCGTGCAGATCTACGTTCTTCACTTGGGTAGTGGATGTCGTAGTACTGCTCATAGTTCTCTGTAATGCGCTTTAACGTAAAATCTGGGGATTCATAGGATGCACCAAAGCGTTTGATATCCATATGCCACAGATCCATTGTTGGCTCACCAGCAACAACCCACTCAGCAACTACTTTGCCAATTCCACCAGCTCCTGCAATACCATGGGCACAAAAACCTGCAGCAACAAAGAAACCACCAACGGATGTTTCACCTAAACAAAACTCATTATCCGGTGTGAAGCC
>Ga0209617_10001692_pt1 | contig 10336 bp, 9 predicted proteins | sample LakEriepJuly2011_2_FD_187459 | JGI IMG/M metagenome (GOLD analysis project Ga0209617, IMG submission 187459) | Freshwater microbial communities from dead zone in Lake Erie, Canada - CCB epilimnion July 2011 (SPAdes) (version 2) | ecosystem: Environmental > Aquatic > Freshwater > Lentic >... | reverse complement strand
ACAAAATGTGGATACCCTTATTCATAGTATTTCCGATAGCATTCATCATGCAAAAGCCTATGTGAAGTTTGGCATAAGCCCTTTTGGCATTTGGCGAAACAAATCTCAAGACCCAGCAGGCTCTGAAACTAATGGGCTTGATGGCTATGGGAAGTTATTTGCCGATGCCCGGAAATGGGTAAAAATGGGTTGGATTGATTATGTGAATCCGCAGATTTATTTTCCCTTTAATTATAGCGCCGCCGCCTATGAGAAGCTTGTAGATTGGTGGGCCAATAATAGCTTTGGGAAACACTTTTATGTGGGAATTGGAGCTTATAGAGCCCTAGAAAACAGACCGGGTTGGCGTGATAAAAACCAATTGCCCCGACAAATTAGGTATTTGAGAGAAAATCAAAATACACAAGGTGCCGTGTTTTTTAGTTCTAAATCTTTACGAGATAATTTGGCCGGTTTTAACGATTCGTTGAAAACCGATCTTTATAAATATCCAGCTCTACCACCCAGCATGTCATGGTTAGATGCCATTAAACCAAATACTCCCCTACTTAGCGAAGCGCTTGCCACCAAAAATGGAGTGAACTTAAGCTGGCAAACACCCAGCCCTGCAAAAGATGGCGATACCGCCAGTGGTTTTGTGATTTACCGCTTTAACGATGGAGAATTGATAAACACCGCCCGGGTAGGTGCTATTCTTAAGATTAGTTTTGATGCAGATTTACGGACTTTTATAGACGAAACAGCCGAAAAAGGCAAGAAATATAGCTATGTTATTACAGCACTAGATCGCATTAAAAATGAAAGTGAGCCTTCTAACAGTGTAACGATAAAAGTAAATTAGCTATTCATTACCGACCCACAGTTGATATCAATGCTTTGTCCGGTTATGGATTCTTGATTGACTAAATAGCTCACCAAATTGGCTATTTCTTCAGGCTCACTCATCTTTTTAAGCGGTACGCTTTGCATGGCAATGTCGTAAAATTCGGCTTTGCTCATGCCTAAACCATCGGCAATGCCTTGCAAACCTTCTTGTGCCATATTCGTGTTTACCCAACCGGGGCAAATGGCATTTACTAAAATATGTTGTGGAGCAAACTGAACCGCCCAGGAGCGCATTAAGCCCAAAAGGCCTGCTTTACTAGCGCAATACGCACTGTAATTGGCCACACCCAAACGGGCTAATACCGACGAAGTAATCACAATATGGGTGTAGGTACTTTTCGCTAAAGCAAAATTGGGTAAAAATGTTTGTACCAATTGGTAGGTGCCCGTTAAATTGGTGTCTACAATTTCAGACCACCGATCTTCGGGGCCCCAATAATTTTCGCCACCTACACCAGCATTGGCAATAATGCCGTGTAAAGCTTGGCACTCAAGCAAATTAGCTACCGCTTGTAAATCGGAAACAGAGCGAACATCGGCTTGAAAAGCAGTATGATTGCCAGGTAATTTAGCCACTACTTTTTGTAGCTTTTCTAAATTTCTACCCAATAAAATACAGGTATCGCCACCGGCGGCAAGTTTTTGCGCCATGGCCAAACCTATGCCACTTCCGGCGCCACTAATGAGGTATGTTTTATTCATAGAGCAAGTATTAAACTACTAAAGTATACATTTTTACTGGCCGTATATGGTACGAATTATTTCAAAACCACGTTAAAAAAAATTATACAAAAAAACCGGCCAATTTCTTGGCCGGTTTAATTTAGAGAAATGCTCTCCTTTATTTTTTGTCTGGCTGTAAAACCAATTGAATCACGTTAGTTCCGCTTAGGTATCTATTGGCTGCGGCTTTTAATGCCTCTGGGCTAATTGCTTTTAGCGCATTTAAGTGATTTAAAATTAATTTAGGGTCTTCGTTGTTTTGGTATTGATTTACCATGTAACTCAACCAGAAACTATTTTCTTTTAACTGCACTTCGGTAGAGCGACTTTCTTCGGCTACAAATTTTTCGATATCTAGTGCTTGAGCACCATTTTTACGAATCTTGGCAATTTCATCTAAAGAAGCTGCTATTAATTTGTCAACATTTTCTGGACCACAACCAAAGGCGATGGTAAAACTGTAGCGACCAGTAGGGTATTTGCTGTAATTAAAAAATGCACCCGGGCTGTAAACACCACCCTCATCTTCACGCAGGCGTTCTATTAATTTAATTTGCAATACCTCTCCAAGGGCATCTAATAGGTTGTTGTTTTCTTCGTTGTAGGTATAATCGCCTGCAAACACTAAACGAACAGTTGATTTTGGCTCAGAGCCTTTATATACGGTCTTCTTTACTACACCGGCAGGGGCCTTAATGCCCAAATCTTTGGCACTTTCTACTCGTTTTACCGAAGGCAGTCCGCCTAAATACTGCGCAAGCAACGGTTTTATTTTCTCTACCTCAAAATTACCTACAAACACATACGTAAAATCGCTGGCATCGGTAAAGCGTTCTTTGTAAATCTCAAAAGCTCTATCTAAATTAATTTGATCTAGCTTTTGTAAAGTTGGGCCAGTACGGCGGACATTGTAATTACCCAATACTGCAGAAACTGTATCGCTATACACGTTATTCGGATCGTTTTCTCGGTTTGCCAAGGCGCCTTTTTGCTGTGCCATAAAGCCTTTAAATATTTCAGCGTCTTTACGAGGAGCGGTGAAATACAGGTAATTTAATTGCAAGGCAGTTTCTAAATCTTTTGGTGACGTAAAACCAGATACACCTTCAGAGCGCTCGGTAATGTAGGGCGAAACCGATACCTTTTTACCGTTTAGCAACTTTGGTAACTGTAATGCGTCAAATTCGCCTAAGCCACTACCACGTACAATACCGGCTGCACTGCTAGCTGATTGAAAATCGGCATCGCTATATAACGAAGTGCCACCTGGACTGAATGCGGTAAAGTTTATTTCATCGTTTTTAAAATCGGTTGGCTTTAAAATGGCTTTTACTCCATTGCTAAATACCAATTCGGTAATGCCCAATTCGGTAGTTTTAGTTTCAGAAACGATAGTTCCGGCTTTTGGCTTGGTAGCTAATAGCGGTTTGTCTGATACTTTATCTACATAAGCCTCAAGGTTTGATGTGGCTACACTTTGTGCCCAAGCATTTACGGTAGCTTCCGTTGGTAAATTGGCTTTATCTTTTTCCGGGCCCATTACTATAATGTCGCGGTTCTTATCTACAATATATTTTTTAGCCAAGTCATTAACCTCGGCAAGGGTAATTTCGGGCGTTTGTTTTTGCGACAATGTGTATTCATACGCTATACCCGGAGCGGCTTGCTCCTTTAAGAAATATTGTAAATATTCATTCACATAGGCATCCGATTGTGTTTTATCTTTTTCTTTAAAAGAAGATTCCACTTGCAACAGGTAGGATTGTTTGGCTCTATCTAATTCTGTTTGGGTATAACCAAATTTCTTAATACGCTCCGACTCGGTAAAAGCAGCCTTAAATCCTTTTTCTAATTCACCTGGTTTGGCCACCATAAATAGGGTAAAGGCATCAAGGCCGGCCAAGAATCCACCTATATTACCTCCGGCTTGTAAAAAGGGAGGATTGGCTTGTTTGGTTAATTCCACAAAACGGGCCTGCATCATCCGGTTAAATAGCGTTTGAATAATGCTGGCTCGGTAATCGGCATCGGTGCGAATTACTTGTTCGGGGTGTTTAATAATCATCTGAACTACTGTAACCGGAAACTCTTTATCGGTAACGGCAATAAATTGATTGGTACCGCTTAAAGGAATGTTGTATTGGGTACGCGGTTTTGCTTTAGCTGGCTTTTTTAAATCGGAAAACTGTGCTTTAATTTGTTGTTCTACCGCATCCACATCTATATCGCCAACCACAATAAGCGCTTGCAAATCGGGGCGATACCAATCGGTGTAGAATGATTTTATGGTTTCGGGTTTAAAGTTCTTCAATACCTCTTCGGTACCAATGGGTAAACGATTTGCGTATCTAGAGCCATTAAATATTACCGGTAAGTATTGTTGTTGCATACGTTGTGGGGCACCTTTACCTAAACGTTTTTCTTCTAGAACTACACCTCGTTCTTTATTAATTTCATCCACGTCTAGGGTAGCATCTTGTGCCCAATCACGCATAATTTGCATGCCGTTTTTAAACACTTCAGGGTCGTCGGTTGGTATAGGTAATTGATATACCGTTTCATCAAAACTGGTGTATGCATTTAAATCGGCACCAAAACGAACACCGGCTTTTTGTAAATAACCAACTAAATCGTTTTTGGGATAATTCTTGGTTCCATTAAAGCTCATGTGCTCCATAAAGTGAGCCAAGCCTTGTTGGTCATCGTTCTCTAAAATAGAACCTACTTTATTAGCTAAATAGAGGGTTGCTCTATTTTTAGGCTCTACATTTTTACGGATGTAATAGGTAAAACCATTAGCTAAACGGCCGGTTTTTACATTGGGGTCTAGTGGTAAAATTTGGCTAGAGGCGCTGGCCTTTTTTGCTGCCGGCTTGTTTTGAGCCTGAGCGGTTAACGTTAGCGCAACCAGGGCGGCTAAAACATAAATTTTGAGTGTACTTTTCATATAGGTGTGTTTGGTTCTTAAATGTCTGAAACAAAATGTATAAATCCTAAAATTTAGAGCAAATTAGTGCTAAAAAGTTACAACAATAAGTAGCAAAACGCTTTTTAGTATCTTCGTTTTTATGAATAAGAATCTAACAACCCTCTTAGGTATTTGCCAAAAACCTGAGCGTAGCATTTTGGGCTTAATGTCGGGCACTTCGCTCGATGGATTGGATATGGCCCTGTGTACCATAAAGGGCTCTGGCAGAGAAAATCAGGTAGAACTAGAACGCTTTAAAACTAGCCCTTATACGGATGTATTTAAGGCGCATATTCGTGCGGTTTTTGCAAAGCAACAAGTCGATTTACAAACACTAAACCTCTTACATGGTGCCATTGCACAAGAGCATGCCAATTTGGTACTGGCTACTTTGACTGAGTGGAACATACAGCCTTCGGAAGTAGATGTATTGGCCAGCCACGGGCAAACGGTGTACCACGCTCCAGCACATTTTCATCAAAATCCAGACTTTGGAAACGCCACCTTACAACTGGGCGACGGGGACCATTTAGCGGTAAAAACGGGTATACTTACCCTCAGCGATTTTAGGCAAAAACACATTGCTTTTGGAGGAGAAGGTGCGCCACTGGTTCCTTATGGCGATTATTTACTATACAGCAGCGAAACAGAGCATCGTATTTTGTTGAACTTGGGCGGAATTGCCAATTTTACATATTTGGCTAGGAATGGTCAATCGGAGGATGTAGTAGCCAGTGATCTTGGACCAGCAAACACCCTTATAGACCAGGTGGTAACAAAAGAATTCGGGAAAGAGTATGATGAAGATGGGGCATTGGCTCAATCGGGTACGGTAAACAAGGCGGTATTGGATGCGCTCATGCAATTGCCTTTTATTAAAGCGCCTTTACCAAAATCTACCGGACCCGAGTTGTTTAATTTGGAAAGCTTGAACGAGCTACTAAGCCAACATGCTATAAGCATAGCACCCCTAGATTTATTGGCTACGCTTACCCAATTTACTGCAACTGCTATTGCCCAACAACTACAGCCATTCATCCACAAAAATACGAGTATATACTGCAGTGGTGGCGGAGTTCGAAATACCTACTTCATGCGTTTGCTTCAGCAAGCCATTCCGGATACCCCCATTAAAACGGTGGAAGATCTGGGGATAAAATCGGAAGCGAAAGAAGCGGTTTTATTTGCCGTATTGGCCAACGAAACGCTAGTGGGTAATCCCTTTGCATTGGGAACTATGCCTGCCCTAAGCATGGGGAAATTGAGTTTTCCTGTTTAGTGTATTCTTGGGTTTTGTTTTTGTCATCCTGAGCTTGTCGAAGGATTTGTTTGGTTGGGGTTTAGGGTTTTTTTTCCTTTTTGCTTGATCAAAAAGGTAAAAAAAAATCAAGGCAGAACGATGCTTCTCCCCACAGGCCTTTACCTTGGCCCGCCGTTCTGCCGGGCCTGGCTTTTTTTTCGTTTTTTTCTTTTTGTCATCCTGAGCTTGTCGAAGGATTTGGCAAACCGCTTTTAAGCAGTTGCATCGGCGCAGTAGCCAGTTGGACTGCCACAGTAACAAGTTTTATCAGCGCAGTAGCGGGTTGCGCTGTCGCAGTAAGCAAATGCATCGGCACAGTGAGGGATTGCACTGTCGCAGTAAGCAAATGCATCAGCGCAGTAAGACATTGCACTGCCACAGTTACAAGTTTCATTGGCGCAGTAGCTAGTTGCACTGTCGCAGTTACGAGTTTCATCGGCGCAGTAGTGGTTTACACTAACAAAGTAAGCATGTAGGCTATATTTTTAGTTTTCTTTGCTTTTTGGGTGAAGGGAATGCTGCTGAATGGCTAAATACGTATAGGGAATGGGGGCTGCTTTTAAATATGTTCTGAAAGGTATAGCTGATAAATAAATTGGATTAGGCCCCCTAAACCCTATGTTAGAGATGCGCTAAGCTAACACCGCCAAGGGCAAAAACCTACGATTTCTCCAACTAAAAAAGCCTGCTAAAAACAGCTACATATTGCTATCAATGTATTATTTTTGCTGGGCATGAACGAACTACAACTTAGCACAACCGATTGGCAGCGTTTAAAACTCAAATTAAAACGCAAATACATTTACTTAAGTGAAGCCGATTTATTTTTTGAAGAAGGAAAAGAAGAAGCCCTCATTTCGCACTTAATGGAGCGTTTGCACCGCAACCGAGAATATGTAGTTTTCACCCTAAAAAAAGGATTGGCCTCTATTGATACCAACAGGCTATAAGCTAATCGTCTGCGGCCTTTGCCGAAGCACCATCGATATACTCACCGGCTCTCGAATAGACATTTCTGCGTATTAGGGGTACGTGTAGGATTTGATACAACTCGTCTAATCCGAGTAAACTGCCATTGCTTAGGTTGCTCAAAAACAATGTCCATTAGGGCCCAAGAAGAAAAACGCCTAGTATAGGGGTGTGAAAATTAGAAATAATTGGAGGTAAAAATCGAAAAGGATTTTGAACATTTTAGACCTCCGCTAATCGTGCGTTTGGAATAAAAAAAGTTAAATTTGTGAGCGTTTAAGAATCAAGCCATGACATACAGAATTGAACACGACACTATGGGAGAGGTACAAGTACCCGCCGATAGGTATTGGGGAGCACAAACGGAACGCTCACGCAACAACTTTAAAATTGGTCCGGAGGCTTCTATGCCGAAGGAAATTATTGAGGCCTTTGCTTTTTTAAAAAAGGCGGCAGCCTATACCAATACCGATTGCGGTATTCTATCTACAGATAAACGGGATTTAATAGCCCAAGTGTGTGATGAAATTTTAGCCGGTAAACTTACCGACCAATTCCCCTTGGTAATTTGGCAAACCGGTTCGGGCACACAATCTAACATGAATGTGAATGAGGTGGTGTCTAACCGAGCACACGTACTTCAAGGAAATAAATTGGGAGAAGGCACGCCCTTTATCCATCCAAACGACGATGTAAATAAATCGCAATCTTCTAACGATACCTACCCAACTGCCATGCACATTGCGGCATATAAAACGGTACTAGAAATAACCATTCCGGGAGTAGAAAAACTTCGCGATACGCTTCAGGCAAAATCAACCGCTTTTAAAGAGGTGGTTAAAATTGGCCGCACCCACCTTATGGACGCTACGCCACTTACCTTAGGGCAAGAATTTTCTGGATACGTTTCGCAACTAAACCACGGTTTAAAAGCCTTGAGAAATACACTAGACCACCTAGCCGAATTGGCTTTGGGTGGAACTGCAGTAGGTACCGGCATTAACACCCCGAAAGGCTACGATGTAAAAGTGGCAGCATATATTGCCCAATTCACCAATATTCCATTCCGTACTGCCGAGAATAAGTTTGAGGCCCTAGCCGCACACGATGCTCTAGTAGAAACCCACGGTGCCTTAAAACAATTGGCCGTATCGCTCATGAAAATTGGAAACGATATCCGCATGTTGGCTTCTGGTCCACGTTCTGGTATTGGCGAATTGTATATTCCCGAAAACGAACCGGGTTCATCTATTATGCCTGGTAAAGTAAACCCCACTCAAAACGAAGCGCTTACCATGGTGGCTACTCAAGTAATGGGTAACGATGTAACCATTAGCATTGCTGGCTCAAACGGGCATTATGAATTAAACGTATTTAAACCAGTTATGGCTGCCAATTTCTTGCAATCGGCTCGTTTGTTGGGCGATGCCTGCGTTTCTTTTAACGATCATTGTGCTGTGGGTATTGAGCCTAATTACGAGGGTATTAAAAAACACGTGGATAATTCCTTGATGTTGGTTACTGCATTAAACCCGCACATTGGCTACGAAAATGCAGCTAAAATTGCTAAAAAAGCACATAAAGAAAATACATCGCTGCGTGAAGCAGCCTTAGCATTGGGCTTACTCACCAACGAACAATTCGACGCTTGGGTGCGCCCCGAAGACATGATTGGCGGTCTAAAATAATATGCGAAAGGAATACATATTTTTCTTGTTAATAAGTGTTTTGGTAGTGGCTTGCCGCTTTAACCCCAATTATCAGGGTAAGGGGTCTAATCGTGTTCAGGGCATGTGGGAAGAGGTTCCCCCTACTTATAAAAATGAATTATTGCAGTACACCCAACATCAATTTCGCTTTACATGCGATTCGTTTTATGTGAAATTAAATACCACGGCCAAAAACAACGTATATGCCGATAGTTGCTTTAACAATGGGCAATGGGAAGAATATGCACGAGGCATTTACGAATCTCAGAACGATACCTTATACCTTAGCGGAACCTACACCAAGGCAAATGGTAAACAAAAAATTTCGGGTTGCTACCGCATTGGTCAATACCTAAACACACTTATAATTGAAAAAGCCAAGGGCGATACCTTGACGCTTAAAAGTTTGAATCAACAAAATCCCATCGCTTTAAAACTAATCCAATCTTGGGAATGTACACCCAAGCCTCTAAACTAAAACAGATGAAAACTTCTCTATTAAACAAACTCCTAGTGTTCGGAGTGTTGCTTTACCTTCCAGCGCAAACTATGGCTTGGGGCATGTTGGGCCACCGAGTAGTGGCACAAATAGCCGAAACCAATTTAAACCCCAAAACCAAATTAGCACTCAAGGGCATTATGGGTAACGAGAGCTTAGCTATGAGCAGTAACTGGGCCGATTTTGTAAAATCGGATAAAAACTACGATTACCTATACAATTGGCATTTTGTAAATTTTGCTGCAGGCCTAAGCTCCACCGATATTAATGGACTGTTAAAAGCCGATACCGCAGTAAATGCCTTTACAAAAATTAACTTTTTAGTAAACGAACTGAAGAAGAAAAACCTACCCAAAGCACAAAAAATTATTTACATACGCCTACTGGTACATATTGTAGGCGATGTGCACCAACCCATGCACACCGGTCGTGCCGAAGATAAGGGGGGAAACGATGTGAAACTAACTTGGTTCGGAAAATCGAGTAATTTACACAGCATTTGGGATACCGAATTGGTAGAATCGCAACAACTCAGTTATACCGAATACACCCAGGCCATTAATTTTTGCAGTGCGAAACAGAAAGCCGATTGGCAAAACGCACCTATTAATGCATGGATTACCGAAACCTACGGTATGGCGCAAAACATTTACGGCGGCGTAACCCTTGGCGATAAATTGAGCTACCGCTACATTTACGATAATCTAGAAACCGTAAATACCCAATTGCTAAAAGGCGGTATTCGCTTGGCAGGAGTATTAAACCAAATTTTCGGTAGCTAATTCATGAAAATACTACTGGTTTGTTTGGGTAATATTTGTCGTTCGCCTTTGGCGCATGGTATACTAGAACACCTGGCAAACACAGAAGGTTTGGGCTGGGAAATTGATTCGGCCGGAACCGGTGATTGGCACATTGGCCACCCACCCGATAGCCGCTCGGTAGCTGTAGCCCGCAAAATGGGCGTAGATATTTCTGAGCAACGTGCCCGTCAATTTGAACAAGCAGACTTCAAGCGTTTCGATCATATTTTGGTGATGGACGACCAAAACCTAAAAAATGTAGTGGCTTTAGCCCAAACAGAAGAAGAGAAACAAAAGGTGCGCCTACTACTCGGCACCGACTTTGTTCCCGATCCGTATTTTGATGATGCACTCTTTGAACCCGTTTATCAACTCATAGAACAGGGCTGCAAACAATTCATAGCACAGGCAAAAAGCAATAAAAGCTGATTTTTACTACCTTTATATCCATGACCACTACCAAACCCACACTTCCTAAAG
>Ga0209617_10001691_pt1 | contig 10337 bp, 11 predicted proteins | sample LakEriepJuly2011_2_FD_187459 | JGI IMG/M metagenome (GOLD analysis project Ga0209617, IMG submission 187459) | Freshwater microbial communities from dead zone in Lake Erie, Canada - CCB epilimnion July 2011 (SPAdes) (version 2) | ecosystem: Environmental > Aquatic > Freshwater > Lentic >... | reverse complement strand
TAATCAACAAGATATTGGTAGCCTCACCAGTGACCAGGTGGCGCGGATTGGTCTGACTCGTACTTTTCAGAACACTGAGCTTTTTTCTGAAATGACAGTCAAAGAAAATATCGTAGTTGCATTTAACTCTCGCTATAAGACAGGAATTCTGGGTACGCTGTTGAGATTGCCTGGCTATTTCCGGGAAGAGAATAAGATTGATATTCAGTCGGTTCAACTTCTGGATTATGTTGGGCTAAGAGATTTTGCAGGTGAGTTGGCCAAGAATCTTGCTTTCGGACATCAACGTCGACTTGAGATTGCAAGAGCCCTGGGACTCTCGCCGCAAATTTTGCTTTTAGATGAGCCCGCGGCAGGTTTGACACACGCCGAGATCGATGAACTAATTGCGCTGATTCGCGACCTGAAGTCACTTGGCGTCACAATAATTTTAGTTGAACATCATGTCGATATGATCATGGCGGTATCCGATCACGTAACAGTACTTGATTATGGCGAGGTTATTGCCTCAGGCACGCCGGCGCAGGTCCGGGACGATCCTCGCGTGATTGAAGCTTATTTCGGTGCGGTTGTACCGACGGAATTTTCGATGGAGTCAAAATGAGTTCGCCCTTGTTAAGTGTGCAGGATCTTAAGGTCTCTTATGGCCATGTACAAGCCGTTAAAGGCGTTTCAATTCAGGTTGCAGAGGGCGACTTTGTCGCTCTAATCGGCTCAAACGGAGCGGGTAAGTCATCAATGATGAAAGCCTTATCGGGGATTATTGATCCCTCGGGTGGACGTATTGAATTTGCAGGCGAGGATGTAACGAAGCTAAAGTCACACGCCATGGTACTTAGACGCTTTGCAATGGTGCCAGAAGGTCGACATGTATTTCCCGAGCAGACGGTTGAAGATAATCTGAGGCTCGGAGCATTTGTTTTTTCAAAGGAGCCAGAAAAAGTTCAGCGTGCTGTGGACCACGCTTTTTCACTTTTTCCGCGGCTTGCCGAGAGACGTTTACAGCTAGCGGGATCATTATCTGGGGGTGAACAGCAGATGCTGGCAATATCGCGTGGAATTGCCTCTGATCCGCGGTTGCTGGTAATTGATGAACTATCGCTAGGTCTGGCACCAAAAATTCTGGATATGCTTTTTCCTGTGCTCCTCGATCTAAACCGTCAGGGAATTGCGATTCTGCTTGTCGAACAGCTTGCTAACCAGGCACTTGCAGTGTCAAAACGTGCCTACGTCATGGAGAATGGACGAGTAGTGATCGAGGGCGATTCTAAGGAACTTGCCAAAGATCCTAGGGTGATGGACGCGTACTTAGGGCGACGGCATTAGTACGTTGTGATCATGTTAGCGCACTGCCCTCTGTTTAAACTTGGGAGAGGCTTATCGCCAGGGCAACTAGACTGCGATCACTTCCACGAGGTCCGATTAATGACAAGCCAAGCGGGGACCCAAGTCGATTGGCGAGCGGTAGGTTTACTTGTGGAAGCCCTGCAATCCCAGCGATACAGAGCATGCTGAGGGCTTTATTCCGGTAGTCTTCAAGAGTCGACTCGGGTGCCGATCGCAGTGGTGCAATATCAGGCATAGTCGGAAGCAATACGATACCGTTATGTTTAAGTGCTTGATCAACATGATTCCTAAAAAGCTCGCGAAATTTAAGAGCCTGATGATACTGATCAAGCGTTACCTTACTAGACCATTCAAAACGTTCCTTGATTCCAGGCCCCAGAGGAGGATTTTGATTACGTATAAATTCACCGTTAACCTGCCATGCTTCGTAGCCTTGCAGCTGGCGAAAGCACATTAGCATAGAATCAAAGGATTCTAGGGCGAGGGAAAAAAACTCAGGTGTACCAAGAGCCCTGTGCAGATTATTTCGAGTGGGCGTGAGGCTGAGCATAACGTCTTGATCAAGTAATCCCCAGACATCGACAGGTTCCAGAACTCGGAGCGTTCCAGATAGTGGAGAAGTGTCTTGACCAAGTAAGACATCACCGACTTGCAAAAAAATATTTGGATTCTTCGCGAGCCATCCACAGGTATCCAGACTGGGCGCTAGATCGTGTGTTGCAATCAAGCTAACACGTCCGTGGGTTGGTCGTATACCCCAGAGCCCACAGTGGCTTGCGGGGACACGAATGGAGCCGCCGGTATCGGTTCCGAGAGCAAAATCAACAAGGCCATGCGAAACAACTGCGGCAGAACCGGAGGACGACCCGCCGCAGATTCGGTTAGGATCTGCCCCGTTAATCGGATCGCCAAAATGCGCATTTCTTCCGTTTATAGAGAAAGCGAGCTCATCGGTGACCGTCTTACCGGAGAATTTAGCGCCAGCATTAAGGAGCGATGTTACAACTGGGGCGGTAGTAGTTTTTATACCTGATTGAGCTAGCCATAAAGGCTGGCCTGCACTGGTTGGATATCCTGCTACATCAAATAAATCTTTGACGGCAAAAGACAGCAACGATAGCGGACCAACTTTAGCGTTTTCAACGCTGGCATTAGGGTAGGGCATAAAGCCCTTAGATGGGTCAACGATATTCGACATTAAGACTCATTTTACTCTTCGTGCGAGAGTAATTTTCATATTCACTAATGACATTTAACGGAAAAATCATGATAATAAATTACTCTAAAGATCATTATTAAGGATTCCCTATGTCAAGCGAGTCAAATGGTACGTTAATTAGAAATGGTCGCATTATTACTGCGACGGATGATTATATTGCCGACATTTTGATGCTTAACGGACGAATACATACCATAGGCCACCAGATGGAGGTTGGTCCAGATATTACGGTAATTGATGCAACAGGGCTTTATGTCTTTCCTGGCGGCGTTGACTCCCATGTTCACCTTGAGAACGTAATTGGACCAACAATAACGTGCGATACATTTGCTAGTGGAACTCGGGCAGCCGCATTTGGCGGAACTACGACAATTATTGACTTTGCGTTACAAACAGACCAAGATTCTCCGCTAGGCGCCCTTCAGCGCGCCCAGATGATTGCAGAGCCTCAGGTAAATGTAGACTATAGTTTCCACATTATCGTAACTCGGGTAGATGAACAGGTTCTGAAAGATGTTCGCCACGCGATGCTGCACGAGGGGGTTACTAGTTTTAAGATGTTTATGGCTTATCCAGGCGTCATGATGGCAGACGACGCGGCAATTTTTCAGATGCTGCGACAGGTAGGTGCAGATGGCGGAATGATCGCTTTGCACGCTGAAAATGGAACGGTAATAGAGTTATTGATTAAAGAAGCCTTAGCAGCGGGCCATACATCACCCCGATATCACGCAATGACACGGCCTGCGATCCTTGAAGGAGAGGCAACACATCGGGGTATTCGTCTTGCGGAACTTGCGAACGCCCCGATTTACTTTGTACATGTGTCGAGTAATGAGGCCCTTAAGCACGTTGTGGCTGCGCGCGCCGAGGGAATACCGGTCTTCGCTGAGACCTGCCCTCATTATTTACTTTTTAATGACTCGGTTTATGACAACGATGATTTTGAGGTAGCTAAATATGTCATGACACCCCCGCTTCGTACCCCATCGGATCAAAAACATTTATGGCGAGCATTACGCTACGATGATCTGCAGGTTATTGCAACTGACCACTGTCCATTTTGTATGAAGGAAAATCATTTAGGGTACCGATTGCAGAAGATGCGCGGTAAAGATGATTTTTCTCTTATTCCAAATGGTGCACCTGGTATTGAAACTCGTATGGTTAGTCTTTATGACATTGGAGTTGTGCAGGGCAATCTATCATTGAACCGCTTTGTTGAACTGATATCTACAACTCCTGCAAAGTTATTTGGCCTGTTCCCCCGTAAGGGAACTATTGCGGTAGGAAGTGATGCCGATATCGTATTATTCAATCCAAATAAAAAACAGACAATTTATGCAAAAAATTTGCATAGCAATTGTGACTACACTTTACTAGAGGGGCATACTTTTAACGGCGTTGTAGAAAAAGTATTTTTAAGAGGTCATTTGATTGTGGATGGTGATCAATGGAAGGGAAGAGAGGGTATGGGTCAATTTATTTCAAGAGGCCAGGTCCGACAGTCTTAAAATTTATGCCAACTTATATTTTTCTTAATCGTAATACTGATCAACTGGTTGAGGAAGTATTACGGATGTCCGAATACGATGCTTTTGTTCGTAAACATCCCCATCTTGAGAGATATCATGATGTACCAGCTAATTTTGCGCCGGAAATAACAGAAAGTCGTAGAAAAAAAACTAGACTTTTTTCGCAAGAGCAACCATCGTGTGAAGGTAAAAAAAGGCAGTACACCTGTAATTGCTTAAAGCATCGACTATCGCGTAGATAAGCTAACAGATATTTAGTCATACTAGAGCGATATTAAAAACAACCTTAATAAAAATTTTAAGCATATTCTTTAATTGAGGTATCTATGCTCATTTATCCGTCGCTATTAGGTATTTGGAAGTTAGTTTCTTATGAGGTTGAAATTCAGGAAACTGGCGAGATCATATACGCCATGGGGAAGAGGCCATCTGGTTTTGCCTGTTTTACTAAGAATAATCATGTAATGGTTACTCTCACTGGTGATGATAGAAGTGTAGCCAAAAATGACCAAGAGAGAGCCCATCTTCTTAATACAATCGTTTCTTATGCTGGTACCTACCGCATAGAAGGCAATGAATGGATTACAACAGTGCAGGTTGCTTGGAATCCAGAGTGGATAAATTCAGAGCAGCGTCGTCAATTTGAAATCCAAGGAAATAATCTAAGAGTTTCTACAACTTGGCGTGTTATGCCAAATTGGGCCGATAAAGGCATGCAACGCAGCATCCTAACTTTTAGTAAGATTAATGATGAAGTTAATTGTACTTAGGAAGCATATTTAGAAAAAAGCATGGATTGAGTTGTTTTATGGGTGTTTAAATTTAAAAAGGAGTTTTTTATGTCTAAGATAGTTGACCTTACTTTGACCCTGGCAGATAACATGCCAGCTCATAAATTATTTCAACGCCCAATAATCACGCCGCATTGGACGCATGAGAAATCTGCTTCGCTAGGACTCGGCGTACCTGGAGATGCAATGACCTTTGCGACAACATTTATATCTACACTCGATCATATTAGTACACACGTAGATGCTTTTTATCATACTAGTCCAAATGGTTTATCTGTTGATAAAATGCCTTTAGAAATGTTTATGGGGAAAAGCGTGTGTTTTGATTTGCGTCATATTGCAGATCTAGCTGATGTTGACGTAAAAGATTTGGAGGAGGCTGAAAAAAAGGCTGGAGTAAAAGTTGATGGTCACATAGTCTTAATGTGTAGCGGTCTTCATAAGAAATATTTTCCTAAGCCTGAAGTTGTCTGGAGTAATTGGGGTTTAACGGCTGATGCAACGCATTGGCTAGCTGATCGCGGGTCAAAATTACATGGCGTTGAAGGCCCATCAACGGATAAGCCCTCCCACAATTTATTTCCTAGCCATCGTATTTGTCGCGACCGAGGTATTACTCACTATGAATGGTTGGTTAATTTAGAGGAATTAGTTGGTCAAGGTGAGTATATGTTCTATGGCCCGCCTCTTAAAATAGATAGCGGTAGCGGATCGCCTGTACGCGCATGGGCTGTACTTGATTAAGTATGGCTGATATCAATCAAGATGGACGTATACCAATTACGCTATTAACAGGCTTTCTTGGCGCCGGCAAAACAACGATGCTCAACCGGCTTCTTAGTGATCCCGATAGCGGAAAAATCGCTGTAATTGTTAATGAATTTGGAGAAATTGGTATCGATGGTGATTTAATTGTCCGTCGAAATGAAGAGATGATGGAATTATCAAACGGCTGTATCTGCTGTGATGGTAAAGATGATCTTGTTGGGGCTCTTTATTCCTTATATAAAAAGAAGTTAGGTTTAGAGGGTGACAAAATTGATTTCGATAGAGTTGTAATCGAAACAACTGGTTTAGCTGATCCAGCTCCTTTAGCCCAACTGTTTTTTACTGATATGAATTTAAGTTTAACTTTTAAGATGGACGCCATAGTAACTATGGTTGATCTCGCGAATGTTGTGACTCAAATTTCTCAGTCCATGGAAGCAAAAAAACAAATAGCAATTTCTGATAAATTGATCCTGAATAAGAGGGATTTAGTTACAGAAGAAGCATTCAATATAGCTCTTGAAAAAATAAGATTGTTATGCCCATTTTCTCCTGTCGAAATAACAGCTAATGCTAATTTAAAAGCAACTCAGCTTCTTGACTTAGGTCTTTTTAACCCGATTCAAAAAGAAGCTGCAATTTCAATTTGGCTGGGAGAAGATGATACAGATAAAAAAAATGATCATAACCATCAACACCATCACAGTCATAATAATGACGATGAGGCATGTTCAGTATGCGCAACGAATCATGCTCAACACTTAGAGGATATTACTGCAATATCTATTCGTGAAGAAATGCCTCTCTCATACGATAAATTAATTAGCATGCTATCGGAGTTATTAGAAATTTATGGCGATAATTTATATAGGGTTAAAGGATTAGTACGATTTAGCGATCAAGATCGTCCGGTAATTGTTCAGGGTGTTCAAAAAATATTTAGCCCTCTTGTATTTGCAGATCAATGGCCGCAAAACATAGTAGAGACACGACTGGTTTTAATAGGAAAAGGGCTTAATCGAGAATTAATAAATAGTAAATTTAGTACTTGCATTGCCCCTAAAATTCCAATTTTCGATAAAGCATCGGGCGCAATTTAAATTAAGGATTCTTGATGGCTGGCATTGCTGATGGTAAAACCGCATTAGAGTTAATAAGCTCTATTGCTAAAAAAGAGATTTCCCCCGTTGATTTAATGAAAGAGACTCTTAGTAAGGCTGAGGCTTTAAATCCAAAACTAAATTGTTTCTCTTCTTTTGCGCCTGAAAACGCTATGCTTCAAGCAATAAAAGCGGAGCAAGATGTAATGGATGGATTACCGCTTGGTTTGTTGCATGGCCTTCCAGTTTCCGTTAAAGATCTTATATCAGTCAAAGGCATGCGCTTTGCATCAGGTTCTAAGGCTTTAGAAAATAATATTGGTATTTACGATGCGCCTTCTGTTGAGCGACTTTTCAAATCTGGCTCATGCTTAATTGGTAAAACCACCACAAGTGAGTTTGGATGTAAGGCAGTGGGCGATTCTCCGTTAACTGGAGTTACTCACAATCCATGGAATCTTAATAAGACTCCTGGTGGCTCAAGTGCTGGAGCATCAGCTAGTGTAGCCGCTGGTATCACTGCAATTTCATTAGGTACTGATGGTGGAGGTTCTATTCGTATACCTGCTTCTTTGTCAGGTATTTTTGGTATTAAGGCACAATTTGGTAGAGTTCCGATTTTTCCTGTATCTGCAACACCTACATTGGCACATGTTGGACCTTTAGCTCGTACGGTTCGTGATGCAGCACTTTTACTTACTGCTATAAGCGGTCAAGATAGACGTGATCCATTTTCCGTATGTGAGCCCGTTCCAAATTTTTTAGCTGCCTGCAATCAGCCTATTAAGGGTATGCGCCTTGCTTGGAGTAAAACTCTGGGTTATGCAAATCCTGACCCTGAAGTAATTACTATTCTTGAAAAGTCTGTTAAATTATTTGAGAGTTTAGGGTGTGAAATAGTTGAAATTGATTCAATTTTTGAATCTGATCCTATTGAATTATGGATGTCTGAATTTTATGCTGGCGTTGGAGTTCGCCTCAAAAATACATTGAGAGATAAGCGTGAATTATTAGATCCTGCAGTTGCTCATGTTTTAGATAATGCACTCAGTCAAACCTCGGAAGAGTACTATTCGAATGTTTTTAAGAGATATGACTTTAGGGAAAAAGTCAGACTTTTCTTTGAGGATTATGATTTATTACTTTCACCGGCAACACCATGTGCAGCATTTGATGTGGGCTTAAATATGCCGCCAAACTTGACAGATAGAAATATTGTTTCATGGGTTTATTACACTTATCCTTTTAACTTAACTGGACAACCCGCAGCTTCAATTCCAGCGGGATTTACAAAAGCAGGTTTACCTGTTGGGTTACAGTTAGTTTCTAAGATTAATTCTGAAGTTGATATATTTAGAGCTGCATCGGCATTTGAGGCAGCTCAGCCTTGGATTAATAGCTATCCAAAAATTCTGTGAGAGTCGATAAACGCACAGTATTTATTGAGATATCTAGATTGAAGAGATGGGTATTATCGTTTTTTTCGTGGAACAGTATTATGACTTTGTTAAGGAGCCCTCAGACAGTTATATTGTGATATATCCGCGATGAAGTCATTACCCAAGGAAAAGCTGCCGATATGGATCTCAATGGTGTTCAGGGAGTGATTTTAGTTTAAAGTGGATGCTGATATCCACTTAGATGATTTAACCATCTGTTATGGCTCCAGACAACGCAGTTAAACAACTATTTAGGTCATTAAGTCCTAGTTGGCTAGCTAAGCTGAGCCTATCTTATGAGCGTACCTCAATCGGTACTGTCCTCAAGAAAAGTTTGCATGAGGGGCCACTTCGAGTACAAAAGGCTTTATTTCCAGAGGGTAATGATATATGTCATTCGATCATCATTCATCCGCCAGCAGGAATTGCAGGCGGTGATGTTTTAGAAATTGATGTTTTTGTTGGAACAGAATGTCATACGGTTTTATCTACGCCTAGCGCTACCAAATGGTATAAGTCATTTAATAATCCGGCGACACAAAGTATTCAATTTGATCTAGGTGCGAGTGCAAAGTTAGATTGGCTTCCACAAGAAAATCTCTTTTTTAAAGGTGCGGATGCAAAGGTTCTTACTAAGCTTAACCTGCACAGTAGCTCCTCTTTTATTGGGTGGGACGCTGCGATGTTAGGGCGCCATGCATCCGGTGAGGAGTGGAGTAAAGGCCATGTCCATATGCGCAATCAAATTTATCGTGACGGTAAGTTACTGTGGATTGAAAATGGCCAGATTAATGCGGAGGATATGTATTACAAGTCCTTGCCCCAAATTGGGTCTTCGCCTGTATTTGCTACCTTATGGGCAGTAGGACCTGCTTGCTCTAAAACTCTTGCGGAATCACTATCAATTATGATGCCGTGGACGGACTCTTTAAGAGCTGGAGTAACGTATTTGCCACAAGGGGTATTGCTGGCGAGGGCAGTTTCAAATGATATTGAGTTGACGAGAAATTGGATGATTAATACGTGGTCTACATTAAGACCACTGGTGCATGGGGTTCCTGCAAAATCATTACGCTTGTGGGCATCATAAGGATTAATATAAAGGTGATATATGGAATTAACGCCACGCGAAAAAGATAAGCTCCTCATTTTTACTGCTGGATTACTAGCCGAGAGGCGTAAGGCTAGGGGCTTAAAATTGAATTATCCAGAAGCGGTCGCCTTAATTAGCGCTGCGATCATGGAAGGTGCGCGCGATGGTAAAACTGTAGCGCAACTCATGCATGAGGGCCAAACAATTTTAAGCCGTTCCGAAGTGATGGAAGGTATCCCTGAAATGATTCCCGATATACAGATAGAGGCGACATTTCCGGATGGAACAAAGTTGGTAACCGTCCATAACCCTATTGTGTAGGAAATAAAATAATGAACTCAATCAGAAATACTTCTAAGGTTATAGCCGCAGTCTGCTTCCTAGTAGCATCAGGCATGTCTTATGCACATCCGGGGCATGAAACGAGTATCAGCTTTATTTCGGGTATCTTGCACCCCTTTAGCGGGCTAGATCACTTAATTGTCATTTTGTTATTGGGTTTTTGGAGTGCATTTGTACTCAAACAAATTTGGGTGGGGCCCTTTGCCTTTTTAATGGGGATGATGGCGGGCGTCTTTGCTGGAATTTTAGGCTTATCACTCCATTTCTTTGAGTTCGGAATCGCTGCTTCAGTGGCTGGGATTGGTGCGCTGCTCTTATCGAAAAAGCAGCACTCCACTAAATTGATTTTGATCTTGCTTGCCATGTTTGGACTCTTTCATGGGTTTGCGCATACTCAGTTATTTTCTCAAGCTAATTTGGGCTTTTCTTTGCTAGTGCAGGATATGGCTGGATTAGTATTAGCTACTGGCGCATTACATTTTACTGGAGCGTTATTAGTAGGTGCTCTTAAACAAAGGACTAATCTGTTTGCAAAGTCTGCTGGGATCGCAAGTTTGATTTATGGTTTAGGTCTCACAGGGCAGCTTTCATTGGCTGTCATTGGGGGTACTTCTCTATGAGCTCTTCCTCTAGTGCAAATAGCTTTCGCTTTATTCCAGGACAAATGTTTATTGAGCCGGGGGATATTGAATTTAATGTCGGG
>Ga0209617_10001685_pt1 | contig 10355 bp, 7 predicted proteins | sample LakEriepJuly2011_2_FD_187459 | JGI IMG/M metagenome (GOLD analysis project Ga0209617, IMG submission 187459) | Freshwater microbial communities from dead zone in Lake Erie, Canada - CCB epilimnion July 2011 (SPAdes) (version 2) | ecosystem: Environmental > Aquatic > Freshwater > Lentic >... | reverse complement strand
CACCCCGAAAACGCGGGCACGCCCGACCAGCTGGAGTCCACCAGGGTGGCGGGCCGCGACGCGTGCAGCAGGGTGCCGTTGGCGGTGATCGCGGGCCACAGCACCGCGGGGTTGGTGCCGAAAAGGGGGTCCCCAAACCCCACGGGGCCGCCCGACAGCGCGGCCACCATGGCAGCCTCGTCGCCGGGCGTGAACACGTTGAAGGCGACCGACAGCAGCGGCGCCGCGATCAGCGCGGCGGCCAGCACCGCCAGCGCGCGCATCGAAGGAAGGCGGCGCACGCGCGCCAGGTCCTCGGGGGTGTCCACGCCAGCGCCCGGTGCTTGTGAGGCCACGTGAACGGCGATGCGCTCGCCGTGCCAAAGCACCCGCAACTGCTCCAGCGACTCGACCAACTCCAGCGGGCTGACCGCGAGCTGCGGGAAGCGTCGCAGGAATCCCGCGCGGTATCCGTAGATGCCGATGTGGCGCATGGGCGTGCCCGCGCCGATGGCCGGTGTGGCCGGCGCTGGGGCGTCACGCCACCAGGGGATCGGTGCGCGGGAAAAATACAAGGCGCGTCCCTGCACGTCGGTCACAACCTTCACCACGTTGGGGTTGGCGAAGTCCTCAGCGCTGTCGATGGCGTGGGCTGCTGTGCTCATGACGCAGTCGCTGCGGGCGTTCAGCACGTCGGCGCAAGCCTGGATCAGGGCCGGGTCGATCAGTGGCTCATCGCCCTGCACGTTGACGATGCGGTCCTGGCCGTCCAGGCCCAACAAGGCGCAGGCTTCGGCCAGGCGGTCGCTGCCGGTGGGGTGGTCGGCGCGTGTCAGCACGGCCTGCACGCCATGTTGCTGGCAGGCCTGGAGGATGCGTTCGCTGTCCGTGGCCACGACCACGCGCGACGCCTCGCTCAGCGCGGCACGTTGCGCCACGCGCACCACCATCGGCAGGCCGGCGATGTCGGCCAGGGGCTTGTCGGGCAGGCGGGTGGACGCCAGCCGCGCCGGGATCAGCACGGTGAAGCCCATCGCTCAAGCTCCGGCAACCGGGGGTTGGCTCAGCGGGTTCACGGGCTCTTCGGGAAAGGCATCGAGTGCCACGGCCTCGTTTTCCAGCATCACGGGGATGCCGTCTCGGATGGGGTAGCCCAGGCGGTCGGCCGTGCACACCAGCAGGTCGCCCTGGGCGTGGTGGGGGGCGCGTTGCAGCGGGCCTTTGCAGACGGGGCAGACCAGCAGTTCGATCAGTCGGGTGTCCATGGCGGTGGGGCTCAGGGTTGAGCTGGGTTGGGGCGACGAAGGAGTTGCGCGGCGTCGAGGGATGCGTCCAGGGCTGTCCAGAACGCCGGCTCAGGGCGGAAGTCTAAGACCGAGACCCAGACCCGTGTGTGCGGTCGCTCCAGCGCAAGCCTTTTCGGGTCCAGCTTGACCGCGTCTTTTTCTGTGACGATGAGGTCGCGGACATCGGTCGGCCAGGGCAGGGTGGCGAAGTCGTGGTGGTCCGGCAAGGGGCAGGTCTGCAGCTGCCAGCCTTGGGCGCGCAAGGCGTCGAAGAATCGGTCCGGGTGCGCGATGCCGGCCAGGGCCCAGGCGCCAGAAGTGGCCTTGGGCGAGGGTGCTGCGGCGGTCAGGGTGCCTGCCCACCAATCGGCCAGGGCGCGCAAATCGTCCAGCGCGCGCACGCCGACATGGCCGCGGAGGGGCGTGCTGGGCTGCGCCGCGTTGTACAGCACCAAGGGCGGTGTGTTCACGCCAGGGCCCGAAGCCGTGTCCAGGGGTTCGCGCAACGGGCCCGCTGGCAGTAGCCAGCCGTTGCCAGCGCCGCGTTCGTCGAACACCACGACCTCGATGTCGCGTTGTAACGCCAGGTGCTGCAGGCCGTCGTCGCAGACCAGGATGTCAATGTCGGGGTGCGCCTGCAGCAGCGCTCGACCACTGACGACGCGTTTCGGCCCCACCATGACGGGCACGCCCGTGCGACGGAAGATCAGCCAAGGCTCGTCACCGGTGTTTCGCGCGCTCAAGGTGCTGACGCTGTTTCGGTCCAGCAGGCGCGGCTGGGACGGGTCGATCTTGACGCCATAGCCTCGGCTGAGCACGCCGGGCGTCAAGCCGCGGGCCTGCAGGTGCTGGAGGATGGCGATGGTGACTGGCGTCTTGCCCGCCCCACCGACGATGCGGTTGCCCACCACCAGCACGGACACGGGCAGCTTCTCCGCGCGCAAGCAGCCCTGCGCACTGAGCAGGCGACGCAGCGCGACGACCAAGCCCATCAAGCAAGACACCGGCCACAGCGCCCAGGCCAGCGGTCCGCGACGCAACCAGGCGCGCTGCAGGGTGCTGGCCAGGGCGCTCACTGTGCGGTGGGCGCTGCGGGTGCGGCCTGTGCCGCCGGAGCGCCGCTTTGCCCTTGCGTGGCAAACGTCAACTGGGTCAGGCCCACGCGGCGTGCTGCGTCCATCACGTTGATCACGCTCTGGTGCGTGGCGGCCGCATCGGCCTTCACCACCACCACCACGTCCCGCGAGGTGCCCGCTTCGGCGTTCAGGCCTGCGGCCAGGGCTTCCACGTTGCGGCCTTCCAGCACCCGCTGGTTGACCATGTAGCGCCCATCAGACGCCACCAGCACCTGCAACTCCTTGGGTCGCACCGATGCCGCCTGCGCGTTGGCCGCGGGCAGGTTGATCTTCAACTCGGTCATGCGCGAGTAAGTGGTGGTGAGCATCAGGAAAATCAGCACCACCAGCAGCACGTCGATGAACGGGATCAGGTTGATCTCGGGTTCCTCGGGCGCGTGTCGCTTGCGAAAGTTCATCGGCATGGCGGGGTCCGTCCGGGCGTCAGCGGCGCGGTGCGCTCAAGCGCAGGATGTGCGGCACCATGCGGTCGGCCGACTGCTCCAGCGCCAGCGTGTAGCCTTCGATGCGGGCGCGGAAGTGCCGGTAGGCGATCAGTGATGGGATGGCCACGATCAGGCCAAACGCTGTGTTGTAGAGCGCCACCGAAATGCCGTGGGCCAGGTCCGCGGGGTTGGTGCCTGCACTGGCCTGCGCGCCGGAGGCGCCGAAGATTTCGATCATGCCGATCACGGTGCCCAGCAGGCCCAGCAGCGGTGCTGCGCTGGCGATGGTGCCCAGCGCGCTGAGGTTGCGCTCCAGGCGGTGCACAGCGTCGCGACCGGCCGACTCGAACGCGCCGCGCAAGTTCGCTTCGGTGATGCGTTGTTCGGCCGCCGCAGCCCGCAGGCCTTGGGCCAACACCAGGCCCAGGATGGAGTTCTCTGCCAGCTTGGTGAGCGTGTCGGCCGGGGGCAGGGCGGTGCGCGTCACCGACATGACTTCATCGACCAGGCGCGGCGGCGCCACGCGGCTTTCCCGCAGGCTCAGGAAACGCTCGATGACCAGTGCCAGGGCCACGATGGAACACAGCACCAGCGGCACGATGGGCCAGCCTGCGGCTTGTAAGATGGACAGCAAATCGGACTCCCTGGGTAGGCGCTTTGCCCGCGCCGCATGAGGCAACGCGAGGCCTGGACAGCGCGTGATTATGCGGCTGATCCGGGCGCGGTCTGGGTGGGCAACGCCTCGTGTGCGGCGCCAACTGGTGTCCATCTGCAACGCTCGGCGGGTTGCGTCAATGCGTCCCGTGCAACGCAACGAAGTCGTCCACCGATCCTGTGGATAACTTTGTGGGTAAGCCTTGCGCATGGGCTCGCAAGCCGCATCAACATTGGGATGCTCTCACATTGCTGAATTTTTAAGCAGCTGTTTTTCTTTGAAAATCAATCACTTATGACGTCATTAAGGCTTCGTGACAGACTGCGGCGGCGTTCGAGCCACGCTGGCGCGAATTGTGGACTTGTCTCGAGAGGTGGTGCATGGTAAGCGCCGGAAATGACGCTGCGGGAAGCACTCTGGGACGCGCAAGGGTCTGGGGTGTCGGCGCTTTGGTGCAGGCGGTGGGCGACACGCTGACCGCGCGCTTCGGCAGCTGTGTGGTGCGCGGCGAGATCAGCGGTTTCACGCGGGCGTCCAGCGGTCACGGCTACTTCACCCTCAAGGACGAGCATGGTCAGGCCGCCATCCGCTGCGCCATGTTTCGGCGGGCCCTCTCGCAGGTCGAATTCGCCCCGGGCGAGGGCATGTTGGTCGAGGCGCGCGGGCAATTGGCGGTGTACGAAGCCCGCGGCGAGTTGCAACTGGTGGTCGACGGGTTGCAGCGCGCGGGCGCAGGTGCGCTGTACGAGCAGTTTCTGCGCTTGAAGGCGAGGCTTGAGGGTGAGGGCTTGTTCGATGCGGGGCGCAAACGCCCGATGCTGGCGTTTCCCAGGCGTGTGGCGGTGGTCACGTCCCTGCAGGCCGCGGCCTTGCGCGATGTGCTCACGGCGCTGGCGCGTCGGGCGCCGCACGTCGAGGTGGTGTTGCTGCCGTGCGCGGTCCAAGGCGTGGAAGCACCCGCCCAGATCGTGCAGTCGCTGGCCCAATTGGCGATGGCGCACCACGGCGGATGCCGCTTCGATGCAGCCATCGTCTGCCGCGGCGGCGGTTCGCTGGAAGATCTGTGGGCCTTCAATGACGAGCGTGTGGTCCGTGCCATCGCTGCTTGCCCTGTGCCCGTGCTCAGTGGTGTCGGCCATGAAACGGACGTGACCTTGGCGGATTTCGCTGCAGATCTGCGCGCGCCCACGCCCACGGCTGCCGCCGAGTTGGTGGCCCGTGACCGGGCCTCGTCCCTGGCAGAGCTTGCTGCCCATGCCCGGCACTTGCATCACCGCGTCCACCAGCGACTGGACACCCTGAGCCAGCGCCAGGACAGCGCAGCCTTGCGTCTGGCCCGCCCGTCGCAACTGCTGGCCCAGCACCGGCAGCAGCTCGCCTTGCTCGGTCATCGGCTTCCGGCAGCGTGTGGCACGCAGGTGCAGCGTGCAGGGCAACAACTGCCCGCGCTGCAGAGCCGCCTCTTGCGCGCCGTCCAAACGCAAGCCTGGCGCCACCACCAATCGCTGGCGCACCTGGAAACGCGTCTCCAGGCGCTGGACCCCCAGCGGGTGCTGGAACGTGGCTACGCCTGGCTGAGTGACGCCGAAGGTCTGCCCATGCTCAGCGCGGCGGCGGCCCAGCCCGATCAGGCTGTCCAGGCCGTGTTGGCCGACGGGGTGTTGCACATGCGCGTCACCGACGTCCGGCCCCGCGGCCGATCCTCGTGAGGTGCCATGGGTCTGACGCGCTGGACAAGCGCCGGACAAGTCCCCCGCTGCAGCCGGTCATCTTCCCAAAAGCGTGGATGCCGTGCTTGGCATGCCTACAATCGCGCCGACAGATCCCTTCCCCCTCAACGGACCTCCAAGGAAAGCACCATGGCACACACCCTCCCCGCACTGCCGTACGCCCAGGACGCACTGGCTCCGCACCTGTCGAAAGAGACCTTCGAGTACCACTACGGCAAGCACCACCAGGCTTACGTCACCAACCTGAACAACCTGATCCCTGGCACCGAGTTCGAGGCCCTGTCCCTCGAAGACACGGTGAAGAAGTCCAGCGGTGGCATCTACAACAACGCCGCCCAGATCTGGAACCACACCTTCTTCTGGAACTGCATGAAGCCCAATGGCGGCGGCGCCCCGACCGGCGCGCTGGCCGACGCCATCAACGCCAAGTTCGGCAGCTACGACGCTTTCAAGGAGGCCTTCACCAAGTCGGCCGTGGGCAACTTCGGTTCGGGCTGGACCTTCCTGGTCAAGAAGGCCGACGGCTCCCTGGACATCGTCAACATGGGCCCTGCTGGCACCCCGCTGACCACCGGCGACAAGGCCCTGCTGACCGTCGACGTCTGGGAACACGCCTACTACATCGACTACCGCAACGCCCGTCCCAAGTTCGTCGAGGTCTTCCTGAACTCGCTGGTCAACTGGGACTTCGCTGCCGCGAACTTCGCTTGATCTTTGCCTGAGCGGCTCACCCCGCATCGCGCACCAAGCCGGGCCTGTCCCGGCTTTTTTCATGTCCTTTTCATGCCCTTTTCGGCGGACCCGAACAAAAGGATTCCCGTCCAATGCCCAGACGTCTTCCGCACAAGGCCATCGCAGACAGGGGCGCCAAAGAGGCTGCAAGGGGTTTACGCGCTATTTGCACAAGCCCTGGCGCAAACAAACTTCAACAGTGCTACAGTGGCGACGGTTTCAAAATAAGCCCTTCCCGTCGCCCTTGCTGGACCTCTGTTTCTCGGCAGTCAGCAAGGCGGGTCGCAATCCGCCAACCGGTCAAGCCGTGTCGCGGAAGGTTGTCCAACCAGCCAACGTCTCAGGAAACCTGAGAGTAAGGTGAGCGAAAATGATGCAGCAGTTCAGGTCGAACTCGTACCTGTTCGGGGGCAATGCCCCATACGTTGAAGAGTTGTACGAGGCCTACCTCGACAACCCCGGTTCTGTGCCAGACAACTGGCGCTCCTACTTCGACGCCCTCCAGAACGTTCCTGCTGTGGATGGCTCCGACCATCGCGATGTGGCGCATGCCCCCGTGGTCGAGTCTTTCGCTCAACGTGCGAAGGCCAACGCCTTCATGGTCAAAACCAGCTCGGCCGACCTCGCCGTCGCCCGCAAGCAGGTCCATGTCCAGTCCCTGATCGCCGCTTACCGCTTCCTGGGCTCCCGCTGGGCCGACCTGGACCCGCTCAAGCGTCAGGAACGCGCCAAGATCCCCGAGCTCGAGCCGTCCTTCTACGACTTCACCGAGTCGGACATGGACATCACCTTCTCGGCGACGAACACCTACTTCACCAAGGCCGAGCACATGACCCTGCGCGAGATCGTGCAGGCCTTGCGTGAGACGTACTGCGGCAGCATCGGCGCCGAGTACATGCACATCACCGACCCCACCGAAAAACGCTGGTGGCAGGAAAGCCTGGAGAGCACCCGCTCCAAGCCGACCTTCAGCGCCGAGAAGAAGAAGCACATTCTCGAGCGACTGACTGCAGCCGAAGGTCTGGAGCGATTCCTCCACACCAAGTACGTTGGCCAAAAGCGTTTTTCGCTGGAAGGCGGTGAGTCTTTCATCGCCTCGATGGACGAGCTCATCCAGCGCGCTGGCGAAAAGGGCGTGCAGGAAATCGTCATCGGCATGGCCCACCGCGGTCGCCTGAACGTCCTGGTCAACACCCTGGGCAAGCAGCCGGCCGAGCTGTTCTCCGAGTTCGAGCACACCGCTCCCGAGAACCTGCCCGCTGGTGACGTCAAGTACCACCAGGGCTTCTCCAGCGATGTCTCCACCGCTGGCGGCCCGGTCCACCTCTCGCTGTCCTTCAACCCCTCGCACCTGGAAATCGTCAACCCGGTGATCGAAGGCTCGGTCAAGGCCCGCATGGACCGCCGTGGCGACGCCAAGGGCACGCAAGTGCTGCCGGTGCAGGTGCACGGTGACGCCGCCTTCGCAGGCCAGGGCGTCGTGATGGAAACGCTGGCGCTGGCCCAGACCCGTGGTTACTACACGGGCGGCACGGTGCACATCGTCATCAACAACCAGATCGGCTTCACCACCTCCGACCCGCGCGACACCCGCTCGACGCTGTACTGCTCCGACGTCGTCAAGATGATCGAAGCCCCGGTGCTGCACGTCAATGGCGACGATCCGGAAGCCGTGGTCTTCGCCACGCAACTGGCCCTGGACTACCGCCAGCAGTTCAGCAAGGACGTGGTCGTTGACATCGTGTGCTTCCGCAAGCTCGGTCACAACGAGCAGGACACACCGTCCATGACCCAGCCGCTGATGTACAAGAAGATCGGCCAGCACCCTGGCACCCGCAAGGTGTACGGTGATCGCCTGGTCGGTGGCGGCACACTGCCCACGACAGGTCCGGACGACATGGTCAAGGAATACCGCGCCGCCATGGAGGCCGGCAAGCACACGGTGGACCCGGTGCTGACCAACTTCAAGAGCAAGTACGCCGTCGACTGGACGCCGTTCTTGAACAAGAAGTGGACCGACTCCGCCGACACGGCCTTGCCGCTGGCCGAGTTCCGCCGCCTGGCCGAGCGCATCACCACCATCCCCGCCAACTTCAAGCCTCACCCGCTGGTGCAGAAGGTCATCGACGACCGCGCCGCCATGGGCCGTGGCGAAGTCAACGTGGACTGGGGCATGGGCGAGCACATGGCGTTCGCGTCGCTGGTGGCTTCGGGCTACCCGGTGCGCCTGTCCGGTGAAGACTGCGGCCGTGGCACCTTCACCCACCGCCACTCGGTGCTGCACGATCAGAACCGCGAAAAGTTCGACGAGGGCACCTACATCCCGCTGCAGCACGTGGCCGACAACCAGGCCCCCTACGTCGTCATCGACTCCATCCTGTCCGAGGAGGCCGTGCTGGGCTTCGAGTACGGCTATGCCGGCTCCGACCCCAACAGCCTGGTCATCTGGGAAGCACAATTCGGCGACTTCGCCAATGGCGCTCAGGTGGTGATCGACCAGTTCATCGCTTCTGGCGAAGTGAAGTGGGGCCGTGCCAATGGCCTGACCCTGATGCTGCCGCACGGCTACGAAGGCCAAGGCCCCGAGCACAGCTCGGCGCGCCTGGAGCGCTTCATGCAGTTGGCCGCCGACAACAACATGCAGATCGTGCAGCCGACCTCGGCCTCGCAGATCTTCCACGTGTTGCGTCGCCAGATGGTGCGCATGTTCCGCAAGCCGCTGGTCATCATGACGCCGAAGTCGCTGCTGCGTAACAAGGACGCGACATCGCCGCTGACCGAGTTCACCCGCGGTGAGTTCCGCACCGTGATCGGTGAGGTGGACGAGGGCATCGACAGCAGCAAGGTCAAGCGCCTGATCGCCTGCTCTGGCAAGGTCTATTACGACCTGGTCAAGAAGCGTGCCGAGAAGAAGGCGACCGACGTGGCCATCATCCGTGTCGAGCAGCTCTATCCCTTCCCGCACAAGGCGTTCGCGGCCGAGGCCAAAAAGTACCCGAACCTGGCCGAGCTGGTCTGGTGTCAGGACGAGCCTCAGAACCAGGGCTCCTGGTTCTTCGTGCAGCACTACATCCACGAGAACATGGCCGACGGTCAGAAGCTGGGTTATGCGGGCCGTCCTGCATCGGCTTCGCCGGCAGTGGGTTACGCCCACCTGCACCAGGAACAGCAAAAGGCTTTGCTGGACCAGGCTTTCGCCAAGCTCAAGGGCTTCGTTCTCACCAAGTAAGGTCATGGCAGACGCTTTGTGTCGCACAGACCGGTTCGGCCCGGGCAGGCTCAGCCTGACGGTCCGGACGGTGGCGAGCAAGGCGGCTGCCGCAGGAGATACACATCATGGCAATCGTTGACGTCAAGGTTCCCCAACTCTCTGAATCCGTGGCCGAAGCCACGCTGCTGCAATGGAAGAAGCGCCCCGGCGAAGCCGTCGCTGCGGACGAAATCATCATTGAGATCGAGACCGACAAGGTCGTTCTGGAAGTGCCCGCGCCCGCCGCTGGCGTGATCTCTCAGCTCGTCAGGAACGACGGCGACACCGTCGCCAGCGACGAGGTCATCGCCCGCATCGACACCGAAGGCTCTGCCGCCGTCAGCCCGCTGGAGATCAAGCCTGTGGCAGCCGTTGCATCGGCACCTGCTGCTGCGGCCGCACCCGCCGCCACAGGTGGCAGCAAGGGCGACGTGGCCATGCCCGCTGCTGCCAAACTGCTGGCCGACAACGGCCTGAGCACCGCGCAAGTCGCAGGCTCTGGCAAGGACGGTCGCGTGACCAAGGGCGACGTGCTGGCCGCCGTGGCCGGTGGCGCCAAGCCTGCCGCAGCCCCCGCTGCCGCAGCCATCCCGACCGGCGTGCCCACCAAGGCCCTGCCGGCGGTGAACATCCCCACCGGGCCGAACACCCTGGGCGAACGCCCGGAGCAGCGCGTGCCCATGAGCCGCCTGCGTGCCCGCGTGGCGGAGCGCCTGCTGCAATCGCAAGCCACCAACGCCATCCTGACCACGTTCAACGAAGTGAACATGGCACCGGTGATGGAAATGCGCAAGAAGTTCCAGGAAAAGTTCGAGAAGGAACACGGCGTCAAGCTGGGCTTCATGAGCTTCTTCGTCAAGGCGGCCGTGCATGCCCTGAAGAAGTATCCGGTGATCAACGCTTCGGTCGATGGCAATGACGTGGTCTACCACGGCTACTTCGACATCGGCGTGGCTGTGGGTTCGCCCCGTGGTCTGGTGGTGCCGGTGCTGCGCAATGCCGACCAGATGACCTTCGCCGAAATCGAGAAGAAGATCGCCGAATTCGGTGCCAAGGCCCGTGACGGCAAGCTGGGTCTGGAAGAGCTGACAGGCGGCACCTTCTCCATCTCCAACGGTGGCACCTTCGGCTCCATGCTGTCCACGCCCATCATCAACCCGCC
>Ga0209617_10001684_pt1 | contig 10358 bp, 13 predicted proteins | sample LakEriepJuly2011_2_FD_187459 | JGI IMG/M metagenome (GOLD analysis project Ga0209617, IMG submission 187459) | Freshwater microbial communities from dead zone in Lake Erie, Canada - CCB epilimnion July 2011 (SPAdes) (version 2) | ecosystem: Environmental > Aquatic > Freshwater > Lentic >... | reverse complement strand
CGGTGGTTCCTGGAGAATTCGGCAAGTGAATTCAGAATCTGAATGGCACGTTTCCGCGTAGAATGTGTGGGTGGGGGGGCGATCAGGGGAAAATGTTGTGGGCTCGGAGCCGTGGTCCACGGATTAATCACAGGATGATGAGGGGGAGGGGTACCGATCCGGGGGAAATGGTGCGGGCTCGGAGTCACAAAGTTTGGATTCACAAGAGGAGAATGTGGGGGAGACGTATCGATTCGGGGAAGCGTCGCGAAGCATGGATTCGCATGAGGGCTATTTGTGTTAGAAGGTATCATTTTTTATGTTACTTGGTTTGATAGTGCGTGATCATGGTGGTGAGTCGGTAAATGTGCTTGTTTCAATTTTTTTTCTTCATGTATACAGGAAATGATTCTATGGATGAACGATAAACCACAGTAGGTGATCTTAATGGCACGTTTCCGGGCGGGTATTAGAATGTGTGTGAGAGGGGGATCCCGGGAAGATGTCGGTTCGGAAAAGCGGTCCCCAGGTTATTCACAGGAAGGGGAGGAGAACACAAGCGAGTCGCATTGATCGGGGGAAGAGAATGCCGGCTCGGAGCAGGGGCCCATGGATTCACATGAGGGGGAGCCGCATTGATCGAGGGAAGGCGTTTGGGGCTCTGGGCAGCGAGTCGCAGGTTATTCACAGGAAGGGAATGAGAGCGTGGGCGAGTCGCATTGATCGGGGGAAGAGATTGCCGGTTCGGGAGCCGCAGGTTATTCACAGGAAGGGGATGAGAACGTGAGGGAGTCCTATTGATCAGGGGAAGGTATTTGAGGCTCCTAGCAGGAGCACGTGGATTCACACGAGGGCTGTTAGTGTTAGTCCACATGATTATATTTGACTTGGTTTGATAATGCGTAATCATCATAATACTCGGTTAGCGGCCATGTTTCAATTTTTTTTCACGGGATAGTAGGAGTTGGGAACGAGTCATAGAGCGAGCGGACCGAACAATAAACCACAGTGACATCGCCAGTGTCTGGATCGACCTCACATGAATCGAATCGCAGGCGTCCCAGGCTCCCATGGACCCAGGTTTCTCCCGGCATGATCGCGTGTTCACAGGACATCCTCTCGATCGCAAACACGGTGCCATCATTCACGCGGAATCGGATCGGGGTTCCTGTCACCCGGACCTCGGTCATCTCGATCTCCACTGGCATTTTGCATATACTATCTCATTCGCCCTCTATATACCGACACCGGGACCTCTGGGACCTCTGGGACCTCTGGGACTTGGTGATGCAGATAGCGTGAGCGAAAATCCCCGTTTTCATGAAAGGATGTTCCTCAAACGAATACTTGTAGTACTTCCTCAGGCATAGGCGACACCGATCATTATGGATCACACCGAGATTGACAATATCTACCTTGGTCACCGTGAACCATCCTAATGCCTGATGGGGTTTCCAATCGGAGTATATGGGCCGTACACGCGAAATCCACTGACCGATGTCCGCTAGAGCCTCATGATTGGTGATGGATAAACGAAAGATCGCGTCCGGCTCGAGGAAATGCAACAAACCGGCGTCGATCAGGATGTGCATCATTACAAAGAAATCGGAATATTATTAACCAAAAAAATAAAAGAATCAAATGACAAGTATTCCATATTTATATTTATGGACCCGCCAATGCTCACCGTTTATTTTATGAAAGATTTGGAGTTCTTATCCAAAATATGTTTACAAGATCATAATTTGTACACTAGGACTAGTCGCTAAATCTTTAATGCGATAAGTTTAAAATAAATTATTTTACCTATCCAATATATTTCTCTTTCTAACACTTTAAATCCTAAAGTAGAACCTAAATGATATCCAATAACATTGTTGCTTTCAATAATTGGACTTCCAGAATAGGAAGGTTCCGTTAAATAAAATATTTTATCAGTTTTTATTTGCAAACCATATTTTTTTGCAATCCGGTTAATTGTTTTTAATTCTGCTTCAATTGGTTTTTCCTTAGCTTCTGAATATGCTATACAAACTTTAGATAAATCAAATAAATCCTTTAAAATAGAGTTTAGATGTATTAACTTATTGATACTGTGTAACCAAAAAAAACCATTTGTAAAATTTAATCTATTATATTTTAATTTACTTAATTGCACGAAATCAAAAGTTTGAATCGGAACTATAGGTGACGAATTATTTTGATGAAGAAGGCTAAATCTTTTATCAGGACAAAAACTAAGTCTTTTTTTTGATTTCAATAAGGTGTATCTTTGACTAGTTTTGACTGGTTTATTTAAAAGAATGATTCCAATTTCTTCAGATTCGTAAGGATTATCAAACCCAGATGTAAATAAGACTTTACCATCAGGAATAATTGCATTATGAGGAAGACAATGACCACATGTAAGTATAATATCTTTTGCTATGAATGTTATAACTAACGTTTGATCAATAATAGTAGATTCATCTACTTGAACTTTAATGAAAAATAAGTCTCCAATATTATACATACCTAAGCAACTAAAATATTAATTCTGTTATCCGTGTAGATGCAATATTGTGTCTTTTCTAGTACAAAATTGAAACGACTATTCTATGCCATTGAGAGGCAACGAGCCAGTATATATTAAAATTTAATACAGGTATGATACAGATTGGGTGTTTCCAAGGATCCGCAGGCAAAGGCGGGATACTCGCGGCCTTGGAGTCGGCGGCGGAGAAAGGGGCAAACGTGGTGCAGGTGTTCCTGTCGAATCCCATGAGCCCGAAGCTCCGCAAAATAGAGAACTCAGCTCAGATTCAGGCGAGGGCGAGGGAGCTTGGGATCTCCATCTATGTCCATTCTCCGTACACTATCAATCTTGCCAAGCCACCCGGTGAGGTCGATCGTCAGATTGCGTACATGGTCTCGGAGCTCGGGCTCGCATCATCGATCGGTGCGAAAGGATGTATCCTTCACGTGGGGAAAAGCCTCGGTCGTTCGCCTGAGACCAGCCACGAATTCTTCGTCGACGCGGTAAGACGGATCATCTCGTCTCCGGTAGGGGAAGCAAGACTGATCCTCGAGACGGCGGCGGGGCAGGGCACGGAGATGTACAGAGATATCCGAGATCTGTGTTCACTGCTCAAGTCCTTCGGACCCGAAGAGAAAAAGCGGCTCGGCATATGTGCCGACACGTGTCACGTCTTTGCGGCGGGTCACACCGCACGTGAGTGCATCCATGAGATCCTCTCGCTTCCCAGAGAGCTTCACCGCTGCATCCACCTGAACGGGAGCAAGAAGCCACGGGGATCAAGGGTGGATCGACACGAAGAGCTGGACAAAGGTTGTTTACCCAAGGAAGAAATTACCGAGTGGATCTCGTTTGCTAGGGAGCACAAGATCCCCATGATACTGGAGACGCCCGATGAGGAACGGTACGCAGGGTACATCGAGGCCATCAAACGCGGGAATAGTATTCCATAACAACCGGGCTTGTTTTTGTATTGCCCGTGTCGTCGTATCCGAGGAGAGGAGGGCTACTTTTTTTAAGCAAATCGGCATAGGAAGGGACGGTACCCTCTTGCATGGCACGAAAGAGGCCCGGGATATAGTGGTCGTGGAGCATGACACGGGTCATGATGTATTGGATCGTAGTGGCCACCTTGTGCTGACGAGATATCCGTTCGAGATCTTTGCTGGATCCCGCCTGGAAGTAGGAAGCGAGGGCTCGGAGGCGGGACCGGGCGATCTCTTCCTGGTCGAGGACGTTCTTTATCAAGGTCGCTTTGGTATTGTCTTTCGTGAGGAAACGGGCTTCTAGCATGGAGGCGATGAAATCCGTGATCCCTTCGTCCCGGTAGCATCGGAACTGTCCAAGGTAATGGACCATCTCATGTGTGAGGAGCCCAAGCAGCCCATTTTTCTTACTGACGATGATGCCATCGCTGTTCGTCACACCAGATGAAGAGAAGTAGTGAGCCTCGTTCTTATGAGTCACAACGTCCATGCTGGGGAAGAGACGGCGGGGGCGGGTGTACATGATGCAGACGATGGGGCATCGCCACCTTCGATCGGGGAAGAGATGGGTGACCTGTGAGATCCTTTGGAAGACGGCCTGTTCCAAGGCCGTGTCCCGCTTGCGGTCGTAAACAAAATGGACGGTGAACCCTTCATACGTCCCCGAGAACACGGCGATGAAACCTGTAAAGCGGTGGGTAGGGATTCCGACGTGGGGGATCAGATCTTCGAGGAAACTTCTTCCTACAGAGGTGAGAAAGGACGGAAGCGAAGGATGGATGGTACGAGAGACGTGTACAGGCTGCTTTACAGGAATTGGCCCCATAGGGAGTTGGAGCAATTCAGAATACAGGGTGTCCATTCTAGAATTTTTAATGGGTGTTGTATTAATTAACATGGTGAAATACTTTCATTTTCATATTGATGAGAATGAATATACCTTCGATGCCCCGCTCCAGAGCCAAAGGTGTAAGTGCAAAACGCGGGATGGGTCACAATGCAAACGAAATGTTATCTTTGGACTCCCTTGCTGCCACTCGCACATTGTCAACAAGTACCGCGTAAAAGTCATGGATTCCCTAAAGAAAGAGGCAGGAAAAGGAATCTTCGCATGGGACATGAGCAAGGGTGACGACGCGATTGTCTTCAGAAAGCAGGAGTTTGTATGTCCATATGCGGGTGAGCTGATTAACCGGAATGATCTCATAGCGAGGTATGGTGAGTATGGTAAATACACCGCACCGTACGCTATCAAGATGGATGCGAGGAACCTGTACGAGGACGCCGCTCTGTACCGTGGTGTGGGTGGTCTTGTGAACCACGATAGAAAGAATGCGAATGTGGAATTTTTAACCGTGCGTTTACCAATCTATGATTCTAAACGAACGACAAAAATTGTGGGTCATGAGCTACGGACGTGTCTATACGCCACCAAAGATATCATGAACCATAGCGAGCTCTACGCCGACTACGGTAAAACGTATCGGCTACAAGAGAAGGGGGTCATGTCAAGCACAAATAACCGGAAGAAGCACGTCTAGAATGCATTAACATGGTTGAAAAACACCAGAGCGGTTTTAAGTGCCTCCTGGCGAGAGCTTGCCCCAGTGAGCTTGAGCTTGGAGAGTACCTCCGTGACAGGGAGCCACGCGACTGTACCTTTCCCTTCTTCACCACAAAGAGGAACCTTCTCCTTCACGAACCATACCGAGTAGGCGATGTTCCACAGTTTCCCCGTGGGGTTGTTTTCGTTGATCTCGAGGATCAATTCATCGAAAAGGTGATAGGAGCTGGGATCGAGGACAACCCCAGTCTCTTCTTTTAGTTCGCGGATACCCGCATTTAATAAGGTAGCCCATGGAGAATTTTCCACTACATCCTTCTCCTCAACCCCCCCTTTCGGAAAGGAAAGTACCCCCTTTCGAGAGGTCACAGTGAGTACCCACAACTTTCCGTCAGTGAAAGTGAATACCAAACACCCCGCCTTTCTGAATTTATATTGATTGAATCGGACCTGCCGACCTTCTTGATCCAGCGTCTTTTTCGTTTTCATCATGATGATTCGTGTGTGAGGTAGGTAGTAGTCTCGAATATTCGCGTCGCAGGGTAATTTTTTTTCATTTTTTTAAAAACCCTGGACATAAAGGAGAAAAGCCTCTACTAAATATGAACCAGAAAAAGATGGGTTATATTGTAAAGAAGGACGAGGTGCGTCCAGAGCTGATGAAGGAGCTGGATGTGACCCCGATGGTCTTTGGATCGTTTGGGGGAAAAAAGCCCGAGTCGTTCCGTTTGTACCAGGAAGAAGAAGATAAGTACATCGTGCCCAAGTTCTGGGCGATCGAGCGTATGAGAGGAGGGGAGCCGTTTCTGTACGATTCAGCGGGTTCTTTGATCACAGCGGAGTTTATCGGTGAGTTGAGAGATTATCAACAGGAAGTGGCAGACGCGGTGCTGCCCAAGATCCGAGAGACCGGTGGGGGTATCATCTCACTGCCATGTGGAGATGGGAAGACATGTCTAGCCATTTATCTGATGACGCAGTTGAAGTTGAAGACCCTGGTAATTTGTCACAAAAATTTTCTTGTCAATCAGTGGATCGAGAGCATAAAAAAATTTTCGAATGCGACCATCGGACGGATCCAGCAGAACACGGTGGATGTGGAAGGGAAAGATGTGGTCATCGGGATGCTCCAGAGTCTTAGCAAGAAAGATTATCATCACTCGATACTGGATCAGTTTGATCTGGTGATCTTCGACGAGGTCCATAATGTGGCCACCAAGTGTTTCTCGAAGGTTCTAGCCAAACTCTATTGCCGCTACACCATCGGCCTTTCGGCGACCCCTCACCGCGACGACGGGCTGAGCAAGGTGTTCCACTGGTATCTCGGAGACATGCTGTTTAAGAGGACACGAGCGAAGGACTCGGGCGTAACCGTGCAATTGCTGGGGTTCAGCCCGAAGGGAAACTTTCACCCCAAGTTTCGAGAGATCCGGAACAACAAGGGCGACGTCAATCTCTCTCTCATGCTCAGCAACGTGGCCGGGATACAGGAGAGAAACGAGAAGATCATTGAGTCACTGGTAGAGATTCTGCGGAAAGAGCCATCCCGGAACGTCCTGGTCCTGAGCAGCCGGATCGATCAGCTCGAGTCGATGAAGAAGATGTTTGAAGGGTCGGGCTATACCTCGGATTTTTATGTCGGCAAGATGAAGGAGGCCCAGCTGAAGATTGCACAGGAGCGGCAGGTCCTTTTTGCTACGTATGAGATGGTGAACGAGGGATTCGATCTCCCCAAGCTGAACACGCTGGTGATGGCGACCCCGCGATCCAAGATCGAGCAGGCGGTGGGTAGGATACTGCGTGCACGATCGGAGGCGGCTCCTCCATTGATCGTGGACGTTGTGGACGCCCTCCCCATATTTAAGAACCAGTCCGCGAAACGGAATACATGGTATCGTGGTCGGGGTTACAAGATTATAACTATGGGGTCGTGATATTCTTATGCAGTTCCTCATAGGACTTCTTCTTCTGACACGAGATGTACACATTCCAGAGCTCGTCGTACATATGCTTGACGACAAAGGTGATGGTGTTCACGCATTTGATGATCTCCTGATTGTTGCGGATGACGATGTTATCGTTTTCGGGATCGAAGAAGATCTCTTCGATGTAGCACTTGAGGGAGTGCACGTCGAGGGCCACCTTGTGGTGGACGTAGTGGTCGGAATAGCACCCCTTCGTGGAGGACCTCTTCCTCTCGGGATAATTGTACTGGCAGCAGTGAGTATGTGTGCAAAACTTATAGGAGCACCTGGAGATCATAGAGTGGGTGGGGCGATTGGTGCTGCTTCTCCGCTGTGGCCCCACGTTGACGGTGTGTCCTGTCTTGGACGCGAGATGGCGGCTGGTTTGGAAGAGGTAGTCGAGGCAGTCTACGATCATGGTGAAGCTGCAGATGTTGTTCTGTATGACGTATTTGAAGAGATAGCTTGCGATGAAGTCCTGGTTCGCGAGGTTATCGATGTCAAGGTTGTGGGCGAGGGAGCGTCCGCGGATGATGGTGCTCACCCGAGAGGTCACGTTCTCCGAGTCAAGGCCCTCGAGAAAGATGTAGCAATTGCTGATCACCTGTCCCGTATCGCTCTTGTAGGATGTCTGCTTCGCCTGGGGTCTTGGGTTGGCAGTGGCCGATGTGTTGGTAGTGGGCTGCTCGTAGGCTTGGAGCTCGACCCAGTATTGCTTCTTATTATAATCAAACGGATATCCCATTTTTTATACTCACACTTAGAATTTATTCTTTCAGTATCGTAAAACAACAGATGGTGCCCATGACCTGTCCCACCTGCGGCTTCCTGCTTGGCGACAAGCAGATCCCCTACGACCGTCATATGGACAAAGTAACCGCCGACCTTGGCTCGTTAAAAGGCGGTGGGGTAAACGGTGCCAAGCTGGAGGAGCGGGAGGTGATGGAGAAGATCAACACCGAGCGGCTTGCGATCATGACCAAGCTAGGCATCTTTGACTACTGCTGCCGGATGCGTATGATGACGGCTATCCGCAATGAACATATATACAAAAACTACGCTTGAACTTTCTCGCTCCCTGCTCTCACCGGTCGTCGAACCAGACTCCTAGGCCAATCCATCCAGAGCGTCATCCAGGAGTTTCTTGAACTCCTCCTGGTTAAACACGGAATCCCTCTGCCACCCAAAGTCGCCTTTCCACCTATCGATCGTCTTGATGTGCCGTTGGATCGTTTTAATGAGTGCTGTGGGGTTCTTCTTCTCTACAAACATAGCCACGAGTTGTGTTCGACTCGTCTCTGATTTCTTATGCTGGACGTCGAATGTAAAAGAGAGGATAACCCGCAGTGAGAGGTCATACCTCGTCATCACCTCCTCCATACTGTCATAAGCTGTTTTCTCCGTGACAGCTTGAACCATGACTCGAGTGAAGGTATCCTCGTCGAAAGCAGAGTCATCGGGCCAGCCAAGGTCGCGTCTCCACTTCTTGATTATGGGCATGGATTTACAGACCCCTTTGATCCACTCGACGCTCTCTTTTCCGACGAGCATGGATACTAGGTCGTCTTCGTCTTGCTTCGACATGCCCTCCTGCACTTTACTGAACGCCTTCATGATCTCCCTCAGGTCCCCGCAATAACCCTTCATATCCTCATACAACTTCTTTTCCTTCTCCCATGCTTTCAACCATACCGGACCAAAATGGTCTATAGCGTAGCTGGCAATGAGATGGGATACAACCCTATCACTACCCCAAGTGTCACACTCATTGGTGAGACGGTGGTGGATTTCCCCGTACTTTATCGTCTTCTCCCCCCCATCTGGATCGGTCAATGTGAAGGCCAGCGACCCCACCCCCCCACCTATGTACGAGAAGGTAAATTTCACCTCCGTGTTCTCCCCTGGATCGTCTATCTTTGGCATCAGGGCCAGCAGCAACTTTCTCGGGTGTTTCAAGTGGTCGAAGATAGCCCCATGAAAGGCCATCTCTAAGAACTTCTTCTTACCGTCTGCCTCCTTACTGTCTGCGGGCAAAAAGTCCTTGATGCTCTGCGGAGAGAAGCAGCTCAGCTCATCCGGCACTCTGGGAAACTTGGGCTTCTTCAAGAACTCGAAAACCGCGGCGATCAGCTTGCGACTCATGGAAGGATCCCAGTGTAGAGGCTGTGATGTTCTGGCAGCCTTTATGGAGTAACAGAGTGCTGAGATACTCCCCGATGACATTCCGGTGATTTTACTCTCTCCTCCCATCCTTCCCACCACCTCGGATGCGAGATGTTTCAGCACCATGTCTCTATCTCGTAACAGGTCAGCAAAAGAGATTACCTTGTAGTGTGGTACTGTTGCCCCATAAGGCTGCCAACCATATTGGAATGGATCCTCGAGGTATTTGGCCACCTCCTTTGCCCAACAGAGCATCTCATTCCTGTGCCTACACATCTCATTCCACACGGTCACGTACTGGTTGATCTTCTCGTCGGGACAGACCAGCGGAGGTTTTAGCGTCGGCAGAAGATCGGACACCATTCTCATCCAGTCTTGGGGGGGTAAGACGGAAGTCGTGCTGAGATTCCGTGGGAATTTGGGGGCCTCGACCGCACCCCCTCGAATCCACTCTAGAAAGCGGGCCAGCAGAATCCGAGCATCTTCATCCTCCACCATACAGACCTCCTGGTTGGCTAATACGAGCTTCTGGCTATCAATCGTCTCACCTATATCAGAAAGAGCCTTGACCCCTTCTGCTTCCATAGCAGCTACCATAGAGTATAGTCTGCGGTACAAGACCCCTGATGATTCCAACCCGAGCAACTCAAGGACAGCTTTCTCCAGCTTCTCGTCCGTAAGAATCATCGGTGTTGGATAGAACCCGTCCCATGGCCCATAATCAGCCCAATCACTGTCACTCACGGGTACGGACGCCGGCAAGCTCGGCTCGGTCACATCCGCTGCCTCTAGCACTGTGCCGTCGGGAAAGATGTAGCTCTCCTCTGGCTTCATCTTCTTCAAATGCTTGAAGATGTGCTTGGCGTGGGTACCCTGAGCATCGAGGACAGTCTTGTTCCTGTTGATGATGGAGAAGACATTGTCGGCCCAGTGGGTGTGCGGTGCGGTCTCCATGGTATTCCCCTCAGTCTCATCATTGAGTGGAAGGGGGGCCCCCAATGGGACATCCTCTGTATCATCATCATCTGCACCGCTAGTCTGGAGCTGCACATAGCCGGGCTTGCTCTCCATTACCCCACCACCGATTCTGGAAAAGGGCTCTTTCTTCTCAGCAACGGCCGCAGCAGGGGAAACGCTACTGACATCATCGTCATCATCATCATCATCGTCATCATCAGATCGGAAGA
>Ga0209617_10001679_pt1 | contig 10367 bp, 11 predicted proteins | sample LakEriepJuly2011_2_FD_187459 | JGI IMG/M metagenome (GOLD analysis project Ga0209617, IMG submission 187459) | Freshwater microbial communities from dead zone in Lake Erie, Canada - CCB epilimnion July 2011 (SPAdes) (version 2) | ecosystem: Environmental > Aquatic > Freshwater > Lentic >... | reverse complement strand
CTGAAGTGCCTGCGTGGCGAGGCCATCCCGGTCTACGGTAAGGGCGAGAACATCCGCGACTGGCTCTTTGTCGACGACCATGCCCGCGCGCTACTCGCCGCGGCGGAAAGAGGAGTCCCAGGTCGCACCTATTGCATCGGCGGCGACAACGAACGCCGGAATATCGACCTCGTCCGCGAGCTCTGCGGCCTGCTCGACGAATTCCGTCCGCGCGCTGACGGCCAGCCGCACGCGTCTGGGATCACTTACGTCGCCGACCGCCCCGGACACGATCAGCGCTACGCCATCGATGCCCGCCGCGCCCGCGCCGAACTCGGCTGGGCGCCCCAGGAGGACTTCCTGAGCGGCTTCCGCAAGACCGTCCGCTGGTATCTCGACAACCCCGCGTGGATTCAAGGTATCCTCGATGGCTCTTACCGCCTAGAGCGTCTCGGAAAATCTAAGTAAACACCGTGCCCTTCGCTCGCATCCTCCGCTCCAGCGCGCTCATGGGCGGAGCCCAGGTTGTTACATTGGGTATCGGTTTTGTCCGGCTAAAGGTCATCGCACTCTTAATCGGGCCATCTGGAGTAGGCTTGGTCGGGGTGCTGACGGCCTTTAACGGTAATATTACCGCACTTGCCGGCTGGGGAATTGGGACTTCAGGAGTTCGGGTAATCGCCGGATCGAGCGATGAGGAAAAGGCCAGGAAAGTCGCGGCCGTCCGACGCTTCGGGGCTTTGCTTTCATGGCTTGGCCTGCTCGCTGTGATATTGCTGTTCTGGCCGATTGGGTGGGCGACATTTCAGAATGGTGATTACGGCATGGAATTATTCATTGCTGGCCTGGCGGCTCCTTTGGCTATCGCCACGAGTATGTGGTCAGCCCTGCTTCAAGCACATGGGCAGCTGAAGACCTTGGCCAAAACTCAGGTTATTTCGGCCGTGGCCGGCCTATTGGTCGGCCTACCTCTCATTTATTATTTCGAATTAAAGGGGGTCGCGGCCAGTATTCTTTTAGCTGCAGTGGCGCCCGCTTTCGTCACCTGGCGGGCTGCCCGGCGGCATTGCCCCTCCTCGGCAATTCCGGCCGACCCCGAAGATATTAAGCCGCTCATTCGTTTGGGCGGCGCACTTATGATTGTGGGGCTAAGTTCGCAAATCTCCGCCTATGTCATTCGCCTCCTAATCATCAGGCACGAGGGGCTGGAAGCGGCAGGATATTATCAAGCTGCCTTTGCCGTCGCGGGTAGCCTGCCTGGGTTCGTTTTCATGGCGATGAGCACCGACTTCTTTCCCAGGATAGCTGCGGCGAGGGATGAAATTGAAGCGCAGCACCTAACAGAAAACCAAATACGAGCCGGGCTTTTGCTTGCCCTGCCATTCATCGTGGTACTTTTGACGATGGGAAAACTTTGCATTCGCCTGCTTTATGCGAGTGCATTTGACGCGGCGATACCTTTGCTTTCCTGGATGGTCTGGGGTGTCTTCTTACGCCTAATCTCTTGGCCGATGGGACACTGGATGTTGGCTCGCGGCGCCCCGCGCGTAGTTATCATGACCGAAATACTTGGAAACACCATCTTGGTACTCATGCCTGTCGTGCTCATGCCAATTTATGGGCTGACGGGTGCGGCTATAGGATATTTTTTAAGCTACGCATGCTACACCATCATTATGATGACCATCTCATTCCGCCGTTCAGGCCAATGGCTGGGGCGGCAGACTTTGAAATGGTTTACGGGTGCGGCGATAGTCTTGGGGCTTTCCCAATGGCTGACGGTCCGGCTTGATGGGTTATATGGGGGACTAATCCCTTCGCTCATCGTGACGGTTGGGTGCGTTTGGTTATACTTCCGCACGATGAGTCAGGACAGCGAGCGGACGGCTGATTAAACTCATGGCGCTGCGAATTCCCCATAAAATAGGCTATCTGCAATCTTTGTCCCCCTTATTAATAAACTCATGAAAGGCATCATCCTCGCCGGCGGTTCCGGCACCCGACTTCATCCCCTCACGCAGGTCATGAGCAAGCAGCTCCTGCCCGTGTATGATAAGCCGATGATCTATTACCCGCTCTCGGTGCTCATGCTCGCGGGCATCCGCGAGGTCCTGATTATCTCGACGCCGCAGGACCTGCCAAAATTCCGGGCAGTGCTCGGCGATGGCTCCCGGCTCGGCTGCCGCTTCGCTTATGCCGAGCAGGTCGTCCCGAACGGCCTCGCGCAGGCCTTCGTGATCGGCGAGCAGTTCATCGGCACTGACGCCGTCTGCCTCATCCTTGGCGACAATATCTTCTACGCCGCCGGCCTGGGCGATCTACTGCGTGAATCCCTTAATCAGCCGGGAGCAACCGTGTTCGCCTATCACGTCAAGGACCCCGAGCGCTTCGGCGTGGTGGAATTTGACGCCGATGGCAAAGCCAGGTCGCTTGAGGAGAAGCCGTCGGCACCTAAGTCGAACTTCGCTGTGCCCGGGATTTATTTCTACGATAACGCCGTCGTCGGCATCGCCAAGGCGCTGAAGCCTTCGGCGCGGGGCGAATACGAGATCACCGACGTCAACCGCGAGTATCTCCGTCAGGGCAAGCTCAGCGTGAAGGTCTTGCCGCGCGGTACCGCTTGGCTCGACACCGGCACGTTCGATTCCCTCCTGCAGGCCTCGCAGTTCGTCCAGATTGTCGAGGCTCGCCAAGGCTTCAAGATCGGTTGCATCGAGGAAATCGCCTGGCGTCAGAAGTATATCACCGACGCCCAGTTACTCGACCTTGCCGAACCCATCGCCAAGTCCGGCTACGGCGAATACCTCAAAGCCCTGGTCGGCTCGCCTCGCTGATGACCTCGCCCCTTGTCCAATTGGTGCCAATCCCGCAGCGCGGAGACGCTCGCGGCCAGCTTTCGGTCGCCGAGCTAGGTGGCGCGCTACCCTTCGTAGTCCGTCGCGTCTACTGGATTCATGGGACCAAGCCCGGTGTCAGTCGCGGCTTCCACGCCCATAAGCAGCTGCATCAGCTCTGCGTCTGCGTCGCCGGCTCCGTGCGCATCAGTCTCTTCGACGGCCGTCGCGAGGAAAGCGTCGTGCTAGACGCCTCCACCAAGGGCCTACTCATCGGTCCCGGACTTTGGCGCGAGATGCACGACTTCTCCCCCGACAGCGTGCTCATGGTCTTCGCCGACTCCGAGTATAAAGAATCTGATTACATAAAATCCAAAGAAGATTTCATCAAAAGTGTCATCTGACGGCAAACGAAGGCGCTAACCAAAATTTTCTGGTAACAACATAAACTTCAACAAGACTTTCATTATAAACAGCAATGAATCTTCTGGAAACCATCAATCAGGTGCGCGCCAACAAAGGACGCGCCCCACTTCCTCAGATATCTCCGCAGCTGAGGCTACGCGAAGACTGCGAACTTGATTCGCTCGACCTGGCCGAACTCACTGTTCGCATCGAAGATGCTTCAGGAGTTGACGTTTTCGCCGAAGGTATCGTCAGGACCGTCGGCGAGATTCAGGCCAAGCTGCCGCAATAACCTTGTCGCACGCTTTTATCATCGATCGCACAGGAAGCACTTCGCTGACGTACGAGGATCTTCTCTCACGCCTGTCGGTCGGGGAGTATGCACCCGTATTCCGTCCAGCGTCCACGGCTGAGGCCTTGGTCGCGGTGCTCACGGCGCTGGTCCGAGGCGTGCCGTTAAGATTGGTCGACTCGGACTTCAGCAACAGCGAAATACACGCCCTCGGACTCCAAGGCGGACAACTGGACGAGAAGTCTCCAATATCAGGCAAAGCGCCCGCCAGCCTAGAGGAGGCGCAAGCTCTGGGGCGCGTCTCCTCCGGCTTCAGCCTCGAGCTCTATACTTCCGGCTCCACCGGTTTGCCCAAGCTCGTGAGGCATCGTTTGGACTCCTTGACGCGTACGCTTCGTGTCAGCGAAAGACACGTCGAAGACGTCTGGGCGCTGGCCTTCAATCCTACGCACATCGCGGGCATCCAGGTCCTTCTGCAGGCCTTCTTCAACGGCAACACATTGGTGGATATTTTCGGATTATCCCGCGCCGAAATCCATGCGCGCCTCCATTCGCTGGGCGTGACGCATCTTTCAGCGACGCCTACTTTTTATCGTCTCCTACTGCCCGTCGAAGCACCGTTTCCCAAACTCCGCAGTTTGACGCTCGGAGGTGAGCGCTCGGACGCCGCGCTCCTCGCTCAGTTGCGCACCGCCTTCCCGTTAGCCCGCCTGCACAATCTTTATGCCTCGACCGAGGCGGGCACGCTGTTGGTCGCCGATGGCGACCTATTTGGCATCCACGCGTCCGTCGAGGGTAAGATCCTCATCCTAGACGGGCAGCTTTGGATCGCCCGTGAACTGCTCGCAGAGTTCCAGAGTCGCGATGACGCACCTTGGTATGCGACCGGCGACCGCGTCGAGGTCATTTCTGATGCACCCCTGCGTTTCCGCATAGTCGGCCGCGAGAACGACTTCATCAACGTAGGCGGCTCCAAGGTGGACCCAGCAGAGGTGGAGAGCGCCCTTCGAGCCTTCCCAGGCGTTGCGGAGGCGAGGGTTTACGGCCGGCCAAGCTCAGTGGTCGGCACCCTGCTGTGCGCGGAATACACATCATTACTTCCGTTGGCCGAGCCCGACCTGCGATCGCACCTCGCATTGTGCCTGCAGGCGCATAAGGTACCTCGGATTATGAAGAGAGTCGAGTCGCTCGCCAAGACCCGCACCGGAAAACTTTCCCGCAATGTCTAAGAATATCCTTGTTACTGGCGTCTCGCGTGGGCTAGGTCTGGAAATCGCCAAAGTTCTCCTGGCGCGCAAGTGGACAGTGTATGGCGTCAGTCGAACCCAGTCAGCCGAAATCAAAGTGCTAAGCACAGCCCACCCGGGTAGGCTCCATTTTCTATCGTTTGACCTCGCCGGGGCTGATGAAGCAAAGGGCCAGATTTTCGACGGCTTTGTTGGCAAGGTTCCTCTGCATGGCTTTGTCAATAATGCGGCCATCGCATATGATGACATCATTTCCAACCTCCAGCTGTCCCCCTTGAGGCAGATGTTTGAAGTCAATGTCTTTACACCGATGGTCCTGACAAAGTATGCCATCCGCAACATGCTGCTTCACGGCTCAGGGGGCTCCATCGTCCATGTTTCATCCATCAGCGTCCATACCGGCTACAAAGGGCTTGCCATGTACGCCTCGACCAAGGGTGCCCTGGAGGCTTTTTCTAAGAATACTGCTCGGGAGTGGGGCGAGCGCGGCATCCGATCCAATGCGCTGGTCGCCGGGTTCATGGAGACGACGATGAGCGATTCCTTGGACGTGGCGACCAAGTCGCGCATCTATGCACGCACGGCACTCAAGCGGCCAACGACTTTGGCTTCCGTCGCTGAAACCATCGCCTTCCTGCTTTCGGATGAGGCTGGGTCAATCACTGGCCAGTCTATGCATGTGGATTCCGGTACTATCTGACGTCAATATTGCCAAAGGTTGCGCCATGTTTCTCGCTTCTTAAAGTAATGATTCATCAATCGGTCCACCGTGAGGTAATAGAAGCATATGTTCAAACCGCCGAACATTGCGGGACCGTGCTGAGGAATGTCCGCTCATCCGATGCGGAGTTCATATTATCCCTTCGTACCAATGGAGCCTTAAACAAGCACATATCCGCTACGCCTGGAGGCGTCGCGGAGCAAAGGAAATGGATTGAAAGATACTTGGAGAGGTTCGACAAAGGCGAAGAGGCCTATTTCATTGCCGAGCATGCTGGCGTGCCGCGAGGGACGATCAGAATCTATGACTATGATGCCGCCGCCGGGACTTTCGTCTATGGCAGCTGGCTCATGTCTCCAGACGCGCCGGCTTGTTGTGCGTTTTCCACGACCATCCTTAGTCATGACCTTGGTTTCAAGGTCCTCGGGTTCTCAATGGTTCTTTTCGACGTAAGAAAGGACAACAGATCTGTCTGCGCTTTCCATGAGGCCGTCGGGGCCACGTTGCTGCGTCAGGACGACACTAATCGATATTACGAGATAACCTCCCAAGCCTATCCAGCCTTACGCCGAAAATTTGAAAAATTTGCGCTTAGATTTCATGAACGTCCCCTTCCTTGACCTTAAGGCAATCAACACCAGGCACGCCGCGGAGCTGAAGGCCGCGGCCGCGCGCGTCATCGATTCGGGTTGGTACGTGCTGGGCGAAGAAGTGAAGGCCTTCGAGGCCGAGTTCGCCACCTGGGTTGGCTCGCCGCACTGCGTCGGCACGTCGGACGGCCTTTCGGCGCTCATCCTCGCCCTGCGCGGCTGGAAGGAGTTGGGTCTCCTCAAGGATGGAGATGCCGTCGCGGTCCCGGCCAACACCTACATCGCATCGATCCTCGCCATCACGGAGAACCGTCTACGCCCAGTGCTCGTCGAGCCCAACGAAGACACGTTCAACCTGGGTGCCGCTAAACTTGCTGCCGCGCTCACGCCGGGCGTTAAGGCCGTATTGGCGGTCCACCTCTACGGCCAGCTGGCCGACATGCCGGCAATCGCTAAACTTTGCCGGGAGAGGGGACTACTTCTCCTCGAGGATGCGGCCCAAGCCCACGGGGCGCAGATTGACGGCGTCAAGGCCGGCGCCTGGGGCGATGCGGCGGCTTTCAGTTTTTATCCTACAAAGAACCTCGGTGCGCTCGGAGACGCTGGCGCGCTTACTTGTAAAGATGCGAGGCTCGCCGATATGGTCCGTGCGCTCCGCAATTATGGGTCGCACGAGAAGTACAAGAACCTCGTTCAAGGGCCGAACGACCGTCTCGATGAATTGCAGGCCGCGTTCCTGCGCGTGAAACTCCCGCACCTCGACGCCGATAACGCGCATCGCCGTACAATCGCCCAGCGCTACCTCGCCGAGATCAAGCATCCTGCCATACGCTTGCCCGCGGCTCCCGCTACCGCCGAATCGCACGTCTGGCATCTCTTCGTCGTCCGCGTTGCCGATCGCGCGGCCTTCCAGCAGCGTCTGCTCGACCAAGGCGTGCACACCGCGATCCATTACCCGATCGCCCCGCATCAGCAGGCGGCCTATGCCAAGGAACTGGGTCATCTGAGATTCCCGCTGACAGAGTCCATCCATCGTGAGGTGGTGTCTTTGCCCATCGGGCCGACGCTCGAACCGGAACATCTTAAAATCATCATCGAAGCATTGAACAATGAATGAGCCAAAAGCGGAGAGGGCCCAAATATCATTTGTGATGCTAAGTTATAACCACGCCCGATTCATTGAAGCCGCCTTAGCGGGAGCCTACGGCCAGGAGGAAGCCCCCTTCGAGCACATCCTGCGTGACGACGGCTCGACTGATGGAACTGAGGCAGTCGTAAAGGAATGGATTAATCGTGAAGGCATTGAAAATCTTCAGGCAATCTTCTCTCCTCTAAATCAAGGAATGATGACGTCTTTAAATGAGGTCATTCCGGCGATACGCGGCCGTTATGTCGTGTTTGCGGCATCAGACGATATCAGTGAACCCATCCGCATCAAGGAAGTGGCCCAAAGTATCGAGGAGGCCGGAGAAACAGTATACGGGGGATACGGGGATGTGCTTACGATAGATAAATCAGGCAAACTATTGGAAAGTGGTATGGAGCCTTGGACGAGTAAGCATCACATTCGCCTCGATGCCCAAAGTATTGCCGATAACTTTAGCGGATTCCTCGGCGCATCCTCATTTTATCATCGGGACGTGTTTGATGTCTTCGGTAAAATTAATGGGAAAATCTTACATGAAGATATGGTGCTAAATTTTCGGGCGGCCTTGCTCGGGAAGGTTATTTTTATAGAAAAAAAGCTCGTGCGATACCGACTGCATGACGGCAATGTCCACGCCGTTAACACCCGGCTTGGGTATGAGTTGGAAGTTAAGCACGCGAACAAGATATGGAGTTCCTTGGCGCATGTCGCAGCTCAACGCTGTGAAGATCTCCATCGTGTGAGGTCAGCGACTGGAGGCACAAAACACGCCCAGCTGTTGCAAGCATGTGTTATGTGGCGATCCACTTGGCGCATGAAGCATGCAATTATTTCCTCACGGATTTCGCTTTGGCGCGCCCTCCGCCTGATTGGCAACCCCAAGTTACGCATCGGCGAAATTTGCAAAGCATTATTCTTCCGTCCTAAGGCCAGAATAAAGGCTTCATTCAGGCTGCTGGGGATTACTTAATCCTATCCACCCATTTAACCATGAAAGCTATCATATTAGCCGGCGGGCTCGGTACGCGCCTAAGCGAAGAAACCCATCTGCGTCCCAAGCCGATGGTGGAGATCGGCGGTCACCCGATCCTGTGGCACGTGATGAAAATCTACGCTGCCCACGGGATCAACGAGTTCATCATCTGCGCTGGCTACAAGGGGCACATGATTAAGGAGTATTTCCAGAACTACTTCCTGCATAATTCGGATGTGACTTTCGACCTCGCCACCAACCAGATGACCATTCTGCGCCACAATGCGGAGTCGTGGAAAGTCACGGTGGTCGATACGGGGGAGCAGACCATGACGGGGGGGCGTCTTCGGCGCGTCCGCGAGCTCGTCGGTTCAGAGACTTTCTGTCTGACCTACGGCGACGGGGTGGGCGATATCCCGGTGGCCGAGGTAATCGCTTTCCATCGCCAGCACGGCGGGAAGGCGACGGTTACCGCGGTGCAGCCGCCCGGTCGGTTCGGCTCCCTGGCCATTTCCGCCGCTGGTACCGTCGAGGCCTTCGCGGAGAAGCCGCAGGGTGACGGCTCATGGATCAACGGAGGTTTCTTTGTCCTCGAGCCCTCGGTCTTTGATCTGATCGCGGATGACGCCACGGTCTGGGAAAAGGCGCCATTGGAAGCCCTTGCTAAACAACGGCAGTTACACGCCTTCCGCCACCAAGGTTTCTGGCTCCCGATGGATACGCTGCGCGATAAGGCTCAGCTGGATAATCTCTGGGCTTCCGGGGCCGCTCCCTGGAAAGTCTGGTGACACCCATGTTCGACCAAGCTTATAAAGGGAAGCGCGTCTGGCTTTCGGGCCACACGGGCTTTAAGGGAGCGTGGCTTGCCGAATGGCTGCTCTCTCTCGGCGCGCACGTGCATGGTTACGCGCTTCCACCTGATAGTGCGCAGCCTTTATTCGGAGGGCTTTCTTTAGGCCCGCGGCTTGAGTCGGAGTTTGCGGATATTCGCGATCCCGCGGCGGTACGCCGCTCGCTCGCCGACTACCAGCCAGATTTCGTGTTCCATCTCGCGGCGCAACCGCTGGTGCGGTTATCCTATGAAATCCCGCTAGAGACGATGGCGACGAACGTGATGGGCACGGTGCACGTTCTGGACGCGTTGCGCGATTTACGGCAGCCGTGCGCGGCGGTGATGGTGACATCCGATAAATGCTATGAGAACCTTGAGACCGGCCGCCCGCACGAGGAGGCCGATCCGATGGGTGGTCGCGACCCCTACAGCGCGAGCAAGGGGATGGCGGAGCTCGCCGTGGCTTCCTACCAGCGCTCATTCTTCGATGCCAATCATCCCGTGCGGGTCGCTTCGGCGCGTGCCGGCAACGTCATCGGAGGTGGCGACCTCGCGGCGGACCGGATTGTACCGGATATCCTCCGCGCTCGGGCTGCCAGACGGACACTGGCGATCCGCAACCCCTCCGCCACCCGGCCGTGGCAGCATGTTCTCGAGCCCCTGTCGGGTTATCTCTGGATAGGGGCGTGTCTCGCCTCGCCGTCCCGCGCCTACGTCCCGGCGGAAGTCTCTTCCGGGTTCAATTTTGGTCCACGGACCGAGGCGGTCCGGACGGTCGGCGAACTGGTCGCAGCCTTTGCCCGAGTCTGGCCAGATCTCCGCATCGAGACCGGTCCGGCCGGCCCTCATGAGGCGGCGCGGCTCAGTCTTTCCATCGCGAAGGCCGAGCGCGTGCTGGGATGGCAGCCAGTCTGGGATTTTCAGCACACGGTGGAACGCACGGCGAGCTGGTATGAGCAGTTGAGTTCGCTCGACGCCAGTAAGGCGGATATCGCCGCCTATGTTGCGGCGGCACGTTCCCAAAACCTGACTTGGGCCTCATGATGGATCTGGTTGACACACGATGGTTGGTGACGGGCGATACCGGCTTCATCGGTCGCAGGGTGGTGAGTATTCTGCACCACCGGGGCGCTCAGGTCTGCGGGTTGAATCGCGGCGACGAGGGCGATCTCCGTCAGGGTTCGGCGTGGCGTTCGCGCCTGTTAGGCTTTGCCCCGCATTACGTGCTGCATTTGGCCGCAGCGGGTGCCTCTGGCTCCATTGCGCCCAACGAACTCCGAGAGGTGAATGTCGAGGGCACGCGCGTGCTGTTGCAAACGCTGTGTGACTCGGCGGCCCCGCCCCGCG
>Ga0209617_10001677_pt1 | contig 10367 bp, 7 predicted proteins | sample LakEriepJuly2011_2_FD_187459 | JGI IMG/M metagenome (GOLD analysis project Ga0209617, IMG submission 187459) | Freshwater microbial communities from dead zone in Lake Erie, Canada - CCB epilimnion July 2011 (SPAdes) (version 2) | ecosystem: Environmental > Aquatic > Freshwater > Lentic >... | reverse complement strand
TGAGAAGCGATGAATCTCGTCGACAAAAACAATCGTGGAGCGCCCATGTTGCCCGAGTCGGTCGGTTGCTCGCTCAATTGCTTCTCGCACGTCTTTGACACCCGACGTCACTGCCGACAATCTTTCAAATGCTCGATTAGTACTCGACGCAACAACTTCAGCAAGTGTCGTCTTGCCAGTGCCCGGTGGCCCCCACAGAATTACTGACGACAAGCGATCAGCCTCAATCAATTTGCGCAACGGCGCACCTTGAGCGATCAAATGCTCCTGTCCAACAATCTCATCCAACGTGCGTGGTCGCAGCCGCGCTGCGAGTGGTGCTTGTGAGCGAAGCCTGTCAGCCACCGCCGCAGAGAAGAGATCGTCGGCCTGAGTCAAGCGCTCGTGCTCGCTAACTCTTTGCGGGAGGTGGCAACAAACGAATGCCCAACTCGTTGAGCTGAGCAGGATCTACAGGGGTAGGAGCATTTGTCATTGGATCGCTCCCCGACTGCGTTTTTGGAAATGCAATCACTTCACGAATGTTCTCTTCGCCGGCCAAGATCGCCACAAGACGATCAGTTCCGAATGCAAATCCACCGTGTGGTGGTGCACCATATTTGAACGGCTGCAAGAAAAAACCGAATCGACGATCCGCATCTTCATCCGAGATACCGAGCTGCCTGAATACGCGTCGTTGCATCTCTGGGTCATGAATTCGGATTGAACCAGAGCCAAGCTCCCAGCCATTGAGCACCAAGTCGTATGCAAGTGCGCGAACGCTCATCGGGTCTGACTCGAGTCGCTCAATGTCGTCTGGGTGAGGTTGACAAAACGGATGATGTCCTGGTTGAGGCTTGCCAGTTGTTGCGTTGACACCGACGAATAGTGGAAAGTCAATCACCCACACATAGCGGTACGGACCTTCATGGACTGGTGGACGACCGATGTCATTGCGTAAATGTCCGAGGACTTCACATGAGGTAGACCATTCGTCTGCAACCAGTAACAGCAGGTCGCCCGCCTTCGCCTGCATCTGCTTCAACAGTGCAGCGCGTTCAGCATCGCTCAAAAATTTGGCAACTGGTGAATCCAAGGCAAGGTCATCGCCTACTTTGATCCAAACCAAACCCTTTGCACCCATCTGCTTTGCGCGATCAGTAAAAGCATCCAACTTGCTGCGTCCAGATGCGGCGGCCTCAGGGTATGTCGCTGCGTCAACTCGCAGACCTTTAATCGATTTCGCTGTTGCAAACGCCTTAAATTCGGTTGCCGCAAATACATCAGTGAGCTCGATGAGTTCCATTCCAAAACGCAAGTCTGGTTTGTCGCTACCAAAGCGATTCATCGCATCGTGCCACGTGATTTGCTCGATCGGTGGCGGGGTCTGACCAAGTGCAGCCTCGGCTGCTGCAACAACTGCTTTGCTAATCGCAGCCAGTACATCATCTTTGGTTACAAAACTCATTTCGGCATCGAGCTGCATGAACTCGTACTGGCGATCTGCTCGCAAGTCTTCGTCACGCAAGCAACGAGCAATTTGGTAGTACCGGTCGATACCAGCAACCATCAACAACTGCTTCCACAACTGCGGCGACTGCGGCAACGCATAAAACGATCCAGGCTCTTTGCGCGAAGGAACCAAAAATTCACGCGCACCTTCTGGAGTAGATGGCATCAAAAATGGAGTCTCAACCTCAACAAAATTTTGGGCTTCCATTGCGCCACGAATTGCCGAGTTGACCTTGGCTCGAATGCGCAAGTTCTTTTGCATCCTCTCGCGGCGAATATCGAGATAGCGGAACTTGAGGCGAACGCCTTCATCCACATCGTCGGCACGAGCATCGATTGGAAACGGTGGAGACTCGGCTGCATTCAGCACTGTGAGTTGACACTCAACGAGTTCGACACCACCCGTTGGAAGGTTGGCGTTAATCGTTCCTTCTGGTCGAGCCTGCACCTTGCCAGTGATTTGCACCACCCACTCGTTACGAACATCCTTCACATCGCTGACCACGCATTGCACTACCCCGGAATAGTCACGTACATCAAGGAACGCCAGGTGTTCGCCATGTTCACGGCGACGAGCGATCCATCCGCACAGAGTGACGGTTTGACCAATGTGCTCAGGGCGCAGACTGCCACACAACTGTGTGCGCAGCGCCGTCGCGTTGACTAAAGAGCTTAAAGAACTGGAACCGGACATGTACTTACTCTCATTTCTGTAGTTCGCTGCGTATTGCTGCAACGAGCTGATCTTGTGCGATTGCGTATTGTTGACCAGAATTCATCGGACGCACGATGATATGCCCTGCGGCTACTTCATCGGTGCCAATGATCAACGCGATTGCGGCGCCACTTCTGTCGGCTGCCTTCATTTGGGCTTTCATGCTCCGATTATCAAAGGCCCGATCGGCACTGATTGCATTGTTTCGCAACAGATTGCATACCTCTGCAGCATGCAGTCCACCAGTGGTATCAACAACAAACACAGACACGTTGGTATTGGGTGCGGGAAAAACGTTCTCGGCATCACATGCAAGCAGAGTTCGATCAAGCCCCAGAGCAAAACCAATACCAGGCGTTGCCGGGCCACCCAATTGCTCGACTAAACCGTCGTAGCGGCCGCCCCCACCGATAGCAGTGTGTGCCGCCTTGAGTGCCGTCGAAACAAATTCAAATGTCGTTCGGCGGTAGTAATCAAGGCCACGCACCAACCGGTCGTCAATCGCATACTTCACACCGAGCGCATCTAGCGCACGCAAGACTGAATCAAAATGGTTGGCCGCATCGACACTTAAAAAATCACGAATCTTTGGTGCAGCGTTGATTAATGCCTGATCTTCGCGCCGCTTCGAGTCGAGAACACGCAGCGGATTCTTCTGCAAGGTGATCTGTGATTCTTCGGAAAGTTGCCCAAGGTTGGCCGAAAAATATTGGTGAAGCGCAGCCGAATACTTTTCGCGATCACCATCATCGCCAAGCGAATTAACCGCCAACTGCACATCCTTCAAACCAAGTCTCGTGTAGAACGTTGCAGCGAGTGCAATCACTTCGGCATCCAAGAGCGGATCGTCCACACCCAAGACCTCGATACCGACCTGATCAAATTGCCGATATCTGCCCTGCTGAGGTTTTTCGTAACGAAAATTAGGTCCTGAATACCAAACCTTCCAAGGGGTAGTTGGTCGATGCTCAACAAAAGCCCTACACACGCTTGCAGTCTGCTCTGGGCGCAAGGCAACCCGACGACCACCCTTGTCCTCAAAGTCATACATTTCTTTGGTCACCACTTCGGTGGCTTCACCCAGGCGCAAAAACACTCCGAGGTCTTCAAACATCGGCGGAATAATCAACTGATAGCCAGCATCCTGCACAACCGAGGCAAATACCTCTTGAAATTGACGCCAGCGGGCGGCGTCGGGAGCCAAAATGTCCCGTGTTCCTGGGCTAGTTGAAAAAACCGTCACACAATGAGGTTAGACGCTGGATGCTCCGTTGACATCACACGATACGCGTCATATACAGAATCAATGCGTTTGATGGTGTGCAATACCGATTGCAAATGCCCTGGGTCGGCGAACTCAAACTCGAATCGCATCTTGGCTACACGGTCGGCTCCGGTATGTGTCGTACAGGAAACAATGTTGACATGCTCATCAGACAATGCATTTGCAACGTCGCGCAACAGACGAGAGCGATCGAGCGCCACAACCTCTACTGCGGCAACGAATGTTGCGCCTTGCAAGATGCCCGTCCACTCTGCATCCACTACTCGTTCTAGGTTCTGAGAAACAAGCGAGATAGCGTTCAGACAGTCTGCGCGATGAATATTGACACCCTTGCTACGGTTTTGGCCCTGACCAATAAATCCCAAAATCTCGTCACCTGGCACAGGCGTGCAGCACTTGCTTAAGCGCACCACCACATCATCCATTCCTTCAACATGCACACCTGCCTGCTGGTCGCTGCTTTCGTTTTGCACAAAATTGCGCGTACCCACCGACAACCGCTCGCCATCTGGACCGCTTCGAATCGCTTTAGCCATTCGCAGAGCAATTGCATCTGCCTGTACGTGACCTTCACTGATCGCCAAAAATAGAGCAGGTGCATCGGAGTAATTCATCGACTCGATCTCTTGAGTAAATATCTCAGAGTCCAGCGCCTTTTGCACAGGCACACCCTGTCGCCGCAGAGCCTCCACCAAATCGTCGTGACCGTTCTCAACTAAGTCGTCAATGCGCTCTCTCGACACCCACTGCTTGATCTTGCTCTTGGCCTTTGGTGACGCAACAAAGTTCATCCATTCTTCAGACGGCTCTGCGCTCTCGGCTGTTGATGTCAAAATTTCTACCGTGTCACCAGAGTTGAGCACAGTATCGAGCGGGACAAGTCGGCCATTAACTCTCGCACCCATGCACGAATGACCAATTTCGGTGTGCACTGCGTATGCAAAGTCGACGGGTGTTGCCTGTACAGGCAAAGCAATGACACGACCTTTTGGAGTGAACGCAAAGATCTCATCCTGATCAAGATCGCTCTTCAGACTCTCCAAAAACTGTCGCGGATCAGAAACTTCGTCCTGCCAGTCGATGATGCGATTCAGCCAGTCGACATCCGTTGATGGAACCCCATCCTTATACGACCAGTGCGAGGCAACTCCCCACTCTGCACGTTGGTGCATATCTCGAGAACGAATCTGCACTTCAATCGGTTTGCCACTTGGCCCGATCACCGTGGTGTGCAGCGATTGATACAAATTGAATTTCGGCATGGCAATGTAATCCTTAAACCTGCCAACAACCGGTTTCCAGTGACCGTGGATGCAGCCAAGCACTCCGTAACAATCTTTTACCGAGTCGACAACAATTCGAATCGCCATCAAGTCGAAGATCTCGTCGAATCCCCGACCCTTCTGCATCATTTTTTCGTAGAGGCTCCACAGGTGCTTACCGCGCGACGTCAGTTCTGCTTCGATGTTTACTTCTTTGAGCCATACACCCACCTGACCCAAGGCCTTGGCAAGAAAAATATCGCGCTCTGGTGCACGAGTGGAAACAAGATAGTCAAGTTCGGCGTAGCGCTTTGGGTACAACGCTGCGAAAGAGAGGTCTTCAAGTTGCTGTTTTACTTCTTGCATGCCCAATCTGTGTGCAAGCGGCGCATAAATATCCAGTGTCTCTTGTGCAACGCGGCGTTGCTTGTCGAGCGGTGCCGAAGCAATAGTACGCATGTTGTGCAAACGATCTGCCAGCTTGATAATCAAAACACGCATATCCTTTGCCATTGCAACAAGTAATTTGCGCATTGTCGCTGCTTGCTGTGCTTCTCGAGAATCAAACTGCAGCCGTTCCAGTTTCGTCAAGCCATCGACGATTCCTGCAATTTCTGCGCCAAATGTCGACTCAACATCAGCGAGCGTAATTTCGGTGTCTTCAACGGCATCGTGCAACAAAGCCGCAACGAGAGAGACATCATCGAGTCCGATCTCTGCAACGATGCGTGCAACGGCAATGGGATGACTGATGTAACCCTCTCCGCTCATTCGCGACTGGTGCTGATGCGCTGCTCGCGCCATTTCATATGCCGCGGTAATTTGAGCAACGGAGCCTTTTGGATGCCTACTTCGGTAGGCCGACAACAATGGAACGAGTTCTTCGACTACCACCGATTGATTGCGCCGCCAGGGCAAAACGCGAGACGTTGCGCTCATCTGTTGCCCACGAGGGGCACTAGTCCCTGACCCATGCCTACCAGTGTATGGGAAGGATTAACGGCGACGATTTTTGCGCGGGCGTGGAGGATGCGACAGTACCGAACTTGCTAACACGGTTTCGCGCTCAATGTCAGATTGTGTGCTTGTTGTTGAAGCATCACCCTGGGTGCGAGTAACAACCTTCTTCGACGATGCTCCAAGCCGAGCCATTTCTTCTCCCAGTCGAAGGTTTCCCTGAAGCGAACGAAACTTGAGTTCGCGACCCTTGAACACCGCCAATAGCGGCGTAGCTACATAGATCGACGAATATGCACCGAGCAATAAGCCGACAAGCAAAGCAAGCGCAAACTCTTGCAATGCAATTGCGCCCATGATCCATGAACCAAGCACCAACAAAGAGAGCACTGGCAGCACTGCTGCAAGTGAAGTGTTAATCGAACGCATCAGAACTTGGTTCATTGACACGTTGATGATGTCGCCATACGACACCTTGGATGCCGAATAACGTGTGGTGTTTTCGTGCACTTTGTCAAACACCACGATGGTGTCATACAACGAGAAGCCAAGAATTGTCAAAAACGCGATCACTGTTGCGGGAGTAACCGAAAACCCAAATACTGCATAAACACCAACCGAGATCAAGACGTCATGCATCATTGCAAGAATTGCGGCTATCGCCATCTTCCATTCAAAACGCCATGCGATATACATCGACACAATCACAAAGAAGGTCAACAACGCTCGCACTGCCTTTTCCGTAATGTTTCGACCCCATGACGAGCTCACCGACGCAACGCTCACTTCTTGCAAATCGACACCAGCTTTTACGCTCAATGCAGCCTGCACCACCGTACGAGTCTCGGTCGAAATTTCTCCAACCTGAGCACGGATTCGTTGGCCTTCGGCACCGTTGAGCATTTGAATTTTTGCATCCGAAGTTGAAATTTCGTTTGCATCCAAAATTACGCGCACATCCTCTATCGTGATCGTGCTAGCAGGTACTTCCCATGCAACACCACCCTTGAAGTCAATGCCCAAATTGAGGCCCTGAGCAAACAGCGAAACAACTGTTACAACGACGAATGCAATCGAGATTCCAAAACCCCACCAACGCCGCCCAACAAAGTTGAACGTGGTCTCTCCGCGATACAACCTGCCAATCATTCCGTTCATTGCGCACTCGATTCCGGCAATGCAACGCCCAATATTTTGCGACCCTGCAGAAACTTGCTACGTGCTAGCAGAAGCACTGCTGGTCTTGTGAAGAAGTAAGAAACAATCACGTCGCACAATGTAGACAGCCCAAGGAAGAATGCAAAACCACGCACCGACCCGACGGTCAGCCACCACAGCACAATTGCTCCCAAGAATGACACGGTGTCTGCCGCCAAAATAGTGCGCCATGCAAGCGAAAAACTCCGTTGCGCAGAACTGCGTAACGACTTGCCAGCATGGAGTTCGTCTTTGATTCGTTCGAAGAACACGACGTACGAGTCGACAGTTACACCAATAGACACGATGATGCCGGCAACTCCAGAAAGTGTAAGCGCAAGACCATTTGAGCGAGAGATAAATGCAATGATGCTCCACATCAGCGCGCCAGACACCATAAGTCCACCGATCACGACGATGGTCAACATGCGGTAGTACACGAAGAAGAACGCCATTACCAAGAGCACACCGATGAGACCAGAGATGATTGCTGCACGCAATGAGTCTTTACCGAGAGTCGGAGAAACTGTTTGCACCGTTGCAACACCGAATTTGACAGGGACAGCACCAAACTCGAGAATCTTGGCAAGGTCACGTGCTTCAGATTGCGAGAAGTCTCCACTGATCTGCACATTGCCACCCGTAAACACCGCTTCTTGCACTGTCGGCGCCGAAATAACTGTTCCGTCCAATGCAATAGCAATGCGTGCCGTAGGGCAGGTTGCATCGCGATTAAAGCATCGAGTCGTCAGCGCATTCCACAGGTCTTCGCCTTCTGCACCTTTTCGCAATTCAACAGTGACTGTCCAGTTGCCGTTATTGATAACTGCCTGAGCGTTGTTGGTAAAAACTTTGCCGGATGCTCCAGCAGGACCGACAAGATATGCCTCGCCGTTTTGACCGAGCAACACTGCATTGGCATATGGGTCGGTGGTGTCTTCGGAGACCGAAATATTTGACTCTGCTACTGCTGGCACAGTTGAGTCAGACGACGCTGGCACGGTTGTGTCGGTGCCAGCAGGAATTGTCGTCGCAGCACCCCTGCTTCGCATACTGCCTGGGCCACCTTCTGTTGCGGCAATGGTCGTGTCTACTACCGTTGTGTCTACTACCGATGTATTTGTGCCTGGAATCGTCGTCGCCGTGTCAGTGTTCAGAGTGCCTGCTTGCAACACTGGTCGCAACAACAACTCTCCTTGTCGGCCAATGATGTCAAGTGCCTTTTGCTGATCATTTACACCGGGCAAGTTGACAACAACGTTGTCACCCTGGCGAGTGATTTCAGGTTCTGAAACTCCCAGTGAATTGACGCGCTGTTCAATAATCTCCACGGCTTGATTTAGAGCGCTGGGTGTGAAGTCACCCTCTGGCTGCAACGTGACCGATGCGCCACCTTGCAAGTCGAGCCCAAGGGATGGCACATTGCCAGCAAAAAGATTGCCACCCAACAGCGAACCCACCAGCACCACAATGCCGATGAGAGAAAAATAGAGACGACGTGCCATATAAATAAAGACCCGCAAACGACTGCGCGGTGCTGACCTACTTCTTGTCGTTCTTGTCGGATGAAGACTGATCGGTTGAGCTTGGCGTTGATACCTTTGTCGCGATGGCGCTACGCGCCACGCGAATCTCTACCTTCTCTGCAATATCAAGCCAGACATAACCATCTTCGATTGCAGAGATAAAACCGTAGATGCCAGAGGCCAAAATGACTTCGTCACCCTCTTGCAGTGCGCTTTGCAAACTGCGTGTTTCTTTCTGACGCTTGCGCTGTGGGCGAAGCAAGAGAAAGTACATTGCACCAAAAATCAATACGAGCGGGAGGATCGACAGGATGCCCCCTCCTGAATTCGGTTCGGTTGTTGCGGCGCCAATTGTGGCAAAAAGACTGATGAACATAAGTCGTAACTCTATCGCTCCACCGAGCTAAGCCGCAGTGCCCCAGACAGCCAAAATCTCTTGCCGTAGTGCTTCAAAACGCCCAGCAATAATTGCATTTCGCATCTGATCCATCAGTGAGAGTGTCCAAGCAATGTTATGGATCGACACCAAACGCGATGCCGTAGGTTCACCCACTTGAAAGAGGTGTCTGATGTAACCGCGCGTATGGCGAGCACACACCGAGCACGAACAAGTCGAATCGATTGGTTCACTATTTAATGTGAACTCTGACCGCTTTAAGTTGACACGACCCTGCGATGTAAGTGCTGTTCCATGCCTGCCAAGTCGGGTTTGCAAAACACAATCAAACTGATCGACGCCCAAATGCACGGCCTCGACCAACGATGCAGGATCTCCTACACCCATCAAGTAGCGAGGTCGATCAAGAGGCAGGTGTGCAAGCGCAGCCTCCAGTGCTGGCAACATCTCCTCGCGCGACTCGCCAACCGACAATCCTCCGATGCCGTATCCATCAAAGTTGAGCTCTGCAGTGCGTGCTGCACTCTCTGCACGCAAGTGGACATCAATGCCACCCTGCACAATCCCGAACAACGATTGATCAGTGCGCGTGTGGGTTGCAACGGCGCGCTTCGCCCACGATGACGTGCGTTCGAGAGCGAGGCGCACCACATGGGCAGGAGAAGGAAGCGGCGGACAGACATCGAGAACCATTTGTATATCGGCGCCGAGTAATTGTTGCGTGTGCACTGCCGACTCTGGCGTGTAGCGATGACGCGAACCGTCGTATGTCGACTTAAACGTGACACCGTCGTCATCAACATCGGGGTTGAGAGAGAACACTTGAAACCCGCCCGAGTCGGTGAGCGTCAAACCTTTCCATCCGGCAAATGCGCCAAGGCCACCCATTGCGCTGACAGTCTCTGCTCCTGGGCGCAACATGAGGTGGTAGGTATTGCCGAGCACGATCTGCGCGCCTAAGTCTTCGTAATCGGCAGCGCTCAAATATTTGATCGCACCGCGAGTACCCACCGGCATAAAACATGGTGTGGTGTACGAACCTCTGTGGGTTACGGCAGTTCCTGCGCGAGCGCTGCCATCAACAGCATCTGTGGTGAATTGGACAGGAAACATTGTCTACACGGTAGTGGCACACATGTATGAGCAGGTTGCTAATCGGTGCTCATCGTTTCTCATAGTTACTCATCATTGTGTCGGGCAAGCAGCATTGCATCACCAAATGAAAGCATCCGATATTCACGAGCAATTGCCTGTTCGTAGAGTTTGCGCCACCGAGTGCCAACAAAGGACTGAATCATCAGCAGCAGTGTTGTGCGCGGCATGTGAAAATTGGTCATCATCATGTCAACCACTTTCCAATCGAAGCCCGGCGTAATAAACAGGTTGGTTCGTCCTTCCAATTGCCCAAACTTTGCAGCGCTCTCCAGCGCTCGTGTCGCCGTTGTGCCGATAGCGATCACTCTTGCTCCACGCAAATGTGCTTCATTGCATGCGTCCATTGTCGATTGCGGAACACGATATGACTCTGTGTGAATGA
>Ga0209617_10001674_pt1 | contig 10374 bp, 4 predicted proteins | sample LakEriepJuly2011_2_FD_187459 | JGI IMG/M metagenome (GOLD analysis project Ga0209617, IMG submission 187459) | Freshwater microbial communities from dead zone in Lake Erie, Canada - CCB epilimnion July 2011 (SPAdes) (version 2) | ecosystem: Environmental > Aquatic > Freshwater > Lentic >... | reverse complement strand
AAAATCGGTCACCGCATCAAAAGAAATCATGATCGATGCTGGGAAAGGCCAAGGCTGCGAACCAAGGTAATTGATCTCTCGAACGCTCACACCAGATTCTTCGAAGACTTCACGTGCCACACATTGCTCGAATGTTTCACCTGGTTCGAGAAAACCTGCAAAACACGAGAATCTTCCCTCTGGCCATACTGGTTGGTGGCCAAGAAGAATGCGATCATCGTTATCGCGAATCAAAACAATGACTGCGCCATCTGTGCGCGGATGATGTTGGCTCTTATCGACATCGCAGAGGCGTACTGCGCCGCCGAGATCTACTCGGGTTGGCGCTCCGCACTTGGCACAACATGGATGTGCGCGGTGCCAATTGCTCAAGGCAACACCGTGTAAGGCTAATTCGACATCGATATCTGAAAGAGCTGCGCCAACTTCGCGCAAGGTTGTAAATCCAACATTCATCTCTTCATCACTCTTAGCAACGCTCCACTGTGTATCCCATGCAAAGTAGGGATCGCCAGTGACGGCATCAAGCCCGAGAAAATATCGTGAGCCTTCTTTAAATTCACCGCTAGCAATCAGTGCAGCTACGCGATCGGCGTTGAGATATCCCTCTGCACCGATTCGCCCCTGTGCAATCTGCAGAATCTGCGCCTTTAACCAGAGCAGATCTAACGTTGCGGGGGTTTCACGCAAATGGCTGGCGCGATCGATCCGTGACGGTTGGCTATTGATCGCGCTCATAAGGGGCAACGGTACTAGCCTGCACCCTGTGCGCATTACCTCGTGGAATCTCCTGCATGGGATGGCCATCCCGCCCTCCCCAACCCCGACCTCACTGGCCGAAGCAGCAGGCAAAATTGCCGAAGAACTGGCTCCTGACCTCGTTGGTGTTCAAGAATGTGATTACTGGTTAGAACGTTCTGGAAATGCACATCAGATTGCAGATATTGCAAGGAAGATCGGTGCTCCGTACTTTGCATTTGCTCCATCGATCATCGGTACACCCGGAGAAAAGTGGGGAAAGTTACAGGCACATGATCAAAGAATTATTACCAACGCAGATGCCGCCACACAATATGAAGGTAGCTATGGAATTGGAATTGCATCAAAGACTGAGGTCGTGAAGTGGCATCGACTCGATCTCGGTAACGCTCCCTTTGGCGCTCCGCTATTAATTGCTGGCGATGAGAACGGTCCAGGGAAACCTCGCATGCTCTACATCCGAGATGAACCACGTTTAGCGATAGCAGCAACGCTTGCAAATGGTTACACTGTAATTAATACTCATCTTTCTTTTATGCCTGGATATAACCTTCGACAATTAAATAAAATAAAGCGATGGGCGCAAGAACTTGAGGTAGCAACCGGCACAATGGCAATCATTATGGGAGATTTCAATCTCCCACTGAACCTGCCCGTTGTAGGTTCAAATTGGAAATCGTTAGCATCGTATTCAACATATCCAAGTTGGGGTGCAAAGATTCAATTTGATTACATCCTGAGCAAAGAAGCTCTCGCTTCGAAGCCACTACCGACGCTCATGCCCGGCGTGAGCGATCATCTTCCAATCTCTGCGGAGATTCTTAGCTCACTTGACTGAATAAAGTTTTAGCCTCACTCAGCAAATTGTGTAAGCAAGGCCACGAGTTCGGCCTCACTCATCAAATCTGCAGGGCGATCTGTGACTGATGTTGGAACATAGTGGAATGCCGCGCTCACTTCTTCGACATCAATCTCCTGCAGCGTTGCCCACGCCAAGCGATAGACGGCGAGCTGAATAGCCGCTGATTTTCCTAGCTTTTTCGAGCCCGTCTTCCAATCAACAACCTCGTATCGATCGCCATCTTTATAAACAGCATCGATGCGACCACGAATCAGAACACCGGCAATAACTGTTTCGAAGGGGACTTCAACTGCATGTGGTGTGCGCTCTGCCCATGAACTTGCAAGCCAGGCAGCTTTGAGATCTTCGAGCTTTTGATCTGCTTCCAGTGGTTCGAGTTGATCGAAATCTTCATCATCAAAGAGGGTTGCCACGTTGAAGTGTTTTTCAATCCATAAGTGGAAGGCTGTTCCGCGACGTGAGAATTCATCACTGGCGCGCGGCATCGGACGACGGATGGATAGTGCGAGAGCTTCTGGATCTTCATGCAACGCGATCAAGGTAGATGTCGCCATTCGTGGAGGCAAGGCAACGGATGAAACCGCGCTCTTATACATATCGAACTCGTTGATAATTGCTTGAGTATCGCGTGTCCATGATGCGATTTCGCTTTCGCCAGCGCCCGCTTGGGTAAGTGCGTCAGCTGTGATTGGCGCAGTTGAATTCACAAGTGAGATATGTGCGTTAAATGCTTCGCGGCGATCGGCAATGGGATCGACAGGCCATTGCGCAGTGGCTGGGTTCTCACGCACCGGGTTGCGCGCGCCATCTTCAGGTGCGCCATCAAAGGTAATGATGCGACCAGATTGAGTTGCGACCTTATGTGCTTGCTCGAAAATTGATGAAGGTATAACCGACTTCTGGCCATCGCGCCACCACGATGTTGTGCAGATCAAGTGGCTCTTGGCACGCGTCATCGCTACATAACCAAGGCGAATCTCTTCTTGTTCCTTAAAGATATTGCACTGATCTTTAAATGTACGGATAGCTTTTCCGGCATCGGCATTCGATGTAACACCGCCCCAGGTAAATATCGGAAGTTGCCCAGCATCTCCGCGAAGAGCAAAGGGGATATGGCGCTCATTGGTGAGCCAGTTATCGGGGTCGCCCTTGTGGTCACTGGGGAAAGTGCCGTCAGCTAAGCCTGGCACTGCAACTACATCCCACTCGGCACCCTTAGCGCTGTGGATCGTAAGTATTTGCACAGCTTCGCGACTTGCCTCAGCAGCACCAGCTTTGAGTCCGCCTTCTTCACGGCTGGCAATATCTAACCATTGCAAGAAAGCATTGAGTGATGCGCCATTACGCGCAAACTTTGAAGCCTCATCCATAAAGCGATCGATGTGACGGCGACCTGATCGCGTTCCATCACGTAAGAGAACTTCAACTTCTAGGTTGAGGTAACGCTCGATCTCCGCGATGAGATCTGTGATCGCTCCCCCTGCACGTGACCGCAAGCGTCGAAGATCTGCGGCAAATTCAGTAAGGCGTTGGTATCCCACTGCACTAAATGCAGATCGATCTGCTTTGTTGATCTCATCGAGGGCGTCAATTAATGAACCTAAGAATTGATCATCAGCTTCTGCTGAATCGGGATTGCCGGCAACAATTTTCTTTACAAGAGAGCGACTATCACTTGAAGATTTCTTTGCAAGTGATCGCGAATGAGATCCAAGTGCTGCGATATCGGCGGCACCAAGAGCTAAGTGCGGACCGGTGAGCATGCGCATCAAAGATGAACCTGCATCTGGATTACCAATAACAGAGAGCATCGCAACAATATCTGCAACTTCAGGAACATGGACTAGTCCACCTAGGCCAACAACCTCACATTCGATATTGGCGTTACGGAGTGCGCTTTGTAGCGCAGGGATCTGTGCACGCTTACGAACCAAGATTGCAAATGTCTTTGGAACTTTACTTGCTTCAACTAGACGTTGTGGATCACTCCAGAGAGGTGCGATATATTCGGCGATTGCAGTGCCTTCCGCCTCCATCGTTTCAAAGAGACCAACGACGAGATCGCCCTTACCCGCACCAATGCGCGGTGTGAGTGGTGAAACATTGAGATTGCCTAGTGATCGCACCTGGCTAGAGATCACATTGGCTAAATCAAGGATTGCAACATCATTTCTAAAGGTGGTTAAAAGCTCATATATTTCGCTGCCCGTAGAGCCCTTGGCTTTAGGGAAGTACTCGCCGAATGAACCGATTGTTCCAGCCGATGCACCACGCCATGTATAGATCGATTGGCATGGATCACCCACTGCGGTGACGGGGTGGCCATTACCAAAGAGTGCAGAGAGTAAACGAACCTGTGATTGCGATGTATCTTGATATTCGTCAAGCAAAACAACAGCATACTTACCGCGTTCGATCGCTGCAACATCAGGAAACTTCATCGCAATATCTGCAGCAAGTGACATCTGATCATCGAAGGAGAGAGTTCCTTCACCGCGTCGTGTCTCGATAAAACGTTCAACTAGTGGCAAGAGAGCAATGCGCTGGCGCGCGGTACGTGCAACGGTTCGCACTTCTGCGTTCAGTGCGCCTGTAAATAGAGCGAGCTCTGCCAACGTCTTCTCATCGGCTGCACGGATTGAATCAAGTGGGACTTGGTGTTCGAGAATCAGAGATGCCAAGCCCATCACATCATCGATGGCGGTATTCAACGCACCTTCATAGACAAAATCTGGATCGTTCCAATCGCGCACCAAAGTATTAGCCGCCATCCATAGCGCAGCCTCACCCATCGGTTGTGAATCCGCATCTATTCCAAAACGAATGGCATGTTCACTTAAGAGTCGACCAGCATAAGAGTGATAGGTAGTCACTGATGTATCTAAGGTTGCAAAGGGAACGTCGATTCCAGCTTTTTTCATTGCAAGTTGAAGTTGACGAAGACGTTTACGGATACGAGCAGAGAGCTCTCCCGCTGCTTTACGTGTAAAGGTAAGGCCCAAGATTTCATCAGGTTTTACAAAACCATTAGCAACGAGGTAGATCACACGCGATGCCATCGTCTCTGTCTTTCCAGATCCGGCACCTGCAATAACAACTGCGGGCTCGAACGGATTAGTCAGGATCGAGATGATCGCCGCTTGTTCTGGAGTCGGGTCATAGAAGCTCGGATCAACGCTTCGAATGAGGGCTGCAACCTGCACCGGTGTGTACTTTTCGATCATTGGATCACCGACTGACCTGAAGGCTGCACCGGACAGGATGAACGAACAACACAGCGCGGACACATCTCATTAACTGTGGCGGTAAAGGTCGATGCCGACATACCTTGACCGATGATGGTTAATTGTTGGCGAACTTCATCTGCATCGATCACAGGTCGCACACGAGTAGCTACTTCCTTGGTCTCGTGGGCAAGAAAGACAAGGTGTGAACCAGATGTTTGATTTCCAGTAATTTTCTCACCAAAACCATCCATAATGATTCCCAGTTGGTAACAGGCAAGCTGTAAGTTGGTGAGCGCTTCTTTATGACCAATAGGCGTCTTACCGGTCTTAAAGTCAACAACGAAGTACTTACCATCACCGTCGACTTCGATGCGATCGGCATTTCCCTTAACGATGATATTTCCAAAGTTCACTATGAAATCTAGCTCGACACCGACAACGCTGCGATCAGTCTTGGTTTCGATTTCGCTGTGGTACTGCGCAAAGCGTTCCAGCATTCGCTTGGCACGTTTGAGCGAAGCTGCACTCAACCATCCGGTTGTTTGATCTAGGAGAGACCACGAGCTCTCAAGTTTTTCTACCAATTGATCGTGTGTGATTCCTGGACTCTCCACCTTAAGTCGTGCAAACTCGTGAATCGCAGAGCCCAAAAGTTGCGCGACACCGTCACCATTTGTTCCACCACTCTTTTCAAAGAACCACTTCACACCGCACTCGGTAAATGGTTCTGCACCACTTGGGCTGACATAGATCGGATCGCCTTCTGCAACAACTGGACGATCAGTTGAGCGTGGTTTAGATCCAACCCATGATGTCGGGTTTGCAAGTGAGATGCCGCGATCGTTCAGGGTTGCAAGAAGGGAAGCGGCATCTGCAGAATTTTTAGAAGCGAGGTTACGTCGCAGAGTTGCAACGAGGGCTGGAGCTGTCAGCGGACGGGCTGGTTCAATAACCTTCGCTTGGCTGGAATCTGCTGAAAACCCATGTATTTCCTCATATATTTCATGGAAAAAGAGCGATGGCTCATCATCTTCGCGAGAAGTGGCTGTGACAAGTAGATCTACTGTTGCGCGCGATGTTGCAACATGGAAGAGGCGTCGCTCATCTTCAAGTAGTGAGGATGCGGTGATCGCTTGAAGTTCGCGCTCTGCAAGATGATCACCATGACGCTCGCGTTCAACGAGTCGCTCAGCACCTAAGAGCGTTGAACGGGTCTTAAGGTTTGGCCATGTTCCTTCTTGAACACCGGCAACAATCACAAAGGGCCACTGGCGACCTTTAGCGCTATGAACGGTAAGAATTTCTAGTGCATCTGAGCGCACACCTTTTGCTGTAATCACATCTGCAGCGATGAACTCATCTGTAATTTCGTTAAGGAATAGTGATGGATGCGCCCCAGGAAAACGTTCGATAAATCGTGCAGCACTTTCGAAGAGGACGATCATGGCATCGAGATCACGATCTGCAGCAGCTCCTCGTGTGCCGGAACGAAGTGCGGCATCTTGCCACGCCTTGCTTAGCTTTGCGCCATCACTGGTGACTGCGTTATCCCAGATCGCCCACAAGAGATCGTGCACAGTTGAGTTGGCGCGAGCAAGTGCTTTACGAGCATGAGATAAGAGTGCGTGTACGCGATGAAGCTCGAGTCCATCTTCAATCGGGATATCGCCCTGAACGAGTGCATCGATGAGCATCTGTGAACCGCTTCGAAGATCTTCTTCATCGCGAGCAGCCAGTAAAGATCTGCGAATGCGACGTAGTGAGATCGGATCGCTGCCACCAAATTCGCTGGTGAGTAACTCTTCAGCTTGGGCGAGGGTAAGTTTCTTTGGATCAGTTGCAATACGTGCAAGAAGTAAAAAGGGTGCAATCGCTGCGTTATTGCCGAGCGCTTCAATCTCGCCCACCGTTGGAATCGATGCCTGCATACATGCACGGCGCATTGATGAGGGGCTGGCTCCCCCAGATCTGACGATGATCGCCATATCCGAGTAGGCAATTCCGCCTAGTAAATGGGCTTTTTTACAGTGATAGGCGATGTAATTCGCCTCTTCGGTAGAAGTTGCTGCCATGACTGCATCGCGATGTGCTGGCTTTCGGTAGCTGTTGCTTAAGGAAATTATTACACCGTGACCACCAATGATCGCCTCTGCTGCGCGATCTGCGCCATCTGGATCTGCGCCACGGAATCGCCCCACTGCGCTCTTACTATCAAGTGCAATCAGAAAATCAGTACCTACCAAGAGTTCTAGCAATGTGCGTTGGGCAGGATCTGACTCTTGAAACTCATCAACGATAATTGTTGTAAATCGTTTGCGTAGAGATGAAAGTAGCTCTGGATTGTTACGAAGATGTGCAATCGCGGCATTGATGAGCTCAGATGGATCGATGCGCATCTTGGCATCAGCCGCCCCTGATGATGCTAAATCCATCGCACCTTCATAACGCTTCCAGAATGCAGAAGCAGATGGCCAGAACTTTTCTTTGAGTTGTGAACCGCGAGCAGAAAGTTGATCAGGAGAGATTCCGCGTTCATTTGCGCGCATCATCAGATCGCGTAGTTCGCGGATAAATCCACGAGTCAGAAGTGGATTACCTAACTTGCCTTCGCCATCGTGTAATTCCACGGGCCAATCACGATAACCATCTTCTACATCACCGCGCAAAAGTTCTGCAATAAATTTCTCTTGTTCGGCACCAGATAGCAAAATCGGTTCGCGATATTCTTCACCACTCTTCATCTTGACGATAGAAAATGCTAGTGAGTGAAATGTGCGAGCCAATGGTTCGTACCCAGTAGCGCTGCTGCGAATCGCAATTGCATCGCGAATTTCTGATGCGCGTTCACGGCCATAGGTAATAAAGAGAATTGAATCTGACGATGTACCTTCGCTAATCCGTGAAAGCGCAGCTTCGATAAGCACAGTTGTCTTGCCACTACCGGCAGTTCCCATAAGTAAAAGTGGAGATCCGCGGTGCGCAATTGCTACCTTTTGCTGATCGTCAAAGCCCAGCTCTGTGAGTACAGGTACTTGCTTGATCAGCTTCATAGGAGCCATTTAACCCTAGCCATCCGACAAAACTTGGCCATCAGAGAAAGGGCGGGCACCTTAGGAAGACGTGGCTGCCTAGCTATCGGCAGCGAGGTTCGCCTTCTTCTGACGTGAGGTGGTGCGTGCTCGCTCGTTCTGGTCTAGAACAACCTTACGGATACGGACAACTGCAGGAGTTACCTCCACGCATTCATCTTCACGACAGAATTCGAGAGCACCTTCCATGTTCAGTTTCTTAGGCGGAATCAAACGCTCTGATTCATCAGTACCTGATGCGCGCATATTTGTAAGTTTCTTTTCGCGCACGCAATTAACATCCATATCATCGCTGCGAGAGTTCTCACCAATAACCATGCCTTCATAAACTTCATCGCCTGGCTCAACAAAAATTGTTCCGCGATCTTGTGTTCCGTATAACGCATATGAAGTTACTGTTCCCATGCGATCTGAAACAAGTGAACCTGTTGCACGTGTACGAATATCGCCATACCAAGGCTCGTAACCATCAAAGACGTGGTGTAGCAAACCGGTTCCGCGAGTTTCTGTAAGGAACTCGGTACGGAATCCAATAAGTCCACGAGAAGGAACCTTGTAATCAAGACGGATCCAACCAGTTCCGTGGTTAACCATCTGCTCCATGCGACCCTTACGAAGAGCCATCAACTGAGTAAGAACACCGAGATATTCTTCTGGCGCATCAATTGTTAAACGCTCCATCGGTTCGTGAATCTTTCCATCAATCTTCTTAATAACTACCTGTGGCTTACCAACAGTAAGTTCGAAACCTTCGCGCTTCATGATCTCAACGAGAACAGCCAACTGAAGTTCTCCACGACCTTGAACTTCCCATGTATCTGGGCGCTCAGTATTGAGAATGCGCAGTGACACGTTACCAACGAGCTCAGCATCAAGGCGGCTCTTAACTTGGCGTGCAGTAAGGAGTTTTCCGCTCTTTCCAGCCAAAGGAGATGTATTAATACCGATTGTCATCGAGATCGATGGTTCGTCAACAATAATCAAAGGTAGAGCGTGTGGATCTTCATTATCTGCCAAAGTTTCACCGAGAGTAATTGTCTCGATACCTGCAACAGCGATGATGTCTCCAGGATGCGCTTCCATTGCTGGGACGCGATCAAGGGCTTCGGTAATTAATAGTTCAGAAATCTTTACTCGCTCTTGTGTGCCATCGGTCTTCATCCATGTAACTGTCTGACCCTTCTTGATTACACCTTCGCGTACGCGACAGAGTGCAAGACGACCAAGGAATGGTGATGAGTCGAGGTTTGTTACGTGTGCCTGAAGTGGTGCACCTTCGTGATAAACCGGAGCTGGAATTGCAGAGAAGATAGTGTCAAAGAGAACATCAAGGTTGGTCTCTTCTGGCATTCCACCATCTGCTGGACGTGTCAGTGATGCGCGACCTGCTTTAGCTGATGCGTAGACCACTGGAAATTCAATCTGCTCTTCATTTGCATCGAGATCAAGGAATAGTTCGTAAGCCTCATCGACAACTTCTGCGATACGTGAATCAGGACGATCAACTTTGTTGATCAACAAAATAACTGGCAAGTTCTTCTCAAGTGCTTTACGTAATACGAAACGTGTCTGTGGAAGTGGGCCTTCTGATGCATCGACGAGCAAAATAACGCCATCGACCATTTCTAGTCCGCGCTCTACCTCGCCACCGAAATCTGCGTGGCCTGGTGTATCAATAATGTTGACGATGGTATTTCCACGCTTTACAGCGGTGTTCTTTGCAAGGATCGTAATTCCCTTTTCGCGCTCGAGATCCATGGAATCCATCATGCGATCCTGGCCTTCGCCCTGAACCTTGTGGGCTGCAAATGCACCTGACTGCCACAACATCGCATCGACAAGAGTGGTTTTGCCGTGGTCTACGTGAGCAATGATCGCAACGTTACGAAGGTCTTCGCGATGCTTTACTGGCAGGCCTTTGAGGTGCTCTTGGATTTTAGACATTGAGGTGAAACTCCATATATAAGGGCACTTACGTGCGAAGTGCAGGGCGTCAGTCTATCAGTGCCTATTGATCGTAATTGCCTACAAAATCAGCATAGCGATCTTGCAATTACACGTTAAAGCGGAATTCAACGACATCTCCGTCGGCCATTACATATTCCTTGCCTTCCATGCGGACTTTGCCCTTTGATTTGGCTTCGCTCATGGAACCAGCTTCGATCAAATCTACAAAAGAGACGATCTCTGCTTTGATAAAACCTTTTTCAAAATCAGTGTGAATAACGCCCGCCGCCTTTGGTGCGGTATCGCCCTTATGGATTGTCCATGCGCGCGCTTCTTTAGGGCCAGCAGTTAAATATGTTTGAAGGCCAAGTGCATCAAAGCCAACGCGGGCAAGTGTTGCAAGACCTGGCTCTGTTAAACCAATTGACTCGAGAAGTTCCATCGCATCTTCATCAGATAGTTCAGCAAGTTCGGCCTCAGTCTTTGCATC
>Ga0209617_10001670_pt1 | contig 10390 bp, 9 predicted proteins | sample LakEriepJuly2011_2_FD_187459 | JGI IMG/M metagenome (GOLD analysis project Ga0209617, IMG submission 187459) | Freshwater microbial communities from dead zone in Lake Erie, Canada - CCB epilimnion July 2011 (SPAdes) (version 2) | ecosystem: Environmental > Aquatic > Freshwater > Lentic >... | reverse complement strand
CGCCGCGTTGCAGCGAGGCCGAATGACGGCCCGTCTCCATGCCTTCACCAGCGGCTTCAATACCGATCAGGCGGGTTTTCTCAAACGGGATATAGGGGTAAAAAATGCCCATGGCGTTGGAGCCACCGCCCACACAGGCCAGCACCGCGTCGGGTTGCAAGCCATGGTGCATATTGGGCATTTGGGCAATGCATTCTTCGCCAATCACGCTTTGAAAATCGCGCACCATCATCGGGTAGGGGTGCGGGCCTGCCACGGTGCCGATGATGTAAAAAGTGTCATCTACATTGGCCACCCAGTCACGCAGTGCTTCGTTCAAAGCATCTTTCAAAGTTTTGCTGCCCGACTCCACCGGCACCACGGTGGCACCGAGCAACTTCATGCGATAAACATTCGGGCTTTGGCGTTTCACATCCTCGCTGCCCATGTAAACCACGCATTCCAAGCCATAACGGGCGCAGATGGTGGCTGTGGCGACACCGTGCTGACCCGCGCCGGTTTCGGCAATGATGCGCGGCTTGCCCATGCGCTTGGCCAGCATGGCTTGGCCAATGGTGTTGTTGATCTTGTGTGCGCCGGTGTGGTTCAAGTCTTCGCGCTTCAGGTAAATCTGTGCGCCACCCATCTCGCGGCTGATGCGGGCAGCGTGGTAAATGGGCGAGGGGCGGCCCACAAAATGCGCCAACTCGGATTTGAACTCGGCGATGAAAGCGGGGTCGTGTTGGTACTGGGCGTAGGCTTCTTTCAACTCTTCGATGGCGTGGGTCAGGGTTTCGCTGACAAAACTGCCACCGTAGATGCCAAAGTGGCCGCTGGCGTCGGGTTGTTGGTAGGTAGTCGACATGGTTTTTCCGAAAGGGGTGCAGCCCATGGGCTGCTTTAAAAATTAAGGGCTAAGCGTTGTGTTTCTCACAGCCGCTACGAAGGCGCGAATTTTGTCGGCGTCTTTGATGCCCTTGGCGCTTTCCACGCCAGAGCTCACATCAACCGCCAACGACCGTCCGCACGAATGCACGGCGCGAATGCCGTCGGCCACGTTTGCAGGTGTGAGTCCACCAGACAAAACGAGGTGAGCATTGACGTTTGTTGGAAGCTGTGACCAATTGAATGTGCTGCCACTGCCACCATAAGCATCGACCAAGGTGTCGAGCAACAGGGCATGGGCATGAGAGTAATAGGATACGTATTTTAAGAGGTCAAAAGGCACCGCGCCCTCAGGGGTTTCCTTGGGGATGCGAGCCACGCGAATCCAGCGTCTACCGAGGTTTTTTGCCACTTCTTGGCAGAAATCAGGGGTTTCGTCGCCATGAAACTGCAGCCAAGCACCCGGCACCAAGCCAGCAGCGTGTTCAATTTCGGCAGCAGATGCATTCACAAACAACAGCACCGGCGTGACAAAAGCGGGCAGCAAGGCGGCCAACTCAGCGGCGCGGTCTGGCGTGACATAGCGGGGGCTGGGTGGGTAAAGCACAAAACCCACTGCGCTCGCGCCTTCGGCCACAGCGGTCAGCAGGTCTTGCTCGCGGGTAATGCCGCAAATTTTGATGGGGATGGCGTTCATGGGCTGAGTCCGGGAAGGCTATCGTAAACCGCGGTTCGTGTCGGCAAGCCCCAAGCGCTGTCGTACACCGGCCCTAAAAAATACAAACCGTCCGGTGAAAAAGTGGGTGCCGCTACTTTTCTGCTTTGCGCTTGCAAAACAGCTCGCATCCACTCAGGCGGTTGAAGCCCTTGCCCGATGGCGACAAAGCAGCCCATCAGGTTGCGAATCATGTGGTGTAAAAAGGCCGACGCCTGAAAATCAAAACGCCAGTAGGCGCTGTCTTGGCTTTGACCGATGCGTTGAATACCAATATGCATGATGTTTTTCACTGGGCTGAGGGCTTGGCAGCTGGAGGCGCGAAAAGAGGTGAAATCGTGTTCGCCGAGCAAACACTGTGCAGCTTCTTGCATGGGCTCTATTTGCATAGGTCGGTAGACCCAGCCCACCCGTCCAGCTTCCAGGCTGGGACGAACTGGCGACTGCAAGACGATGTAGGCATAGCGTCTGGACAACGCACTGCCTCGGGCATGAAAGCTGGTGGGTACTTCTTGCGCCCACTGCACTGCAATGTCGCTTGGCAACGTGGTGTTGGTGCCACGCACCCAGCTTTGCATGTCACGCTGAATGGCGGTGTCGAAATGCACCACCTGCATCAGGCCATGGACACCTGAATCGGTGCGCCCTGCGCACAAGGTGCGAATCGGCTGGGTGGCAAAACTGGAAAGAGCGGCTTCTAGGTGGTCTTGTACCGTGTACCCATTGGGCTGGCTTTGCCAGCCTTCGTAGGTTTGACCCGCATAGCTCAGACCCAGCGCTACGCGCATAGACGTCACGCGCGTTCTTGTAACCAGCGCAGCGCCCGTTCGCGGGTTTCACCATGGGTTTGGTCGGCAACCTCTTGGGCCAAGGCTCGGCCGGTTTGGCGTTGGCCTAATTTCCACAATTCATCCGCCAGATCAAGACGGACTTGGAAGGGGTCTTCGCTCAAAGGCGAGGTGTTGGGCATCGAGGTAGCCGGCGCACTTTGTCTGTAGGGTGTGTTGACCGAAGGTGCTGGCGAGGGGGTGGGTGCAGCAGCAAAGGGGGTTGACACTGGGCGAGGGGGGAGCTCTAAATCGAAATCGACTTTCATGTCTTGTACCTTATCTCGCGAGAGGTCAGGACCGGTTTTGAAGTCGAGATCGGTATCGTCTCCATCGGGATGGGGTTGCTGACGCCGTTTTTCCCGCCACAAAGAAATGCTCACTAAAACGGCAGCGACAACAGCGATCAGGCCAATCAACTCAAACATATAGCGCTTGAGGAAAGCCACAAAATCTTGCGCACCCGCGGGTAAGTTGGGTAGGCTGGAAGACAGGCCGTCTTGCATTTTTCCAGCAGCTTTGGAAATAGCGTCCAAGTCGGTGACGTTCTTGGATACCTCTTGGTTGCGTTGTGCTGCCTGTTCAGATTCCAAATTTTGCTTGACCTTGTCCGCGTCAGCAGCGCCTGGCTTGCTCAGCGTCAGTTGGTCAGCTGACTTTTGCGCTTTGTTCTCAACCTGCGCTTTTAAGCCACCTTTGGATTCACGCTCGTTGGCGTCAGCCAATTTGGCTTTACCAACTTGGCCAGCCAACTGGGTGCGGTAAGCGTCAAAGTCCAAGGCCTGCAAGCGAATGTCTTCACGCGCTTGTTTGCGGTCGATAGAAGCTACCTCTTCTTCGGTGGGAAGGGTGATTAGCGCACCAGCTTTGAGGCGGTTGACGTTGTTGTCGACGAAGGCTTTGGGGTTGTTACGCAGCAAAGACACCAGCATTTGGTCAAGCGACACATCGCCGCCCACAGAGTTCGTCATCATCAATTTGCTGGCGGTGTCGCCTCGCACCACTTCAATGGTGTCGCCTGCCTTGGTGAGAACGCCAGAATCTGGTTTTTTAGCCGCTGGTTTTTCCGCGACAGGTTTGTCGACTTTGGGCTTGGGCTCGGCTTTGGCAGGCGAGGGCAAAGGCGCTGGACGGGGCGGGACAGCCACAGGGGCCGGCTTGTCCAGCGGCAAAGGGGGCAAGTTGTTGGCGGCCGGTGTGTCATTGCTGGCCACAGCGGTGGGTTCGGGGGCTTGGCCATTGCTTAGCGGAAAACCTAGGTTGCGATAGGCGCGACCCGATGCCCAGCGAAATTCAAGCAGCAAGTCCACATAGGGTTCGCTGATGGCTTCTGCACCTTGAAATTGCAGCAAATACAGATCATCACTTTTTCGTACCAAGGTGATGCGCACATTGTCCAGACCCGCAACCCGATCAATTTTGGCTGCTTGGTAGACCGTGGCATTGGCCAAGTTGGCTTGAAACTCTTGGGCTTCTTGCGCAGACAAATCACTGACCTGAACTTCTAGCTTGAGAGGCTCGCCCAGCTTGGATTGAATTTGTGGGCGACCCAGTTGCAGGGCCATTGCATGACCAGCCAATGTCGCCACAAAAAGGGTAAACAAGCAACGCAAGGTGAACGGCTTTTTTATCAGCTGGGGCATATAGGTGGTTTTCGTGCTGCCTGAGAAGTGCATATCATAATGGAAATGAGCGCTTTTTATTGAATTTCAGGCTTTCAACAAAATTCTCAACATACGCCGCAAAGGTTCGGCAGCACCCCACAACAACTGGTCACCAATGGTGAATGCGCCCACATACTCGGGGCCAAACGCCATTTTGCGGATGCGCCCAACGGGAATGCTCATGGTGCCGGTCACCGCCACGGGGGTGAGGTGTTGCAAAGTGTCCTCGCGGTGGTTGGGAACCAACTTCACCCATTCGTTGTCTGCCGCGATCATGGCTTCAATATCGGCTATGGGGACGTTCTTTTTGAGTTTGAAAGTGAGGGCTTGGCTGTGGCAGCGCATCGCGCCGATGCGCACGCAAAAACCATCGACCGGAACGGCTGCTTTGGCAAAGCCAGGTCCTTGGCCCAAAATTTTGTTGGCCTCTGCCATGCCCTTCCACTCTTCGCGGCTGGTGCCCCAGAACTCGTCGCCTTCTTGCTTGCCAAGCCCTAAATCTTTGTCTATCCAAGGGATAAGCGAACCACCCAAAGGTGCGCCAAAGTTTTCGGTTTCAGCGGCAGAAAGTGCCCTTTGTTTTGCAATGACTTTGCGGTCGATCTCCAAAATCGCACTTTTGGGGTCGTTCAACAGGTCTTTGACCTCGGCATGCAGGGTGCCAAATTGGGTCAGCAATTCACGCATGTGCGCAGCCCCACCACCGGAGGCGGCCTGGTAGGTTTGGGTGCTCATCCACTCCACCAAACCGGCTTTGTACAAAGCGCCCACGCCCATCAACATGCAGCTGACGGTGCAGTTGCCGCCCACCCAATTGAGGCCACCTTTGGTGAGTGCGTTTTCGATCACAGGCAGGTTCACCGGGTCGAGGATGATGATGGCGTCGTCTTTCATGCGCAGGGTGGAGGCCGCGTCGATCCAGTGACCCTTCCAACCCGCGCTGCGCAGCTTGGGGAACACTTCCGAGGTGTAGTCGCCGCCTTGGCAGGTGATGATGATGTCGCAGGCCTTGAGTGCATCGATGTTGTGGCCATCGAGCAACTTGGTTTCGTTTTTTGCCATGGCAGGCGCCGCGCCACCCGCGTTGGAGGTGGAGAAAAACATGGGCTCGATCAAGTCGAAGTCATTTTCGGCTTGCATGCGGTCCATCAGGACCGAGCCGACCATGCCACGCCAGCCGACCAAGCCGACTCTGTTTCCGATTTTTTTCATGTATGTGCCCTTTCAATCAAACTATTTTTGACTTCCGGCTCGTCTGGCCGGAAAGGGCGCGACGAACCTCAAGCCATCAGGTGGTTGTCTTTGTGGTTTTGAAGCAGTTTTTGACGGTAATCATGCTTAATATTCTAACCTTAGTTCTACTTAAATGTACCCAAAGCCTTGACCACCGCATCGCCCATTTGCGCGGTGCCCACCTTAGTCGTGCCTTCGCTGTAAATGTCGCCGGTGCGCAGCCCAAGGGCCAGCACTTTTTTCACCGCGTCTTCGATGCGCAACGCTGCGGCTTCTTGGTTCAGGCTAAAGCGCAGCATCATGGCGGCTGACAAGATGGTGGCCAGCGGGTTGGCCACGCCTTTGCCGGCGATGTCTGGCGCGCTGCCGTGGCTGGGTTCGTACAAACCTTGGTTGCTGGCGTTCAAAGATGCCGAGGGCAACATGCCAATCGAACCGGTCAGCATCGATGCCTCGTCGCTCAAAATGTCGCCAAACATATTACCGGTGACCACCACGTCAAAACGCTTGGGCTCTTTCACCAACTGCATGGCGGCGTTGTCCACGTACATGTGGTCCAGCGCGATATCGGGGTAGTATTTGTGCACCTCGGTGACGATGTCTTTCCAAAACTGGAAGGTCTCCAGCACATTGGCCTTGTCCACGCTGGTCACGCGTTTGCTGCGTTTGCGAGCGGCTTCAAAAGCCACACGCGCAATGCGTTCCACCTCGGGGCGGGTGTAGCGCATGGTGTCAAAGGCTTCTTCGGCACCGGCGAAGGCACCATCGGGCGAGACACGGCGACCACGCGGTTGGCCAAAGTAAATGTCACCGGTCAACTCGCGGATGATGAGGATGTCCAAGCCTGCGATCAATTCCGGCTTCAAGCTGGAGGCGTTCACCAGCTCTTTGTAACAAATAGCAGGGCGAAAGTTGGCAAACAACCCCAGGTTTTTGCGCAAACCCAGAATGGCTTGCTCAGGCCGCAAGGGGCGGTCCAGGGTGTCGTATTTCCAGTCGCCCACCGCGCCAAACAAAATCGCGTCAGATTCTTTGGCCAGCTTCAAGGTGCTTTCGGGCAAGGGGTGGCCGTGCGCATCGTAGGCCGCACCACCTACCAAGGCGGTTTCCATCTCAAATTTCAGATCCAAGGTGTTTAAAACCTTGACCGCTTCAGCAACGATTTCGGTGCCAATGCCATCTCCGGGCAGAACTGCGATTTTCATGGGTTGCTTTCTGTCATGGTGTGGGCCAGCCAAGGCTTGGCGGCCAAACGGGCTGCTTCAAAAGAGCGGATTTTGTCTTCGTGCTTGAGGGTCAGACCAATGTCGTCCAAGCCGTTCATCAGGCAATACCGGCGAAACGCCTGCACCTCGAAAGGTATTTCTTCGCCCTGTTGACGCACCACAACTTGGCGCTCCAAATCCACCGTGAGTTGGTAGCCTGGAAAGGCCAGACATTCATTGAACAAGTTGGCGATGGCGGCTTCTGGCAAGACGATGGGCAGCAAGCCGTTTTTGAAGCTGTTGTTGAAAAAGATGTCGGCGAAGCTGGGGGCCAAGATGGTGCGAAAACCAAACTGGTCCAAGGCCCAGGGGGCGTGTTCCCGCGAAGAACCGCAACCGAAGTTTTTTCGTGCCAACAAAATCGAGGAGCCTTGGTAGCGGGAAAGGTTCAGCACAAAGTCGGGGTTGGGCTTTCGAGTGGCTGGGTCTTGGCCTGGCTCGCCTTTGTCGAGGTAACGCCACTCATCAAACAAGTTAGGGCCAAAGCCAGTTTTTTTGATGGACTTTAAAAACTGCTTCGGGATGATGGCGTCTGTGTCCACGTTCTCGCGGTCCATCGGTGCGACCAAACCTTTGTGTACGGTAAATTTTTGCATGGTGTCTTTCAGCTGAACTGACGCACATCGACAAAGTGGCCGTGAATGGCCGCAGCAGCGGCCATGGCGGGGCTGACCAAGTGGGTGCGTCCGCCATTGCCTTGTCGGCCTTCGAAATTACGGTTCGAGGTAGAGGCACAACGCTCACCAGGCTCCAACTTGTCGGCGTTCATGGCTAGGCACATGGAGCAACCAGGTTCACGCCACTCGAAACCGGCGGCTTTGAAAATCTCGTGCAAGCCCTCTTGCTCGGCCTGCGCTTTGACCAAACCAGAGCCTGGCACCACCATGGCCAGCTTGATGTTCTTGGCCACTTTTTGGCCCAGCTTTTTCACCACCGCTGCGGCTTCGCGCATGTCTTCGATGCGGCTGTTGGTGCAAGAACCGATGAACACTTTGTCGACAAACAAGTCGTTCAAGGCCTTGCCGGGTTGCAAGCCCATGTAGGCAAGGGCACGCTCAATCGCGTCGCGTTTGTTGGCGTCTTTTTCTTTGTCGGGATCGGGTACGCGGTCTAAAACGGACAGCACCATTTCAGGTGAAGTGCCCCAAGTCACTTGGGGTGCGATGACTGCGGCATCCAGTTTGACGACCGCATCGAAATGCGCATCGGCGTCGGAATGCAAGGTGTGCCAATAGGCCACAGCTTGGTCCCATTCCACGCCGGTGGGTGCGAGTGGGCGCCCTTTCACATAGGCGATGGTTTTTTCGTCCACCGCCACCAAGCCTGCACGGGCACCGGCTTCGATGGCCATATTGCACACCGTCATGCGGCCTTCCATGCTCAAGGCGCGGATGGCGGTGCCAGCAAATTCGATGGTGTAGCCGGTTCCACCTGCCGTGCCAATCTTGCCAATGATGGCCAGCACAATGTCTTTGGCGGTCACGCCTTTGCCCAAAATCCCGTCAACTTGCACCAGCAAGTTTTTGGCTTTTTTGGCTAACAAGGTTTGGGTGGCCATCACATGCTCCACCTCGGAGGTGCCAATGCCATGCGCCAATGCGCCAAAAGCGCCGTGGGTGGAGGTGTGCGAGTCGCCACAAACCACGGTCATGCCAGGCAGGGTGGCACCGTTTTCAGGGCCAATCACATGCACAATGCCTTGACGTTTGGACAGAAAAGGAAAAAAGGCAGCAGCGCCAAATTCGCGGATGTTGTCGTCCAGCGTGGTGATTTGAGCCTTGCTGATGGGGTCTGTGATGCCGTCGTAGCCCAACTCCCAACCCGTAGTGGGTGTGTTGTGGTCGGCGGTGGCGACGATGGAGCTGGTGCGCCAAATCTTGCGTTTGGCCACCCGAATGCCTTCAAAGGCTTGCGGGCTGGTGACTTCATGCACCAAATGGCGGTCGATGTACAAAACGGCAGTGCCGTCTTCCTCGGTGTGGACAACGTGTTCGTCCCAAATCTTGTCGTAAAGCGTGCGTCCCATGCGGGTTCCTAGGCTCAAAGGTGGCTAAGGGGCTGATTTTAGGCAGTTATCTTGGTTGGCTAAACTCTGACACTTCTACAAATAGTAAATAACACTTATGAATCAGCGCAAAGGCATCATTTTGGCCGGTGGCTCTGGGACGCGTTTGTACCCAGTGACCCAAGCTGTCAGCAAGCAACTCATGCCGGTGTATGACAAGCCCATGGTGTATTACCCGCTGACCACCCTGATGCTCAGCGGTATTCGGGAGGTCTTGCTGATTTCCACACCCCAAGACACGCCACGCTTTAAGGATCTATTGGGGGATGGCACCCAATGGGGCATGCACATCGACTACGCGGTGCAGCCCAGCCCAGATGGCTTGGCACAAGCTTTCACCATAGGCAAAAACTTTGTCAACAACCAACCCAGTGCCTTGGTGTTGGGTGACAATATTTTTTACGGTCACGATTTGGTCAAGCAGTTGCACAGCGCCCATGCGCAGCAGCACGGTGCCACTGTGTTTGCCTACCATGTGCATGACCCCGAACGCTATGGCGTGGTGGCATTTGATGAACAGCACCGCGCTATCAGTATCGAAGAAAAGCCGATTCACCCGAAGTCCAACTATGCGGTCACGGGTTTGTATTTTTATGACGAACAAGTCTGTGACATCGCAGCTTCCATCAAGCCCTCTGCACGTGGTGAATTGGAAATCACCGATGTAAACAAACGCTATCTAGAAATGGGGCAACTGGGGGTGGAAATCATGGGCCGCGGCTATGCATGGCTAGACACCGGTACCCACGAGAGTTTGATGGAAGCAGCCAGCTTCATTGCTACCTTGCAAAAACGCCAAGGCCTGATGGTGGCTTGTCCCGAAGAAATTGCCTTTCACCAAGGCTGGATTGACGCAAGCCGCTTGCAAACGCTTGCAGCACCTTTGGCCAAAAATGCCTATGGCCAATACCTTTTGTCTTTGCTGAAATAAACGCCATGCCCTACCACGCCATACCTACTGCGCTGCCAGGCGTTCTCATTTTGGAGCCCAAGGTGTTTGGAGATGCACGTGGTTTCTTTTTTGAGAGTTTTAACGCCCAAGACTTTGCCAAGGTCACAGGCTTGGATGTCACTTTTGTTCAAGATAACCACAGCCGTTCTGCCCAAGGCGTGCTGCGTGGCTTGCATTACCAAATACAACAAGCCCAAGGCAAGTTGGTACGTGTCACCGAAGGCGAAGTGTTTGATGTGGCAGTAGATATTCGCCGGTCATCGCCGCATTTTGGCCAATGGGTGGGCGTGCATTTAAGCGCTGAGAACAAGCGGCAGCTGTGGGTGCCTCCTGGATTTGCCCATGGCTTTGTGGTTTTGAGCGAAAGCGCAGAGTTCTTGTACAAAACCACCGATTACTATGCCCCAGCATATGAGCGTTGCATTGTGTGGAACGATCCTGACTTGGCCATCGATTGGCCTCTTCAAACTGCCCCTTTGCTGGCAGCCAAAGACGCCCAAGCACCTGTGTTGGCCCAAGCCGAAGTGTTTGTGTGACAAATCGTTGACACATTCCAGCTTTAAGATGTTTTATTTCACTTTAATGTCATTATGAAAATAGCTGTATTTGGTACGGGTTATGTGGGCTTGGTGCAAGGTGCTGTGTTGGCTGATGCTGGGCACACTGTCATATGCGTCGATATCGACGAAAACAAACTGGCCCGTTTGCGTAAAGGCGAAATCCCCATTTTTGAGCCAGGCTTAGAGCCTATTGTGAAAAGCAATTTTGCTGAAGGCCGTTTGCTGTTTACCTCAGACGCCAAGTC
>Ga0209617_10001669_pt1 | contig 10394 bp, 9 predicted proteins | sample LakEriepJuly2011_2_FD_187459 | JGI IMG/M metagenome (GOLD analysis project Ga0209617, IMG submission 187459) | Freshwater microbial communities from dead zone in Lake Erie, Canada - CCB epilimnion July 2011 (SPAdes) (version 2) | ecosystem: Environmental > Aquatic > Freshwater > Lentic >... | reverse complement strand
AGAAAGCCCTTTTGTTGAGCAAATGATCATTATTGGTGCAGAGCAAAAATTTGTTGGGGCTTTAATTGTACCTTCTTTCCCTAGCTTACAGGAGTGGATGAGGCATAAAGATATTCCTTTTACCACCCCCGAAGATGCTGTACATAACCCAAAAGTTTTAGCACTTTACAGAGAATTGATAGACTCTTTTAATAAATTTTTTAACCATGTAGAGCAAGTTAAAAAATTTGAATTACTACCAAATGAATGGACCGTAGATACTGGTGAACTAACACCAACACTTAAACTAAAACGAAAAGTAATTATGGAAAAATATAAAGAGGCTATTGAACGAATTTATAGTTAAATAAAAAGCCATTCATTTAAATTGAATGGCTTTTTTGTAGCCCCTACAGGAATCGAACCTGTATCTTCAGAATCGGAATCTGAAATTTTATCCATTAAACTAAAGAGCCAAGTGATGTAGGATGGTTGATGTACGATGTTAAGTAATGCCTTATTATTTACGACACCCCTATATCCCAAATCGTATACTTTATCACGTACTAAACTTTACAATATTACTACCAAATATTTTTACCGCAATTGCTATAAGTATTACACCAAAAAATTTACGTACAACAGCCATCCCATTGGGTCCAAGTACTTTTTCAATCCACTTTAACGAGACTAATACCAAATAAATTACAATACAATTTATTAAGATACCTATTAAAATATTAGCATCTGCATAGTTGGCTTTTAAACTCATTATAGTAGTAAGGGTACCGCTACCTGCAATTAATGGAAAGGCTATTGGCACAATATTTCCACTTTTAGCATTTTTATCTGGTTTAAAAAATTCTAAGCCAAGCACCATTTCTAACCCCAAAATAAAAATAACTATACTACCAGCAACTGCAAAGCTTTTAACATCTAACCCAAGCACTTTTAAAAACTCTTGCCCTAAAAACAAAAACAAAATCATTAAACCTCCACTAGCAAAAGTAGCCTGACCTGATTTTATTACTCCACCCATTTTTTCTCTAAGTGCTGCTAAAATAGGTATAGAGCCTAGCATATCAATTACTGCAAACAAGGTAAATGACACGGTTAGTATTTCTTTGAATGCTATTTCGCTAAAATTCATATCTGCTAATTTTTACAAAGATAAAAGGGGATTTTGTAAATGTTATACTTATTAGGTTTTGATAGCTAAAACTTAATTTTTACCATTCCTTAATTGTACTTTAATTTTTTGCAAACAATTTATGCAAAGGCAGTCCGAATATTTATTTTCGACATAATTTTTTTCTTTCTCAGATAGCTTAATAGTGCTGCATTGACATAAATAAATACTACCCACTTTACACTCAAATTTTTGATTACAAGATGGGCAATATTTTATTTCGTGTAAACTCATAGTTAAAAATTAAAGCGAACCCCACCAAAGAAGGTCGTACCTAAAGCATTGTAGCCACTTACTTCTATATAATCGCTATCTAAAATATTTCTTACATCAACAAAGACAGTGACCTTGTTTTTATTAAAAGAGTATTGGGTATATAAATTAAGTAACGCATAGTTTTGTAGTGTAACATATTTTGTAGTAAATGTTGTGTTATCAAAATAAGCATCTTCTCTTTTGCCAAATGCAGCAATATTAGTGCTAACATAGAGTTGTTTGGTAACCTGATAGCCAATGTTTAAACCAAAGCTAGTTTTTGGCCTGCGTAGCAAATTAAAGAATGTTGTATCTTCTCCTGCGCCTGTTTTAGTACTGATATTTCCATCTACAAAATTAAAAAAGCCTTTTAACGATAAATTTTTTACTCCTGTGTAAGCTGCTTCTAATTCCAAACCATTATCTTTTTGTTTATCTTGATTTATGTATTGAGCTTGAAATGTTGTTGAATTAAAATAGAAGAACATTACATCTTTAATCGTTCTATTATAATAAACCACTCTTGCATTAAATTGATTATTCTTACTAAAGTATTGTACCCCAAGTTCTGTATTTAAGGAAGCCTCTGGTTTTAGTTTTCTATTTCCATACTCAGAGTATAATTGATATAAGGAGGGTACTCTATAGCCGCTGGATAAATTTGCAAATAATTTTACTTTATTATTTATTAAATATGAAGGATTGATGTTAAACACATAATTACTTCCATATTCTGAATGAATATTTAAACGATTGCCTAGCTCTATATTAAATCCTTTTTGTGTAGCAATAGTTGCTGCTGCATAAATACCTAGTTGATTTTGCTTTAAACTATCTTTTCCTAACTCAGATTTAAATGGCCCGAAAAAACCTATTGAACTATACAACTGATTGCTGTTAGATGCTCTAAAATCTCCACCCACAGTTAGTTTTACAGCTTTGTTTATGTCAATACCAGCATAAGTTTCAATAAAATGTTCGTTCCCATTATAATCTCCTTTGCTATATGTATCAAATCCATTTCTACTTTTTGTACTATCATCTATAAATACTCTATTAATGGTATTGTAACTATAAATAACGTTAAGCTTTGTCTTTTTAAAATCAATTGTACTTTTTAATCCAGCTTGTGTACTTTTTTGTTTGTAGGTATAATCTAATTCATCTGTAAATGCACCTTGGTCAATATCTCCATTTACTTGTGTGTATCTAAAAAATGGTTGTAAATACACTTTATTAGTAGCTTTAAAACCTATATTAACTTGTATACTACTTTGATTATACCCATCTCTATCCCCATTTACAGATAATGTTTCGTTTATTCCTTTTGTTGTTGTATTAGAATAGTTAACAGAATAATCAATTTTATCTTTTGTGCCATTTACACCCATATTTCCTCTAAAAGTATTGTTGCTACCATAGCTTGCTAAGCCATTTACACCAAGCGCTTTAGTACCCCCTTTCTTTGTAATTATATTTATTACACCAGCTATAGCATCGCTACCATACAATGTACTTTGACTACCTTTTAAAATTTCAATTCGTTCAACATTATCAATAGCCATATTGCGTAAATCAAAATTACCCCCAATGCCACTTGCATCATATACTGGTATGCCATCAATAGTAATTAAAGTAAAGGCTGGGTTTGCTCCTCGTACATACACACTTTTATCTTTACCTATATTACTATTAAAGCCATTGATATACACTCCAGTTTTTTCGGTAATCAGTTGTGTAATATCTCTACCACCTGCTTTTTGTAATTCCTCTTGCGTAATTACATTTAATACTTTACCCGTAGCAGAAGTTTTTAACGGGAATTTTGTGGCCGTAATAACCACTTCATCTAAAAGTTTGGTACTGTCTTGTGCTTGTGCGTAACTACTGATAAGTACAGCAGCCGCAATAAAAATTTTCTTTTTCATTTTTTGAAAAATTTTTTTGTTGTGACTGCTTTCTGGAAAAATGTAATTGAAGAAAATCAACTACGGCGAAATGTAAATGCCTTACGGCTTTTAAACTCCATGCCTTTCACCCGAAAGCTTTGAATGATTGTTTATAGGCCTGGCAGGTCTTCTGGCTTAACCCATTTCTAACTTCCTTCCCATTCAATTTTAGTTAATGAACAGTGGTTTATTAGTTAGAAACCAAACGCCCCTCCTGAGCTAAGCCGAAGGAAGAGGGGTTGGGGTTTTACAGCTACGGGGATAGCTCCTGATTTTAACAGGATTCCCTTTTAATTCCGATTTTGACAATCGAAAACCAAATCTATTACAAATGTAGGGAGATTAAAATATAAATTAGCGTAATAAAAGAATATTTCCTTTTTTAACTACTTTGCCACAAGGTAAAGTGAATTTTAAAAAGTAAATATAATTTGCTGGGTCGGCTGGTTGCCCTTTGTATTTACCATTCCAGCATTCATAATGATTAGTTGTATTAAACACTACTTCGCCGTAACGGTTAAAAATTATAAAACTAAAATTTTGTACCCCTCTATAATAATTTAAGCCAAAGCAATCATTTATACCATCATTATTTGGTCTATATTCAGTTCATAGTTTCCTGCATTATGATAGTTAGTAATTTGTCCGAAATTTGCAGTGTTACTGGTATCAATATCTATACCTTTCATTTGAATGATTAAAACAGTATCATTAGCGTTAAAAGCGGAGGCATCTAAAATAGAAATTTCATTTTTGCAAATGTCTAATGCTGTTACTTCGGCATAATTATTTACCACAATCGGCGGTTCATGTAAAATTATATTTGATTGTGTTGTTCTTTTTAAATTTGCTTGACCAAGTACATTAAATGGAATAATTAATAAGAAAAATAAAATTACTTTCATTTTAATTTTTTTAATTCTAATAATTCAATCTTACCCCAAAACCTATCCCCATATCACTATCATAATGTGTAGTTACAGAAATATTTTTAGCTGCAATATATTGTAATCCTGCCATATATTCCTTATCTGTATTTGCCATAAAGCTAAATCGCAGTCTTTTACTTACAGGTATATCTTCTCTCATTAATTGCAAACGTACATTACCATCAGTATAAATTTCCGATTGAAATTTTAATAGCATCGGTAAAGTATATTCCAAACCAACGCTTATTTGTGTACGTAGATCTTTGGTACTTTTTTGTCCAAACAAGTTTTTTTCAACTTCATTTATTCCTAATTTTCTATACCTCCAATCAAAACCAATAAACGGCATTATCCATTGCATTTTTCCAATGTACCTTCCAATATGTGTTTCTGTTTCGTAACCATGATAATCGTGGTAACCTAATCGCCATTCTGTACCTATGCTCCAACGGGTATTGCTAAACATTGCCATACCATCATTACCATTGGTTGCAAAATCATTTTCGCCCATAAAATGAAAACGCCTATCGTCGGCAAATAATTTTCTACGGGCCAATTTTGGATTGGGTATTTCGGGATTTGGTGCTTGCCCTTTGTACGTAAATACCCTACCCATTCCGGCCATCATATGGTAAAGGATATGGCAATGAAAAAACCAATCGCCTTCTGCATTTGCATTAAATTCTAATGTGTCTGTTTCCATTGGCATAATATCTACAATGTTTTTTAATGGCGCATAATCGCCTTGTCCGTTTAGCAATCTAAAATCGTGACCGTGCAAATGCATGGGGTGGCGCATCATAGAGCCGTTGTAAATTACTATTCGTCCATTCTCGCCTTTTTTAATTAAAATTTTATCGGCTTCAGAAACTACTTTATTATTTAAGCTCCATACATAACGATTCATATTTCCACTCAATTCAAACTTTAGTTCCTTTACAGGTGAGTCTTTTGGAAGATTAGTTTTTGCAGTTGCTGTTAACATGGCATAATTAAGGGTAACAATATCGGAAAGTTTGTTACTAGTATAATCGTCTTCTGTCATTTTCATATTTCCCATATTGTCAGCTGATTTCTTTTTTACTTTACCAGTAATTTCGGGATACATCACTACATTCATATCCATCTGGTTCAAGCTCATTTGCATATTCATGTCATCCAAGTCACCATTGATCTTCATCATTCCGTTCATCATCTTCATACCCTCAAAATATTTTAGCTTTGGTAATGGCTCTACCAATTGTTTTATACCACTGCCTACATACAGTGAAGTAGATTTTATTCTATCTTCTGATGTGGCTAAAAATTCATACGAAGTTTTATCATTTGGAATAGTAACTACTACATCGTATGTTTCTGAAACGGCAATAAGCAATCTATCTACTTCTAAAGGCTCTACATCGTTGCCATCATTGGCTACCACGGTTATTTTACCCCCTGCATACGTAAGCCAAAAATAAGTTGATGCACCGCCGTTTGAAATTCTTAAACGAACTTTATCGCCTGCCTTAAATTGTGAAAGTTGCTGTTCATTCTTTCCATTCATTAAAAATTTTTCATAATACACATCACTTACATCCATTGCCAACATTCGCTTCCACTCATTTTTAAGTTTAGTTTTAAAATGCCCTGCTTTTATAGCTTCGGCATAGCTTTGTGTGGTGGCTTTTTTTATCGCAAACCAATCTGTAGCATTGTGCAACATTCTATGCACATTTTCTGGTTTGTAATCTGTCCACTCACTTAATATAATGGGTATTGTGGGCAAATCATCAATACCTTTTCTTATGCTTGGGTCGTCTGCCTTTTTATTCATCAAAAAGTTTCCGTACATACCAATTTGCTCTTGTAAACCACTGTGGCTATGGTACCAATGTGTGCCATTTTGTATTATTGCAAACCTATAAATATGTGTAGTGTTAGGCTTTATAGGCATTTGGGTAAGGTTAGGCACACCATCATACCTATTGGGCAATAACAAACCATGCCAATGTAAAGAAGTCTCTTCATTCAATTGGTTATGTACAACAATTTCCGCTGTATCCCCTTCTGTAAAAGTAAGTGTAGGCATGGGTATTTGCCCGTTTACTGCAATGGCTCGTTTTGCTTTTCCACTAAAATTTACGATGGTATCTTTTATGTATAAGTCGTAGTGTACTATTTTTTGTGCTTTGGCAAGGGTGCTAACTAATAGTACAAGTACTAATATTTTTACCTTCATATTTTTTTATTTATCAACAACTCCCAACCTATAATACGATTTTTTAACGTATTTACTGTGTTCGTCATTTTCTTTTTTTCGCCTAAAACAATTGCTTTTTTTGCAGCATCAATAGCAGCTGGGTAGTCTTTTAAATCTGCTAATATTTTTTGCTTTAAATTAGGGTAATAAAAGTTTTCAGCATCTAACTTTTCTGCATCATTCAACCATTTTACTGCTTGTTTAAAATCTCTGTTTGTAGCATAGTAGTAAGAGGCAGATTGAAACAATAATTCTGCATCCTGTTCTTTATCTATACTAATATGCTTTTGTATTAATGCCATTGTTTTTTCATCAGCTTTACTTTTTAGTGGAATTTTTACCATAGTATTTTCCCATATTATTTTCAAAAAGCCCTCACCTTTATTATTTATATCGTTTAGCTCTATGGTAAATGTTTCGTAAAAAATTTTTATTTTTTCTACAGGCACTGCAAAACGAACTACATCTTTTTTAGCATCATAGCCGCTACTGCCGTGCAATGTAGTGTCAGTATTTACGATTATCGTCCAGATAGTTTTACTAGGTATGGTAAATAATGCGTATTTACCTGCTGCTAATGTTTGGTCACCAAATACAATTTCTTCGTTTGTTTGTAATGATGTAGCATTGCTTGCACCTGTACGCCATAGGCTATCCATTGGTACTAAATCGCCAAATATTTTTCTGCCTCTTGCCAGTGGCCTTGCATAGGTTACTTTTATGATTGTGCTTCCTATTTCTTGTTCAAAAGATGCTTCAGGGCTTGGAGAAGTACTTTTAATACGTATTTTTTCTTGTGCAAAAATATTTGTTGCTATCGTAAAATATATAGCTACTAAAATTATCTTTTTCATTTTTAATATTTGTTGATTAATTATTTTGTTACATTAAAAAAAGTGTATTCGAATTTTATCATAAATCCGTTTGGTGCTGTCCTCGTCATCGAACTGTATAATTCTTTTCGATAGGCAACATCTATACGGGCTTGGCTACGTATAATAAATTGTACCGATGGCACTATATCTAAATTTGACTTTCCGTTTTGATTTAATGTTTGCCCTAAAAACTCACACATTAAGTTTATGTTGGTTTGATTTAAGCTTGTATATGTTTTAGGATACATTAACTTACCAATAGATAATGTATAGTTGGTAGCATTGTTACTTTGTGTAGAAGGAAATTTATAATCTGGCTTATTATCTAATGCTCTTTCATAACTGAGCGATGAACTTACCGCCACTTTATTTACCAACTTAGTTGCAACTAAGCCTCCTTCATAACCGGTGTTGTGTCCCATTGTTTCTATTTCTTCTTGGTGCAAATCTGCTCTATTTTTACTATACCTACCATACAATGCCATTCTAAAATGTTTATGTATATCATCGCTACTAAAAAAACGATATTTAGCATAAATACTACCGCCTTCGGTTTTTAAACCTCCTGTGCTTCGGTTGCTATGAAAGCTTTGTACATGCACCATCCATTTGGCACTTATACCCCACATTAACTCGGGCATAACATGATAGTTTAGTGTGCCATTTTTTTCGTACATAAAGCTATTCATTGCTCTTATGCCTATGGACCCTGTAGGCATATTACTTGCAGGTTCTGTCATTACAAAAAGCTCTTGAGCGTTGGCTTTAAAAGTTAGTAAAATACAAATTATACTGATTATTTTTTTCATTTGTTATATTGTTTTTAAATGAAAAACACCTTCATTGCCTTTGCTGTAGGTAGTATATCTTGCAAATGACTTTGCCAATTTTTTGTGCTCTTTAGTGGTTACATAACCTTTATCTAATACCCTTACTTTGGCAACACCATTCAATGTTTGTGCCTTTGTATCAATAAAAATATACTTATCTATTTGCTTATTGTCTTCTACAGTTTGATTTCTAAAATTAATAAATAACACCATAGATCCAACAAAAAAACCTGCTTTTTCTACTTTGTCCTTAAACGTTTTTGGAGAAAGGGTATTGTTGTTTTTTAAACGTACAATAAACAGATTTTTGTTCAAATCAATATCTACGTTTTCTACCTCATCTATTGTTTTCAACTGCTTATTTATTGCATTGCTACACATAGAGCAAGTAAGGCCTGTAGCCATTATTTCTACTTTTGTTATTTGTGCATTGGCTATAATTGCAAATACAAAAGACAGTATTACTAAACTAGTTTTTTTCATATAAAAATTTTATACGTGAAGGCTTTTAAAAGTCTGCACAATTTTAATGTACTTATTTAATTGTTTCTGTTACTTTACCACAACCCAACATCATACTACCGTAGTATGGATTTTTAACTACATTTTCTTTACTTAACCAATCGGCTCCCTTGCCATCATTTGCCATAGGACAATGTTGTAAATACACTGGTGTTGAAGCTTTGGTAACTTTTATAAAAGCAACCATATTAGTAGACAAATTGCTAAATGCATCTCTTTGTGCAGCCACATCTTTGTTTGTGCTAATTAGTGCAGCATCAGCTTGTAATGCTTTCTCTGCTTTCATAAAAACCATATGGTCGTCCATTTTCATTTTAGCCATATCAATACCATTTAATGAAGCTAATAATGCAGTAGCTTTTTCCGCAGCAATTTTTGCATCTGTTTTTACCAAGGCATCTTTTACTGCAAAGTAATTATCGTAAATAGCTTGTACCTGATTTACATCTTGCTTAGCTTCTACAGGCTTTGTTTCAGTAAGCGTAGTAGGTGTTGCACCGTGGTTATGTCCACTATTTGTATCTTTTGGTTCAACTTTTGGAGCGGCTATAGTTGCAGCAGGTTTTGCTTTTCTTTCATATTGGCAACAGCCGTGTAGGTTTTCATAAACTGCATCTGGTGCTAAAAAATTATCACTATCATATCCAACTAAAGCAATATTTTTTAAAATATCATTTGCTGTTGTTTTTTTACTATCATAAGTAATGGTTGCCATTGCGGTTTCTTCGTTCCATACTGTTTTACTAAGCTTTTTTTGTGTGCCTGCTTTTTCAATTTTTGTTTTACACATACCACAGTTGCCGTATACTTTTAAAGTTTCGGTTTTACTATTTTTTATTTGTGCAAAAGATATTGTTGATAGTACCATTAATGCTACTATTGAAAATAATAATTTCATTTTTCTAAATTTTATAGTGTAAAATAATTTTATTGCGTAAATGCATAATAGCCTAAGCACATTTATGTGTAGGCTTAAAAAAGAAAAGAATAAATCAAATTAAAAAAGTACAATACAAAACATTAAAGCTTTGTTTGTGTATGTTAGGGGGGGGATGGTAATTTGAATAGGTAAACTGATCAATAGAATTTAATTGATACGGGAATGTATTTACTGTTGTACTTACTATTTGTACATAATTAGTCGATAAAAAATCGGATATCGAACTTTTTTGGTGATCCGTTTTTAATTTAAAGGCTTTGTGTTCATCTTTACAACACCCTCCTTTTTTTTCCTTCATTCCGCACTTTCCACATTCCGATGTATCGTCCCCATCCCACAAGCTAGCGCCAACATACTCATTCATACAATAATGCAAATGCATTGTTGCACCCATAGTTGCAAAACTATAGGTAATAAGTATTAATATAACTAAGGCCTTTTTCACCTAGCAAAGTTACACTATATTTATCTTGTAAATGTTAAAGTTTTGTAGTTTTAAAAGGGTTGAATACGTTAAAAAAATTATCTTTCAGTATGGCTACAAAATCAAAACTAACCTTATTCGACTTTACCATGATAGTGGTAAGCCTTGTAATTGGTATGGGCATTTTTAGAACGCCAGCTAATGTGGCTAAAGCATCACCAGATACCTTTTTATTTTTTGCTGCATGGATTGCTGGTGGC
>Ga0209617_10001668_pt1 | contig 10397 bp, 5 predicted proteins | sample LakEriepJuly2011_2_FD_187459 | JGI IMG/M metagenome (GOLD analysis project Ga0209617, IMG submission 187459) | Freshwater microbial communities from dead zone in Lake Erie, Canada - CCB epilimnion July 2011 (SPAdes) (version 2) | ecosystem: Environmental > Aquatic > Freshwater > Lentic >... | reverse complement strand
CGGAGAAGGACGGCTGACCGGCGCGGCGCTTGACCGGTTGGTAGGTACCGTCGGCGCGGAGCGCGTGGGCGTTGGCGTTGTCGCGCAGTTCGGGGGCGAAGAAATCGCGCATCATCCAGCGACGGAGCGCAGGATCCTCGATCGGGAAGACGACTTCGATCCGGCGGAAGAAATTGCGCGGCATCCAATCGGCGCTCCCGGCCAAAATGAGGGGCTCGCCGCCGGCGTTTTCAAAATACATGGCGCGCGCGTGTTCAAGGAAGCGGCCGACGATGCTGCGCACGCGGATGTTTTCGCTGAGGCCCTTGACCCCGGGCACGAGGCAGCAGACGCCGCGCACGATGAGGTCGATCTTAACGCCGGCCTGCGACGCAGCGTAAAGGGACTCGATGGTCGCATGGTCGACGAGAGCGTTCATCTTGACGATGATGCGGGCCGGTTTGCCGGCGGCGGCGTTGCGCCGCTCCCGCGCGATGAGCTCCCTGATGCGGCGGTGGAGATTGTAGGGGGCGACGAGCAGGTGGCGGAAAGCGGGGGTGCGGCTGAAACCGGTGAGGGAGTTGAAGAGGTGGGCGACGTCGCCCGTGATCCCGGTGCGCGAGGTGAAGTAGCTGAGGTCGGTGTAGAAACGGGCTGTGCGCGGGTTGTAGTTACCGGTGCCGAGGTGGGCGTAGTGTCTCATGCGCCGGCCCTCGCGGCGGACTACCAGGCAGAGCTTGCAGTGAGTCTTGTGGCCGACGAGGCCGTAGACGACGTGAACGCCGGCTTCCTCGAGTTGCTTGGCCCATTGGATGTTGTTGGCTTCGTCGAAGCGGGCTTTGAGTTCGACGAGGGCGGTAACTTGCTTGCCGTTGTGTGAGGCCTCGATCAGCGCGCGCACGAGCGGCGAGTCGCCACTGGTGCGGTAGAACGTCTGCTTGATGGCGAAGACTTGGGGGTCGCGGGCGGCCTGCTCGACGAAATCGACGACCGGCTGGAATGAATCGTAGGGGTGGTGCAGGAGCACATCCTGAACGCGCAACGTCTCGAAAATGCGCGCGGGCTCGGCAAGCGGCGTCAGGTTGACCGGCGCAAACGGAGCGAACTTCAGGTCGGGGCGGTCAACGTCGGCGAGGGCCTGAAGGCGGAGGAGATTGACCGGGCCGTTGATGCGGTAGACGTAGTTTTTCGAGACGGAGAGGTTCTCGCACAGCAGTTCGAAAAGATCGGGGTGCACGCCGTCTTCGACTTCAAGGCGCACCGCGGCCCCGCGGCGGAGATTGCGGAGTTCGTCTTCGATTTTCTTCAGCAGATTTTCGGATTCCTCTTCGTCGATGTAGAGATCGCTGTTGCGGGTGACGCGGAACGCATGGGCGGCGTTGAGCCGGTAGCCGGGGAACAGTTGGCCGGCGTAAATTTTGATGATCTCGCTGAGAAAAATGGTGCGGCGCGGGCCGCCGGTCTTGGCCGGGGGAATCTCCACGAGGCGGGGCAAGATGCGAGGCACGGGCAAAATCGCGACGTGCTGCTCGACTGCGGGCGTCGTGGGATTGTCGAGCGAGACGATGATGTTGAGCGTCTTGTTGCCGAGCTGGGGGAAAGGATGTGATTGGTCTAGCGCGAGAGGCGTCAGCACCGGATAAACCTGATTGCGGAAATAGGACTGGACCCACTTGAGCTCGGCGGGATTCAGGTCTTTGGCGGTGCGGAACTCGATGCCCTCGTCGGCCAAAGCGGGTAGGAGCAATTCGTGCCAGCACCGGTATTGCTCGGCGACCAAAGCGGTGACCCGCTCGTGAATGCCGTCGAGCTGGGCTTCGGGGGCGAGGCCGTCGGCGCCGGCTTCGGTTACGCCGGAGTCCTTCTGTTGCATCAGTCCGGCGACACGGATTTCAAAAAACTCGTCGAGGTTGGAACTGACGATTGAAAGAAAACGCACGCGTTCCAGCAGCGGGTGGCGTTCGCTGCGGACCTGCTCGAGGACGCGATGATTGAAGGCCAGCCAGCTGAGCTCGCGGTTCAAGAAAATCGCAGCCGGGCTCCTCTCCTGGGCTTTGGGTCGGGAAGAGCGCGTGCGGATGATTTGGGCCATGGCGGAAGTGGGAGAGGCCGCACGCTAGGGTCGAGGCCGGCTGAAACGAGCCTTTTTGCGCCAAACGGGGCAAATGTAACCCCTTGCAAGGGGGCGCGGTGGAAAAATAGGGGCGGAATTCCCACCGCGGTATCGGGGTCGAGCCCGGTCAATTCGCTTTCGAGACGAAAGCCGGCAGGTCGATTTAGCTTTTGTTGGGGAAAGGGGGTGGCGGCGGCAGGGTCTGGCCCTTGGTCTTCAGTTCCTCGAGGATGACCTCGATGCCTCGGTCGAGCTGCTGGTCCTCGCCGCGGAATTCGCGGGCGGGGTCGTTGTCGACCATGATGTCGGGTTCGACGCCGTGGCCTTCGATGATCCACGCTTTTCCATCTTTTGAGTAAGGAGCGAACTCGGGTTTGTTGAGGAGACCGCCGTCGGTGAACGGCAGGGAACCGGAGATGCCGACGACGCCGCCCCACGTGCGTTTGCCGACAAGTTTGCCGAGGCCGGCTTCGCGGAAACGGTAGGGGAAGAGGTCGCCGTCGGAGGCGGAGTATTCGTTGATGAGGGTGACCTTGGGGCCGAGGAGCATCTGGGCCGGATTGGCGGCTGGGGTGCCGCCGCGTCGGAGATTGATCAGGGTGAGTTCGCGTTGGAGGCGTTCGATGATCATGGGCGAAACGTTCCCACCGCCATTGCCGCGCACGTCGATGACGAGGGCCTGCTTGTTGAGCTGAGGGTAGAAGCGGCGCACAAACTCGTTGAGGCCGTCGGGGCCCATGTCGGGGATGTGGAGGTAGCCGACTTTGCCATCGGTCTTTTTGGCGACGTAAGCGATGTTGTCGGCGACGAATTGCTCGTAATAGAGGGGAGCTTCCGTGGCGATGGGCACGACGGTGACATCGCGGGCGCCGGTGTCGGTGGGCGTGGAATTCACGCGGAGGACGACGGATTTGCCGACGGTGCCGACGAGGGCGGAGTAGATATTGGCAAGGTCGCGGACGGGCTGGCCGTTAACGGCGAGAATGAAATGACCGGCGCTGACGTTGACGCCGAGTTCGGTGAGCGGAGAGCGCGTCTTGGTCTGCCAGTTTTCGCCGGGCAAAATTTTGTCGATGCGATAAGCGCGGGTGGTGGGGTCGCGGGAGAGCTCCACGCCGAGGAGGCCGGTCTTGATGCGCTGGGCTTCGATGCGATCTCCGCCGCCCACGTAGGTGTGGCCGATGTGAAGCTCGGAAATCATTTCGCCGATGAGGTAGGTGAGATCGTTGCGCGTCGCGACGGAGGGGAGGAGCGCGGCGTATTTGGCGCGCTGCGCGGGCCAATCGACGCCGTGCATATCCGGGGCGTAAAAGAAATCCCGCATCTGGCGCCAGCTTTCTTCGAAGATCTGTTTCCACTCGGCGGGACGGTCCAGCTGCATCTCGAGGGAGGAGACGTCGACTTTGGCGTCGGGCTTGAGTTCGACTTTGGCGGTGGGCAGGTCGACGAGCGAGTAATCGCGGCCCGAGCGAACGAGCATTTTCTTGGCGTTGGTGGTGATTTGGAATCCGTCGAAGTTCCCGAGCTCGGTTTCTTTTTTGGCTTTGAGATCGTAGAGCGCGAGGGTGGAACGGGACGAGGCGCCGCCGCCGAAACCCTCGCCGCCGCCTCCGCCGCCTTGCGGGCCGCCGGGGGCGCGACGGTAATAAACTCGTTCGCCGATCATGGAAATCGACCCGTAGTTGGACGGAGCGATGGGGAGGCCGATCACCCGCCCTAAAAGCCCGTCGGCATCGACCTTCACCGAGATTTTCGATTTCGGATTTTCGATTTTCGATTTTTCGGCGGCGGCGAGTTTGGCGGCGTCTGGTTTTTCCGCGGGCTCGGCGGCGGGCTTCTTTTCCTCGTTCTTGGCGATGGCGACTTCGTCGCTTTTGGGGGCGAAAGGCGAGGGGGTGTCTTTGGCGAGGGCGACGAGGAAGACGCGCTCCATATCGAGATAAGCGTGGTTCCACTCGGTGTCGGAGTAGATGGGGCGGTAGTCGCGGGCGGAGGCGAAGAGGATCCACTTGCCGTCGTCGCTAAAGTTGGGCGCGGTCGAAGCGTAGGCGCCATCGGTGACGGCGAGGGTTTCTTTGGCGGCGAGGCCGAAGAGCATGATCTTCGAGAGGGTGCCGCGTTCCTGCTTCACATAGGTGACCCATTGGGAATCGGGCGCCCAGCCATAGGTCGTGATCGGGGCGTCGGGATTCTCGGCGACGGTGACGATGGCCTTCGATTCGATGTCGATGTAGCGGAGGCGTTGCTTGCGGTCGCCCCAGAGGAGTTTTTGGGAATCAGGTGACCAGCTGGGCGAGAACGGGTAGGTGTCGTTGTTGGAAGTCAGCTGGGTCGCGGCGCCTTTACCGTCTTGGGGGCGAACATAGAGTTCGAACTCGCCCGTCGCATCGGAGAGGTAGGCGATCAACTTGCCGTCGGGGGACCAGGTGGCGCCGCGCTCGTGCACGCCCTGCGTCTGGGTGAGGTTGCGGGTCGGACCGTCTTTGGCGGGCACGGTATAGACATCGCCGCGGGCGACGATGGTCACACGTTGGCCGTCGGGCGCGGGGGACACGGAGCCGACGAAGCGGGCGACGTTGGTGAGGCCGGGGCGGGCGGAGGCGAAATCCTCGCGGACGGTGATCGGAACTACGGCGGATTTTTCCGTGGCGAGGTCGAATTTCCAAATCTGACCGGCTTGCTCGAAGACGATCGTTTTGCCGCCGAGGGAAGGAAATTTGATATCGTAATCAGTGAAGGTCGTGAGCTGCTTGGTCTGTTTTGTGGCGAGGTCGTAGCTGAAGAGATTGGCGCGGGCAGTGCGCTCGGAGACAAAGTAGATTTTGCCGTTGGACGCCCACATGGGGAAGAGGTCCTGGGCGGGATTGTCGGTGATATTTTCGAGGGCGCCGGACTTCAGATCGAAGATCCAGATGTCGTCGGCCATGCCGCCGCGATATTGTTTCCAAGTGCGGAATTCGCGGAAGATGCGGTTGTAGGCGATCTTGGTGTCGTCGGGCGAATAAGAGACGAAACCGCCGCGGGGCACGGGGAGTTGGGTTGGAACATCGCCGTCGAGGCCGACCGTGAGAAGTTGGCCGATGAAAGGATTGAAAGAGGGCCCGCGGGACCGAAAGACAATCTCGGCGGTGGTGTTGCGCCAGCCGAAGACGAGGTTGTTGGGACCCATGCGGTCGGCGAGGTCGTCCCGTTCGAGGGTCGCAGAGATTGTGAGGCGTTTGGGGGCGCCACCAGCGGATGGCATGACATAGACCTCGGTGTTGCCGTCGTATTGGGCGGTGAAGGCGAGTTGCGCACCATCGGCTGAGAAGCGGGGGAAGATCGCGTAGCCGGGGCCGTCGGTGAGACGGCGGGCCGTGCCGCCACCGGCGGGAACGGTGTAGAGTTGGCCGGCGTAGGAGAAGATGATGGTTTCACCGTTGATCGCGGGGAAGCGCAGGAGGCGGGTGGGCACCGGGTCGGCAGGAGTCTGCCCCACGAGGCCGAGGGTTGTGAGGGTGATAGCGGCAAGAAGACGGAGATGCGTTCGCATGGCTCGACTCAACGAGCGTCGATGCCGTCGGGCCAAGCGTTAATTTGGGTGGCGAAACGGGAGCGAAATCTGACCGGCCGTTCGATTCTAGCTGAGCCGGTCGATCACGCGCAGGCCGGGGATCGCGGAAAAGTGGGCGTCGAGGGTGAGGACGGTGGCACCGGCTTGGAGGGCGTGGGCGGCGATCAAGATGTCCGGCGCGGGCAAGACCCGGCCTTGGCGGTCGAGGGACCATGCGAGTTGCGCGGCGCGGGCCCAGATTTGCCGGGTCGTGGGTAGAAAGATCATCACGTCGAAACGCTCACGGTAGCGGGCGAGGAGGTTGGGGTCGCGTTGGCCGCGGCAGACCTCGAGCACGATCATGCCGCAGGTCGCGAACTCCCAATCCCGGTCTTCGATCCCCGCCGCGAATTCGCGGAAGGGATCGCGACCGGCGCGGACGGCCCCGATGTAGATGTTACTATCGGGCAGGATCAGGTCGGCCATAGGGTGCCTGTTTCTCTGCAACCATCATCGCGGGCTGGGGCTCCTCCGGGTAGGAGGCCGGGTCGAAGGAGGCTCTTAACTCCTCCGGAGTTAAGCCGAGGCCGGCGGAGAACAACTCCTTCATTTTGTGGCGGCGCGCCATCTCGTTGAGGGCGATCTCAACCGCCTCGGTCTTGGTCTTGGCCCCGGTGATTTTCATCACCCGATCCAAGACATCCTCGTCGATGTGCATGGTCATTTTCATGGTGACCAGACAAGTATGGCTCGTTTGCCATACTGCAAATAAAAAGTATGGCAATAGAGCCAGTATTCAGTTCAGCAACGACTTGAACTGAATGCTTGTTTTATGTGATCAGACGCTTTCGAGCAGCTTGTAGAGACGGGCCACCATCGGGGTGGCGTCGTCGAGGAGGCCGGCGCTGATGAGGGAGTTGTCGAGGATCTGCTCGGCGACGAGCTTGGCTTTATCGGGCGACGCAGTGTGCGTGTCGAAGAGGCGTTTCATCACAACGGAGCGCGGGTTGATCTCGAGGGTGACCTTCACGGGCTCGTCGGCGCCGTCCTTTTTCATGGCCTTCATCATGCGGCGCATTTGGGGCGACATGAATTTGTCGGCGTTGACGGCGAGGGCCGGGGAGTCGACGAGACGGTCGCTGGCTTTCACCTCTTCGACGCGGGCGCCGAGGGTTTCTTTGAGCCAGGCGGTGAGTGTCTTGGTGTCGTTTTCGCTGAGGGCGCCTTCGGGCTTGGGGAGGTCGGAGAGTTTGACGTCGGCGTGGTCGGCGGCGGTGAGCTTCTTGCCGTCGAACTCGCGGACGTTGCTCATGACATATTCATCAACGGCCTCGTAGCAGAAGACGACCTCGAGGTTGCGGGCCTTGAAGCCTTCGAGGTAGGGGCCGGTTTCGAGGGCGGCGCGGTTGGGGCCGACGAGATAGTAGATTTCTTTTTGCTCGGCGCCCATGCGGGTGACGTAGTCGGCGAGAGAGGTGGTCTTGCCCTTGTCGGTCAGGGAAGACTCGAAGCGGAGAAGCTTCGTGAGTTGTTCCTTGTGCGTGTAGTCCATGGCGGCGCCCTCCTTTAGGAAGATGCCGAACTCGGAGTAGAACTCGTTGAAGGCATCGGGGCGGGCCTCGGCTTCTTCGGAGAGAAATTTGAGGAAGCGCTTCGTGACGACTTTATTGAGTTTCTCGATGAGGGAGCGGTCCTGCATCGTCTCGCGGGAGATGTTGAGCGGGAGGTCTTCGCTATCGATGACGCCCTTCATGAAGCGGAGCCACTCGGGGAGCAGGTCCTTGGGTTTGGCGTCGATGAGGACCTTCCGGCAGTAGAGTGAAACGGAGGCCTCGAGGCGGGACATGCCGAATTTCTCGGTGTTGTCCTTGGGGACGAAGAGGAGGGCGTTGATGGCGAGCGGGGCGTCGGCGCTGAAGTGCAGGCGGAGGCGGGGCTCGTCATGGGCGTGGGCCTGGAATTTGTAGAACTCGGTGTATTCCTCGTCCTTGATCTCGTTCTTCGAGCGGAGCCAGAGGGCTTGGACGGTGTTGATATGTTTACCGTTGAGCTTAATCGGGAACGACACGAAGGCGCTGTAGCGCTCGAGGATTTCCTTGATCTTCCAGTCCTGCGCGTAGTCGCCGCAGTCGTCCTTGAGCTCGATGACGATCTTGGAACCGCGGCGGAGGTCGGCGGCCTCGTCGATTTCGTAGCTGCCTGAGCCGTCGCTCGACCAGACGTGGCCGGGCTCGGCGGTGCGCCATGATTTGGAGTAAACTTTGACGGACTTCGCGACCATGAACGCGGAGTAGAAACCGACGCCGAACTGGCCGATGAGGTTGGAGTTCTTGGCTCCGCCCTCGCCCATGGCCTTCAGAAACTGCTTGGAGCCGGAGTGGGCGATGGTGCCGAGATTCTCGACGAGTTCGGCGCGGGTCATGCCGATGCCGAAGTCTTCGATCGTGAGGGTTTTTGCTTTGTCGTCGGTGGTGACGACGATTTCGAGCTCGGCCTTGTCGTCGAAGATTTCTTTTTCGGTGATCTGGGTGTGGCGGAGCTTCTCGAGGGCGTCGGAGGCGTTGGAGACCAGCTCGCGGACGAAGATTTCCTTCTCCGTGTAAAGTGAGTGAATGACGATATCGAGAAGCTGCTTAATCTCGGCTTGGAACTCGAATTTTTGCGGTGCGGTGGTGGACATGTGGGTGGGTTGAGAGATGATAGTTGAACGTTGAGAGACGGAAAGGACCGGCAGAAATGCCGACAGAGCCCGCTATCTTAGCAGACTGTGGAAAAAATCAAGCGGCGCGAACGGCGCCGGATTTTTCCTTAACCTAGGGCGGCGATGACCTCGCGGGCGCAAACGACGCCGAAAACGAGCAAACAGAGGACGAGCGCGGCATTGCCGAGCCGGCCGTTGGCGAGGTTGCCGACCCAAGCCCGGCGGTTGTTCAGGTAGAGAAGGGTGGCCGCGAGAAAGGGCATGAAGAACGCCCCTGCGATTGAAAACGTGAGCACGATGGCGACGGGCTGGCGGTGCCAGAGGAAAAACAACGGCGGACCGGCGAGGAAAACGAGGGCGCCGAGGTAGAGCGCGCGATTGGGGGTGGCGGGCGGCGAGCCGCGCCAGGCCGCGTAGAGATCTTCGTAGATGTGGGGAACGCCCTGCCAAACTCCGAGCATGGCGGTGAAGACGGTGGCCCAGAAGCCGACCAAGAAGAGGCCGCGCGGGATCGGGCCGGCGACGTCGCCGAGGCGCGCGGCGATTTCCAGCGCGATGCGCGCGCCGGTGGTGGCTTGGGCGTGCACGCCGGCGGCGATGAGGCACAGCGCGATGCCAAAAACCCCCGTGAATACGTAGGCGAGGCGGACATCGCCGCGGACGACCGAGAGTTTTCCGGCGCCGCTCCAGCCCTCGGCGCGGAGCCAATAGCTGTAGCAGATCACGGTCACGCTACCGCCGATGCCGCCGAGGAGCGCGAGGACGGCGGCGCCTCCGCCGTTGGCGGGTAGGATGGGAACGAAGAGGCCTTTGAATACCTCGACGGCCGGCGGGGCGGCGAGAAACGCGCAGACCACGACGCTCACCGCCATGACGGCGACGAGGAGCTTGATGAGTTTTTGGAAGCTCGAGTAACGGTTGAGCGCGACGAGCAACGCGGCGAACGCGGCGTGAATTGCGCCCCAAACCGGGACGGAGAGGCCGGGGAAAAAACTGGCACCGGCGATCCCGCAGGCGCTGCTGAGCGACGCTCCGACGAGAAACGTCCAGAAGAGAAGATACGCGGCGAAAAGGATGGAAACCCAGCGCGGGAACCGGGTGACCCAAGCGCGGGTGATCGTTTCACCGGTGGCGAGTTGCCAGCGAGCGAGACCTTCGGTCAGGACAAATTTCAGCGCAGCGGTGACTGCGATGGCCCAGAGCAACGTGGGGCCGAATTTGATGCCGGTGACGGAGGCGACCACGACATCGCCTGCGCCGATTCCGGCGGCGGCAAGGATGAGACCGGGACCAAGGGTGCGGAGACGTTGGAGCAGGGGCATGGGGTCTAGGTGGCAAACGGCGGGCCCGTTAAGGTTGGAAAACCTTCAGCGGCGTGAGGGTCACGGGGCCGAGCAGGCCGCTGGGGGTGAGCGGCCAACCGGAAGCATCGAAGGGCTTATAGTTGATGTTAACGACGTTCGCGTCGCGCATGATTTTCCACGGAAGTTTGCGCTGGTCCAGGTCGCGGATGCGGTTGGCGGCGAGGTTGGTGACGTCGAGTTCGAGGACGTTGCGACCGGGCTTCAGGAGGTTCGCCGCGAGGCGCACGCGGAACGGAAGGCTCCACGCGGTGGCGACGGCCTGGCCGTTGAGGATCACGCGGGCGCTCTCGCGGACGTCGCCGAGGTCGAGCAGCCAGTCGTTGGCGGGCGCGGTGGGCGCGTCGAATTCGAGGCGGTAGCGGGCGGTGCCGCCAAAGCGTTTAGCCTCGTCGCCGCCGAGGTCGGTCCAGGATTTTAGGGCGGCGGTTTCGAGGGCGGGCGGGAGCTCGGGGCCGCCTTTGAAGAAGGAGATTTTCCAAGTGCCGGTGTGGGCGATGGGCGCGGCGGCGGGTTGGCGGTAGGGCCAGGCGGGGCCGGAAATTTTTGCGGCGGCGGTGCGAAGCAGGAGTGATTCGCCGGGGGCCAGTTGCAGGTAAATGCCTTGCGGGCCGGAGGCGGCGAGACCGTGCTGGCCGTCGAGGGGATTGAGGATGCCGACCGTCGCGGCGGGGCGACCTAGTTTTACCCAGCCGGCGAAGGGAAGCGCGG
>Ga0209617_10001666_pt1 | contig 10399 bp, 7 predicted proteins | sample LakEriepJuly2011_2_FD_187459 | JGI IMG/M metagenome (GOLD analysis project Ga0209617, IMG submission 187459) | Freshwater microbial communities from dead zone in Lake Erie, Canada - CCB epilimnion July 2011 (SPAdes) (version 2) | ecosystem: Environmental > Aquatic > Freshwater > Lentic >... | reverse complement strand
CCAACGCGTCGAGATCGCTGCGATCGAGGATCAGCTGCTCAAGTTCGTCGGCGCTCGTGATCGTGCGGCCGAGGAGTTCGCGGTAGTGCGGTTCAATCGCCTCAAAACGGGAGGCATCGAGGTTGGCCGGGGCGTATGCGCGAGGAGTTGCCATAGGGCGTGAAAGATACCGCGAGGGACGTGCGCGGGCGCTTCAGGCCGCTTGAGGGCGCTATTCTCACCGGATGCCGTCCGTCGTCCACGCTTTCGCGCCAGCCAAGGTGAACCTCGCGCTTTCCGTTGGTTCGCCGGATGCGTCAGGCATGCATCCGATCTCTTCGCTGATGGCGACGTGCGACTTCGGCGACGATCTCGAAGTCCGGCGCTTGCTTCCCGACCGTTTCTCACGCTATTCGATCGACTGGCATCCCGACGCTCGCCGGCGGACCGATATCGATTGGCCGATCCTCAAAGATCTCGCGGTTCGCGCACACTTGTTGTTGGAATCGCGTTTGGATCGCAAGTTTCCGGTGCAATTGCGGCTTCAGAAGCGCATTCCCGTGGGCGGTGGGCTTGGTGGTGGTTCGTCAAATGGTGCCGCGATGCTGCGCGCACTCGACGCGCTGTTTGAACTGAATCTGCGCGTCGAGTTTTTGGAGTCGCTCGCCCGCGAACTCGGAAGCGATGTGCCATTTCTTGTGCGCGGCGGACACGCGATTGTCGAAGGAACGGGCGAATCGCTCGAGCACGTTGAGGGCAGCGAAACGCATCTCGTTCTCGCGTTTCCCGAGATCCAGTGCCCGACGGGTGCGGTCTATCGCGCATTCGACACGCTGCGTCCGAACGCGGCACTCGCGCCGCAGCGTGTGCGCGCGCTCGCGGCGGATCGCGTACGACCGCAATCACCGTTCAACGATCTCGCAGATGCAGCGTATTCGGTCGCACCTACGCTCATCGATGTGAGCCGAAAAATCGAGGGAATCGCAGAGTTGCCCGTCCACGTGAGTGGCTCAGGATCGACGCTCTTCGTGGTGTGCGACTCGGACATCCACGCAGAAGCTCTCGCGGGAGCGATCGAGATGCGCGCGGGAATTCCAGCCGTTGCAACGCGAACGACCACGCCCGAACACGAATTGGTCGACGGAGAGCCGCGCGCACCGCGCGAACAATCGCTCGTCGATGAAGCGCTTGGGGAGCACGACGATTGACCGTGGCACGTGTGCGCGACCGAACTCGACCCGCGAGGGATTCCCATGATTGAGAGCATCTTCAGAACATCGAGCCTCGGCAACACGCAGCCGTGGATCTTTCGTATCGCTGCGCGTGTCATCGTGATCGCGATGATTGTGATGGGGTTCGGCTTGTCTGTTGGTTCGGGAATCGTTCTTTGGCGCACGAAATCGTGGGTTGAAACGTCGGTTTCGGCGACAGGCACGGTGACCGCGCAATCGATGAGTCTGCAGCGCGGTGGACCTGTTGGGGCACCGGGGCGAAACACGTCAGCCTCCTCGCGCCCGACACGCGCCGAAGTTGTTGCGTTCACAGCCGCCGACGGCACGCGCGTGGAGTTCCGGTCGAAAATCAGTTCGTCCGATCCGTTCGCGGTCGGCGCCACGGTGCCTGTGCGATACAACCCCGCCGACCCATCGGACGCGAGCATTGACACATGGTTTCGACTGTGGGGATTCCCGTTGATTTTCATGGCTGTCGGCGTCCTTGAGATGTGCGTCGGCATCATCTTTCTCACCGTGAGCCGCCGCGTGAGCGCGTAGACTCTGATCCCATGCTTTGGCAACCGTCGCTTCCCGAACGCTACTTGAACGCGTCTGAGTCTGATCTCGCGCGCGAGATCTCTGCGCGTCGTGCCGAACTTGGCTCGAAGCTCTTGGTGCTCGGTCACCACTATCAGCAAGACAGCGTGATTCAACACGCGGATCTCATCGGCGATAGCCTCAAGCTTTCGCAGATGGCCGCAGCGGAAGCCGCGCGTCGCGGTGCGAAGTACATCGTGTTCTGCGGTGTGCACTTCATGGCGGAGACCGCCGACATTCTCACGGCTGATGATGTCGCAGTGATCTTGCCCGATCTTTCAGCGGGTTGTTCGATGGCCGACATGGCCGCGTATGAAGACACAGTGGATGCGTGGGAGTCGATTCAAAACGCGATACGCGCATCTGGGCGCAAACAGCGCGTTGTGCCGATCACCTACGTGAACTCGACCGCCGCGATCAAGGCGTTTGTGGGTGAACATGGCGGCGCGTGCTGCACAAGTTCGAACGCGATGCGCGTTTTTGAGTGGGCGCTTGGTGGCGGCGACACGCCGAAAGCAAGCGACGAAGAGATCAAGATTCTCTTTCTTCCCGATCAACATCTTGGTCGCAACACTGCGAAGCGACACGGGCTTGTGACGGAAATTGACGCGGCCGCGGCGGGCACGAGCGTGCGCGCGCAGACGGCACTTTGGAATCCGAAACTTGAAAATGGCGGGCTTTCGCCGCGCGAAATCGTGGATGCACAGGTGCTCTTGTGGGCTGGTCACTGCAGCGTGCACAAGTTGTTTCGTCCGGAGCACGTCGCAACTGCGCGCCAAGAAGGTCGCACGGTGCTCGTCCACCCAGAGTGTGCACAGGAAGTTGTGGATCTCGCGGATCTCGCGGGTTCGACGGAATTCATCATCGATGAGATCGCGCAGGCGGAGCCGGGTTCACGATGGGCTGTTGGCACGGAAGTGCATCTTGTGAATCGCATTGCGCACCGCGCGGCCGAGCGCGGTGTTGATGTACGCATCCTGAGCGACTGTCAGTGTCTTTGCACCACGATGTATCGCATCGATCAAGCGCATCTTTCGTGGTGTCTTGATCATCTCGCGGCCGGCAAAGTGGTGAATCGCATCACCGTGCACCCCGAGGCGAAGCGCTTGGCGAAAATCGCGCTTGAACGCATGCTGCGACTCGCGCCGCTCAAGCCGACCCAGCCGGTCGCGATCGATTGAGGTGCTGTTCGTGTTGTGTGCGGAACGATTCGCGCGTGGAGCGAATGAATTCCTCTGTCGAAACACAAAGTTGTGGGGAAGTTGTGGGGAATACGTCACGCATTTTCGGCGACGCTTTCGCTGCTGCTATCGTCGTCGACCCGTCGCGTTCCGGTTGATGGAACGGGCGGCGTTGTGGGCAGAGCGCGTTTCGTCTGCGGCGTGGGCTAGTTCAAATCAGTGAGTGCGCAGTGAGGTCTCGGTATGAAGCAAGCGAAGCGAAGCATTTGGCGCGTTTTAGGTCTGTCGACCATCGTGTTGGTCGTTGTGGCGGCATTGGCGGCGCTGCTCGCGCCGACATTGCTTTCGGGATACGTGCGTGGAGTGATCGAGCGCGAAGTCGGCGCCAAGGTGGAAGGCACGGTCTCGGTGGGTGAGGTTCGGCTTGGCTGGACGGGGCCTCTCTCGGTGAAGGCACTTGCGATCGACAGCGGCGCCGCGAATGGTTCGGTGCGCGTCGATGCGGAAGTCACGCAAGGACTTTGGGCGTTGGCGACGGGCGACGCTGTTGATGTGAAACTTGCGGGATCGGTGAAGACCGCGATCGGCGCAGATGGGTCGATCGGTCTCACGCGCATGATGAAGTCAAGCGCAGGTGCGGCTGAGGCAGCCGAGGCGAGATCGAGCGCTGCATCGGATTCGAAGGCGCAATCACTTTTGGCCGGGCGAACGGTGACGATCGAGTTCGCGGGCATCGACCTGAGCGCGGTGAACGCCGATGCGCCGTACGCCTCGATCGAAGACCTGAAGGGAACGATTGCACTCACCGAGGGCGCAGATTTCGAACTCGCGATCAACGGAGATCTCACGGCCAAGACGCGCGTTGGGCGCGGCATGATCGGGGGTACATCGGCAGCCGCCGCATCGACCGACGAAACTGGAACGCTCGACCTGGCGATGGATGTTCGAATTCCCCGCACGAAACTCGGAGGATTCGATCACGCGCGAATCACAGGTGAGTGCAGCGTTACAGCGGCGAATCTGCCGCTGCCTGCCGCGGTTGCAGAGCGTGCGTCTCAGCCCGCATCGCAAGCGGCTGCTCAGACGTCACCTCCATCGAACACGCGCGATGGCGAGTTCGTCGCGGAGAAGTTTGATCTCGTGGTCGAGCAGGCGCCGAGCGGTTTGAAACTCGAACTGCGCACGACCATTCGCCACGGAAGCGCGCCACTCTCGAAGATCGATGCGCTTGTCGAGACTGGTCCGCTGTTCGATGAGCAAGGCGCATTTGATTTCGATCCTTCCGCGTTGCGCGCGAAGGTGGAAGCGAAGTCGGTGCCGATGGCGATCTTTCAGCCGTACGCGCCAGTGATTGCGGCGGGCGATGGTTCGGGAGTGAAACTCGATTTCGTTGAGGACGTTGGCGACATCGCGGATGTTTTGATTGAAACAGAAGGTGCGGGGCCAGCAACGGGATCGGGCTCCCAATCGAAGGCACGTGCGCAGCTCGAAGCGCGACGCGTTCGACTCGCGTTTGAAAGCACGCTGCAACTCGACGCGAATGGCAAGCCTGCGCGCATGACCGCTGGTGTCCTGTCTGCAAGCGCATCGGTGCGCCCGGAGCTTCTTCGCGCACTAGGTGTCGCGACAGAAACACCGCTCGCGATGGTGATGACCGGAACGGACATCGCGTGGACACGTGGTGAAGGCGCTTCGGCAGAGAATCTCGGGCTGCGTGGTTTCTCAGCGGTTTGCAACGTGCAGCTTGCGCGGAGTTTCGAGTGGCAGGGAACCGCTTCGGGCCCAGCGGCCGGGATTGGTGCGCGTGTGGATTCGCTGCGCATCGGATTCGACAAAGCGATGGGTGAAGAAACGCTGCGCGCGATGGGCGCCATCGAAGCGAGTTACGGCGAGACAGGAACGCTCACAGCTTCGTTTTCGGGGCGCTACGACTTGATGAGTCGCGGGATTTCCGCGGGTGTGCTCGATGCCAATCTCGGACTCGATCCAACGTCATTGGAACGCGTGACCCAGAGTGCGGTGCGAGTTCTTAGCGATACGCGCCAAACGGGCGCGACGGCGAACTTCAACCTCCGCGCGCAGGGTGTTGAGGTCCGCGCGGGGGAATCTCCTCGCGGGTCACTGCGGCTTGAGCTCGGAGGTGCGCTTGCACTTGCGGGTGGCGAGACATCAGCGGTGCTCAATGATCTTGCGGTGGATCTTGCGCTTCCAACGAAGAGTGGCACGGGGCCCGCGAGAACGGGGCCTGGGGGAACGGTCCCAGCCGCAAGTGCGCCAGCTTCAAACGGAGTACTCGCGGTCGCCGCGAAGATCGATGGAGCGCAAGTCCGCGTGCAGCAGACCTTCACGTCACTGCCGAAAGACTTCGCGGATCCGCTCGGCCTTGGTGTCGAGATCGGTTTGACGGGTTCAGTCGATGTCGCGGGTATCGATCCGGCGTTTGTGACGCGACTCGTGCCAAGCGCGAAAGATGCGGTGGGCATTCTGGGCGGTGGGCCGCTGCGTCTGACGCTCGAGAATCGGCCCGAAAGTGCCTCGAATCCCGACGGGTCCTCACAAGCAGCACTCGCGATTGCGGCTTCACTCGAAGCCCCCGCGCTCAAGACGCGCGGTGCTGCGCGCCTTGCGAAAGACGCCATCTCCGTTCGGAATCTCGAAGTCGATGGCACACTCACACGCGAATCGATTGCATCGCTGCCACTTGGCGATGCCGTGAAGATTGAGCCAGGCGGCACGATTTCGCTGCGCGTTCCTGAACTCGCGATGACGAAGGCGAAGCCTGAAGGAACGAACGATGCAACGCAATGGGTGCTTGGCGATGCGTTGAAAGCCTCGGTGCGTCTGTCGAAGGTCACGGTGCGTCAGTCGCCTGGGCTTGCGGCGCCGCTCATGATCGATCAACTTGACGCTGATGCCACGTACGCACGGCGTGACGAGCGCGCGCAAGCGAAGGGTGCGATTGCGCTCGGTGATCGCGGAGCGCTCGGCGCAGTCGCGTTCGATCTTGCGTGGAAAAAGCCGCTCGAAGCAAAGGTCTTTGCCGGCCTCGATGGAACGATCGAAGCGTCCAAACTCGATGTCGCGCGACTTGAACCGACCATCGGCGTGGAGGCTGGAAAACTCTCGAACATGCTTGGGTCGACGGGTGCGATTCGCGTGGCACTTGCAGAGCGCGAGAATCCGACCGCGACGCTTGCGGTCGACTTTCCAAAGACCAAAGCAGACATTGAGTTGACGGTGCCTCAAACAGCCGACGGACGGCGCGCGATCGCGAAGGGCAGCGTGCGCACCGACATTTCAACCGAGTCTTTCGCGCAACTCGCAGGGATGTCGCGCGACGCGAGTCGGCGTGTGGTGAACCCCGTCAACTGCGAACTTGCGATCACGTCGCTTTCAGTTCCGCTGAGTTCGACGTTTGAGCCGGCGCTTGATCGTGCGGCGCTCGATCTCCGCGGAGCAGTCACGCCGATTGCGATTGAAGTCACCGACGAACGTGGCGCGAAGACGGTCGTTTCAACGGGTGTGCTCAGCATTGGCGCGAAAGCCTCACAGCTTTCCAACGAACTGGCGATCTCGATCACCACCGCGAAACCAGGCGGCGGTACGGCTTCGAGCGCATCGCCGTCCGGACAGCAAGCAGTAGGCGCGGCTGCGGCGTCATCGAATGGCTCACTCGATCTCGACGTGAAACTCCGCGGGCTTGCACTTCAAAAGGGCGCAAAGGTCTCCTCAGATGCGCCAGCTTCGCCCGCGAGCGCCGCAGCACCACTCGCGATCGACGCGACGCTGGTCGCGAGCGCGTTCCCTTCTGCGACCATCGATGCGTTCGGAAGTACCGGCGGAGCGCTGGCCCGTTATCTCGGCGATGCGCTTGATGCGAATGTTGTCGCCAATCTTGTCGTAGGCCCTACGACAAACGCTGCTGTGAACTCTGCTGCGAACCCTGCCTCTGTTGAAACATCGGGACTTGCAGCCGCGCGGGGAACACTGCGCGCCTCGCTCAATGCGCGATACGCGAAGGTCGAGATTCCGAAGGTCACGCTCGCAGAGGGCTTCGCGCGCGTCACGCCGGAGAAGCCGATGACGGCGACCTTTGAGATGTCGAAGGACGTGCGCGAGCAACTGCTCTCGCCGATCAACCAAGTCTTCGCCGATGTGTCCTCGGGTGCGCCTGCGCGATTCACGTTGCCGCGGCTCTCGTGGCCACTCGACGGTGACAAGCGCAAACTCGATGGCGAATTCACGCTGGAAACAGGCGAAGTGAAGTTGGTGAACTCCGGCATGCTCTCGTGGTTGCTGTCGGCCGTGCAAGCTGGCCGAACCGACGGCTTTGAGGCGTACATCGAACCATTGCGCGCGACGATCACGAAGGGGCGCCTTGTCTACCGCGACTTCGCGCTTCGAGCTGGAAAGACGACGCAGGGTTCATCAGGAGATTCGTTGGCGGTCCGATGGAAGAACTCGCTGGTCTTCACGGGCGACATTGATCTCGGCGCGACGCCGATGCGCGCCGTCGCGATCACGACAGGAGTCCCGCTTTCCGACGCGGGCAATTGGTCGAGCGACGCGCGTCGTTTGTTTGAGTCGATCGGCTCGGTGAGTCCGGAGCTTTTGAAGAGCCTTGTGGTGGGCGTCAAGCTTTCAGGTCCGCTCTTCGACGCGCAAGGAAAGCCCGCCAAACTCAAACAGGATCTCGCGCTTCCCGACATCGGTGATGCGATTCGGCAGAATCCAACCGGTGCGATCGAAGCGGTCGGCGGAATCATCGACCTCTTCAAGAAGAAAGACGAGAAGCCAAAAGACGAGAAGCCGAAAGAGAAGAAGCCGCCAGCGAACGCGCCAAGCACGCCTCCGAAGTGACAGCTCGTGTATGGCTTGCGCGTGATTCGTATCGAATCGCGCGTTGAGTCAACGCCGATGCAGCGCGAGATCAGCGCTCAATCAGACGAGACCGAGATCTCGAAACCTCGTTCGACTCACATCGATTTATCACATCGATTTATCACATCGATTTATCACATCGATTTATCACATGGGCTTTTCGCCGACGGTCTCGTCGTAGATCTGCAGCAACTTCGTCTTGTCGAAGATGAGTTCTTGGCGCGAGAGGCCAGTCACTTCGTAGTGCGGCGTGAGTTCGATCGCGTCGCAGGGGCAAGCTTCTTCGCACATGCCGCAGTAGATGCAGCGCAGTTCGTCGATATCAAACTGCTTCGGGTACTTCTCGCGATCGTCCCATGGACTTTCGTCGGCGACGATGTGAATGCACTTTGCGGGGCACGCCGTCGCGCACATAAAGCACGCAACGCAGCGCACGCGACCGTCTTCATCCTTGTTGAGGCGGTGAACGCCGCGGAAGTACGGGCGATACTGGCCACCCTCTTCAACCGGGCGATCGTCGCGCTTCATCTCTGGGTACTGCAGGACCCAGATGTTCTTCTTGTTCGAGCCACCACGGCCGATGTTCTCGAAGCAGTGACGCAGCGTCGTGCCAAGCCCCTTAAAGATCGAGGGGAGGAACAGTGCTTCGCCGCGGGTGAGGCGGGTTGGGGTCACATCGATGACTTCTTCGTCGCGGATCGCCATGGGGCCGAGATGGTACGGTGGAGGGATGAACGATGAAAGCGGGCGGGCGACGAGAGTTTCGAACTCTCGCGACGCACAAGCACAATCGAGTGGAGACACGACTCAACCGTCACTCGAACGGCAGGGCGACGTGTCGGCGGACGATCAGGTCTCGTCGACGCGCAGCCAATCCGCGGTGCGCCAGAAGGCGTTTTTCACCTCCGTCGATGCATCGCTCCTTGGTCTCGGCTCACAAATGATGAGCGAGGTGGCGGCGGGGGTGCTGCTTGGCTACGGGCTCGACTATCTGCTCGGTACGAAGAATCGCTGGATCGTCGTAGGTTCGATCGCGGGAATTGCCGTGGCGATGGTGACGGTGTTCCGCTTGGCGCTGAAGAAGCCGCCGCCGCGGCCGTCGCGGCCCGGATGGCGTCCGAAGACGCCCGCGACGGGTGGGACCACGACTGAGGGGACGGCGAGCAAAGCCGACGAGAGCCAAGCCCAAAACGTCCGGAGAAGTTCAGAGCAAAGCGGCGCAATTGCGCACAGCGAGAATTCCGAGACCCGCGGGCAAAATCGCGCGGGGCAAGACCTTGGAGGAACGGACGGCGGAACGGACGGCGGACCCGACGGAGGACCCCACCATGCAGGCTGAATCTGAATCGCGCAAACCGTCGGTCGCTCCGGCAGCCCCGGCGTCCACTTCGCTCCCCGTCTTCCCGCTTGCGAAACTCCTCGCAGTGCATCTCGCTGTGGGCGCAGGACTTGTGATCCTGTGGGCGGTCATTCACCAAGGCTGGAACTTCCCGCCGCCCATCTACAAAGGTGTACTTCTCGGGCTTTCGGCCGCGATCGTTGCGCATCTCGCAGGCACCGTGCTTGGTGCGCTCTTGAGTCCCGCCCAAGGTGTTGCGAACGCGTATCTCGCCTCGACGTTGGTGCGATTCGTGCTCACACCGCTTTTGGCACTCTCGTTATACTTTCTCCTCCTCGCGGAGGCCCGACCAGTCTTGATCGGGTCGCTCGTGGGGTACCTGATCATCCTCGTCGCGGACATCGTGACGATGATGCAGGCGATGCAGTCGATGCAGACGGCGACGCGTCCCGCGTCTTCAACTGCAAGCACGTCGGCGCGTGAGTCTTAACGCCGACAGCGCCGACATGTGTTGGATGGCAAGACGCGGAGCAGTCCGCGCGCTTGTCGAGACTCGCGGTGCGACTTCGTGAAGGTTTTCACGAATCGCAGCCCCGCTCACGAGCGAGGCAAACCGCACGACAGCGTTCCGTGACCTGTGTGCATTCTCGCCCGTGTGAATTTCCTTCATGAGTTCCTTCATGATTCTCAGCAACAGCCTCATCTCGATCATCGATCTCGCGCCGTCGCTTCTTGCGGCCGGCGGAAACCCGATCGAGCACGTCGTCGACAAGGATGTGCACGGTTTCGCGATCGGCGAATACAAGATCGCGCTCAGTGCGATCTCGCTCGTCGTCGGCGCGGTGGTTGTGTTCATCGTCCTGTCGATGGCGGCCAAGCAGATCGAAACCGGCCCATCGAGCGCCGGCACCGATCGCTATCTCACGAAGGGCCGCATCGCGCAGATCGTTGAAGTGATGGTGCAGGGGCTTCGTGATGGTGTGATCCAGCCGCTGCTCGGCAAGGACGCAACAGCACGCTTCCTTCCGTTCCTCCTCACGATTTTCTTCTTCATCCTCGTCCTGAACCTCTTCGGCATGATCCCCTTCATGGACATCCAAGAGTTTGTGTTCACGCTCTTGGGTCACAAGCATGAGCTTGGCCACGGCGAAACGCCGGTTTGGTTCGGCGGCACCGCCACCGCGAGCATCGCGGTCACGGCAGGCCTC
>Ga0209617_10001664_pt1 | contig 10402 bp, 7 predicted proteins | sample LakEriepJuly2011_2_FD_187459 | JGI IMG/M metagenome (GOLD analysis project Ga0209617, IMG submission 187459) | Freshwater microbial communities from dead zone in Lake Erie, Canada - CCB epilimnion July 2011 (SPAdes) (version 2) | ecosystem: Environmental > Aquatic > Freshwater > Lentic >... | reverse complement strand
CCTGCCATATCATACAATCCAATGGCATTGGGTTTAAATTGTTTCACAGGAGCTAGTCCATCAAATTTATCCCATCTTGTATTGGTAGTTGGAAAAACGCCCTGCCAAGTATTTGCTTTTGGTTTTCCGTTTTCAATATCCTCTTCGCCCCAGGTATATTTTGATTGTAGTCCTCCTCTTGCTGCACATTCCCATTGCGCTTCTGTTGGCAACTGCTTGCCTGCCCATTTGCAATAAGCTTGCGCATCATCCCATGAAACATGCACCACAGGATAATTGTCTTTTCCTTTAATATTTGAACCAGGTCCTTTAGGATGTTTCCAATTTGCCCCTTGTGCCCATATCCACCATGCAGATGGATTATCTAATGCTGTTCCCGAAGGTTGTTTAACAAAAACCAACGAAGCAGGCACCAATACATCTTCTGAAGGCTTTGGTGTTCCTGGAGGTAATTGTAATTTAATTAAATTCCAATCTGGTTTTTTTTCTGCAGTGGTAATATATCCTGTTGCATCCACAAATTGTTTAAACTGTGCATTGGTCACTTCGGTCGCATCTATCCAAAAATCTGCTAACTGAACTTTATGTTGTGGATATTCATCCACTCTTCCCTCATCGTCATTCGCGCCCATTAAAAAAGTTTGAGCCTTAATTAAAATCATGCCTTCATGCGATACAGAATCATTGGTGTTCAAACCATTGGTGTCTGTTTCATTTTGAGCAGTTACTGTTCCAAATCGAGCAGGTATATTATTTGTGCAATGTAAAAGACTGTCTTTTCTTGCAGCTTCAGCCGCTCTTTGGGCTTCAGATTGGCAAGCACTCATCAAGCCTACTATCAGTATACATTTTGTAAATAATAAAAAGGATCTGATCATGAATTATCGTGTTAGCTTTGAAATTAAGATAATTTATTTACTAAATTCTTTGACCCAATATACAATACAGCTGTATGGTGTATACTTGTAGGTTGTATATCTAAAATGTCCATATTCCCATCTGTTGCTTTGCCACCGGCTTGTTCAATCACAAATGCCAAGGCATTGGACTCAAACATCAATCTTAATTTACCATAGGGATGTTTTGAGGTAGCAGGATATATAAAGATGCCCCCTTTCAATAAATTTCTATGGAAATCTGCAGCCAATGAACCAATATACCTTGCAGTAAATTCATTGTCTTTGCAATAGGTTATAAATGCTTTTACTTTTACATCTAAAATTGAATTGGAAAGTCCTTCATTGACAGAATAAATAGTTCCATCTTCATTGCATTTTATATTTGGATTGGATAAAACAAATTCGCCTAAACTGGGTTCATAGGTAAAGCCATTTACACCATTACCGGTTGTAAAAACCAACATAGAGGATGGGCCATAAAGTATATAGCCTGATGCAATTTGCGCTCTACCTTTTTGCAAAAAATCATCTACTAACAATGGGCTATTGATGGCTGTGACACGTTTGTAAATTGAAAAAATAGTGCCAACTGAAACATTGACATCTATATTACTAGAGCCATCTAATGGGTCCAATGCCACAATATATTTTCCGTCGTTTTCTAAATCAACAAAAGAGTCGTTTTCTTCTGATATAATACCGCAAACTTCGCCTCCTTTACTTAAAGCCCTAATAAATCTAGTATTAGCAAGAATATCTAATGTTTTTTGCTCATCTCCTCCTACATTCAAATTACCAATATTACCCATAATATCAACTAGGCCTGCTTTGTTTAATTCTCTATTGACCACCTTAGCAGCCAATGCAATATCCCTCAACAATTGAGAGAAAGCACCTACTGCAGTTGGATAATCCCTTTCATTGCTTTTAATAAAGCGATCTAATGTAACACCAATTGGTAAATCAATTCTTGACTTTTCCATAGAATTTTAATATTTAATGCCAAGTTTAAAATAAATACTATTTAATGCTAGCTATTGCAACTGGATCCATATCGGTAAACTCTTTATTTTCACCTGCCATGCCCCAAATAAAACCATAATTACTAGTACCCACCCCAAAGTGCATACTCCAAGGCGCCGATAAAACAGCTTCATTATTTGCAACGACTAGATGTCTGGTTTCTTGTGGTTCACCCATAAAATGCATCACACGATGTGCTTCATTTAAATCGAAATAAAAATACGCTTCCATTCTTCTAGTATGCGTATGTGGTGGCACTGAATTCCAAACACAACCTTCCTCTAATGTAGTCAATCCCATGACCAATTGACAACTTTGTATGCCATCATTATGAATGTATTTATAAATCGTTCTTTTATTGGATGTACTAAAATCACCTAAATGCACTGGAGATGCTTCATCCTTGGTCATTGATTTATTAGGATAAGTTGCATGGGCAGGAACAGAAAGTAGATAGAACATCGCAGGTGAATTACTATCATCGCTTACAAATGATACCTCTTTAGTGCCTTTGCCTAAATAAGCACACTCTAATTTATCAAGACCATAGCTTACTCCGTCGGCTACTACTTTACCTTTTCCTCCAACATTGATCACACCCATTTCTCTGCGCTCTAAGAAAAAATTTGCTTTTAATTCGTCCTCATTAGGAAGCACAATTGCATTTGATGTAGGCACGGCACCACCAACAATGATTCTATCATAATGGGAATAGGTCAAATTAATTTCGCCTTGAACCATTAAATTTTGAATTAAAAAATTATTTCTTGTTTCATTTGTTGACATTGTTGCAGTCTCTTTTGGACTGTGCTGGAATCTTACTTGCATGGTATTATTTTTATTTATTTACTTTAAATTGATTTAAGTACTATTGTTTTTAGCGACCCATCCAACCTCCATCTACGGTGATAATTGTACCATTGATATAATCAGATGCTGGTGAAGATAAGAAAACATAAGCACCTGTTAAATCGGAAGTCTCTCCCCATCTGCCAGCTGGAATTCTAGATAGTATAGCTGCGCTTCTATCGGCATCCGCTCTTAATTGTGTGGTATTATTTGTTGCAATATATCCTGGTGCTACCCCATTTACAGTAATACCATGTGGCGCCCACTCGTTAGCAAATGCTTTTAATAAAGAAGCAACTGCACCTTTACTTGCTGCATATCCTGGCACATTGATGCCCCCTTGGAAACTTAATAAGGAGCAAGTGAATACAATTTTGCCGTATTTATTGGCCAACATGGATTTACCAATTTCTCTGGTAATTAAAAATTGAGCATTTAAATTAATGTCAATAATTGTATCCCAAAATTCATCGGAATGTTCTGCTGCTGGTTGTCTTAAAATATGACCTGCATTGTTAATTAAAATATCAATTTTTGGATGATCTGTTTTTACTTGATTTAAAAAAGTATACAAAGAAGCTCTATCAGAAAAATCTGCTATATAGGAATAGAATTTTCTTCCTGCAGCTTCTACTGCTTTTGCTACATCACTCCCTGTTGGAGGTAAATTATTTGAAACACCAATAATATCTGCTCCTGACTGAGCCAGTTCAATGGCGATATCCATTCCAATACCGCTGCTACATCCTGTCACCAGGGCTAATTTGTTTTCTACTCTAAAGTTTAACATACTTGTTTTTTATTATAATAATTGAATGATCATTTTAGAAAAATTAGGGGATTGATTGCGCATGTAAGTTACGCAATTAGTACAGTTATACTGCTTACTTGCACTTAATAATAATGGATACGCATCTCCTACATTAAAGTGTGTCAAGGTAGGCCATGTCCATACTTTGCCCTCCACTAAATAAGGTAAAATAAAATCATAGGCCTCTTTAAATGTTCTTCCATTGCTTAATTTGGCAGACCTAAAATCAACATTGATATTATCCGACAACTGAGCGATACACTCAAACGCGTTCATAATGAAAACAGAATAATGCAATGAATTCGTTCTTCCTAACTCTAGGGGAAAAGCGCCTTTAGCATCCATTTGATTACTTAATCTATCTAAAGCTCGATTGATGATTTTTTTGGAGGTTGCATCATCACCTAAATAATTAGTGATAGCCAAAGCTTGCGCGTCATACCAAATACCATGATTATTGCCCGCTTCTTTCTCGTCTATTCCTATTTTACTATTATCCAACCAATCATAATAGGATTTAAACCACATTTTTAATTCATTGTTGTCATTCTTAGTCCAAGCTTTTGATTGATTTAAAATTTGTACTCCATCTAATAAAAATATAAAATGCCTTGTGTCAATTAATCCTTCGCCTCTCCCTTCTACTACGCCCTTTACAGCTTGACCATAGTTCACATTTGGATTCATTTTAGTGGCGGTATCTAAAAACCAAGTGCGTACCAATTGCTTAGCTTTTTGGGCATATTTTTCATTTCCAGATAAATAATAAGCTAATGAAAACTCATACACTTTTTCACAAACTCTTGGCATTTTTTCTTTGTCTGAATAATTTCTAACTTCCGGATTCACATCTCCGTCTTTTCTAATATAGGGCAAACCGTTTTTAGTAGCAGGATTAGGCCACCAATAAGGCGCAAGGCTCATATAGTCATGCTTATTACCACTTGGTGGAAAATCTTTTTTATCCATGACTGAAAATGGGCCAAAATTCAAATTTTGATTGCAAACTTCAATTAAATTTTCATAAGCTAATATCATATCCTTATCCTTTGCTGCAAGTTTACCCTTTGTAATTACAAGCGCTTTATGATCCAAAACGATCATATCTGATTTTGAGATGCTTTGCGAAAATCCAATCAATGCAATTGTTGTAAATAATAACGAAATACTAATTTTTTTCATTTTGTTTTTTATAAGTTTTACTTTTTGTACGTTTTATTTTTTTTCAGTGTTAAAACAGGAAGCAGGTAATCCTTCCTTGTTATATAAATTTGCTCCATCTGGATTATCCGCCCATGCATATCTAACATACTTTGGTTGAGCAATAGTTTTACTTGAGACGATTACCTTATTACCTTCGATGTATGCATCTGCCCAAATGTATTTTTTGTTTTCGGTTGCAATTGCAAAATGCGCAAGCTGACCATTGCCTTTGGCAATTAGTCCAGAACCAATATTGTCAAAATAGAGTACGATACTGCTTTCCTTAATTTCGGTTTTTAACAAAGTAGGTCCGGAATAAACAATATTGTTTTCATTGTACGCCACTTTAAGTGATGCCAAATACATTCTATTAGCGGCTTCTAACTTATTCATTGGATGTACATCATTCCATTCGCCTATATCATTCAAGACAGCCATCCCTGTCATTGGTAAGCTAAGGGTATTGGATTGTGCATCTTGCAGTTCGGCTAATTTACTTTCACTAGGTTGTGTTTTAGGCTTATTAATATTTGCCAATTGTGCCCATAAGAATGGGAAATCTCCTTGGCCCCATAGCGCTCTCCAAGAACTAATTAAATCTGGAAATAGGGTTCGGTATTCTTTTGCTTTGCTTTGATTGGCTTCTCCTTGATACCAAATCACTCCTTTTATACCATATCCAACTAAAGGATGAATCATTGCATTGTACAAAGCAGCGCCTTCACAAAAAAATTTTGTGAGACTATCTCTTTTAAAAGGTTGTACAGCGACACCTAATTTATATTTCCAATCACCGCTTAATTGAATGATGGTATCTCCAATTTCTAAATGATACCTTTTATCTTTAATAAATCCGGCATCGCCCATTTCGTTGGTCACTTGAACCGTAATAGTGTTGACCCCTTGCTTCAAAAAAGTATTGTTGATTAAATAAAATCTAGGAGCGTGCTTATTGGAGGTTGCTCCAACCTTGATACCATTTATATAAGTCACATCCTTCATGATAATATTACCTAATCTCAATTTTGCAGTTTGACCTATGTATTTTTTTGGAATTTGAATATCCTTTTTAAACCAAACGGTACCTGCTTTTACTTCTGGTAATATTTTTTCTTGCCAAAAACTTGGCATGGTGACAATAGGCCAACTAGATGCATCAAATGAATTATTTTTCCAATCTGCTTTTTTACCTTCATCTAAGTATGCAACTTGTTGATTCCAAAAATCGTTGTATGCCTTATCTGATTTTGTAACACTATCAATATTACTTACAGATTTAAAGAAATTGTTCCTATTAAAATATTTAGAATAATTTACTAAAGCCGCTTCAGGCACCCATGCTTCTGCAGGTGTACCTCCATAACTAGCATTGATTAAGCCAATAGGAACTTGATACTTATTGTATAATTTAACTGCGTAAAAATAGGCTATGGCACTAAAATTTGGAACTGTTTCTGGGCTTGCCTTTTCCCAGCCTTTAATGGATGTTACATTATCCAAAGGACTAAATGAATGATTCCTTTTAACTTGGAAATTACGAATTTGATCGTTTTTAGAATTGGCTATTTCAGTTGGATATTTTTCGGCTGCTTTGTACAATTCATACTCCATATTGGATTGACCTGAACAAAACCAAACATCTCCCACTAAAATATCTTCTACTTGAATAAGATTCGTTCCTTTTATAGTTAATGCATAAGGGCCGCCTTCCTTACTTGCGTCAAGATTCAATTTCCATTTTTTATCCCCTCCTGTTATGGTGCTATAGGTTTTTCCTTTAAATGTAATTTCTATTTTCTCCCCGGCTGCCCCCCATCCCCAAATTGGTATGGCACTATTTCTTTGCAAGACCATGCCATTACTAATAAAGCGAGGCAAAGTGATACTTGCTTTTGCTTGTATTGATAGAAAAATAAATAAAATGATTTTAATCCAGTTCATGTGTAACCTATATGTAGGCAATTTGCATTTAAAATAATGAATCGTCCAATTAGTAGTGCTATTTTTTAATTATTATTTGAATTCTTTTTAGCCTTAGCCTTCTTAGCCGCATTGCTAGCATGTCTTCCACTTCCGTCACCTCTATCTAAATAACCAGATGCTGGATCTAATTCAGCTAATACTTTCTGAAGGCCTTCCTTAATACTTTTTGTATCCTCAGAATCAGGTGTTAATTTCTCTTCAAAGGGAGCTTTACGCATATCAAAAAGTTGGCCTGCTCTATTTAGCTTCCAATCGGCACTTCTTACATACCAATCATTACCCAATCCGTTAAAAATCCAATCTCTTGAAGTTCCCTTTGCTCCTTTTATTTGCTTGGCAAAACTAATACCATCTAACTTTTTATCTTTTGGTAAGCTAGCACCTGCAATTTCTGCAAAAGTGGGAATAAAATCAGCAGCATCCACTAAGTTTTTTGATACAGCCCCAGTTTTGATTACACCCGGCCAATTGACAATTAATGGTACTAAACTTCCTCCTTCTTGCATGGTGCCTTTTTTACCAATCAATTTTTTACCATCCACTGTGCCTATCACCGCTGCTTGACCAGCAGTTCCATTGTCGCCAAAAAATACTATTAAAGTATTGTCTCTTAAATTAAGACTATCTAGTGTATGTATTAATTTCCCAACTAATTTATCCATGTAATTGATATTATCGGTATACAAGTCTTTAAAGTCAGTCGTGCCAGGCTTCGTGTCTGGTGTTGCTTTAATTTCACCATGCACATGCACTAATGAATAATATAAATAAAACGGATCCTTTGTATGTTTTGATAAAAAGTCTACCATATGATCATGCATTAAGTCGGGCATATATTCGTTGTCTTTTAACACTAAATCCTTCCCATTTAAAACATATTTATGTGTCTTTTCGGCAGTATTATTGAATACGCCACTTCCAGTGAATCGCAAATAATCATCAAAACCAAATTCAGCTGGGCCTAATGGTAATTGACCCCATTTACCAATCATTGAACTCGTGTAGCCCGCTGTTTTTAAAATTTTAGGCATAAAAGTTTCGTCAGAAGGTTTAATTTCTGCTGTTTGATCTTGGTTGACAGCGCCTGTTCTAAACCCATATCTTCCAGATAATATCAATGCTCTTGATGGTCCACATAATGGCACTGTGTAAGCATTTGTATATCTAATACCATTTTTAGCAAGTTTATCAATTTCAGGCGTTTTAAATAAATCCGCTCCGTAACTACTTACGCCATCTATGCCTAAGTCATCGGCAAGCACAAAAATAATATTGGGCTTTTTATTTTGAGCAGCAACACTCAAGGTTAAAAATGTAAAACCTAATAAAAATGATGAAAATTTCATAAAAAAAATTTAATGGATAAGTGAAATTAATTAGTAAAGTAGTTAATTGGTATTTGTTTATTTTTTTGTTTTTTTATCCCATGGCCATGGCAATGCTTTGGTACGGATGGCTTCCTTTTCCCATAACAAAGCCAAGTCTTGCACTTTTGCAGGATACTGGCTAGCAAGGTCTTTTGTTTCACTTGGATCAAGTTCCAAATTATACAACTCCCATGCATTTTGATCCTTTTCTGTAAAGACTTTACTTTTTTCGGTCTTTGATACTAATTTCCAAGGCCCCGCTTTGATTGCTCGATTGCCTTCGTGTTCCCAAAAAATAAAATCACGTTGGATAGGCCTATTATTGATAGCCCCTACTAAGCTTTTCCCTTCCATTGGTTGAATAACTTGTCCGTTATAGGTGGTAGGATATTTTATACCTGCAATGTCCACGCAGGTTGCCATAATATCTATTAAATGAGCGTCCTGATTGCGAATCACGCCTTTTTGAGCGACCCCTTTTGGCCAATAAATAACCAAGGGCGAAGCGATCCCCCCTTCGTGTGTCCAATGTTTATACATTTTAAAAGGCGTATTACTTACATTTGCCCACTCTATACCATAAGTTACCCAAGTATTTGCTGGTCCAGGCATTACACCCATTCCACTTCTAATAAATTGTCCGTCTCTTGTATAAATTGGTTTTTTGCCAACAAAGATGGAGTCCTTTGCAAAAGGATGTATTTTTTGTTGTTCTGCAGTCATTACAATTTCGGGCTGATCCGAATCCAATGGTTCAGCGCATCCTCCGTTATCATGCATGTACAAAATAACCGTATTGTCTAGTATGCCTTTTTTTTCGAGTGTTAAAATTATTTTTCCAATCCCTTGATCCATTATATCAATCATAGCTGCATACACTTCCATTTTTCGAACCTGCCAATCTTTCATAGGTGCGTTTTCCCATGCAGGAATACTCACGCCTCTTTCAGTCAAAACAGCTTCCTTGCTGATCATCCCTAATTTTTGCAATTTATTAAATCTGGCAGTTCTAATGGCATCCCAACCTTGATCATATACCCCTTTGTATTTTTGCACTTCTTTTTCTGGAGCGTGTAAAGGCCAATGCGCCGAAGTATATGCGATATAAAAAAAGAAAGGATTTGTTGTTTTGTGTTCGTTGATAAACTTCACTGCTGTATCAGAAATGGCATTGGTATAATAAAAATTTTCACTCGGAGTGATATAGGTATTGTTGCTTACTAAAGTGCCTGGGTCATAAAAGCTTCCAGAACCATTTAAAGTGCCAAAGAATCTTTGGAAACCTCTTTGGATGGGCCAATTGCTCATATCATTTTGGTTCAATAAATTTTTTGCAATATGCCATTTACCTGTCATATAAGTGGCATAACCAGCTGTTTTGAAAACCTCTGCCATAGTCACTGCATTTTTACTTAAATCATCCACATACCCAGGTTCGGCAAAATTTTCGGTTGAAAGATGCCCCATACCAGCTTGATGAGGATAAAGACCCGTTAATAAAGAGGCTCGAGAAGGACTGCATCTTGCAGTATTGTAAAAATGACTGAATCGCACACCGTTTTTTGCTAAACGATCGATATTAGGCGTGTTGATTTCGGAACCATAACAACCAATATCTGAAAAGCCCATATCATCAGTTAAAATAACAATGATATTAGGTTTATTATTTGTAGCAGTTTTGGGTTGTGCATTTGTACCATTAGCGAAGACAGTCAAAAAGGAGGTAACAATAAATAAAGTGCAGTACTTTTTAAGTAAAATAACCTGACTATATTGATTGCTATTTTTCATTTGTTTGTCTCTAAAAACTCGCTTTTAAAAAAAGTGATACATCCATTACCGTTAAATTTCGAATTAAGTGCTATTTAGTTTTCACTTGTGTTTTTACTTGCGTGGCAGCTTGTGTTGCTCCTTGTGTTGTTACTTGTGTTGCAAAATAAGCAAGCATTTCTGCTTTTAATTTTTTAGTGACTGCATCATACTTAGGATCTTTTGCCACATTTACTTTTTCAAGTGGGTCCGCATTGTAGTCATACAATTCGTCTCCAATCAAAGATTCAGCTTTAAATGGCTTAGTAGATCTAAAATTATTCTTCATCCAAATGGTATACCTGTATTGACTATTGCGAATGGAATACCCCATGATATTCGCTGGCGCATAACCCAAACGTTCATTTTCCTCATCCACTCCGCTTCGAGGATATTGACTGATTGAATATTCCTTCACTTTCGCCAATGGATTTTCCATCACTGGTTTTAAACTTTTC
>Ga0209617_10001663_pt1 | contig 10404 bp, 9 predicted proteins | sample LakEriepJuly2011_2_FD_187459 | JGI IMG/M metagenome (GOLD analysis project Ga0209617, IMG submission 187459) | Freshwater microbial communities from dead zone in Lake Erie, Canada - CCB epilimnion July 2011 (SPAdes) (version 2) | ecosystem: Environmental > Aquatic > Freshwater > Lentic >... | reverse complement strand
CCAGATCTGTCGCGCCGTCTCCGCTGGTCCAGCAGTGACGGGGAGCATCGGCACCCCTGCGGCGGCGTAGTCGGAACCAATGCGCAGTGCGAGCGCCCAGAAGTGTGGTGGCGTCCAGTAGAAGACCAGCGCAAAGAGGAGGACCGGCACCAGAGAGATGTCGCCGGTTACCGCAGCCCAGCCGATCACCGGCGGAAGTGCACCCGCCGCTCCACCAATCACGATGTTCTGCGGGGTCGAGCGCTTCAGGATCAACGTATAGATCAGCACGTAGAAGGCGATGGCGAGGAGCGAGATGAACGCGGCCATGATCGTCGTCGTCAGCGCCAGAAAGATAAAGCTCGCAACGCCGAGCGTGCTCGCAAAGAGGAGTGCCGCGCCAACGCTGATTCGACCAGTGACGAGCGGGCGTGCGGCGGTACGCGCCATCTGCGCGTCAATATCGGCGTCAATAATGCAGTTGAAGACGTTCGCACTCGCCGCACTGAGGCTCCCACCAACGAGCGTGGCGGCGATTAGCGTGAGTGGCGGAAAGCCCTGTGCTGCGAGGAGCATGGCCGGAACGGTGGTGATCAGCAGCAGTTCAACGATACGGGGCTTTGTGAGTGCGATATAGGCGGCGAGCGTCTCGCGACGAGTCTGTGGCGCACGCTCTGCTGCGTCAGCTAAGCTGCGACCCGCGGCACGCCCCTCAAGCAGCGCAATAGACGCGGCGCCGACGGTCAGGATCCAGATCATGGTGGCGAGGGCGACATGGAGCGTCTGCGTCCACGGTGCGAGCTTGGTAAAGATCTGCACCGCGCCGATGACACATTGCACGGCAAAGACCACCGTGGCGTAGGTGAGGAGCTGGCGCACTTGGGTCGGACTCCCCTGCTCACGACGAACGATCCAGAGCGACGAGATCAGGATGAGCGCGACGATGGCGGTCGCGTAGCGGTGCAGGATCATCGGCGTCGAGAGTTCGGTGATTGGCGGGAAGAGGGTGCCGCCCATGAGCGGCCAGTCTGGATAGAGGAGGCCCGTGTCGGTGCCCGTCACATTTGATCCAAAGAGGAGCAGCGCGTAGATGGCTCCCGCGGCAACGATTGGTGCCACGACGCTCCCGCTCGCGCGGCGGATACCGGCGAGGGTCTCGCTGTAGCCACTCCTGGCGAGCACCCAGACTTGGAGCCCGACGAAGGCCATCGCCGAGGCGAGATGCGCGGTCACGGACGCCCCTGAATTCGATTCAAGCACGGTCTGGCGTCCAAGCCAAGCCTGGAAGAGGACGAGCGCGAGGAGGGCGATTGAGGCCCCCTGCAGCGATCGGCGGCCCTTCAGGTTTCGCAGCGCGATGAAGACCACCGCCAGAACGATCAGCCCGATCACTGCCGCGATGGCGCGGTGGATCCACTCGAGCCACGCCTTATAGGCAATGACGTCGCCCGAATCGGTCGTCGGCGGGATCAACTGGCCGTAGCAGAGGGGCCAATCTGGACAGCCCATCCCCGACTCCGTTGCGCGAACGATGACGCCGATCACCACGAGGCCGATGGTGGCGCCGAGCAGAATTCGCAGTGCCGTACGGAAACTCTTCATAGGTAGATGGTACGCCGAGCCTCAGAAACGTGGGATAGAGTGAGGACATGAAGAAGTATCTGCGGATCACCGTTCTCGCCACCCTCTGTGCCACTCTTATTGCGTGCGGTGGCGCCACCCCCACCCCCAGCGCTAGCACGGGCGGTAGCGCTCGAAGCGGCTGCACCGACGCATGGCCGGCCGCGGGTCAGGCGAGTTCCACCGGGCCACTCCCCCTACTCGCAAACAGCGACCTCGCCCCTGGTGCGAATCGACTTATTCTCGGACTCATCGACGGCGCCAGCTTCCCGCTCGGCTCCCCAGCCTGGACGCTGAAGAGCGAAATCTTTGACATCACTACCGACGGCTGCACACCGCTCGCCGCTTCGTCACCGCTCCCCTTCACCTGGGCGATCACCGACGTGCGCGGCTTCTTCATCGGCACCACCGTGATCCCCGTTGGCGCGCGTGAGATCGGACTGGTGATCAGCGGCACCGACGCCGCTGGCGCAACGGTGCTCGTCCGCTTCACCTCCTTCGTACAGGCAACTGGAACTGCACCGCGCCCTGGTGATGCAGCGCCGAACGTAGCAACGCCAATCGCGGCTACAAGCCCCCAGGGCGTTGCGGGAGTATCGACAGATCCGGAACCGCGCGCCGACTTCTATACAAACTCCGCCTCGGAGCTTCTCGCCGCAGGGACCCCCTTCCTCATCGCCTTCGCCTCGCCGGCCTTCTGTGTCTCACAGGCGTGCGGGCCAACACTCACGCTGCTGAAAAGCGCAGTTGATCGAAATCCGAACGTCGTGATCGTGCACGTTGAGCCGTATCAGATGAGCTGGAACGGCACGCGCCTGATTCCGGTCCTTGCAGCCGGCGGTGGGCTTCAGGCAACGAGCATTGTGACCGCATGGCAGGTTCCGGTTGAGCCATGGATCTTTACGGTCGGTTCTGACGGTCGCATCCTGCGCTCCCTCGAGGGGGTCATTAGCCCAGAAGAGCTTGACGCTGCGCTGGCGGAACTCGCCGCGAGTTAACTAGCGGCCGCTACTCCCTGGGGCGCCGATCGGTTCCCCCGCAGCGCAGAGTGGACAGTTGGCTGGCTCATATGTCGGCAAGTTCAGCGTGACCCCAGCGATCAGTGGAATTGGATCTCGTCCCTCTGCCTCAATTGCGGTGAGCCCCGGCGTGCGACTTGCGACCACTGCGGCGGCGATTGGATGGGCACCTGCGGCATAGAGCGGCGGGAGGAGCGCCTGGAGTGATCCGCCCGTTGTCAGAATGTCGTCAACCAAGAGCACGCGTGCGCGTGGTGGAATCTGAAAGCCGCGACGGAACTCGCGACGCGTAAGCCCATCTTCACCACGCACCTCTTCAGCGAAGAGGCCACGAACGCCGAGGAGTCGGCCAACCTCGTACGCCAAGAGAACGCCGCCAGTCGTTGGCCCGACGACGAGGTCAATGTCGCCACTAAGCGCCTCAACGATCTCAAGACTCTGCACCGCGAGCGCGTGCGTGATCTCTGCGGCGGCAGAGGGGTGCTGTAGGAGCGACCACTTCTCGAGGTACTGATCACCGTGGCGTCCACTCTTCAGCAGGAAGTGGCCGCGTTGCAGCGCGCCAGTTGCGAGCAGCAGACCCTCGATTCGCTGCGCTGTTGCTGCGCGATCACGCGGATCGACCGGGGCGGCGGGGTAGCCGGTGGGCGGCGTTAGCGATTCGCGCAGTGGGCGCAGTGGTTCACTCATGGCGAGAGCCTAGCGCGCTCCCACGGAACGCGAGAACGCTGGTCTCACCACGGGCAGCCACAGCACGTCGGAGCGAATCACCCACCGCTCCCGGGAGTCGTGGGTCTGCCCAGAGTGCCGTCCCGAGACTCACCGCGCTTGCGCCAGCGGCGAAGGTATCGAGCGCATCAGCCGGTGAGCCGATCCCTCCCCCGCCGATGATCGGTGCGCCAGCGCCACTCGCCGCCTCAGCAATCGCTGCGAGTGCGGCGGGGCGCACCAGCGGCCCAGAGAGCTCGCCAGCACCTGCAGCCAGGGCCGGCCCGCGTCGCGCGCGGTCAGGGAGAAATCCGTGCGGGGATCCGCTGACCGAGAGCACATCGATCCCCGCATCGATTGACTCGCTCGCCAAACGGCGAAGCTCACTCGCCGCCGACGAGACCTTCGCAATGAGTGGCCGGTCAGTCGCGCCGCGCGCCGTATCAATCAGGCGAAGGGACTCATCCGCCGATGACTCCCATCGGGCGCCATCAAGGCCATCGCATGGGGCGGTGAGGTCAACCTCAAGGGCCGCAATGCCGAGCTCGTCGGCACGACGCTCAACGCGCGCGATCAGCTGGGCAAGCTCCTTTACCGAGGTGGCAACGAGGGAGAGGGCGACCGCGCATGGCGCCGAGCGCCAACTTGCACCATGCCGATCCATTACCTCATCCGCACCGGGATTCTCACGATTTACCGCATGCATCACGCCGCCAGGCACCTCTACCAGTCGCGGCATTAGGCCACCAAATCGCGGTCGTAGTGACATGCCGCGCACAACGAAGAGGCCAACCTCTCGCAGGTCAATTGTGCCGCCCGCCTCGTTGCCAAACCCGAGTGGCCCGGCGGCGACAACGATCGGTCGCTCCAGTCGCAGCGGATGCTCGGTGCCGAGGGTGACGGCAAGGTCAACGGTGAGCGGATTGATCCGCTCGCTCACCTGCTCCGCTGCCTGCGCCGTTCTGCTCGTGCGCGGCGCGGCCACCTTTGTGCGCTTTCGTGGAGGCACTTATGCACCACCCTTTGATGCCGAGCCGGTTGCGTCTACCGCTGGGCCTTCGCGACAGAGACGCACCTGGCCGGCGCGCGTTGCCACGGTGCAGCCACCGCACGCGCCGATACCGCAACCAATCTCGTGCGCAAGCAACGCCTGCAGCCACGGTGCGCGCTCACCAGCCGCAGCGGTGCGTGTGCGCGCGGGCTTACCGCTCGCGGTGGTGCGATCTGCGGTGCGACGCCGCAGAGCGGCAGATGTCGCAGCGGAGCGGATGTCGGTGGCACCTGCGACGACCGCCTGATCTGCCCAGGGGACGTACTCGGCGAGCAGGTCGGCCACGGTGCCACGGTGGCCGATGCTGCCATCGCTCGTGGCAACGACGATCTCCACCACATCGGGGAGGAGGCTGGCTGGCGGCAGATCAGCCGCCGTCTCCGCCTGCTGGAGCATCGTCACACTGATTCCTGCACTCGTTGCAGCGTTTGCCAGCGCGCGAACCCAGGCGAACCCTTCGCCGTCGGCAATCAGTAGCAGCCGCATCGTGGCCTTGTTGATGAGAATAGGTTGCCCGATTGGCCCGATCAGCTCGATCACGTCGCCGACGCGCAGCCCCGCCAAGGCGTCTTGGCCGCCATCAGCTCGTGGCTGCAGCGCAACCTCAACGCTGCCGCGGAGCAGGTCGACGCGCGAGACGGGGGCAACGCGCCGTACGCGATAGCCGCCCGACTCTGGACGCACAAGGTGGAGCGCGTGGCCTGGGCGAAGGCCCGCAATCAGTGTTGGCGCACGGAACTCAAGCGCGATACGACCTGGGGCTAGTTCACCAATCGCGAGAAGTTCACCGGCGACGGGCGTGCTGCCCATCGCGAATCAGACCGACGCGCGGTCGTCCCCGGCCACGCCGAGGCCCGCCACGATCGCACCGGTTGGTCGTGGCGCAAGTCCAGCAGCTGCACGCAGTGCCGCTTCGATTCGGTCGTACAGGTCAGCGGCGCCCCAGAGCTCAACAACCTCGGAGATGCTGACGCGGTCCATCGAGGCAACGCCCTCGGCATCGGTTGAGCTCATGGTGAAGCCGCCCTCCTCCTCCAACACGAGCTCTGCGGCGTCAGCCGTGCCCGCAAGGATCAGTGGGCCCGCGGTCTGCAGCACGTTGCGGTGCTCGCGCAGGTAACGGCTCAGCCGCTCTGTTGCATGTTCAATCGCCAGAAGTCGCTCGGAGCCGGCAGCCTCAGCGGCGTCGGCGAAGCGGCGCACAGCATCTTGCGAGATCGCGGGGGCTCCCTCGACAGGGAGAGCCTCAACCTTTGGCTTTCGTCCGAAGATCATCAGCCCGTGTACTCCAGATCTGAAGAGAGTCGCTCGCGCAGGAACATGGAGTGATGGCGCTCGAACATCCACTCGCCGGCGCGATGGCCGAGGGCGCGTGACGATTCGTCGGCCTCAAGCTTGTCCAGGGTGCCGTAGTCGGGAAGATCAAACATGATCACGTTGTCAAAGTCCCAACCATGCGCCACGTTGTACCAGCCGATGAACTTGATGCCGAACTTCTTCTCGTACTCCTTCACGGTGCGTGGGAAGAGGGTGCGCATGAAAAACTTAAAGAAGGGGTCGCGCCCCCGTCGAATCGAGAAGTAGGTTGCAAGTACTGGCATCAGCGGGATTCTCCCACGCCGCCGCTCCCCTTGTCGCCCTTCGACTCATCCTCAAGCTGCCCAACCGTCTTCGTGGCGCTCCGCATCGGTGCGCGGCGCCCCTTCCGGTCGGCGGCCACGAGGCGCAGCAGGAAGATTGAGGTCTGCCCCACGAGGAGAAGGAGGATCACCACAAGGAAGAGGAGCCCGATTGCGATCGGGGCGGGCCAGTTCAGCACCGCCGAGAGTGGGGCCAGGATCATCGCGATGACAAGTGCCACCGCCTGAATCCAGAAGCAGCCGAGGCCAGGACCGCGGTCGGCGTCGAGTGGCCCCCCTTTGTATTCGGGCATGGACTCTGGTGCGGGTGTGGTGCTCATCTGCCTATTGTGGCGCAGATTGCGACTTACCTCTGATAGGCGGGGCGGCCCTCTAGAACGGTCAACTGCACCACGCCAGGGATCTCGCGCCCAAGGAGCGGCGTGTTGATGCTGCGCCCCTGCAACGTCTCACGGCTCGGGCGCCAACTTGCTGCGAGATCAATCTGTACGAGCGATGCCACACCGCCTACGGTCACCCCCGTTGCCGCGACGCCAAGAAGTCGCGCCGGTCCTGTTGTCAGCGCAGCGACGATCGTCGCCAACGAGAGTTCTCCGGCGCGATGCACGGCGAGCGCAACGCTCAGGCTTGTCTCAATGCCAGCGATTCCATTCGCGGCGAGACCGAACTCCACCTCTTTCTTCTCGCGCGAGTGCGGCGCATGATCTGTGCCGATCGCGAGTGCGGTGCCGTCACGGAGCGCCTCGCGGCAGGCGGCCGCATCGACAGCGGCGCGCAGCGGCGGACAGACGCGCAGATTCGAGTCGAAGGCGTCGGCGGTTGGAACGAGGTGCTCGTCACCGTCTGCAACCTCCCAGGCCCATTTTCGATCACCGGCAATCCACGCGTCGGTCAGTGCGATGTGATGCGGCGTGACATCACAGGTGAGCGGTAGCCCCTCGCCTTGCGCGGCGCGCACCGTCGCCAGTGCCGCCGCAGTTGAGAGGTGCGTCAAGTGCAGTCGGGCAGTTGGTGTGCTGGCAGCAACGTCACGCAGCACGGCGATGGCGCTCTCCACGGCGCGCAGCTCTCCAGCCGCAGGCCAAGGTCGCAGGCCGAGTCGTGAGGCGACGAGCCCGTCCGCCGCCTCGCCGCCAGCCGTGAGTGACGGCTCTTCGCAATGCTCAATCAGTGGAATCCCCGCAGCGGCGGCGGCGAGCAGTGCGGCGCGGAAGATGGCGCGATCGGCGATCGGGCTCCCGTCGTCTGAGATGGCGACGGCGCCAGCCTTTACCAGCGCCGCAACGTCGCTCACCTGCGTGCCGGCTCGCCCAACGGTGGCGGCGGCGATGGGGAGGAGTTGCACGCCATGGCGCTCGCCCGCGATCGCTGCGCGAAGCGTCTCGGCGTTATCGGCGGCTGGCTCCGTATTGGGCATCAGTGCGACGGTGCCGTACCCACCATGTACCGCGGCACGTGTGCCGCTCTCTACATCCTCAGATGCGTTTGACCCAGGCTGTCGGAAGTGCGCATGCAGGTCGATCAGCGCCGGGAGGAGTGCGACGGTTGGATCGCCAGGACCAGGGTTCGCACCCGCCGCCCAACAGGCGCGTGCCGCCGCTTCGCCATCGCGCCAGGTCACCGACGCGATCTTGCCCGCAACGATGCTGACCGAGGCAACACCAGCAAGCCCCGCAACGGGATCAACAACCCAGTGCTCTGTAAAGTTCACGGTCAGTAGATCGTTCATGCGCGCGCCTCAGCCACGACCTGCGCCAAGACCGCCATGCGCATCGGGATCCCCGCGCGCACCTGCTCGAGAACGAGGCTGCGTGGACCGTCGGCGACGTCGGGGTCAATCTCTACCCCTTCGTTCATTGGTCCTGGGTGCAGCACCAGCGCGTGTGGTGCGAGCGCCGCGAGTCGTGCCTCGGTCAGCCCCCATGCAGCCCGATACGCCTCGAGCGAATCCAGCTCACCAGGGGTGAGTCGTTCGCGTTGAATGCGCAGCGCCATCACCGCATCGGCGTCGTGCAGCGCCTCGTCAATGGTTGACACGAGCTGCACGCTCCCTGGTGTGTTGCGGAACGACGCCGCATGTTCGGCGAATCCGGTGGTGAGCGACGCAGGGCCTGTCAGCACCACGGTCGCGCCAGCTGCGGTGAGCGTGTGCAAGTTGGAGCGCACAACGCGGCTATGCAGCAGATCACCGACGATGGCGATTCGTCGACCGGCGAGTGATCCGCCACTGTCGCCGAGGTGGCGCGAGAGCACGGAGAGATCGAGGAGCGCCTGTGTCGGATGCGCATGCCAACCGTCGCCCGCATTGACGATGCTCCCGCCGAAGTGCCGCGCGGCGAGCCATGCTGCACCGGCGCGCTCATGGCGCAGCACGATCACCTGACTGCGCAGCGCCTCAAGGGTGCGGACGGTATCGATCAGCGACTCCCCCTTCCCTACTGATGAGGTGGCGACGTTGAAGGTGGTGACGCGTGCGCCAAGTGCGGCGGCGGCAGCTTCAAACGAGAGGCGCGTGCGGGTGGAGGGCTCGTAGAAGAGGGTGGTAACGCCGACACCACGAAGCGCATCGCTGCCGCCAGCAGGAGAGTCGAGAAGCTGCTGCATTGCGCCTGCGCTCGCTAGGAGTTTCTGGAGTGAACGCCAATCGAGACCAGCGACGTCAAGGAGATGGCGGCGGCTGCGCTCCTCGGCGGGGGCGGCCTGGGTGACCATCGTCAACCCTCCGTGTGCCGGCTCAGCCCTTCGCCTTGGCGGCCGCCTCGTTCGCGGCGAGATGCTCGGCGAGCAACTCCACCTTGACGAGGTCTTCGCCGTCGATCTCCTTCACGCAGACGCGCACAACCTCTTCACTGGTCGTTGGGATGTTCTTGCCAACATGATCTGCACGGATTGGCAACTCGCGGTGGCCGCGATCAATCAGTGCGACGAGGCGGATCGCCTTCGGTCGACCGTAGTCAATGAGTGCATCGAGGCCGGCGCGAATCGTGCGGCCCGTATAGAGCACGTCGTCAACGAGGATCACCGTCTTGCCGGTGATGTCGCCAGGGATCGAGGTGCCGCGATGCACTGGGGCAACGGCGATCGTTGAAAGATCATCGCGATAGAAGCTGATGTCGAGGGTTCCGGACTCAACGGTGACGCCTTCGTGCTCTTTGATCGCCTCAACGATCACCTTGGCAAGCGGAACGCCGCGGCGCTGAATGCCAACGACGACGAGACCTTCGGTCCCCTCTTTCTCAATGATTTCATGGGAGATGCGGGTCAGTGCCCTGCGGATCTCTTCGGCGTTCATCACCTGTCGTGCCATGGTTCACTCCTTTGCCCCGCCGGCCGATCTCTGCCGACCACGTTGCGGGTGCTGCGGAACGATAGCAGGGCGGCTAGGCGAGGGCGCGGCGCAGTTCAGCAACCGCCTCCTCAGGGGAGATCGGCACCACCGGGATGCCTGAGGCGAGTTCCAGCCCGCCAATCGGGCGCAGGCGCGGGTGGAGCTCCCAGTGCCAGTGATAGGTGCCGTCGACGCGCTCGCGCAGGGGCGCCGTGTGCAGCATGAGGTTGTACGGCGGCATGCCGATCGCCCGAAGCGCCCGGACCGCGGTCTGCAGGGTGCTGGCGAATCCGTTGATTGTCGCCGCGTCGGTATCGGCGAAGTCAGCGCTATGGGTGTTCGGCACAATCCACGTCTCAAACGCCGAACGGCTGGCAAAGGGGGCAACCACCAGCCCGAATGGATCGCGATGCAGCATGCGTCGCCCGCCTTGTGACTCATCGGCCACAAGGTGGCAGTAGGCGCAGCCGCCGGCGCGAATGGAGAGGCGCGCCGCGCCGCCAATCTCTTCGGCGAGTCGGTGCGGAACCTGCGGCAGGTCGTAGGCCTCAAAGCAGAGGTGATCGGTCATCGCCCCAGCCTGGCCCCCTGCGTTGCGAACATATTGAATGTAGGCGGTGGCACCAAGGTCGCGGGCACTGCGCAGGTGATCACGGATCGCCATCAAGAATGCCGACACCACAGCCACCGGCACCTCATCGAGCTCGCCGTGCTCGCGACCTGGCGCGATGAGTGTCGACCACGAGCCAGCACGATCCACATCGCTCAGCGTCAGGAACCCAGATTCTCCGGCCGCAGCATCCATACGCGTACCAACGGAGTGGAAGGCTCCCTGGCGCAGCACACGTCGCGTTACCGCTGTGGCATCAGACTGCGCGCAGTTCGTGCACTCCTCTTCCCGAGCACCGGATGTGCGCGCTTCATGGAATCGTTTCGGCTCAAACTCACGATCAACCACGGTTGCCGACCACCACCCGGTGATCTCATCGCGACGCAGCTCCCAGATACCACCGCTCATCGTGAACCCCCGGCAGCTGCAGGAACTGCGCTGTTCACATG
>Ga0209617_10001661_pt1 | contig 10408 bp, 6 predicted proteins | sample LakEriepJuly2011_2_FD_187459 | JGI IMG/M metagenome (GOLD analysis project Ga0209617, IMG submission 187459) | Freshwater microbial communities from dead zone in Lake Erie, Canada - CCB epilimnion July 2011 (SPAdes) (version 2) | ecosystem: Environmental > Aquatic > Freshwater > Lentic >... | reverse complement strand
CTGAGGATTCACTCCGAAGGGCACAACCAGAGGGAGCCGCCGCAGCGGCGACCGCTCCAAATACGAGCCGCCGCAGCGGCGAACGCGAGAAGATCAAGCACTCACTCCCACTCGATCGTCGCAGGTGGCTTCGACGAAATGTCGTACACCACGCGATTGACGCCCTTCACTTCGTTGATGATGCGATTCGAAATCAGCGCCAACACGTCGTACGGAATGCGCGACCAGTCCGCAGTCATAAAGTCTTGCGTGTCGACCGCGCGAATCGCGACCGTCGAGTCGTACGTTCGCCCGTCGCCCATCACACCAACAGACTTGACGGGGAGAAGCACCGCAAAAACCTGGCTCGTTGAGCGGTAGAGATTCGCAGCCACGATTTCTTCGAGCAAGATTCGATCACACTCGCGCAGGACATCGAGTTTCTCGCGCGTGATGTCGCCAATGACGCGCACCGCGAGACCCGGACCCGGGAACGGATGACGCCAAACAATTTGCGCCGGAAGTCCGAGCACTTCACCAAGCGCGCGAACCTCGTCCTTGAAGAGGAGCCGCATCGGCTCGACGAGTTCGAAGCCCAACTGCTCCGGCAAACCGCCAACGTTGTGGTGCAACTTGATGTTCGCGCTCGTTCCAGAGTGCCCATGGCCAGATTCGATCACGTCGGGATACAGCGTTCCCTGTGCCAAGAACTTCACGTCGCCTGGGATCGACTTCGCCGCCTCCTTGAAGACGTCGATGAAACGGTGACCGATGCGTCGACGCTTCTCTTGCGGCTCGACAATGCCCTCGAGATCACCGAGGAACTCACGGCTCGCGTCGACCACGCGCAAATCCACATCGAAGTGATCGCGGAAGGTCGTCTCGACGAGATCGCGTTCATTCTTCCGAAGCAATCCGTTGTCGACGAAAATGCACACGAGTTGCTTGCCAATCGCTTTCGCGAGGAGCGCTGCAACCACCGAACTATCGACGCCGCCGGAAAGCCCGCAAATCACCTTCGAATCGCCGACGCGCGCGCGAATTCGCGCACATTCCTGCTCGACAAAATCGGCCATCTTCCACGAACCCGCGCAGCCGCAGGCTTTGAAGAGGAAGTTCGCCAACATGTCGCCACCTTGTGGCGTGTGCGTCACTTCGGGGTGGAACTGCACGCCGTAGAAATTGCGTGCGCGATCACGGACGGCCGCAAACGGGCAGGTTCCAGTGCTCGCGATGACTTCGAAACCTTGCGGAACCGTCGTGACCTGATCGCCGTGGCTCATCCACACGGTCGCATTCGCATCGACTCCTGCGAAGAGATCGCCATGCTCACGCACATCGATCTTCGCACGGCCGAACTCGCGGTGATTCGCGCTTTCGACTTTGCCACCGAGGAGATGGCTCATCAACTGCATGCCGTAGCAAATGCCGAGGACTGGAAGCCCCAACGTAAAGATCGCAGGATCGCACGTCGGTGCACCCTTCTCAAAGACGCTCGCGGGACCGCCGGAGAAGATGATCCCCTTTGGTGCGATACGGCGGACCTCCTCAGCCGTGATCCGTGGGCTCACGAGCAAGCTAAAGACACCGCTTTCGCGCACGCGACGGGCGATCAATTGCGCCGTTTGGCTGCCGAAGTCGAGGATGAGGACCGTTTCCGTGCCGGGCGGGGGTAGTTCGACCATGGGGAAGGGGCGGAATGTAGCACCCCCCCGCGCACCGCGCCTGAAGCCTGTCGCTTGATGTGTTGAATGGTCCCTGCGGCGTGCCGCATGCGTGTCTAGGCCGAACGTACCGACAACGGTTCATCGTCGGGAAGTCGCCTTGGAATGGGCGAGCCACGACCCGAGAGCCCGGCGTCCTCCTCCGAGACCGGTTCGCCAACGACGCGATGAAACGCGCCCGCCAACCGAGACGCAGAGGTGTTCACGCTGTCGACGCCTCGATGCGCGCGCGAGCCCGCCTCACGATCAACTTCTGCGGAAACTGCGAGTGGATCTTCGCGCGCAGGGAGCGCCGCGGCGAGCGCGACATTTTCCACCCACCGCCACGCGAGCACAAGTGAAGCGACCCCGATCGTGATTGCGACGGCGATGCCAAGGAGTCCCGGTGCGAGCGCGAGCAGGCCTTCTCGGATCTCTGAAGCTTGAACCGCGGTGCCTCCGTAGAGCGCAAGGGCTGCGATCGTGGCACCGACTCGCGGTGTGATCGAGCGTACTTCGATCGCGAGGCTCGCGAGTGCCAACGCCACCAGTGCGCCGACTGCGAACGTCGCCACCGGCGACACTGCGCTCGCCAACACACCCGACCACTCTGCAACTCGGGTGATGAGCGCGCCGTCTTCACTCTTCGCTGCCGCGGCGAGCGGATCGCCTACACCAAGCATGCACGCGAGCTCAACGGCTTTGGCAACAGGAAGAACCACCCACGTCGCCGTACAAACCCAGATCATTCGGATCAGCGTTCGCGCGAGGTGCTCAGCGCCAGTATCCGCGCGAGCAACCCGTGGCTCCAAACTCCCCTCGTTCGCGTTGTCTCGCGAAAGCCCCCCGGATTCACCGGAGTCCCCGCGAAGTAGGCGCATGGTGTGCATGTGATTCCCCCCGGAACATCACTTTCATCAAGCGTTTCTCGGGACGTCACGCACCAAGCGCGAGACGCTCTCCCAGAACAGCTGGAAGTCCAGCTTCAATCGTGCGTCGCGCTGCTTCTTCAATGTCGTAACAGACACGATGGAAATCAACGACGGATTTTTCGAGATCAATAATCGCGTAACTCGCACGTGGATCGCGATCACGCGGCTGGCCAACGGAGCCGGGATTCACGATCGCACGTCCCTGCCGCGGCAACGAAATGGATTCGACGAGACACGTTTCCGACCACTCTTGCGAGACGGCTTCATTGCTCGCACCTGGAACGATCAGTTGAAGGTCCTCGATGTGCGGCCGGGTCGTCGGCGCACATTCGGTCACGAAACACGCCGCGACGTGCGTGTGCCCAACCAAGCAGATGGACTCGCGAAGCCAGAAGAACGCATCAGCCGCATCGTTGGCGTTGCGGAGGTAGTTCATGCCGTGCTCGCTCGGCACCGGCGAGTCATGCACCGCAAGCAAAGAGCCTCGAATCGAAAAACTCGAGGGCAGCGCAGCCAAGAACGTCTTGTCCGCATCGGACAGCGTACGCCGCGCGTAGGCGAGGCCTGCCTGTGCAACGGGGTTCCAGCCACGTCCACTGTCTCGCGCAAGTACGCCGTCCTCGTGATTCCCACGGATCGCAACGCGACAGGCACCCCGCACCAACCGGACACACTCAGACGACTCCGGACCGTAGCCGACGATGTCTCCAAGGCAGATGGCCGCATCGACATCACGTCGATCGAGATCACGCAGCACTTCCTCAAGCGCGACGCGATTACCGTGAATGTCTGAGATGACTGCAAGACGAGCCATGGGACGAGATTCCTCCAACTGGGCGTCGCACGGGACTTCGCGGGTACGCCCAGAAAGCACAACTTCCAATTCGGATTCTTTGATCGGCAACCTTCACATCGAAGGTCGGCGCGAGCCACGCACTCTCCTCACCACTCACCCCTCCAACCCTCCCAAAGCGAACTGAATCCGCGACCTATCGGTACCTCTCAGCCAAGACGAAAGCTCCCTCCGGATCGCGCACAATTCGCCCGACTCGCTCCAACGAGAGCGTCGCCGCTGCCAGTCGCGGGATAGACCAGCCCAGGTGATGTTCGAGTTCGTCCAGTCCGGCGCGGAAAGCCGCATTCGCACGAGTTTCACGCGAGGCCGCGCCGCTCTTGCGACTCTCACGCGCTTCAACTTGTTGCGTGATCCAATCGAAGAGTTCCTGCGCATCCTGCGGCAGTTCCATTTGGATTGGATCAATAGCCTGCGAACCTCGCAGAGGTTGGGGTGAACACCCATCGAGGGATCGCGAACTCGGAGGTTGCGTTCGCGTGCGCGTTTGTGCCTGCGTGTGTTGGTGCGTACGAGATTGCGACTGCGTTTGCGAAAGAGGCTGCGTTCGTGTTGTGGATTCCGTCGTGCGCGCATGCATGTCTTCGCTCGCGGTTCGCGCAACCTTCGATATCTGCGCGTCGAGCGCACCCTGCACAAGCTCCCGCGCATCGCCGAGCATCGCCACCACGTCTTCCGCACCGGTGACTAAATGCGCCCAGCCTTCACGAATGGCCGCGTGACATCCCTCACTCGAGATGCTTTCGACAGAGCCCGGCACGCAGCCCACCTCACGCGACAGATCCTCGACCGCGATTCGAGCGGTGACAAGCGCGCCCGACCGTCGCGCCGCCTCAACCACCACCGTCGCGACCGAAATGCCTGCGACGATGCGATTTCTCCGAGGAAAGAGCTCCGCACGCGGCTGGACATCGGTTGCTTGTTCCGTCATGACCGCGCCGCCAGCCTCAACGATCGCATCGAACAGCGCCGCGTGTTCCGGCGGATACGGATGCGCGAGCCCCGCGGCCAACACAGCGATGGTGCGCCCGCCTGCACGAAGGGCCGCCCGGTGTGCTTCCGCATCGATGCCACGCGCTCCACCCGAGACGATGACGATGCCGCGCGCCGCGAGCTCACCGGCTATGCGCGCGGCTTGAATGCGCCCGTACGGCGTTGCGCGACGTGAACCCACGATCGCCACACAGAGCTCAGGCTCTGAAGGCAACGCACCGCGTACGACGAGAATTGCAGGCGGATCGGGCGCCACCCGAAGGAGCGCCGGATAGTCTGGATCTGCGAGGGTCACGATGCGGCCGCCACATGCATCAACACGGGTCAGTTCTTCCTCAGGATTCGCAGCATGGGCTTCCTGAAGAATGCGCACGGCCTCCGATGCACGGACGCGTAAAACCTCTGCGATCTCTGCTGGAGCTGCGTGGAGCGCGGTACGAAGTTCGCCGAATGCACCGCGCAGGAGCGCCACGCGACCAGGACCAATCCCACCAGCGGCGAGGAATCGAAGAACCGCAGCACATTCGGCCGCGCGAACGTCCCCTGCGACGCTCGCCTCGCACCCCACAATTGCTTGCCGCTCTTCCGAGTCCGTCTGTTCCATGCATGCGAGGCTATCGAGCAATCACACGCAAAACAGAAAGATGACGTGAACCGCGCACCTCAGGCGATGAGGGGCTCAACATCCGTCAATCGTTCTGTCGATCGGACGTATCGATCCAGCGCGATTCGTCGATGCCGTGAAAGAGCGACCAGGTGTCGAGCGCTCGATCAAACGCATCGGGGCGTTCAGCATCCGCGGTAAGCTCTTGCTCACCTGGAAGCGCGATCGTTTCCGCGCGCAGTTCGACGGATTCGTCGGTGTCGCCAGGTTCATCCTCGTCGCATGCGACGTTCTCTGACGCAAGTTCGTCGGCTTCGAGGTCGTCGGCTTCAAGGTCTTCGGCTTCGAGGTCGTCGGCTTCAAGGTCTTCGGCTTCGAGGTCGTTGGCTTCAAGGTCTTCGGACGCAAGTTCGTCGGCTTCCGACGCGTCGAGCGCTTCCTCGGAATCCAACACTTCCTCCGATTGCATGACCTCATCGTCGGAACAAGCAGTTTCTGATGCGTTGGCCTCGCCATCAACTGCCACGTTCACTTCGTCGTCGATCGACGTTTCGTGTCCGATGAGCGCCACTTCCGTCACGACCTGCTCGGATGTGAGCTCCGTGTCCGAAGTTGCGAGCGATGGTTGCTCGGCAACTTCGGATCCCGCGATAGTGTCAACAGCCGCGACGGTCGCAGCTGCGTCCACAACCTCGACAACCTCGACAACCTCGACAACCTCGGCAACCTCGAAGACCTCGAAGACCTCGACTTGCTCACCGCACGCTTCCGTCTGAGCGAGCTCAGACACAACTTCCGTCGGCCCCACACGTGCGAACATCGCGTCTTCGGCGAGCGCTGTCGCGGGTTCTGTCGCAAGTTCGGTCGCAAGTTCTGTCGCAGGCTCGAGCGCCGACTCTGCAATCGCGTCCATCCGGGCAACGTCATGTTGCTCCAGCTGCGCGACGTCCTCCGACAACCTCCCACCGAGCGCCATCGACGAAGGTGCGGCCGCGAGAGTCGCCGCACCGATCGCGGCCACACTGCCGACCGCGTCGAGATTGCTTGATTCATCGCGCGTGCGCGACGAACTGCCGCGCGGGAGCGGCGCGCGCGGAACTCGGCGTGCACCGCTTGGACCGAAGACGAGTCCCACGAAGATCAAGAACACACCGCTTGCGAGAATCCAAAGTCGACGCGGCCCAGTCGCGAGTCGAGAAAGCAACGTGTCCGGGTACGCCGCAGGCGACGGCACTTCGAGCGGCTCAGACGCGTCGATCCAGTCGCTCACCGTCGCATTCATCGAGGGCAGCATCAGATACGGACGCTCATCCGCGGGCATCTTGTTGAGCTGGCTCGCGGCCAACCGGCGGACAAGTTGCGGCTCAGCTTCATCGACCGAGACAAGAAATCGGTCGTACGCATCAAGTCGACGATCAGAGTGTTCAAGGAGCGCGCGATGCACTTCGAGTGAACCTCGAAGTTCATGCAAATCGCGCTGCGCGGGAATCAACACACCCGCCACAATCAAACCGAGTCCAGCCACAACAAAGGGCCAACCGGGATCGATTTCGAAGAGCGCACGCGAGCGGCGCGGGACTGCGCCATGGGAAGTGCGCGAAGCAGAGCCACTCGCGACTCCATCGTGCGAGATCACAACGCGCGCGGCTGTGGCGTTCGTCGTGGCCGCGTCCTGCGGCGCTGCGGGCGATGTCTCGGCGCTCTCCATGCGTGCGAGTTATCGACGCAATATAGCGAAAGCCTCCACATTCATGCGCAGGAGAGTCGGACGAGTTTCATACCCATCGACCGAACGAACGCGCTTCTGACCGAGCACACGGGCGCCCTCAACGTTGCGCCCTTCCATCGAAGTTGCACCGAGGTTCGGCCGTGAGGAAGCTCGGCGATTTGCTGGAGGGGCGACTTCCCCAATCCAACCTGTTCGATCGGGAAGCGCCGCAAGCATTGCATTTCCGCTGCTCCACCGCCGATCCCCCTCCCGCGCATCTGGCGATGCGCTCCGCTTTGCGGATCGTTTGTTTCCGCCCGCTCCCTGCGGGCGAACAGGAAGGTGCCACTCATGGGGCTCAAAGCCTCGATCCAAGCCGCCGCCAAAGCCGCAGTCCTCACGGACGCCGGTGATCTTCAAAGTCTCGTGGCCCTCGGCGACCTGCTGCGACAGCTGTCCACCGATGCAAACAGCGAAGGAATCGCGGAAGTCGCGCGCACCTCGGCGGAGGCCGCGGAGCTTTCCGAAGCGATCGTGCTTCGACAAGTCGACGACGTCGATGCCGCATTCCGCCGGGTCATCGAGGCTGTCCGCGCCTGCGATACGGTGATCGAGCAGGCGTCCGCGCCCGCCCGCGAACCCGCCGACCCCGAGCTCCTGCTTGCCTGGGTTGCGAGTTGCGAATCCTCCCTTCCCGAGATTGAGCATCTCGCCGTCACGGCGGAAACACGCGGATTGACCCCCGAGGCCGCCGCCGACATCCGTCGCCGCATCCACACCCTCAAAGGTGAATGCGGAGTTCTGAGCCTCTCTGAGGCGCAATCACTCTGCCACGACCTTGAGTCTTTGATCGACGCCTCGACCGACCACTTCCCTACTGAAGCGGTTCTCGCTGTCTGCGATTGGATGAAGACCCTCGCCTCGGCCCTTCGGGTCGATCCTGCCGCCGCCGAGCCTGAGGCGAGCGCTCCGCGGTCCGCCTTGTCGGCCATGTCGGCCTTGTCCGCCTCGTCCGCCTCGTCCGCCTCGTCGGCGACGTCGGCCGGTTCAAACTGGACCGACGCCACGGTCGAAACCGAAAGCTCAACAACGCTCGCCGATCAATCCGACGACGCGAGCGACCATGAGTGGCCGTCCGCCACGGAAGATCGTGCCGCCTCTTCCACCGACGCTGCGGCAAACAACGCGCCACTCGCGACGTCCGCCACGCGCACCGACAACGCGGCCACGACTTCCAACGGCAACAACGTGGATTCCAGCAACGTGGATTCCAGCAGTTTGGATCCGTTCGCGGCCTTCGCGGCGATCTCGCCCGAACTCCGCGTCAGCATCAATCTCGAGGGTGCTGACGAGAACGTCGGCGACTTCGCTCTCGAAGCGCGCGAGCACCTCGCGAACGCTGAGGCCGCTGTGCTTGCGCTCGAATCTGGCGCCACCGATCCCGAACAGGTGAACATCGTCTTCCGCGCCTTCCACACGATCAAGGGCGTTGCGGGCTTCCTCAACCTCACGCGCATCGTCGAAGTCGCGCACGCCGCGGAATTCCTCCTCGACAAAGTCCGCTCCAACAAGCTCGCTCTCTCACCGGAAGTGCTGGAACTCGTCCTCGCGTCGAGTGACATGCTCGGACAGTTGATCGCGATGCTCTCGGGCGGCGAACCTGCACGCGAGCGCGAACTCAAGATTCTCGTGTACCGACTGGAAGCTGCTTGCGAAGGGCGATTCCCGGGTGTGCCGCGCCTCGACAACGCTTCAACCGGCGGATCTCTCCATGCTGCTCCGGGCGTTTCCATGTCGGCCGCCACTTCGGCGACGTCGCCTGCACCGAACTCAAGCGTCGCATCGTCTACCACGACATCAAGCACGACATCAAGCACGACATCAAGCACGACCTCGAATGCGACATCGAATGCGACATCGAGCCCCGCCTCGAGCCCAGCCACAGTTCCTGCCTCGAGTGTCGAGTCCAAGCCCGCGACGCCGATCACCAACGTGAGCAACTCGAACGCGTCCACTGAGAGTGCCACCGTTGCGGAAGCAACGACCACCGCGAACGCTGCCAAGCAACACACACTCGCGAAGGCTGATCAATCGGTCAAGGTGTCCACGCAGCGCATGGACGCCCTCGTGAATCTCGTCGGCGAACTCGTCATCGCGCAATTGATGGTCATTCAAGATCCCGTGGTGACGAAGCTCGGCGATCAACGCGTTCAACGCAATCTCGCGCATCTCGGAAAGATCGTTCGAGATCTCCAAGAGACTTCGATGAGCCTCCGCATGGTGACGCTCAAATCGACGTTTCAGAAAATGGCGCGACTTGTGCGCGACGTCGCTGCAAAGGCTGGAAAACGCATTCAACTTCAGGTCGAAGGCGAAGACGTCGAACTCGATCGCAACGTCGTTGAAGAAATCGGCGATCCGCTGGTGCACATGATCCGCAACGCGTGCGATCACGGCATCGAACCAGCGTCGGATCGCGTTGCCGTCGGCAAATCGGAAACCGGAACACTTCGCCTTCGCGCCTTCCACTCAGGCGGATCCATCGTGATCGAAGTCGAAGATGACGGCCGCGGACTCTCCCGCGAACGAATCATCCGAAAGTGCCTTGAGAAAGGCCTGATCGATGCGTCGCGCAACACCGACGAGATCTCCGATCTCGAGGTGTTCAACTACATCTTCCTGCCTGGCTTCTCGACGGCTGAGAAGATCACCGACATCTCCGGTCGCGGCGTCGGAATGGATGTCGTCCGCCGCAACATCGAAGCATTGCGTGGCTCGGTCGAGATTCGATCGACACCAGGCAAGGGCTCGGTCTTCTCGATGCGTCTCCCTCTGACGATGGCGATCATCGACGGCATGGTCGTGCGCGTCGGAAATCAACGCTACATCGTGCCAACGCTGAACATCGAGCAGTCCTTCCGTCCAACGGCCGAGCAACTCACGAAGGTGCTCGAACGCGGCGAAATGGCAAAGGTTCGCAACGCGCTGCTTCCGATCTATCGCTTGCAACGTGTGTTCCACCTCGCCGAAGGCGAACGTGAACTCGAACACGGACTTCTCCTTGTGCTTGAAAACGGCAAGCGCCGCGCCTGTGTCTTCGTCGACGAAATCCTTGGTCAGCAGCAAGTCGTCATCAAGACTCTCGGCGATACCCAACCACAGATTCGCGGTGTTTCTGGCGGCGCAATTCTGGGCGACGGACGTGTCGCACTCATCGTAGATGTCGGCGGCCTTCTCGAAACCGCGGCAACCCCGCTCGGCCTCGCCGCCTGAATTCGATCCTCCACTTCGATCCACTCCATTTGCAGGAACTCAGCCATGGCAAACAACGAACGCAACGAAACCACCACCGCTTCTCGCGCCACGAACGGCTCGAACGAACACAAATTCCTCACGTTCTGTCTTGGCAGCGAGCACTTCGGAGTCGAGATCCTTCGAGTGCGTGAGATCATCGGACTTATTGCGATCACGCCGCTTCCGCAGACGCCTGCGTATGTGAAGGGCGTCATGAATCTTCGTGGTCGCATTATTCCAGTCATCGACTTGCGCCAGCGATTCGGACTTGCCGCCACCGATGCGACGAAGGAAACGTGTGTCGTCGTGCTCGAAGCAGCGAACGATGATGGCTCGCAAACC
>Ga0209617_10001660_pt1 | contig 10409 bp, 10 predicted proteins | sample LakEriepJuly2011_2_FD_187459 | JGI IMG/M metagenome (GOLD analysis project Ga0209617, IMG submission 187459) | Freshwater microbial communities from dead zone in Lake Erie, Canada - CCB epilimnion July 2011 (SPAdes) (version 2) | ecosystem: Environmental > Aquatic > Freshwater > Lentic >... | reverse complement strand
ATTTTCTTCGCACTCTTTACAGTGCTTAATGCAATTGGAAAAAATCCACCAGAAGGAAAAGGTGTATTAACTGCCACTGACGCCGCATCTGCTGCCCAAGCAGAATTCTTCGGAGCACCAATTTCTGAAACCTTCCTAGGTACTTCAAGTGGAACTGTAAAAATTGTTACAGTTATCTTGATTGCTTTTATGTCGGCCACAACATTTACAACACAGCGCCAGTTAATGGTTAAAGGAATGCCGAAAATGGATTCCTCAAACAATATGATGTTGCAACAACAGAAAATCATGTTGTATTTATTCCCAGTTATTTTTGCGGTCTCCGGTGTTAACTTTCCAATTGGTGTTTTGATTTATTGGTCAACAACAAACCTTTGGACATGGGGACAGCAGTACTACGTAATTAAACGAAACCCAACACCTGGTTCACCAGCTTATGAAGAGTTGCAAAAAAAGCGTTCTTCGAAAAACCCAAACACAACAAATGAAAATATTGATGGCGCAGCCGAAGGATCAGTAATCGATCCTGAAGTTAAAGGTCAGCGCCAGCAACCAAATAAAAAGAAAAAGAAGAAGAAGTAAATAGGGCAAAAGCCACAAATACTATTAAAAACCTACAAATAGGACAGGAAATATCAATTATGAGCGAGACAGAGACAGTTGTAGAAGAGACAACCGAAAAGGCGTTAAAACCAGGTCAAAAAAACCCAAAAACAATAGCCAGACTAGAAGAAGAGGGCGATATCGCCGCTGACTATCTAGAAGGTTTACTCGACATCGCAGATCTTGATGGCGATATTGATATCGATGTGGAAAATGACCGTGCAGCGGTTGCCATTGTCGGAGGAAAACTAAATCACCTAGTTGGCAACGGCGGCGAAGTATTAGATGCCCTACAAGAGCTAACTCGCCTCGCTGTGCAGACTTCAACCGGAGATCGCAGCCGTTTAATGCTTGATATTGAAGGTTTCCGTTCAGGCCGCAAATCTGAGCTTAAGAAACTAGCTGAAGAGATGGCTGAGAAGGCAAAGTCAACTGGCGAAGAAATCCGCCTAAAGCCAATGAATGCCTTTGAACGCAAAGTCATCCATGACACGATCCAAGACCTCGGCCTAAGCAGTGAGTCTGAGGGCGAAGATCCAGATCGCTTTGTAGTTATCTTCCCAAATTAAACAACCAGGGACGAAATAGCAATGGAAGTTTCACGTGAAACACCCCTTTCTCAAGAAGAGCTAATTGAGCGGTATTTCCCTGCCCGTCAAAACGAGATCAAAAAGTATGCCGAATTCCTGGTTGGCCCTGGAATTGAGCGTGGTTTAATCGGCCCTCGCGAAGGGGAGCGGATCTGGGAACGCCATATTTTCAACTGCATTCCCGTCTCAACCTTAATTCCAGAAGGATCTCTACTATTTGATATTGGCTCAGGGGCGGGCTTGCCTGGGCTAGTAATTGCCTTGGCCAGACCCGATCTAAAGATTACCCTGATTGAGCCCCTGCAGCGCCGGGTAGATTTCCTCGAAGAAGCCGTTGCGCTCCTAAACATTGAAAATGTGGCTGTAATACGCGGAAAATCTGAAAATGTTAAAAAGAGCGCCAATTATGTGACCGCTCGAGCTGTTGCCCCACTTGAAAAATTAAAGAAAATTACCTCCCATATGATCAAACCAGGTGGCGCGCTTTTAGCTATGAAGGGGGAGTCAGCGGCGGAAGAGGCAAAAACTGTGCCTAACGCCGAGGTAATTGAGGTAAATCTGCCCGGACTTGAGCTTGCACGCATCGTCAAGGTGGCTAAGTAAACTTAAAGGTAGTTAACTACCCTCATGAGCACTGTTGATTCACGTGAAACAGAGCGTGTTAGTAAAACGGTAATCGGAATCCGCAAACTTAAAGAGCCTATGCCAGCCCCGGCAAATACCCGAGTTTTCGTGGTTGCTAACCAAAAAGGTGGGGTCGGCAAGACCACCAGCACAGTAAATATCGCCGCCGCCCTAGCTATGGGTGGCTTAAGAGTTCTAGTTATTGATCTAGACCCACAAGGCAATGCCAGCACCGCCCTTGGAGTTGAACATAAAGAGAGCCCAGGGGTTTTTGAAATATTAATGGGCTCTGCTGAAATTCAAGATGTTGTGCAAAAAGTTGTTGGCTTTGCACACCTGGAATGCATTCCATCTAATACTGGTTTAGCGCAAGCGGAAATTAATTTAGTTCCTATGGTTGCTCGTGAAATGCGTTTAAAAGATGCAATCGAAGATTTAATAAAATTTAAGACTGAAGCTGGCGCTGGATATGACTACATATTTATTGATTGCCCGCCAAGTTTAGGCTTGTTAACTATTAACGCTTTCGCTGCAGCCAAAGAATTATTAATTCCAATTCAATGCGAGTACTACGCCCTTGAAGGGCTAACTCAATTATTAGAAACCTATTCATTAGTTAAGAAACGATTAAACCCAAACTTAAACTTATCAACCATTATTTTAACTATGTTTGATAGCCGCACAAAACTTGCTAATGATGTTGCAGATAGTGTGCGCCAACATTTCCCAAACGAGTTAATCAATATTCCAATTCCAAGAACTGTGCGAATTTCTGAAGCACCTTCATATAACCAAACCATTATGACTTATGACCCGGTATCACCGGGAGCAGTTGCCTACATGCAAGTAGCAAGAGAGATAGCGGAGAAGAAGTAATGGCAAAACGTGGTGGCCTCGGCACAAACTTAGATGCACTTATTCCAACATCTTTAACAGTCGGCGGAAAAGAAGTTGGACAACAGAATGAAATTGATATTAATTTAATTTCACCTAACCCAAAACAACCACGCACTGTTTTCGATGAAGCTGCGCTAAAAGAGTTAATGGTTTCGATTAAAGAGATTGGCATTCTTCAACCACCAGTAGTTCGCGAAGTAAGTGGTGGACGCTATGAATTAATCATGGGCGAACGTCGCTATCGCGCTGCAAAAGCAGTCGGCTTAAATACAATTCCAGTAATCATTAGACAGACTCCAGATAATGAATTACTTCGCGAGGCGCTAATTGAAAATATCCATCGCAGTCAACTAAACCCACTTGAAGAAGGCGCTGCTTATGCTCAATTACTTAGCGATTTCAACTGCACTCACGAAGAATTAGCAACCAAACTTGGTCGCTCGCGCCCACATCTTTCAAACACCATGCGTTTGTTAACACTTCCGCAAGCAGTTCAAAAAAGAGTTGCACTTGGAATCATCTCAGCTGGCCATGCTCGCGCACTTTTAGGTTTAACTGATGCTGCTGAAATAGAAAAACTTGCCAATCGAATTGTGGCTGAGAATTTATCGGTACGTTCCGTCGAAGAAATAATTGCAACCGGCGGAAGTGGAAAAAAATCTACTAAGCGTAAAACCCGTAAAGGCAACCCTGAACTAAATGAGATTGCTGAAGAGCTTGGCGATTACCTTGATACCCGGGTGAAAATCGAAGGCACGGCTAGTAAAGGAAAAATTGTGATCGAATATTCCGGCGGCCAAGATTTACAACGAATAATTAAAGAAATTAGGAGTTAAGTTCTAAATTACCGCCGCGGCGCGAAATCTCTTGATTCACAACACCAGCTAGCGCCTTAACGCCTTCGCGAATTCGTTCTGGAGTTGGGTGGCAGTAAGAAAGTCGCATCGACCAAGTTCCGAAACCATCGGCATAAAACGCGGTGCCAGGAACGTAGGCGACTTTTGCCACAATAGCTTTTGGCATCATTGCTTTGGTATCAATTTCTGGCGGCAAAGTAACCCAAACATAGAAACCGCCACCTGGTTTGGTCCAAGTAGCACTCTTCGGGAAGTATTCTTCAAGGGATTCAAGCATCGCATCGCGGCGCAACTTGTACTGATCACAGAATGACGCAATCTGGTCGCGCCAAGGCTGATTAGCCAAGTAGTTAGAAATTGTCATTTGCGTGAAATTAGACGGGCAGAGAATTGAAGATTCACTGGCTACGACCAATTTATCTTTTAGCGATTGCGGAACTAGCGCCCAACCGACACGTAATCCAGGTGAAATAGTTTTTGAGAAAGAACCAAGATAGATAACGTTTTCAGAATCTTCAGCACGCATGGCGTTCGGTGATGGTTTATCAAAACCTAGAAGGCCATAAGGATTATCTTCAACTACAAAGATCTGCTCAACTCGGCAAATTTCAAGAATCTCGGTGCGGCGGTTAGCCGGCAATAAAACACCAGAAGGATTTTGGTAATTTGGAATTAAGTATAAAAACTTAATCTTGCGACCAGCAGCACGTAGGGTTTTAATGGCTTGTCTTAATGACTCCGGAACCATGCCATCGTCATCTGTTTCAACGTGCACAACTGAAGCTTCATATTGACGGAAAGTACCGAGTGCGCCAACATATGAAGGAGCTTCAGCCAAAATTACATCGCCTGGATCAATAAAAATACGAGAAATTAAATCAAGTGCTTGTTGTGACCCAGTTGTTACAACAACATCATCTGGATTAGCACGAATTCCTTCAAGGGCCATAACTTCACAGATTTGCTCACGTAATTTTGGATGACCTTGACCACTGCCGTACTGCAACGCTTCTTGGCCTTGAGTTAAAATCAAATCAGAGACAACTGAAGCCATCATTTCCATTGGTAGCGCAGAAAGATTTGGCATTCCACCCGCGAGTGAAACAATCTCAGGGCGTGAAGCCACCGCGAATAACGAACGAATTTCACTTGCGACCATGCCAGTAGCACGGTTTGCGAAACGTTCCTCGAGGTTCTGAGGAGTCCCAGTGTGAAAACGCGTTGTTAGATCGGACATCTGCGAATCATCCCATAAAGAGGCACAAATACGCGCAGGTTAATTACTGCGAAGGCCAGCTTTACGTAGGTCAGAAAGTCGCAACATTCCAGTTTTGGCATCATCTTCGGAAGCTAAATAAAGACGTTGAATCGCAATAACTATTGATTCAGCAATTACATCGCGGAAATCGGCACGGCCTAGGCGTTCGGCATCGCCCGGATTCGTTAAATATCCTAAATCAACCCGAACTGTCGGGGCTTTGGTCAAACGCAATAAATCCCAAACTTTGGCATGGGAGTGACAATTAACTAAATCGGTACGAGCGCAAATTTCGCGCTGCACAAGCGAGGCAAATCTTTCACCGACAACTGAGTGAAGTGAGTGCAAGTCACTACCGTAGTAGTAAGTAGCTACCCCATGAGCGCTTTGCGTTGGATAACGGTCGGCATGAAGAGAGATAAGTAAATCCGCTGAAGTTTTATTAGCTAAATCAACCCGTTCTTGTTGTGTCGGGCAGTTATCTTTTCCACGAGTTAAAAACACACTTACACCGAGAGCTAATAAACGACCTTCTAAACGTTGCGCAATGTCATAAACAATTTCGGCTTCTTCAATTCCAAAACCGCTTACGCCGCGACTTTCGCCACCATTACTTGGATCCAACACAATTATTTTATCTGCCAGTGCTGGCCCACGATTTTTATGTGAAACATCTTCACGTAATCTAACCGGAGCACCACCGCTAACAATCGTGGTTAGTCGCAGCAAAGCAATAATTGTGGCTGGGCCACATTTACCGTCAACAGTTACACCAACAGATTTTTGAAACTCACTCACAGCGTTAGATGTGCGAGGACCATAAATGCCATCAACTCGACCGCAATTAAAACCCATTTCAACTAATCGGTTTTGCAGAGTTGCGACATCATCGCCATGCATTAGCGCCGGAGTTGTGATGTGAAGCGAGCGATCACCAAGTTTCCATCGCGCCTCTTCTAGTGCGCGCGAAGTTACATCGTCGATAATCCCGGTAACTGTTAATCCGCGACCCTGTTGAAAGGAACGAACCTCATCTGGCGTTAGCTCTTTCATTATGGTTACAGATCTAAGAAAGTAGCGGCTTAGATAAAACCTTCGAGTTCTTTCAGCAAAGCAGGCTTTGGCTTAGCACCGATAATTGTTTTAACTACTTCGCCATTTACAAAAACATTAAGGGTTGGAATTGAAGTAATTCCGTATTTAATTGCAATAGCTGATTCTTCGTCAGTATTTAACTTAACGATCTTGATCTTGTCGCCATGCTCGTTAGCAATCTCATCAAGGATTGGTCCAACTGCGCGGCAAGGCCCACACCATTCGGCCCAAAAATCAACCAAAACAGGGGTGCTGCTCTTAAGTACTAATTCTTCGAAATTAGCAGTTGTGACCGGGGTTGCTGCGCTCATTTTTTGCTCCTTGTGTTTACTTTTTCTTATTTTAAACTTGTATGTAGGTACTTTAGTGGTGCGATAAGAATTTTTCAGCATCTAGCGCAGATTGGCAGCCTGTGCCCGCGGCCGTAATAGCCTGGCGGTAAGTGTGGTCAACCAAATCTCCACAAGCAAATACGCCAGTTTGGTTTGTGCGAGTTGATCCGTTTTCTACAACTACATAACCTTCAGCATCTAACGTGATTTGACCTTTTACTAGCTCATTTCTTGGATCATGACCGATTGCCACAAATAATCCAGTGAAATCACGTTTAGAAACTTCGCCAGTGACTGTGTTTTTAAACGAAAGTGCTTCTACTTTTTCGGCACCCAATACATCGATTACTTCAGTATTCCAAAGCATTTCAATTTTTGGATTAGCAAAGGCGCGCTCAGCCATAATCTTTGAAGCACGTAATGAATCACGACGATGAATCAAAACAACTTTGCTGGCAAATTTAGTTAGGAAGGTAGCTTCTTCAACTGCTGAATCGCCACCACCAACGACTGCAATTGTCTGATCACGGAAGAAAAAGCCATCGCAAGTGGCACACCAAGAGACTCCGCGACCGGAAAGTCGCTTTTCATTCTCTAACCCAATTTCGCGATAAGCCGAACCCATTGCCAAAATAACCGACTTAGCTTTTACGGTATTTCCGGAACCATCTTTAAGAACTTTAATTGGCCCAGATAGATCCATTTCAACAATATCGTCAGTAATTAAATTTGCACCAAAACGCTTTGCCTGCTTGCGCATCGCATCCATTAAATCTGGACCCATAATTCCATCGACGAAACCAGGAAAATTTTCAACTTCAGTAGTGTTCATTAGTGCACCACCTGCAGTAACTGAACCCTCATAAATAATTGGATTTAATTGGGCGCGCGCAGCATAAATAGCAGCGGTGTAGCCCGATGGGCCAGACCCAACGATTACTAAATTCTCAACTTCACTCATGGCTTCACCATAACCTTTCCAGAACCGGTTTTATTCCTTTTTTCGCAATTTACCGCGTGAAGAGCGCAACAACCCGGAAATCATTGAAATCTCTGCAACCCGTAACAACTTCGCAACTAAGAAGTATCCAATAGCGCTGACTGACATGACTAAAAGCAGTGCTAAAGGCCCGTGCCAATCAAAAATACGGCTAAGGGCAAACATTGGACCCATTGCGATAACAGCGGCCAGGATCAGCTTTGAGTGCTGCCCCATAAACTGTGAGAAATGAATTTTCCCAACATGTTTTTTAATTAATTTTATTGTAATTACGATGCCAACTATGTAACTAATCGAGAAAGCTAAACCTAAACAAATAGTGACATATTCATTTTCGACGGTATTTAGGATTACATAAGAAAGTGCTACTGCGATCAGGTTAATAATAAATATCGACACAACTTGAGTTTTAGTATCTTCAAAAGCATTAAAACCGCGAACTAAAATAAGATTTATTGAGAACGCGATCAAACCAAAACTAAGTGCTGACAGAACATAACCAATATAAGAGGAATCGCTACGACTAATACCAAAGAAGAGCACTTCAGTGATTAAAGGACCAAAGAAAGCTAAACCAACAGCACTAGGAATCGTGATGACTCCAACTAAACGTATCGCCCTAACTAATTGTGATTTAACTTCTTCAAAATCTTTAGCAATAGCTAATCTAGATAAGTGCGGTAACAAAGCAGTAATTATTGAGATTGTGACAATTGAATAAGGTAACAACATAATTAGATACGCGTTGCTATAAGGAGTAAAACCAACACCACGAGCGATTCCCTCTTGAGCGCTTCGAACTGCAGCGCTAGTAGCAACGTTTACTGTTACTAAATATCCAAGTTGAGAAATTAAAACATAAACCAAAGTCCAGCCAGCTAATCGGAAAGATTTACCAAGACCTGCGAAACCAAACCGTAAACGCAATTTGATTTTGGTGCGGGCAATCACAGGGATCAAAACTAGCGCTTGAACCACAACACCTAAAGTTGTACCCCAGCCCAAAACCGCAACTTGGGTATCGGTAATTGTGTCAGCGCTGATATTTGGGACGTAATAAAGGAAGCCACCTAACAAGACCACGCCAACTAAGTTATTTAAAATCGGGGCCCACATAAGCGGTGCAAATGAGCCTCGAGCATTGGCTACTTGACCCAACATTGCATAAAGACCCAGGAAGAAGATTTGCGGCAAGCAATAACGCATAAAGGCCACAGTTATTGAATATTCATTCTCAAATCCTGGAGTTGTGAACTCAGGTGCATAGATGCGAACTAAAACTGGCGCGAAAATCATGCCGATCACAGTTAAACCAAGTAATAAGGCGCTGATCGTTGTTACGAGGCGCGAAGCAAAGCCAACACCACCATCTTCATCTGCAAAGGAGCGAATTAACTGCGGAACAAAAATCGCAGTTAACGCACCACCAACAACCAAGTTATAAATAATATTCGGCATCGTATTGGCGACGTTATATCCATCAGCAAGCAAAGCAGTGCCAAGTGCTGCAACAAGTAGGACACCACGAATAAAACCAGTAATACGAGAAATAATGGTGCCGATCGCCATAACGCTAGAGGCGCGATATAGATCTACTGGTTTCATTTCCTACTCCGTCGCACTCGACGAACTGTTTGCAAAGTCGCCGCAATAAAGAGTAAGACCGCAGCGCTAGAAGTAAACCAAGCCACTCTTGAATCAACCACCGAAAGATTTAAATTTAATTGTGAATACTTGGTAATTGGCACACCTTTAGCATCGGTTAAACGTGCCGCTACAGTGACAGTGCCTGGCGTTATTACATTTGCTGGAAGCAATAGTTGCATTTTGGAGTTTGGAGCAATGCTCACATCAGAAATACCAGCAATCTGAACTCTTGAATTTCTAGGTAGTAGTTCTAAATTAACCTTTACTGGTGTGCTGAAGTTATTAACTAAAGTGACTGGAATTTCAATCGAAGCGGAAGTTAAGCGATATCGACCGGAAACAACTTTTAACTTTCGGTCTGAGCGGATAACTTCCTTTTCCGCACTCTTTAATAAGCGAGCTCGAAAATCGTTGTTAACATCAGGGTTAAGTAAACGAGCTAGTTGTAGCCGTAAAGTCGTTAGTTCAGGGGCATCGACTACTCGGCTTAAAGTGGTTAACTGCCTCCGGTTATCGGCATAGTCAATCCGTAGCGAATTATTGCTTTGCAAGGAACCTACGCTGTATTTACCCAATTTATCGCTAATCACAGGGCGAGCTAAGAAGGTTGTCAAACGCTTATTTGCATGAAAATAGTAGTAATTCAATTCACCGGGTGCGTAATTCTTAAGTAATCGGTAAGCCGGATTTCCATAAGGAAGTACAACTACTTGATCGCTACTAGAAATGAATGAGAATTGATTTAACCAATTCGTTGCGACATAGGAACCAACACCGTCAATCTTTTCGCCACTTTCCAAACCAATTTTATAATCATCTTTCATTGCAATTACATCGTCAATGAATGCGGTATCAACCACCCAAATACGGGGCCGGTTAACTGGATAGAAAACTAATTTACCTAAATCGCCAGTTGGTGCTAAACGTGTAGCTAGATCATCGCTATAGAAATAACCACTGAAATTACGATTTGGTTCAGTAACTAGCCTAATAACTTTCGCATCAGCGGCCTGGGCGGGTAGATAGGTAAATTGCAGCCCAAGAATTAAAGTTAAAACTAACCAGATTCGTTTCATAATGAAATCTCGCCACTTTTTGCGATCAATTTCTTTTCATCTGGGTAAGCCAACCGTTCTACAATTTCAGAGAGCGGGAACCAGGAAACCTCATCTACTTCAGTAATTTGTGGAGTTAGCTCACCAGAGACTTCTTTAAAAATAAAATGGTGAACTGTCTTATGAATTCTTTTGCCGCCGGCCATAAACCAGAAATCAATTACCCCAATAGATTTGGTGATCTCTGAAGTGATACCAGTTTCTTCCTGCACTTCACGAATAGCAGCTTGCTCTGGGGTTTCACCCGCTTCAATATGTCCCTTTGGTAGCGACCAAAGCAAACGTTCACGTGATGCATCTTTGTGATCGATACGACCGATTAAAAGTCCACGCGTTCCGGAGAAATCGATAACTAAGCCGCCCGCGCTGACTTCATCCACGCGTTTTGCAT
>Ga0209617_10001658_pt1 | contig 10417 bp, 9 predicted proteins | sample LakEriepJuly2011_2_FD_187459 | JGI IMG/M metagenome (GOLD analysis project Ga0209617, IMG submission 187459) | Freshwater microbial communities from dead zone in Lake Erie, Canada - CCB epilimnion July 2011 (SPAdes) (version 2) | ecosystem: Environmental > Aquatic > Freshwater > Lentic >... | reverse complement strand
AGAAGCACTTTCTCGAGATAACTTCTTAGATGTGCAAGGAACACCGCAGATTCGTCCCAACACTGCAGTCAAGGGCGGAAAACAAGGACGCGTTGGAATTATTTACCGAAAGAGCGAACAAGCGCACATGTTCTATGGGATGCAAGGTGTTGCGCGCAATGATGATCGCCGCTTCACAATGGGAGTACTTTCTTCAGCACTTGGTGGCGGAATGTCATCACGGCTGTTCCAGGAAATTCGCGAAAAGCGCGGACTTGCTTATTCTGTTTATTCTTATGCTCAACAATTTGCTGGTTCAGGTCAGATTGGTTTTTATGCTGGGTGTAATCCAAGTAAAGCCACTGAAGTGATAAATATTATTCAAGAGGTGCTTGCAGACGTTGCGAGTAATGGAATGTCACATGAAGAAATTGAGAGAGCCAAGGGCGCCGTTCGAGGTTCATTGGTACTTAGCCAAGAAGACTCTGCCTCTCGCATGAGCCGAATCGGTAAGAGCGAGATTGTCTATGGCAACATTATGGGCTTTGATGAAATTCTTAAGGCAGTTGCACGCGTAACTCCAGAAGATGTTCGTGTAATTGCCAGCGAATTTCTAACCAAAACGCCTACCCTTGGAGTCGTAGGTCCCTATAAGAGCCAAAGCCACTTCGAGAAAGTTCTTGCGAAAGGAAGTACACGATGAGTGCAAAGATACGCGTTGGTGTACTTGGTGCTCGCGGACGAATGGGCGCTGAAGTTGTTAAAGCTGTAAATAACTCAACTGATCTCGAACTTGTGGCAGAACTAGACCTTGGTGATTCACTCGATCAATTACTTTCCAGCAAAGCCCAGGTGGTCGTTGATTTCACCACACCAGATAGCGTTATGAAAAACCTAGAATTTTTGATTCAAAATAATATACATGCAGTAGTTGGCACAACTGGTTTTGATGCAGCACGCATTGACTCACTGAGCAAAGAGTTATCAAAGCAACCTGAAGTCGGCGTTCTCATCGCTCCAAATTTTGCGATCGGCGCAGTTCTCATGATGGAGTTTGCCGAAAAGGCCGCGCGTTACTTTGATTCAGCAGAAATTATTGAAATGCATCATCCCGCTAAAGTCGATGCACCCAGTGGAACGGCGGCTCGTACAGCAGAATTAATGACACAGGCACGAAAAGATTCAAAAAAAGCTCCGATGCCTGATGCAACTAAACAATCTCTAGATGGTGCGCGAGGAAGCAAAGTCGGCGATATTCCAATTCACTCTATTCGCGCACAAGGACTTGTTGCTCATCAAGAAGTTCTACTCGGCGGAGTTGGCGAAACTTTAACGATTCGCCACGACTCACTTGATCGTGCTGGTTTTATGCCAGGAGTTTTACTAGGAGTCAGAAGCGTTATAAATCATCCAGGCCTGACTCATGGCCTAGATAAATTCATGTAAGGGAAAAGAAATGTCAAAAGAACAGATCACTATGTATGGCGCTGATTGGTGCGGAGATTGTCGTCGCTCAAAGAGATTATTGGCCGAACTTGGTGTCGAATACACACATATAGATGTTGAAGAAGATCTTTCTGCTGCCGACAAAGTTCGCGAAATAAATGGTGGCGCTCAATCGATTCCTGTCATTGTATTTTCAGATGGTACTCATCTAACAGAACCATCAGATATGGATCTAACTGCTAAGTTGAAATCTCTTTCAATAATTTAAAGTAAGTTATAAACGGCTGCAGAACTAATCGCGGCGCTGAGAACAACAATCGGAAAAGGCGCTTTAAATATGAGCGCAATAACTGCTGCTGCGAGTCCAGCCAAGCGGTGGTCAAGAACAATCGCACTCTTGGTGGTCACGCTTTGAACCGCAACAAGTGCACTTAAAAGTGCTATCGGGATCAACAAGTTAACTCTTTTTATCAAGGGATTAGATAAAAACTTTTCAGGAACGCTATGTCCAGAAAATTTAAGGCCATAAGCAATTACGCTGGTTCCAATCACGGCAATCCATAGCGTATCCATTATTTGGCAATCCTTAATCCCGCTATCACTGCGATTACGGCAGTTCCAATAATTGGTAATCCAGCGGGCAAAAACGGAGTTGTTGCAATTGCAAAGGTTGCCGCAATCAGTGCCAATAATTTATCTGATGAATTTTTTAGTCGTGGCCATACAAGGCCAAGAAAGGCAGCCGGTACTGCAGCATCTAATCCCCACGCAGAAGGATCGCCCATAGCTTTTGCACCGAGTGCACCAGCGAGTGTAAAAAGATTCCAAAAGATAAACACACCAAAGCCTGTGAGCCAAAATCCTTCTCGCATTGCACTTTCCCCGCGCGCTTCTTGAGAAAGACTGACACCAGTAGATTCATCAATTGTGATCTGTGCCGCTATCGCTCTTTTAAATCCGCGCACCTTAAGAATTGGAGCCATAAGCACTCCATATAAACCATTTCTAATTCCTAATAATGATGCGGTCGCAATACCGCTGAGTGCACCGCCTCCGGCGCCGATTACTCCGATAACTGCAAATTGAGAGGCTCCAGAAAAAGTAAGTAGTGAAAGCAAGCAACTTTGCAGAACGCTAAATCCATTGGCAACTGAAGCAGCACCAAATGCAACGCCGTATGCGCCAACGGTGATGGAAACACTGAGAGAATCTCGAAATGTGGGGGAAGCAACTCTAGACACACCCGTATTCTGCCGTACAAATCCAACGGCGCAAAGCGCCCTCTAGATAAGGTCGCACCATGAGCGAGTCCGAGATAGTTTTTAGAAGCGATGTAACCGTAGAACTTGTAAAAGCAAGTGCTAGTGATGCCGATGTAATTTGGGCGGCTCGCGTATCTACTGCAGGCGAACAATCCATGGAAGAAATTGGTGAAGATCCAGCACGCTCAGAAGGACTCATTAATTATTTGGCTCGCGAACGCCATGGCTCACCTTTTGAACATACATCGATGACCTTTTTTATCTCCGCACCTATTTTTGTATTCCGCGAATTTATGCGCCACAGAATTGCTTCATACAATGAAGAAAGTGGCAGATACCGCGAACTCAAACCAGTTTTCTATGTTCCAGACACTGATCGTAAATTGATTCAGGTAGGAAAAACTGGCGCTTACACTTTTGTTGATGGAACAAAAGAGCAGTACGAAACTTCAGTCAAGGCTATGAAAGACGCGTACGTTGTTGCTTATGAGCAATACCAAAAAATGCTTGATGTTGGAATTGCCCGTGAAGTTGCTCGCGTGGTACTTCCGGTCGGACTTTATTCATCCATGTATGTGAGTATGAATTCACGAGCACTTATGAATTTCTTATCACTGCGCACTGCACGTGAAGGTTCTCATTTTCCAAGTTACCCTCAACGCGAAATTGAGATGGTTGCTGAGAAGATGGAAGCTGAATTTGCTAAATTAATGCCGCTTACGCATAAGGCATTTGAGAAATCTGGACGCATTGCGCCCTAACTAGGCGATAGCCTTAGCCCATGACAACGCAAGCGCCATTCGGGCGGCTATCTACAGCGATGGTGACTCCTTTTAAAAAGGATTTATCCATCGATTGGGATGGCGTTGCAACTTTGGCGCAGCATCTACTTTCAACAGGCCATGATGCAATTATTGTCAACGGAACAACGGGTGAAGCACCAACAACTAGCGATGATGAAAAAGATCAGATCGTTAAAGTTGTAAAGGATGCGGTTGCAGGAAAGGCGAAAGTTGTTGCCGGAGCTGGAAATAATGAAACGACGCATTCAGTTGAACAAGCACTACGTGCACAAAAAGCGGGAGCTGACGGATTACTAGTTGTAACTCCGTATTACAACAAACCACCGCAAGCCGGAATTGAAGCTCACTTTCGTGCAATTGCAGATGCAACAGATCTACCAGTAATGATGTATGACATTCCGGGACGCACAGGAATGCAGATCGAACCCGACACTATTGTTAAATTATCTGAACACCCGCGCATAGTTGCTCTCAAGGATGCAAAAGGTGATGTGGCTTCGACTTCGTGGGTTATTAAAAGATGCGGAATCCCTGTTTATTCAGGCGATGATATTTTGAATTTGCCACTGTTATCTGTTGGAGCAGTCGGTTTTGTTTCAGTGTGTGGTCACACTGTTGGAAAAGATTTACGCGAAATGCTTGATTCGTGGTTTGCAGGAAATACATCTCGTGCACTTGAAATTCATCAAAAATTACTACCAGTCTTCACTGGAACATTCCGCACGCAAGGTGCGATTTTAACTAAAGCAGCTCTTAATTTGATGGGGCTTCCTGGCGGATATACGCGCTTACCTTTAGTAGATGCAACTGATGCACAAATTGCACAGTTGCGTGAAGACTTACGCGCAGGTGGCGTAACTCTTCGCTCATGACACATCCACATCCAGAGCTCGGAACTCCTCCCAAATTATTGCCAGGTGCACTGCGCATTGTCGCCCTTGGTGGTTTAGCTGAAATCGGTCGAAACATGACCGTCTTTGAATGCAATGGAAAGCTCTTAATTGTTGATTGTGGAGTTTTATTCCCTGAAGAAAATCAACCTGGAATTGATTTAATCCTTCCCGATTTTTCATATATCCGTGATCGACTATCTGATGTTTTAGCAATCGTTTTAACTCATGGACACGAAGATCATATTGGGGCAGTGCCTTATCTACTTCGCGAACGTGGCGATATTCCTCTGTATGGTTCAGCACTGACACTTGCGTTAATTACTGCAAAACTAAAAGAACACAGAATCACACCGTTAACACGTGAGGTTCGCGAAGGCGGACAAGAGGATGTAGGACCATTTGATTTGGAATTCGTCGCGGTCAATCACTCAATTCCAGATGCGTTGGCAATTGTTATCAATACTCCTGCTGGTCGAGTTTTGCACACCGGTGATTTTAAGATGGATCAGCTACCTTTGGATGGACGCATCACTGACTTAAGAACTTTTGCTCGTTTGGGCGATGAAGGCGTAGATATGTTCCTGGTGGATTCTACGAACGCCGATGTTCCGGGATTTACAGCCTCCGAACGAGAAATTATGCCAGTCCTTGATCGTGTATTTAGATCAACTAAGCGCAGAATAATTGTCGCTTCTTTTTCTTCACACGTGCACAGAATTCAACAAGTAATCGATACTGCAGCGATTCATAATCGCAAGGTGGCTTTCATTGGGCGTTCGATGGTTCGAAACATGGGAATAGCTAGCGATCTGGGATATCTCAATATTCCAGGAGATATTTTATTTGATGCTAAAGAATTAGATTCATACGATGACAATGTTGTTTTAATATGCACTGGTTCTCAGGGCGAACCAATGGCAGCGCTTTCACGAATGGCAAATGGTGATCATCAAATTCGAGTGGGAGATGGCGACACTGTTATTTTGGCTTCATCGCTGATTCCTGGAAATGAAAATTCAGTTTTTCGCGTGATAAATGAGTTAACGAGATTTGGCGCCAAGGTTGTTCACAAAGCCAATGCAATGGTGCATGTGTCAGGCCATGCTGCTGCCGGTGAATTGCTCTATTGCTATAACATCGTTAAACCAAAGTATGTAATGCCAGTTCACGGTGAATGGCGTCATTTGAAAGCAAATGCTGAGATAGCGATTAATGCAGGTGTGCCGCGCGAAAATACAATCGTGATTGAAAATGGTGTTGTCGTTGATTTAGTAGATCACGTCGCAGAAGTTGTCGGCGGTGTTCCATGTGGATTTGTCTTTGTTGACGGACAGAGCATTGGCGATATTACTGAATCTTCGCTGAAGGATCGCAGAATTTTGGGTGAAGAAGGTTTCATCTCTGTTGTTGTAGTAATTGATTCGCAGAGTGGAAAGATTGTTGCAGGTCCAGATATTCATGCACGCGGATTTGCAGAGGATGCATCCTTATTTGATGAAGTTAAAATCGATATTGAAAAAGCGCTAGCAGCTGCTGTTGTTGAAGGCATAAATGGAACTCACCAACTTTCACAAGTTGTGCGTCGAACAATTGGGGGATGGGTTGGTGCTAAGCACCGTCGACGTCCGATGATTATTCCGCTAGTAATTGAGGTCTAGAAGTTCTAAACCTTTACTAATCGGCGCGCCTGCCATCTCGATAATTGTTCTGCAATTACGATAAATAGTGTGGCTAAGAAAAAGAACTCTTCATCCAAGCGCTCCAAAGTAGGCAGCGCTCTAGGAAGAGGGCTACAAGGATTATGGCGAGGTATCGCTAAGGCACTAGGTGCCACAATTCGATTTATTGCACGCGGTGCAAAAGATTTAGATCCAACCCATCAGCGAGATGGCGCAGCATTTTCATTACTCATTCTTGCGATAATTGCTGGAGCAGGTGCATGGTTTCAAGCAGATAATGTAATCAGTCGGGCCGTCTATGCATTTATTTATGGAGCATTTGGTCGCATAGGTTTTATAGCACCCCTAGTACTAATTTATTTTGCAATCAGATTATTTAGAGTTCCAGATGAAAAGGCAGCCACAGGCCGAATTATCGTTGGAACGATTACCTTACTTATTAGTGCAACCGGACTAGCGCATTTGTTAAATGGTTCAGCAGGAACTGGCGCCACTGCAATCCAACATGGTGGTGGATGGATTGGTTATGCAGTGACAACGCCGCTGGTGGCGCTAATGACTTCGATGCTGACATACCCCGTGTTAATTGTTGTATTTATCTTTGGAATTTTAGTTGTTACCGCTACGCCAGCCTCTGATGTATTTTCTCGCATCTCAGATGCATCACGTTGGTTATGGGATCGAAAACCAACAAGGCGAGTCAGTGATGAAGAGTTTGAAATTTCTGAAACTCCACCATTTGAATCCCCTGTTGTGGCGCAGTGGAACGCACCGCCAGATGAAGAAGATGAAGAGTTAGATGAAGAAGAGTTTGACGAAGAATTCACCGTTGCTATGCCTAGGCCGACAGCGCAGCAGATTCCAAAAGATGCCAGACCTGTTCAGCTCTTGTTATCCAGTGATTCGCACTATGAGCTGCCACCTGAAGATCTTTTACGTACCGGACCTGCGGCAAAGGCTAAGAGCAAAGTTAATGAGAGTGTCGTGGCATCTCTTACTGAGGTATTTAAACAATTTGAAATTGATGCAGAAGTAACAGGTTTTATGCGCGGTCCAACGGTGACGCGTTATGAAGTTGAACTGGGAAATGCTGTAAAAGTTGAACGAATTACCGCACTTGCTAAGAATATTTCATACGCCGTTGCAAGTAGTGATGTTCGCATCCTTTCTCCAATCCCAGGTAAATCAGCCGTTGGAATCGAAATTCCCAATGCAGATCGCGAGATTGTGGCACTGGGTGATGTGATGCGTTCAAGTGTTGCAGGCCAAGATCATCATCCAATGCTTGTTGCACTCGGCAAAGATGTTGAGGGAAATTTTGTTTGTGCCAACCTAGCCAAGATGCCGCATTTACTAGTTGCTGGTGCAACCGGAGCCGGTAAATCTTCAATGATTAATGCGATGATCACATCAATTTTGATGCGTGCAACACCAGATGATGTTCGCTTAGTTTTAATCGATCCAAAACGAGTAGAGCTAACTGCGTATGAAGGTATTCCACATTTAATTACTCCTATTATTACTAATCCCAAGAAGGCCGCCGATGCACTCACATGGGTTGTTCGCGAGATGGACCTTCGATATGAAGATCTTTCAACTTTTGGCTTTAGACATATAGATGATTTCAATAAAGCTGTGCGTGCCGGAAAAGTTGTGCCACCTGAAGGCAGCGATCGAATCGTTGAGCCATATCCCTACTTGCTAGTAATAATTGATGAGTTAGCAGATCTAATGATGATTGCTGCTCGCGAAGTAGAAGAGTCTGTAGTTCGAATTACACAGCTAGCGCGTTCTGCAGGCATTCACCTCGTGCTTGCAACACAACGTCCAAGTGTTGATGTTGTTACAGGGTTAATCAAGGCAAACGTTCCATCTCGACTCTCATTTGCAACATCATCTCTTGCAGATAGTCGAGTGATTCTAGATAGCCCGGGGGCAGAAAAACTTGTGGGACAAGGCGATGCGCTCTTTATTCCAATGGGCGCTAGTAGGGCAATTAGAATTCAAGGTGCATATGTATCAGAACGTGAAATTGAAGCGGTAACAACGCACGTTAAGAAACAGTTATCACCTCGCTATCGCGAAGATGTCACGGTGCCAGCTTCTGCTGCAAAATTAGTTGATAAAGATATTGGTGATGATTTAGATATCTTGTTACAAGCCGTTGAACTTGTTATTGGAACTCAATTTGGTTCTACATCAATGTTGCAAAGAAAACTAAGAATTGGTTTTGCAAAGGCCGGAAGATTGATGGATCTGATGGAGTCCCGCGGAATTGTTGGTCCCTCCGAAGGATCAAAAGCTCGAACTGTGTTGGTCAAACCCGATGAACTTGATTCTGTGCTTTCAACCCTTCGCGATTACTAGTTGTTCATTTTTTAGGCGCTAGAAATTAGGGTGAGATAGACCCTAAAGTGCCATTGGGGCTACTGCTCGTAACTTCACGGGGCTACCATTGGAACTAAGAATTTCACTACTTAGAATTTTATTGGGGTCGCATGTCACTCGGTTCAGTCATTCGTCAGGCTCGCATTGATGCGGGCTTGAGTATTGACGATCTTTCAGAGCGCACCAGTATTCGTGGTGGATTATTAAAAGAACTTGAAAGTGATGATTTCACAAAATGTGGCGGTGAAACCTATGCCCGTGGTCACTTAAGAAATATTGCCCCTCAAATCAAGATGGATGCAAATGTGCTCCTTGATCTATATGAGAGTGAACAGTCCACGCAACCGCGTCGTATTCAAGAGATGTTGGCCGAAAATAATGTCATGACAAACCCAGTTGATAAGAAAACCGTTTCTTGGAAAACTTTGGCGGGTATTTCACTTGCAACATTGGCATTACTTGGCGCAGTCCAAATAATTATTTCTAATTCAAAGACAACCACAGTTGATAGCACGGAGGTAGTTGCATCTCAATCGGCTTCGCCAACTGATAGCTCTACTCAGACTCCAGATGCTCAACCAACACAATCTGAAGTAGCAACACCTGCACCGACTCGTGATACTTATTCTTCAGGTACGGGTGTGGCCGTCAGTGTGTCTGCTACACGAGGAACTTCTTGGTTATTTGTTTCTGACTCAAACGGCACAACGTTATATAGCGGTCAAATCAGAAATGGGCAGAAACTTAATTTCAGCGCGACTACTCGCGTAAGTCTTAAGGTGGGCAACGCAGGCGCCGTAGATCTCTTCGTAAATGGCAAGGCTGCAGAGCAAATTGGTAGCGATGGCGAAGTTGTTTCAGTTTCATATGGGGTTACTTCATAACTTCACGCAATAACCTGTAACATCACCCCAATGAGTCGAACAGTTGCAGTAGTCACCCTGGGCTGTGCTCGTAATGAAGTTGATTCTGAAGAGTTAGCTGGGCGTTTGGCAGCTGATGGTTGGATCTTGGTTGACGATGTTGAAAAAGCCGAAGTGGCACTTATCAATACTTGTGGGTTTATTGAATCGGCGAAAAAAGACTCTGTTGATGCGCTACTTGAAGCAAATTCGCTTAAGGGTCACGGAGTTACACGTGCTGTTGTAGCTGTCGGGTGCATGGCTGAGAGATATGGGCAAGAACTAGCCGAAGCGCTTCCAGAAGCAGATGCAATTTTAGGTTTTGATGATTACCAAGATATTTCTGCCCGATTGCAATCAATTGTCTCTGGAAATTCTCACACTCCGCACGTGCCTCGTGATCGCAGATCATTGCTTCCAATTGCACCGGTAGACAGAGCTGCAGTTCGAGATGAGCAGTATGCATCTAAAGTTGGAGCAGGCGGAACTCTCTTTCGTAAACGATTAGGAGATGCGCCGTGGGCACCACTTAAAATCGCATCTGGCTGCGATCGTCGTTGTTCATTTTGCGCCATTCCTTATTTCCGAGGCTCCTTTGTATCAAGACGCCCACTTGAAATTCTTGAAGAGGCTACATGGCTGGCAAGCAATGGTGTTTCAGAGTTATTTCTTGTCAGCGAAAATACAACGTCATACGGTAAAGATTTAGGCGACCTACGGTTAATGGAGACGATACTTCCAGATATCGCAGCCATTTCTGGCATAGAGCGGGTCCGATTGTCATACCTGCAACCAGCAGAGATGCGTCCTTCCTTATTACAAGCCATGGTGGCAACGGAGAAAGTTGCTCCATATTTTGATCTCTCTTTTCAACATACAAGTCCATCAGTATTGCGAGCAATGCGACGTTTTGGCGACAGTGAAAAATTCCTACACCTAATTTCACAAATTAGGGCGCTAGATCCGCAAGCAGGCATTCGCTCCAATTTTATTGTGGGTTTTCCGGGTGAGACACAAGAAGATTTTGATGGACTTGCAGAGTTCATAACTAACGCACAACTAGAT
>Ga0209617_10001657_pt1 | contig 10418 bp, 8 predicted proteins | sample LakEriepJuly2011_2_FD_187459 | JGI IMG/M metagenome (GOLD analysis project Ga0209617, IMG submission 187459) | Freshwater microbial communities from dead zone in Lake Erie, Canada - CCB epilimnion July 2011 (SPAdes) (version 2) | ecosystem: Environmental > Aquatic > Freshwater > Lentic >... | reverse complement strand
GGCCGTGGGTTACTCCCTGGTCTTCGGTAAGAGCTTCGACGGCACCTTCCTCGGCAAGATCTTCGGTGGCAGTGAATTCTTCTTCCTGAACGGCGTCGGTGCCGCCCCGAACGGAGACTACGCCTACTGGATCTCGCAGAACGTCTTCTCAATGTTCCAGATGATGTTCGCGATCATCACCCCGGCCCTCATCGTCGGCGCCATCGCTGAGCGCATGAAGTTCTCTGCGGTCATGCTCTTCATGTTCGGCTGGATGTTCCTCGTCTACTTCCCGATGGCCCACCACATCTGGGGCATCACCGGTGAAATGAACGGCGTCTGGAACGCCAAGGCTTCGATCAAGGCCATCGACTTCGCTGGCGGCACCGTGGTCCACATGACCTCTGGTTGGTCCGCGCTCCTGCTCTGCATCATCCTCGGACCCCGCATTGGTTTCGGTAAGAAGGCCATGACGCCCCATAGCATGGTGCTCTGTGCCGTCGGTACCGGTATGCTCTGGGTCGGCTGGTACGGTTTCAATGCTGGCTCGGCCCTCGCCGCGGACGGCGTCGGTGCCCAGGCCTTCATGACCACCACGCTCGCCGCCGGGGTTGCAGCTTTCACTTGGGGCGCCCTCGAATGGATTCTCCGCAAGCACGCCAGTATCCTCGGCCTCTGCTCGGGCGCCGTCGCTGGTCTCGTCGTGATCACCCCGGCTGCGGGCTTCGTCACCGCCAGCTCCGCAGTCCTGATCGGCGTCCTCGCCGGTGTGGTGCCCTTCGTGGCCGTGGTCTACATGAAGTCCAAGCTCGGCTATGATGACGCCCTCGACACCTTCGGCGTCCATGCGGTCGGCGGTACCCTCGGTGCCATCCTGACCGGCATCTACGCCACGGCTGACGTCAACGGCAACCTGAACACCAACCTCAAGGACATCGTCGGCAAGACGCTCCTAACCGAGCAGTTCAAGGCGATCGGTATCACGCTGGTCATCTCCCTGGTCGCCACTGCGATTCTTGCCTACCTCATCAAGGCAGTGATCGGCCTCCGCCCGACCGAAGAAGAAGAGGCCCGCGGCCTCGATATCTCGGACCACGGAGAAGAGGGTTACAGCCACAACTCCTAAGCCCCCTTCAAGGGAGCCGGCTCGCAGGCCGTCCGATTTCGGACGGCCTGTTTCTTTTTAGGGATATTCTGACAGTGGCGTTTTCACTATATTATTGCCCTATTCTTGATGCTGACAGCAGAATGTCTCTATTCCCAGCTCATGCTTAAGATATCCGCCCAACTGAACGACGAAGAATTCCTTGGCACCGCCGAGGATCTGGCCGCCTTCGTTTCGGATAAACTCGCCTCCCTCGGGTTCGGCGATCGCCACCGCTCCACCGAGCGCCTGGTGCGGTTCTACGCCTACGAAGGCCTGCTCTCCAAGCCCGAGCGCGCGCCGGATGACCGCCGCAAGGCCAACTTCGGCCCCCTGCAGGTCCGCCAGCTACTCCTGGCCCGTCTCTTGGCCGAACGCGGCTGGGATCTCGACCGCATCCGCACGCTTCTCCACGAGAACCGTATCATCGCCCAGCTGAATAAGCTCATCGACGAATTAGCCACGCCCACCGAGGCAGAAAAGCTCTTCTTCCGGACGCGTAGCAGCGAGGTCGACACCCTTTCCGAGCCCCCTCTCCGCTCTTACAAGCCGGACCGCAGCCTCTCGCCCGTCGTCTTTTCGTCCCGCGACAGCGAAATGCCGGACATGTCGTCGCCCAAGTTTCGCCGCAAGACCAGCTACTCGACGGTTCAACAGCTCAGACAAATCGCCGACAGCGAAGAAAGCCCCGCCGAAGCCCTCCGCCTGATGATAAAAAAGGAGATGGCGCGCGACGACCTGTCCCCGGCCGCCCGCAATCTCTTCGAACAGCTCCTGGCCTTCAATCCCACCACCCCGGGGGATGAACCCAAGACCGAAAGGTGGACCAAACTCCGCCTGGCCCATTGGTGCGAGGCCCACTTCAATATCGACAGTCGTATCTCGCCCACGAAAGAAGAACTGCAAGGAATCGTGGACAATTTTAGCAAAGTGTTAATGAACAGGTACTTATAATTATGACAGTAACTTTTGTGTGCTAATGACACGAAAGTATCTCTGTCGGTGTTGACATTATGAGAAGGGTGGTACAGAGTGGAGGCGATGATTCCTCCCATGAACCCACCCAAGATCGAAATCCTGCCCCTGAAAAAGGGCTTCCTCCGCGCCGCCGCTGATGCGACGCATGTCCTCGTCCGTCTCGTCGCCCCGGCCAAACCTGCGGACCTCAGCGAGACCCCTCGCGCCCCTCTCGACCTCGCCCTGGTCATCGACCGCTCGAGCTCGATGTCCGGCCTCCCGATCGCCGCCGCCCTCGAAAGCGCCGTGCGCATCGTCCGCGGCCTCCGCGACGATGATCGCGTCACCATCGTCGCATTCGATGATCACATCGAGGTCGTGCAGTCGTTGATCGCAGTCACCGATCGCGAAGCCCTCGCCCTGCGTATCAACGCCATCGATGCCCGCGGGTCGACGAACCTCTTCGGTGGCTGGGAAGAAGGCGTGAAGCAGCTCGCTCCCTTCACCCGCAAGGATCGTATCGCCCGCGTCATCCTCCTCAGCGACGGCCAGGCGAACCAAGGCCTCGTCAACGAGCAGGAGATCTTCGCCCAGGTCGCCAAGGCTGCTGGTGCCGGCATCACGACCTCTACCGTCGGCCTCGGCCACGGCTTCAACGAATCACTCATGACCGGAATGGCCAACGCCGGCGAAGGCGTCGCCAACTTCGGCCAGACGGCCGATGACCTCGACGAAGCCTTCGAAGAGCAGTTCGCCATCATCTCCAACTCGTTCCTGCGCCAAGTGAAGGTCAGCGTGCAGGGCGGCAGCGATGTCCAGGCCCGCCTAGTTGGCGAAATCTTGGAAGAAGGCGTCGCCCGCAGCCGCAAGCTCGGCACCCTACCGTGGAACGCGTCGCTCGTCGCAGTCGTCGAACTGAAGATCGGCGCCGGCGCCAAGGCTGACGCGCTCGCCGCCGTCAACTTCGAGGCGCTCACCAAGGAAGGCGAGATCGTCAAGTTCGGCCCCGAGCTGATCGCGCTGCCGGAAACCGACCTCGCCACCTTCTCCGTTCTTCCCGTCGACCCTTCCGTGGCTGCGGCGGTAGGCGAGGCTATCGTCTCAGAAAAGATCGAGTTCATCGAAGCCCTTGCCCGCCAAGGCAAGATTGCCGAAGCGAAGAAGGAATTCGAGGATCTCCTCAAGCGGAGCGATCTTTCGGACTGGGCCAAGCAGAAGGTAGAGTACCTGAAGCAGCTGCTCGACGAAGACGCCATCATGGCAATGAAGGAGATGCGCTACGGCCGAACCCGCATGCTCCGTCAGTCGAAAGCCGCAATGATGCGCGACTTCGACACGCAGTTCTGCGCGGCCAGTGAGGATATTAAGGAGATCTATCTCCAGAAGAAGGTCGCCTCCGGCGTGGCCCGTAAGCCCAAGCCCCCTCAGGGTGGCGCAGCGGGTGGCCAAACCCCGCAGGCCTAAGCGGTCCAAACGGCTGATTTCGCCCGGTGGAAGCAATTCCACCGGGCTTTTTGTTGCCCGGCCAAAGCCACGAGCCAAGATGTTTGCCCGTCCCTATGTCCCGCGTTCTCCGCTTTACCCTCTGGAGCGTCGGCATCCTCGCCGTCGTCGTCGGAGCCACCCTTTTTTGGGTCGAGTCCCAACTCCGCCCAGAACCGCTCGGCGCTCGGATCAAAGGCATCCTGACCGAAGCCAAGATCAAAGGCGGCATCGCCCGTATCGAAGCCTCCCTCGACGGAAAATTCTCCGCCGAAGGCATCGACCTCGTCCTTTCAGATGGCACAAAAATCGTCGCCACCTCCATCAAGGGCGAGGCACAGATTTTCTCCATCATCAAGGGCACCTACGCGCTCAGTAGCCTCGAGGTCAAAGCGCTCGACGTCGACCTGAGCGAACGTAAGCCGGCCAAGAAGACCGAGGTGGCCGCTTCATCCGCAGCGACCAAGACGACCTTGCCGCCGATGGTGCTCGGACCCTACGCCGTCTCCGGACGCGTTAAACTCACCGACGGCACCCTGCTGCGCTTCAGCGTGCGCGGCGACGAATTCGATACCCGCGGTAAGGCCGACTTCCGCGCGGGTATCGCTTGGCCAGGCTTCGCCGTCGGCAAACAGATGACCGACCCACGCGGCGAGGTCACCTTGAAGGCCGACTTCCGGCGTCCGCTCGGCGCTGAGGGCATTGGCCTCGACGACCTGATTGCTGACATCGGCACCCTGCGCCTTGAACTTGCCGCGAAAGATGCCAGCCCCCTCGCCGCGGGCTCTGTCGGGTTCATCTTGGATGCGGCCAGCAGCGTCGGCAAGCCTGGCGTCCCTTTCACGGGTACGCTCTCCGACTCCGCCAACCGAGCGGCGGTGAAGCTCTCTGGTAATCACCTCGCCGGCCGCATGACCGTCAACGCCGAGCTCGACGTCGACCCAACACGCTTCGGCATCCTGAGCCAACAACTTCCCGACGTCCGTCTCACCGGCAAAATTAACGGGGAGATCGAAGGATCGCGTTGGCAGACCAACGCCGACCTCAAGGCACTCTGGCCCGACCTGAGCAAGTTCTCGCCAGCCCTCACGAAGAACACTCGCTCCGAGTGGAAACTTGCGGCCAGCGCGCAGAGCACGCCGGCGGGCTTCGCCGTCAACAGTCTCGCCATCACAGGCAACGGCGTGACGATTGCCATCCCACAGACGCTCACCTGGAAAGGTGGGCTCCTCCCCGATAACGCCGACGACGCGACGGTGACCATCGCCGCCAATGACGCCGACCTCATCGCACTCAATCCTTTCCTCGCCGCCGCCGATGTCATCGCGACGTCAGGCCGTTGGACCGGCGAGGCTTCGGTCTCCTTCAAGGACGGCAAGCCCACCGTCACAAGCGTCCGCACGCATAGCCTTCGTGGGGTGTCGCTTGAGCGTAGCGGCAAGCCGCTGATGCGCGAGATCGACGCCGAGCTCCCCACCAAGTCTGAGGACGGCGCTATCTCGCTCTCCCCCTTTAGTCTCAGCTGCGCCGCCGGGAATATCGCCACGGGCTCGCTCACGCTCCGCCCGGGAGCTGACGGAGCCTGGTCCGCCATCGCCAACGTCGACGTGGGCATCGTCGAACTCGCTTCGCAGCCCAACTGGGAGGATCTACCGGTCGAAAAGCTTAAGGGCATTCGCGTGAGCGCCCAGACCACGGTGGATCGCGCCGCCGGTAAAGCCCCCGTCGTCGGCACTGCGGAGGCACGTATCTTCCGCCAGGGACTGAACCTACTCGCCCTGAAGCTTCGCCAGCCGCTTGCATTCGACGGCTCCAAGCCCACCGGCGTGCTCGTGGAAGCCTCGGCCCGCGACCTGCCGCTCGAATCCCTCTCCGCCGTCGTCCCCGGCCTTAAGCTCACCGGCGATCTCAAGCGCGCCGACCTTGTCGCCGGCTTCAACCGCGAAGGACTCTTCGTGCGCACGGAAGGCGCCCCTCTCTTCTTCACGCGCACCAGCGTCACCTGGGATGGCAAACTCTGGGTCAAGGATTGCGACCTGACCGCCAGCCTTGACCTTCTTGTCGCCGAAAAATCGACGGTCATCGGTTTCAATCAGGCCGAATTGAAGAATCGTAACCGCATCCTGGCATCGGGTGATATCAAGGTGGGCCTCGGCGACGCCGGTACTACGCTGAAGCTCGAAGGAGATCTCGGCGCCTTCGCGGAACAGCCCTTTGCCGGCTCCCTGAACATCATCACGGGAGGACAGTATCGCGCGAACGCCGACCGCGCCCCAGGCGGCGAAATCAACATCGGTCTCCAAGTGAGCGAAGTCGGCTTCAGGCAGAGTGAAGGCCGTATCCGAACCGCTGCCGTTAGCGGCCGATACGTCCCCGCCGCCGACGGACTCAGCGCCGAAGGCTCTTTCAAGCTTCAGGCCGCCGAGCAGAGCGGCGGGAAATTCACCCTTACGCAGAAAACGTCCGGAGCCAAGACCGACTGGCAGACGGTCGTCACCATCGATAATGTCGATGTCGACGACTTCCTCTCCCTTCTCCCAAAGAGCGAAGAGGATATTCCCACCGCCGCTTCGACACCCCAGCCGGATCGCACCCCGTTCTGGACGAATCAGAGCGGCTCACTGCAGCTGACAATCGGCACCGCCAAAGCCTATGGCATCCGCGCCGAGAAGGTGCTCCTTCGCGCGGAAGCGGAGGAGAAGGCCATTCGTCTGACGCAGCTCAGTGGGCAACTCGCCGAAGGTACGCTCAGTGGCCGCGGTCAACTCGCCTTCCAGCCCACAATCAGTAACGGCCCCTATTCGCTCTCCGCCACACTCGCACTCAACCAGTTCGAGTTTGGCAGCGTCGCCCAAGCCTTCCCCTCCATGAAAGAATTCCTGCAAGGCAAAGCCGACGCCTCCGCCTCGCTCACGAGCATCTGCGGGACGCCCGGAGAACTTTTTGGCAAGCTCCAAGTCGACGCCCAACTGAGTTCGAAAGGGGGACGTATCCGTGCCTTTGGAGACAAGAGTAGCGCGATGTCCCTTTCCGCGAACAAAGCAGGCGATATCGGAGAAACGCTCGGCGGTCTCGCGATGATCGCCGGCGCTCTCTCGAAGAACCAGCAACAGGGCGAGAAGATTGCTAAAATCGGTGCGGCCATGACCGCTGCCGCAAAACTCCAGAAAGCCGTCGGCGACTTCCAGTACACTTCCGCCAGCATCAAAGCCACGCGACTCGCCTCGGGCACCATCAAGCTCGAGCAGGCGGATATCCGTAACGATATCCTGCACCTCGCGGCCAAGGGCGGCATTAGCGTGGATCCGAAGGTTGGCTTCACTGACTGGCCGATGGCCTTCAGCACGCAGATGCGTGGCAAGGGCGAGTTCGCGCAGCAATTCCAGACGCTCGGCTTCGGCACGGGCGCCTCGCCAACGGATGGGTTCACCGATGGACCCGGCGTCAATATCACCGGTTCGCTTAATCAGGTGAAGACTGACCTCGCCGAGAAACTCCAGCAGGCCGTGGATAATGTCCGCTCGAGCTCCAACGCCACCACGGACAATCCGCCCCAAGCCGCACCCAGCACGCAGACCGCACCGGTCCCAGCTCCGGCCCCCAAGAAACGTAATCCGCTGGGCGACCTGCTCAAGGAGCTTGGTCGTTGATGACGGCGGCGAAAGCATGGTGGGCGGGGTTATTCCTGCTGACGGGCCTAATTGTCCTCGCTCTTTCCATAGGCGCACAGGGATTTGGCTGGGGCGACGGCGGAGCCTTGCTCCTACTGCGCACGCCACGGGTACTGGCAGCCCTCGCTGCCGGCCTCGCGCTCGGCATCGGAGGAGCGGCGCAGCAAGGTGTGTTCCGTAATCCGCTGGCCGATCCGGGATTGACTGGTGTATTCGGTGGTGCGCTCTTCGGCATCGCGGTCCTGCTGGGACTCTTTCCAGAATCAGCGTGGCAGCGCGCTTGGTTTATTCCCGCCGCCGCGTTCGGGGGCGCGCTCGGCACGTCCGCCTTGCTCGCGCTGATCGGCAGCGGTGGCTCCTCGTCCCGGCTGCTGCTCACTGGCCTCGGACTGAATGCCTTCACCGCCGCCGGCACTCTCGTCATCGCCTCCCGCAGCGGGGAGTCGCGCGAACTCCTGACCAACGGTGCTTACGGCGACTGGCTGGGGATGGCCACGCTCGAACTCACCTGGCTACCCGTACTCCTCTGCCTCGCGGCGGCGCTCCTACTCCTCCCACTCGCACGCGCGCTGGATCTTCTGTCCTTTGGGGAAGACGCGGCCCGCGGCTTCGGCTGCGAGGTCGGCAGTGCCCGGCGCAAGGCGGTGCTCCTAACGGCCTTGGCCGCTGCGGCCGCCACCTGCCTTGTTGGTCAAGTGGCCTTCATCGGCCTCCTGGCGCCTCATCTGGCCCGCACCCTAGCCGGACCCCGCCATGCGCACGTCCTGCCCTTGTCAGCCCTGCTCGGTGCTATCTTGCTTCTGGGCGCCGACACCATCGGTCGGGGCCTTTGGCCGCAGGCTCCGCTGTCCGCCGCCGCAGTGACTGCGATCCTCGGTGCACCTCTCTTCATCTGGATAGCCAGGGGGCGCCATGAGTGAAGCCTTGATCCATGCGCTCGGACTCGGCGTCGAGATCGGCGGTCGTCGCATCATCGACGGCGTGTCTCTATCCGCGGCCCGCGGGCAGGTCGTAGCGGTTGTGGGCCCTAATGGCGCCGGTAAGACGACATTGCTGCGTGCGATGACCGGACTGCTGCTGTCCGAAGGTGAACTAGAAGTGGGCGGATACGATCCGCGGATCATCGTTGCGGCGACCTGTGCCCAAACCCGCGCCTACTGCGCCCAGAAACCCGTCAGCGCGTGGGATTATCGCGTCGGCGACCTCGGCGACATCATCGGCGAGCCCGTCGGCTTTGCGGATTGGTTGGCGAAACTGCACCTCGCGGAATTCACCGAGCGAAGGCTCTCCGAGCTGTCTGGCGGAGAACAGAAAAGCGCACACCTCGCGATGGCGTTCGCCGCACTCGCGGAACCTTTCGGCGGAGCGCTGCTACTCGATGAGCCTGCGGCCGCACTTGACCTCGGCCGACAGGAAGCCGTCGCCCAAGCCATCTTAGCGTTTGCTCAAGCCGGCGGCGCCTGCGTCGTCGCGACACATGACCTCTCTTTTGCGAAACGCTGCGACGCGGTCGTGGTGCTATCGGAAGGCCGCCTCGTCGCCGCAGGCGAACCCTCGTCGACCTTGACTCCCGAAATCATTTCCGCGGTTTGGGGCGCTTCGGCTTCATCGGGGCGCTGACCACGGCACGAATCAGTCGGCCATTGCGCGCCGCAGAGAAGAGGTACTGTTGAGCCAGCCCGGCAGCGCTTCCGAAGTGCGCCTTACCGAACTGCTCCAACTGAGCGGGCTTCCATCCACGCAGGCCGTAGGCCTCGGCGAGGGCCTGCACCACCCAAGTATCGACCGGAAAACTTTCCAGTCGGCCGAAGCCGAACAGCGCGACGCAGGCGGCCACCTTTGGCCCGACACCAGGTAATGTCTGCAGTTCGTCCAGCAAGGCCGGCGTCTCTAAGGCCGCGAATTCTTCGGCCCAGCGCGGGCGGGCGAGCAGCTTCTTCGCGGTACCGCGAAGGTAGGCCGAGCGATAACCCAATGAGCATGCGCGCAGCACGGCATCATCCGCCTCCGCGATCGCCTGCCACGAAGGCAGCGCGTGAAAACCGCCGCTCAAAGGCTCGCCCAGCTTCGCAGCTAAGGCCGCGACCATGACGCGGATCTGCAGGATGCGCTTGTTAGAACTACAGAGGAAACCGATCAGCGCCTCGTGTGGATCCTGGCGCAAGATGCGCAGCCCCGGGTAAGCCTCGCGGGCGGAACGGAGCACAGGGTCGGAGCGCCACGGCAGCGCCTCGCAAAGCCTCGCCTGCGTGCCTTCCGCATCGAGATAATAGCGTAAGGCAGCTTCGGCATGCGTTGCTCCCTTCGGGGCACGCCACTCCAAGCCCTGCAGGCCGGACCGAACGGACGCGAGCGTACGGCCGAAGATGCCGACCCAACTGCCGTCGGACTCGAGGGACCAACGAAATGACTGTCCGCCGTCCATCTGCTCGGCGAGCGTGCCCGCAGGAACATCCTCGGCGAGCCGGAGCGGCCGCCAAGATGTCCACTCCGCCGAGGCCATCGGACTTAGCGGCGGGCGAGGTCCGAAGGCGTGCCCCAGAGGAAGCTGTGCTTTGAGGCGAGGAACTTACCTTGGGAGTCGACCACGGATACGCGCCAAGCGATCGGGCGCCACTTGGCGTCGCCAGACTGCTTCCCGGTGAGTCCGATCACGTATTCACCGAACGGGAAGCCTGGCTTCAGGTTGACCGCAAAATCATAACGCTCCGGTGGCGTATTTTCCTTTCGCACCACTTCGAGGACCAGTCGGCCGTCAGCCGGCGGCGTGACGTCGAGCTTCACAAAGAAATAATATCCCGGTCGGGAATCCTCTTCTGTGCGGAAGACCACATCGGAGCCATGGTGCTCCTTGGCGTAGAAAGCCTCTGAGGCACGGGCCACATCGGCTTCGCTCCGCCGCCGTTCATTGACGTAGGCGATACCCGGCACCTCATCGGAGGAGACCACGGGGGTATCGCAACCCGTGAGGAGCAGCGCAGCGAGCGCGGCCCACGCAGAGGCCTGGCTCACTGCTCGTCTCACTTCTTGGCCTTCTTCTTGCTCGCGGCGACGCGGGCGACCTTGACGCGTGCTTTCTTGCGCTCGAGGTAGGCGCGGCGACGGCGACGCTTGATGACTTTATTGCTCTGTTGGCCCATAGTGAATGCATCCTCCCGCAACCCCTTGGATGGTCAAGGAGAAGG
>Ga0209617_10001654_pt1 | contig 10423 bp, 9 predicted proteins | sample LakEriepJuly2011_2_FD_187459 | JGI IMG/M metagenome (GOLD analysis project Ga0209617, IMG submission 187459) | Freshwater microbial communities from dead zone in Lake Erie, Canada - CCB epilimnion July 2011 (SPAdes) (version 2) | ecosystem: Environmental > Aquatic > Freshwater > Lentic >... | reverse complement strand
TTAAGCGAAATGAGAACTTTGAAGTGAGCGTGCAAGCGGCGTCAGGTAAGCAACCAACTGCATCGATATCCACCGAACTATCAAAACTGAGTATTGAGTTAAGTGGAAATGATCAGGATTACACCTTCAGCGCTCCTGAATTAAGTTTTTTACACACTCTCGATGGCCGCGAAATCTCCTGCGATATGACCGATTCACATACCGGCGTAATGATTGCTTTAATCGGTAAGAGCGATAACAAATCTGTAGTGCAACTCGAGAACTTCCAGATTTCTTAGACGCTCTTTAAAAACTTTTCTAGGGCGAGCCGAGCCAGCACTCATTTCTCCACGCGTTGGTGAACTTACTAATTAAGTTTAGCTTTTTAGTGATGAATAATCTCTGGCGCGAATTGCTGCAAGTGCTGCCTTTAAACATAACGCCACAGCGCTCAAAGCATCTAATGGTGGGCCTATAACTGCCACGCAAATTATAAATTTTATTCCCAAAGCCATTAGGCAATTTCTCTAAAACGATTAAATTACTCACAATTATTTCTAGGGCTACCCCTAACCATTTGGGTAGCCCTAGATAGGGAAGTCGGCTACTTTTAAGTATGACTTTCCGAGTGCTGGTAATTAATGATGATGCATTCGAACTTGCGACTCTTAGTGCAGCACTTCGCTTGCACACCATAAATGTAATTGGCGAGGCCAATAATTTAGCAGTAGCAGAGAATTTATTTCGATCACTGCAACCCGAAGTATTAGTAATTGATATTCAATTTGATGGTCAAGAAGCAATTTCACTTGTCAAGAGATTGCGAAAATTAAATCCGACACTTGGCATTGTTATGACTACAGCTTGCCCAGATATCCGTTTACTTGGGATCACAGCAAAAGATCTGCCAGTTGGGTCACAATTGATTCTAAAGAAATCAATTAGCAATTTGGAAATCATTTCTACCTCAATTCGTAAAGCAATGGAAGTTGCGGAAAGTAAGAGCCCGGCTGCTTGGGTGGATAGTAATGGCTCACTTCATGATAATTCTTTTGCCTCAGTTTTAAGTTCTATGACAGATACCCAAATTGAAACTTTACGGCTGGTTGCTACTGGCTTAAGTAATGCAGAGATTGGCCGCGTTCGATTTGTTAGCGAGAAATCGGTCGAACAAATCGTTGCGCGTATTGCGGGACACTTCGCAATTACGCCAGATCGCACCAGAAACCTGAGAGTTTTAATTGCAGGCCACTACTACAAGTGGATCGGCGCGCCTAGACACTAGAATTCCGAGCATGGATCTAGCCGAATTACGCCAAGAGTGGAACTCGGTTCTAGATCAACTCGAAAGCATTGATCGCATTGCTTGGATATCTTTCTTTGATGCCCGGCTAGCCGAATTCGATGGCCAAACGCTGCACTTAGATTTCTCAGATAGCCGCAAGTTTGGCTCGGCCCATGAATACTCGGAAATACGTGACCGACAGATCGCAACTCTTAAATCAGTAATCAATCAGGTACTTGGCATCGAAATCGAAATTACTCTCCTATGAAAAATAGGCTAATCGCCATCTTGGTAGGCATTTCAACAGTTGCGCTAACAATTTCGCTACCGATTGCCGAGGCTGCTACTTCTAAACTCTCAATGACTGTTAAGCAGACTCCAAATGTAATTGAGCCGCTATTAACTTTTTATGGCGCTTTAACGCCTAAAAAATCAGGGTTGGTTGTGAAAATACAGAGTGAGATAGATGGCAAATGGTCAGATACTAGATTTAGCACGAAAACTACAAAGCTTGGAACTTGGAAACTTGAAACAGTTGTAACGGCGCAAGATTCGGTAATTAAATATCGCGCCAAGACTACGGTCGGAAGTAAAACGATTTATTCAGTAAGTAAAAAAATTACTGTAAAACCAGCAGCCCAAATCTCTGAAACAGACCCGGTAGTTGCAGTTGAAGCACTCGGGCCAGGTGGGCGCATTCATGGTGTTGATATCTCAAGATGGCAACATCCCTACGGCAAGCTAATTGATTTCACCAAAATGTATTCGGCTGGCATTCGCTTTGCCATGATTAAGGCATCTGATACTCGTGATGAAGCAGATGCTCTAGCTCTTAAATATTTGTTGATTGATCGACCAGCGGCTCAAGCAGCTGGTATTTACACCGGTTTTTATCATTATGCGATTTTGCCAAACACCAGTGATCGGGCTGCCATTATTCGCGATGCAACTGCTCAAGCTCAAAAAGTTATTTGGCGCGTATCAGCAATCGGTGGGCTGACAGCACGCGATTTACCATATGCACTTGACCTTGAAAATAATTGTGTGAAGGTAGCCAGCAACGGTAGTTGCGCAACTTATGCAACTAAAAGTTCAGTTACTTTGTGGGCCGAGACTTTCATGGAAATTCTAAATGAAAAACTTGGTCGTAAGCCTATTTTCTATTCCTACCCTAGCTTCCTTGAAGGTGCGATGTCTAAGAGCACAGCACTTAATAAATACCCACTTTGGCTGGCGCAATACTCAATCAATCCATTTGATCCAATTAATCAACCGGGGTTAAAGCCTGCTGGCTGTTACGTGCACTCCTGGACTTCTAGCGCATGCCAATCACAATGGATTATTTGGCAGTACTCATCATGTGGAATCGGCACAAAATACGGAGTGCCCAGTACTCGAGTTGATCTAAATGTTTTCCGTGGCACCGCACAGAATTTTATTGATCTAACTGCCGGAACTTGGGTACCAGATCCGATTGACTTAATGCCAATTAATGAAGCAACCACAATGTTAATTACTAAACAAAAAGCTACTGATACCAGCAAAGCTGTGACCTTCAGCGTCGGAGTAAATCGACCTGATGGTTCGCCAGCTGTTACGGGTACTGTGAGCTTTGTATTTGATCCACTTGCAGTCAATAAACCAAAACTAACCCAAACTGTTACACGATCCGCAAGTGGTCTCTGGACTCTTTCGGTAACAGGCTTCACCGCTGGAAGCTGGGCTGGCTCAATTCAATTCACCGATCAAACTAAAACTCATGCAACGACTCAACTGCCAGTCACCTTTGACTTATTGCAAGGCGTAGCTCCTACGCCAACACCAACTAATAGCGCTACGCCTAGACCAGCCACCGATGGTTGTAAGTATCAAATAAAGAATTAAAGTAGCCACATGAGCGAAAGATTCATTGGCAGCCTAGATCAAGGCACCAGCAGTACTCGCTTCATGATCTTTGATCACGCTGGCAAAATTGTTGGTCAGCACCAATTAGAACACCGCCAGATAATGCCGCAAGCAGGTTGGGTCGAACACGATGCTGCTGAAATTTGGGCTCGCACCCAAGAGGTAATAACAGGCGCGCTTAAACAGGCTGGGATCATTGGCTCGCAACTAGCTGCAATCGGAATTACCAATCAGCGCGAGACTACGGTGGCTTGGGATAGTCAGACTGGTAAGCCACTTTCCAACGCAATTGTTTGGCAAGACACCCGCACTGCGGCTTATCTAGAAACTTTCAGCGCAGAAACAAAGGCTGAAATAGTCCATAAAACAGGCTTAGCAATTGCGCCATATTTTTCGGCTAGCAAAATTAATTGGTTTATGACTAATGTTCCAGCAGTTCAAAATGCAGTCACTGCACAAACTGCCAGGTTTGGAACCATTGATTCTTGGTTACTTTGGAATCTATCTGGTGGCGCACATGGCGGCGTGCATTTAACCGATGTCACAAATGCCAGCCGCACTATGTTGATGAATCTAGAGACGCTCGACTGGGATCAGTCGCTACTAACTCAATTTGATATTCCATTTTCAACCCTTCCGCAAATTAGATCTTCTGGCGAAATATACGCAACAACAGATCCAAACGGTCCTTTCGGAACTGCAGTGCCGATTGCCGGAATTCTGGGGGACCAACAAGCTGCAATGGTTGGTCAACTTTGTTTCGCACGTGGCGATTCTAAAACAACTTATGGCACCGGAAACTTTGCACTGTTAAATACTGGCGATGAAATTGTAAGATCAAAAAATGGACTCTTAACAACTGTCTGCTTTAAATTCGGTGATGAACCTGTTCAATACGCACTCGAAGGATCAGTTGCAGTAACTGGCTCCGCCATTCAATGGTTGCGCGATCAACTCGGAATAATTTCAAGTGCCAGCGAAATAGAAAATTTAGCTGCTTCAGTTCCAGATACCGATGGGGTTTATTTTGTACCCGCATTTTCAGGCTTATTTGCCCCTCATTGGCGCAGTGATGCACGTGGCGTAATTGTTGGGTTAACTCGCGCAGCTACTAAGGCACATCTAGCGCGGGCTGCCCTTGAAGCAATCTGCTATCAAACTCGCGAAATTATGGATGCTATGTCAGCTGACAGTGGAGTCACATTGACTCAGATGCGAGTTGATGGCGGAATTACAAATAACGCGCTTTGCATGCAGATGCAGGCCGACATCTTAGGTATCGAAATTTCGCGGCCAGTGATCGTCGAAACCACTGCGCTGGGGGCTGCATATGCAGCTGGCCTAACCGTTGGGTACTGGAAAGATCGAAATGAAATCTCTGGGCAATGGAAAGAGTTTCATCGCTGGCACCCAACATCTACGCAAGCAGAACGTGAGAAAGGCTTTGCTAACTGGTGCAAGGCGATCGAGCGAACTCTGAATTGGGCACAGTAGACTTCATTTCATTATGAGCGTTGCAAAGTTGCCAGCTGATATCACTCGCACCGATCGCCAAATGGCCGATGGTCGCACGATTCGCTACTACGACACCAAAGGGCAACGTCGCGATGCGCAAGATAAACGCCCCGCTGAAGCGCAACCACAAATTGGTGAACTTCGTTATGACGCACTTGTTGGTGAATGGGTCGCCGTTGCTTCGCACAGACAAAATCGTATCTTTCTACCGCCTAAAGAACTTTGCCCGCTCTGCCCCACCTCTGAAAACCCAGGCGAACTATTAACTGAAATTCCAGAGTCTGATTTTGAAGTCGTTGTTTTTGATAACCGTGGGCCATCTTTTCGCCCACCAGTTGGAGATTTTGAATTACCCGAAGCGCTAAGCACGCAAACTGCCGAAGGTCAGACTGCCGGTAAGTGCGAAGTTATTTGTTTTGCCGCAGATCATGGAAAATCTTTAAAAGATTTATCGCCGTCACAAGTCCGGATCATTCTAGAAGCTTGGAAGGATCGCGTTCGCGAGCTATCGCAAGCAAGTTATATTGCCCATATCGCCCCATTTGAAAATCGTGGCGAAGAAGTTGGTGTAACGCTGTCTCACCCACATGGACAGATTTATTCATACCCATTCTTGCCACCGCGTGTTGAGAAAATGTTGGCTGCAGCTCAAGAACATAAAGATCGCACGGGGCGAGTATTAATAGATGATGTGGTTGCTCGCGAAATTAAAGATGGCGAGCGCATAGTTGCTCGTAACGAGCACTGGATTGCCTTTGTGCCATACGCAGCGCGATATCCATTTGAAATTCATGTAGCTCCACTTAATCCAGTTGCTGATTTAGCTGAACTAAATGAAGCCGCTTCAAGTGCTTTCCCTGAGATTGCTCTCGAAGTATTAAATCGACTAGATGGTGTATTTGGGATTGAAATGGCCTACATCGCCACTTGGCACCAAGCACCGGTTCGAGTTGGCCGAGATGTCATGCGGCTGCATTGGCAGATTACTAGCGTGCGTCGCCAGCCAGGTAAATTAAAGTATTTAGCTGGTTCCGAATCTGCCATGGGTGCATTCATCATGGATCTAAAGCCTGAGCAATCAGCCACGCAATTGCGTGAAGTTAAACTTTAATTAACTGGCGTTACAGATAAAACTTCAACGCCGCCAATTGCGGTTAGTACTTCAATCAAATCACTTGGGTCAGAGCCCGGCACAGCAACAGTAATGTCGTCATAACCCCGGCCATCTTCAGACTTCATAACAACCAAGCCCCGAATATCGCCACCAGCAAATCCGATTGCCGAAGCAACCGCGCCTAATGAGCCTGGGCGATCTGGAAGAACGACTTGCAATCTGAATTGAGCCATGGCTAAACCTTACCGAAAAAGTATTTCGTAGGCGTTAACGCCATTAGTTTGAAACTGCTTGTCCGAGAGTTACCTTAAATGTCTTTAGACCGCCGTTGTTTGGCAGATCCACTATGACGGTAATGGTGCTGCCAGGTATAGCCGCACGAATGCGCACGATCGCTGAAACATCATCGGTGATTTTAAAACCTTCAATTGATTTGATAATTGAGCCGGCTGGAATACCAGCTCTTTCAGCACCTTCGCCTGGGCTTAATCGAAGAATTTTAGCGCCGATTCCGGTGTAAGCCGTATCAAAGAAGACACCAAGAACGGGTCTGGTTGATTTGCCGGTTGAAATAATTTCCTCAATTACACGCTTGGCTTCATTAATTGGAATAGAAAAACCTAAACCAATTGAGCCGCTAGCTGAGCCAGATGAAAGAGTTGCAATTGCTGAATTAACTCCAATTAACTTGCCACTGGCATCTACTAACGCACCGCCCGAATTACCTGGGTTGATGGCAGCATCTGTCTGAATCGCATTTACATATGATTCAAGTCCAGTGCTTCCGGCTATCACGGGACGATTTAGTGCTGAAACAATTCCTGAAGTCACTGTGCTTGCTAGCCCTAGTGGCGAACCAATCGCGATAACTGGGTCACCAACGCTTACCTTTGCTGAATCCCCCACTTTGATTACCGGCAGATTTCCGGTCTTCACTCTTAACACTGCAATGTCATATGCGATATCGCGACCCACAATAGTTGCTAGCAAAATATCGCCATTTAATAATTCAACTTCGATGGTTCCGCTGGTAACCGCATCGTCAATTACATGGTTATTGGTAATAATGAAACTTTCAGTAGAACTAGTTTTATAAATTGAGCCAGAACCTGTGCCGCCACCGGTGCGAGTTGTTACAGCAATTGAAACAACAGAAGGTGTAACTGCGGCAGCAACTGATTTGGCATCAATGCCAGTCCCTGAACTCAAATCAACTAAGGTGCGTGAACTTGGGCAAGTGCCGTTAACTGCTAAATACATAGCCTGATTACTCTTGCTAACACATGCTTGCACGCTGCCCGAGTTTGAAGTCGCAGCAGTTGCAATTCCGCCTGTGATTAACACGCCAGCGATAAAGCCAGCCGCCACTTTTTGGGTTCCTTGGAATTTCATCTTTATCCCTCTCATGCTAGAACTACCCAGTCGCCGGTTATTTTAACTTTGACTGCTGGAAGTGAATCAAGAGCAGGTCCCGTGATAACACCACCATCTTTAAATGGATCAAACTCTGCCCCATGACAAGGGCAGTACAAGCTTTTCTTTGAACTCTGATAACTAACAGTGCAGCCTTGATGGGTGCAAGTAGCTGAATAGGCAAAGACGCCAGTTTTAGTGCGAAAGAGAATTGCCGGCATGCCGTTGCTAAGGGCAAACTGATGCGTTTCACCAACGTTGATTTTTGCTAGCTCAATTATCTGACTAGACCCAGAAACTGTTGTGTTGGGTTTATCGGAGACTTTTGTAAACGCTTTACCCACTAGTCCTGAAGCAATAGCGGCAGCACTTAAAGCTCCAATTCGAATTGCGCCCCGGCGATCAAGTGCGATATCTACTGTTCTGCGGTTGCCGACCAACGTTAAGAAATAAACTAACCAGAGAATTGCATATGCAGTATTGCTGGCAAGGAAGAATGGTGAAACGTAGAATGTACTAGCTAGCCAGAGAATGATTGAGGTTAAGAATCCACCAAAGGCTGCACTAGTTGGCGCAATCCATAACAAGGTAGCGATTCCAATTGCGAATTCAGAGAAGATTACAAAAATACCAACCGCAGTTGCTTGCTCACTTAAGTTGTCAAAAAGCCAACCAACTGGCGAATTAGTAGAAAAACCAATTAATTGATCCCCAATAAAGCCGGTTGCACCTTTAGTTAAAAAACTAGGGTCTGTTGCTTTATCCCAACCTGCATATATCCAAGTTAAAGATAACCACGCGCGCAGAACTCTGATCGCCCAACTTTGAGCGCGCCACGAATCGGCGATGCTCTTATGGGTCGCTCTGCGGTAAGTCATATGCAAAAACCTATCTCTAAAGTACTTAGAAGAAGGCCAGCCTACGCTGAGAATGTAATTAGAGCTCCCTGACTTGGATTCGAACCAAGAACCTGCCGGTTAACAGCCGGCTGCTCTGCCATTGAGCTATCAGGGATTGCGAAGGCCAAACTCTAGCGTAATTCTTGCCATCGGTAAAAATGACCGCTGAAACCAGCCAATTACAGACCACCCACCGCCAAATCGTGGAGTCCGCGTCTAGTGCTTTCCAGCGAAACTAAAGTAGCAAACGCGGCGTTGTATTCGGCCTCATTCTCAACTGGATTTAACCGCTGCAAACTAGATTTCAATTCAGCAATCGCACGTGAAACAGAAACTTCACGAAGGCGAGCAATAATGCTAGAAACATAAATTTGCGAGATCTCGCCATCGGTACGGATTGGCTCAACCGAGAGCTCAGTAAATAGCGCTTTCATATTCTCGTTAGTAACTAGCTCAATAGTTAGCGGACGATCAACTGCGACCACATCAATTACCGCACGCAACTCTTTATATGCCGGGTGGGTAAATGCTTCGGCTTCAATTGCTGACCAACCACTCGCAAGTTCGGGCATCTGCACTTTGGCCTTTAAAACTTCGCGCTCAAGCATCAATCGCGGATCACTTGGATCTGGTCGCCAATTTTGTTCAGGCACTTCTTCAGTAGTTGATTCTGCACTATTGGAAACAGTTGGCTTAAAGCCACGAGCGACAGCTTTGCTAACAACATCTGTTTCTAACCCGATCCAGCCAGCTAACAATCTGGTGTATTCCGGACGCAACGACTTATCGCGAATCTGCGCAACTAGTGGTGCTGCGGCATTTAAAGCATTAACGCGACCTTCGGCAGATTCCAATTTATGTTTTGCAAGCTCAGCCCTAATAGCAAACTCAAAAAGTGGCACCCGCTTTGCAATTAAATCTCGCAGTGCTAAATCACCTTTATGTTGACGTAGCTCGGCTGGATCTAAACCATCGGGTTCAACTGCCACATAGGTTTGCGTTACAAACTTCTGATCATCACTAAATGCACGAAGGGCTGCCTTTTGCCCAGCGGCATCGCCATCGAAGGTGAAGATAACTTCACCGCGGAAAGCATCATCATCCATCAATAATCTGCGCAAAATTCGAATATGGTCAGCGCCAAAGGCAGTTCCACATGTTGCAACCGCTGTTGGAATACCCGCTAAATGTGCTGCCATTACATCTGTATAGCCCTCGACTATTACCGCTTGGCGTGACTTCGCAATATCTTTCTTGGCCATATCTAAGCCATATAGGACTTGGCTCTTCTTATAGATCGGCGTCTCTGGCGTATTTAAATACTTGGGCCCTTGATCTTCGGCATCACTTGCTAACTTGCGCGCACCAAAGCCCACTACATCGCCAGATATATCTCTAATCGGCCAAGTTAAACGATTGCGGAATCGATCGATTGGCCCACGTTCGCCCATCTTAGAAAGACCAGCGGTTTCCAGTTCATCAATGGTGAAACCAAGAGCACGCAAATGTTTAGTTAGCGCATCCCATTCATTAGGGGCGTAACCAACTCCAAATTGTTCGCATGCTGCTTTATCAAAACCGCGCTTAGTCATTAGCTCGCGACCATATGCGGCGCCTTCTGATTTATTTAGTTGCTCCTGATAAAACTTGGCGGCTTCAGCATTTGCTGCAATTAAGCGTGAGCGTTGCCCGGCAGGTGCTGCTGTGCTCGAAGAGTTTTCGTCATAGCGCAATGTGTAACCGATGCGATCAGCTAGACGTTCGATAGTTTCAGTAAAAGATAAATGATCCATCTTCATTACAAAGGCAATTACATCGCCGCCAGTTTGGCAACCGAAGCAATGGAAATATCCCTTTGATGGAGTTACGTGGAACGAAGGAGATTTTTCATCATGGAATGGGCATAAACCTTTTTTCTGGCCGCCACCGGCTGATTTGAGTTGCACATAATCACCCACGATTTCATCAATGGGTGCATGGTCGCGAACATAGGCAACATCTTCATCTCTAATTCGACCGCTCATGATTTAACCAGTCTATCCAGTCACACAAACGCGGGCATGAAGAGCGTATGCGCCAGGGTCAGTTAATCCGGCGACTTGATCAATAATCACGCGCAACTTCTCAGGCTCATTTGATGCGTGCTGCCAATCATCTAAAAAGACTGAATCTAAGTACTTCGGGCCAGCGGCATAAAGTGCTTCAACTAGTTCACCGATCAAAGTTTGTTGCTTGGCATAACGCTCCTGAGAAGCAGCAGCGTTAATTAAGTAATGACCAGCAACTGCCTTTAAGAAATCAACTTCGATGATC
>Ga0209617_10001653_pt1 | contig 10431 bp, 10 predicted proteins | sample LakEriepJuly2011_2_FD_187459 | JGI IMG/M metagenome (GOLD analysis project Ga0209617, IMG submission 187459) | Freshwater microbial communities from dead zone in Lake Erie, Canada - CCB epilimnion July 2011 (SPAdes) (version 2) | ecosystem: Environmental > Aquatic > Freshwater > Lentic >... | reverse complement strand
GCACGGAGTCTCCTATGAAGTGTTTGGTGAGGCTCTAGGAATCATCAACTCAGGCGTTCCCTACGAGCGCACCCCAGCCCTTGTCTTGGCTAATGAGTTTGAGCGTGGCATCCAAGCCGCTGCTCAGGTGGCCAGGGTGGCTGGTATGGAGCGGGCCTTTGCCATTGCTCCTACGGCCTCCTGCAGCTACCGCTACAAGGATCTGGATGGGTTTACTACCTGCCCAGAGATTGCTCCTCCTATATCCCGCCACGTTGACCGCGATAGCGGGACGTTTGGGGTGGAGAGCTTTGACTATGGAAACGTAGAGATCGCTGCAGAGGTCGGGTGGGAAGCCTACAAGTCAGTGGCTGATGGCATTGTTCGGATGCTTGATCGCACTGGTCTGCTGCATGGATACAGCTTTAACAGTTGGTCCGATGTCGTCACTTACGACGATTCCTTTGTAGAGGAGTGGCTTAAGTCGCCACAAACATCTCTCTACTATTCGCTCCAGGTGATGCCTGACACCCTCCGCAAGGATGATGTGTCATCGATCCTGGACGATGAATATAAAGACATCTTCGCATTTGAAGAGGACGATGAATACTGTGTATCTTGCGCTGAGTAATGTCAAAGTATCTAGAAATTGTTGCACGTAAACGAAAGTGGACCCCAGTGGCTGTCGATAAAGGCACCCTGGTAGGTGGGTCGGAAGAGGCCCTGTATCGAGCCCTATCCCTGCGCTGTCTTGAGATTCCTGTTAAGGACTTCCTGCAGCAAGGACTTGAGAAGGAGCTGCCCCCGATTCCGGGGGTGGCTGAGGCTCTGATGTCAAACCAACTGGATGAAGACAAACACGACCTTGGTCTTAATTACGTTGTTGCTGCTCATGGCAGCGACAGCAAATCTGAACGGGAGGCTGAGAAGATCAAGGCCACATGGCTGGCAGCCCCAGAACATCCCCTGCTTAAGGCTTCGATCCTTGAAAGATCCGTCTTCTTCGTTCTGCTTCCCTTCTTCCGTTTCAACGGGGATGTGGGGATTAGGACCCTGGCAGCGGATATCTCGCGGGATGAACAGACCCACGTTGCCCTCCACGGCATGGTCTGCCATGACCTTGGTCTGAAGAATACCCAAAACCTTAACCGTCTCCGTAGGGCCACAGTGGCCTGGGTGATGGAACCTCTTAAATCAAACGTAGAGAACAAGTGGCTCGATAAGGAGTTCTGGCTAAAGCAATCGGATTCGCTATATGCAAATGGCAAAGCCGAGGGTCTAGCCGATACGCAGCGAGCACGGATGCCTGCGTTCTTTGAGGCCAGTAATGTCAATTTACCCGCATATGGCTGACGCCCTTACCCCATCTGATGTGTTCGCTGGTGATGCACCAATCGCCAAGCTAGTCGAACAACTCGATGGCGCGTTTCCACTTTATAACCCAAAACCAGATGACGACTTGGCCAAGATTATGTTCTTAGCTGGACAGCGGTCTGTCGTCGAGTTTATTAAATCAACTATTGAGGATTAAACCCATGTGCATGAGCACTCCCGATATGCCGGAAATGCCGGCTCCTTTGCCTCCAGCTCCTATTCCGCCTGCAGCTCCAGCTCCCATCTCTCCTGATATGGGTCCTCCTGCTCCTACTCCCATTGTCAGGGATGCTGAATCAGGAAATGTCAAAGCCAAAAACTCCAAGCGCCGTGAGATCCAGCAACTCGCCCAAGGCACTGGCGCTCTTGCTATTCCCTTGGCCGGTGCCGGTGGAGGAGTTTCCAAGAAAGTAGGCCCTGGCCTCTCTATCCCTACCTGATAAATGAAAGAATCTGCCCTGTCTAGGTATCAATACCTCACTACAGACCGGGAACAGTTCCTCTGGATTGGCCGAGAAGCGGCCTACCTGACTCTGCCCTATCTCCTCACCGAGAATGGGCATACAGAAGGTGGGCCTCTCCATACTCCTTGGCAATCCGTCGGGGCTAAGGGCGTCAACGTGCTCAGCTCGAAGCTAATGCTGAGCCTCTTCCCAATCAACACCAGCTTTTTTAAGCTGCAGATCAACGATGGCGAGCTGAATACTCCCGAACTTCAAGACCCGAAGGTTAGGTCAGAGATTGACCTGTCTCTGTCGAAGATCGAGAGGATCATCATGCAACAGCTGGGAGAGTCCAGCGATCGTGTGATGCTTCACGCAGCCATGAAGCACTTGGTCGTCACTGGTAATGCCCTTGTGTATGCCGGGAAGAAAGCCCTTAAAGTGTTCCCACTAGACCGCTATGTCGTTAGCCGTGATGGCGACGGCACAGTAACTGAAATACTTACAAAGGAGATTGTAGATCGTAGTCTCCTACCTAAAGAGTTCCAGGTAACCAGCGCAGGTAATGACGTTAACTCCCCAGGGGAAGACGGCCCTAAGTTTGGTGTGGCCTCTGCCGGCAATAAAGGCCGTTCCACGGATGCGATTGTCTACACCTACGTTAAGTTGGAAGATGGTCAACATAAGTGGTATCAGGAGTGCGATGGTAAGGAGATCTCAGGATCTCGCTCTCAGGCTCCTATAAGGACTAGTCCTTGGCTTGTCTTGCGCTGGAACGTCGTGGATGGCGAAAGTTACGGTCGTGGTCGCGTTGAAGAGTTTATTGGAGATCTCAAGAGTCTAGAAGGCCTCATGCAATGTATGGTCGAAGGATCAGCAGCTGCAGCTAAGGTAGTCTTCCTGGTATCCCCATCCGCTACTACTAAGCCACAATCACTGGCAAAGGCTCAGAACGGAGCAATTATCCAGGGCCGCCCTGATGATGTAGGCGTTGTTCAGGTTGGTAAGACAGCTGACTTCAGGACGGTGCAGGAGATGATCCAATCTCTGACGCAACGCCTATCAGATGCCTTCCTTGTCCTTCAAGTACGTCAATCGGAACGCACAACAGCGAGCGAAGTCCAAGCCGTCCAACAGGAACTAAACGAGCAACTCGGTGGAATCTTCGGGAACCTAACTACCGAACTATTATATCCGTACCTACTTCGTAAGATCAGCCAACTGCAACGTAGTAAGTCTATCCCGCCTCTACCAAAGGGCCTCGTGATGCCTACTGTTGTGGCTGGTCTCAATGGCATTGGTCGTGGTCAAGACCGCGCAGCTCTGATCGAGTTCATCACCACCATCGGGCAATCGATGGGTCCTGAGGTAATGATGCAATACCTCAATCCACAAGAGTTCCTTAAGCGTCTAGCAGCTGCCAGCGGTATTGACTACCTGGAGCTGGTTAAGACAGAGGAGCAGCTTGGTCAAGAACAACAGCAAGCCCAGCAGCAGCAAATGATGGGAACCCTTGCTAGCCAGGCAGGACAACTAGCCAAATCACCCTTAGCAGAACAACTAATCAATGGCCTACAACAACAACCAGCAGCCCCAGAGCCAGGGACGCAGCCGAGCCCGGAAGCCTGACGGTAAGTACCAAGGTGAAAACCCAGATACCCCTCAACTTAACGAAGCTTGGGTGCCTACAGAAGTAGCAGAAGGTCTTCCTAAAGAGATTGACTACACCATTAAACCCAAGGTCTCTGGCACCTCGCAGCCTACTGCTGGTAAGTATGCCAAAGACTCAAATCCAATCCGTCCAACGTTTGGCGGTGTAACCACCATTCAATACTAATATGCCTACTACCGTATTTGACCCCTCTGAGGGTATATCCATTAACCAACAGTCAGCAGAAGCCACAGCCCTTGAGCAGGGTGAAAAGCTGGCCCAGATTGCTCAACAGGACCAGGATGCTCGTTGGGAACAGCAGTCCCGTGATCAGGAAGATGCTGCCCTTATTGGTGGTAAGTTCAAGTCACAGGAAGACTTGCTGAAGGCTTATGAGGCCCTACAAAAGAAGCTAGGCAACAAGGATGCAGAAGACGAAGAGGAGCCGGTGGAAGGCGACTCAGAGCCCGTAGAGGACACTTCCGAGGCGGAGAGTACCTCTGAAGCTGTATCCCTTATGAATCGGTTAGGTCAGGAATATGCTAAGAATGGCGACCTGTCTGAAGCCGATGTAGATCAGCTTACTCAGTTGGATAGCAAGGAGCTGGTATCAGCCTACATTGAGTATTACAAGAGTGGCCAGCAGAAAGCCCAAGTTCAGGCTACTACCGAATCCCAAGTGGCTGAGGTAGTTGCCTCTGTTGGTGGCAAGGAAGCTTACGCTGAGATGATCTCTTGGGCGGTCGATAATCTCGACCAAGCAGAGATTGACAGCTATAACTCTGTTACCAATAGCGGTAACCCTGCAGCTATTAAGTTTGCCGTAGAGGCCCTGAGTAACCGTTACCGAAACAGCGAAGGCTTTGAGGCTCCACTCGTCTCTGGTCGTAAAGCGGATAGCGGTCCCAAGCCTTACCGTAGTCAGGCCGAGCTTGCACGGGATATCGCTAATCCTCTCTATCAACAAGATCCTGCCTTCCGTGCTGATGTTGAGGATAGGCTCTCACGTAGTAAAGATCTTCTCTAATTAGTCCATCTATTCCCCACCTTCTTGCGCGTGTTGGTGGGGCTTGCCGTAGCAGTCATATACAAGTCCTTTGTTGATTTAACATGATTCCAATTCTAACAACTCTGACCATTATTAGCTCTTGGTACGGCCCTAGTTTCCACGGTCACCGAACAGCTAATGGGGAACGATTCAATCAGAATGCTCTAACTGCTGCTCACAGAACACTACCGTTCGGGACCAGACTTAAGGTCTGCTTCAGGCGCTGTGCTGTTGTGCGAGTCAATGATCGAGGACCTTATGCTTATGGCAGGTCTATTGATCTTAGTAAGCGAGCAGCTGATCTTATCGGGCTTACTGGCTCTGGTGTTGGAAGAGTTGCTATTACGCGACTCAGTTAAACCTAAACGGATTGGAGGCACCTCAGAGTAGGACCTCCTTTCTATTGCCCGTGCCCGTGGCTTAATAACGGCAAACCTTGCAAGGGTTCATAACCTAGGTCTATACAGATAAGAATCTACTAGTAGGAGGAAGCCCGTTACGACGGATAACTTTCACTGAAATGGATTTGATCGGAAGACCGACCAATTCAATCTTTCTCCTTCTTGACTAATGGCTAACATTGCTAACCTGTCGCGGCCTAATGCCGTAAACGGCAGTCAGTCCAACGCTTACGCTGATAAGTACGCAACCGCTCTTAAGCTGTTCTCGGGTGAAGTGTTCACCGCGTTCAACGCAGCCTCTATCGCTAAAGGCCTTGTCCGATCCTACACCCTCCGTGGTGGCAAGAGCAAGCAGTTCCTGCTGACCGGAACCCTTGGGGCTGGCTACCACACTCCTGGTACCCCAATCCTGGGTGATACCGCCCTTAAGGCAAACGAAAAGACCATCCTCATGGATGATCTGCTGATCTCCAGCCAGTTTGTCTATGACCTCGATGAGGTTCTTTCCCAATACTCCAACCGGTCGGAGATCTCGAAGCAGATCGGTGAGGCTCTTGCCAAGCACTATGACCAGCGCATCTTCCGCGTCCTGGATATTGCTTCCCGCGAAGCTTCCGTTGTGACCGGCGAGCCTGGTGGCTTCGAGGTTAAGCTCGGCGCTGGCAACCAGTTCAACGCTCAGGCAATCGTGGACGGCTTCTTCGAGGCCGCTGCTGTCCTGGACGAGCGTAATGCTCCTAGCGATGGTCGCGTGGCTGTGCTGTCTCCTCGGCAGTACTACAGTCTCGTATCCTCTGTGGACACGAATATCCTCAATCGCGAGATTGGGAATACTCAAGGTGATATGAACAGTGGCACTGGCCTTGTTTCTATTGCTGGTATTCGTATCTACAAGTCGAACAACCTCCCCTTCATGGCGGCCTATAACACCGCTGTTACTGGTGAGAACAACGACTATGCAGATGCTAACGCTACCTGTGCTGGTCTGATCTTCCATCGTGAAGCTGCCGGCGTAGTTGAAGCTGTCGGCCCCAGCATTGAGACCACCTCTGGCGACTTCCATGTCCAGTATCAGGGCGACCTGATTGTGGGCAAGCTCGCTATGGGCGCTGGCTCCCTGCGTACCAGCGTTGCTGGTTCACTTCAAGCTAAAGCCTGATATTTAGCCCTAGGCCCTTCGGGGCCTTTGGGGCCTCCCATTCCCCCTAACAATAAATGGCTACTACCTACAAGTACACAAAGCTCCAAGCAGTCAACATTATTCTCTCCAATATTGGTCAGGCTCCAGTAACCACACTGTCGTCTGTTAACCCAATGGTCTCTACTGCTTTGGGTATTCTAAATGAGGTTACCACCTCTGCTCTCGGTGAAGGCTGGGCATTCAATACAGAACGCGCCTACCCACTACTACCTAATATTGATGGTCATATTCTCGTTCCTGAGAATGTTATCTCCTATGACTCTCATCCCAACAGTCTTCATGACTTAGTTACCCGTAACGGTCGGCTCTACGACAAGATCGCTCATACAGATGTCTTTACTGGAGAGATAGAACTTGATGTGGTTTGGTTCTTTGACTTCGAGGATCTACCCCAGCCTGTCCGTAATTATATCACTGTCCGAGCTGCCAACGTTTTTGCAGGACGTGTCGTTGGTTCATCTGAGGCAGTCAGGTTTGGGCAGCAAGAAGAAGCTCTGGCTAGGGCAGAACTCCTGGAATACGAAACTCAACAGGGTGACTATTCATTCTTCCAATCTTCTGATGGCACAAACCCTATCCGCACCTATACACCAATTCAAGTAATTTCTCGCTATTGATATGGCTGCAATCTCTCAACAAATACCTAATCTGCTGGGAGGTGTCAGCCAGCAACCTGACTCAATCAAACTCCCTGGACAGGTCAGGGAAGCTATCAATGCCCACCTGGATCCTACCTTTGGTTGCTCTAAGCGTCCGCCTACAAAATTCATAGCGCAGCTAGCTAATAATGTCCCTTCAACCGCAAGGTGGATTCCTGTCTTCAGGGACTCTGCCGAGCGGTATGTGATGTGCCTTTATAACTCAGGTACCAACGTTATTGTCCGGGTCTGGGACACAGCTGATGGTGCTGAGCGTACAGTAACCGTAAGTGATCAATCCAGGCAGTATTTGCAGGCTACTTCGCTAGATAGTATTAACGCTATCACTATCAATGATTATACCTTTATCGCTAACTCCGAAAGGGTAGTTACGATGTCTGGAGATGAGAGCACCAAGCGCTCCAATGAAGCCCTGGTTGTCTTGGATACCATCTCCTATAATACCAACTATGCTATTGACTTCAGCAATGATGGAGCCACGGCTCAGGTAAAGAAGTATAGAGCCAAGTCTTTAACCATCTCCCCAGGATCTTATGAGGTAGATGATGCAGGTGTTTGTACTAATAATGGAGCGCAGACCTTCTCCAACCTCTCTGGCGGTACAGGTGGTATAGGTTTAGGCTTTCGGGTTGTAAACCAGTGTGCGGCTTACCTTACGGGTTCAGGGGCTACTGCTAAGTACATGTCTCGGTATAGCTGTTCTGTTACTCTCATTAACGGGGGAGAGAACTGGCGTGTAGGCGATACTGTCACGGTAACTGTTAGCGGCAAGAGCTTTGTAGTTACCGTAACTGAAGAGGATTTCTTCTACGTCTACGCTGCTGATGGCAGTGCAGTAACGACCACCCCTGTTGATACAAGTGCCGGTCAGCTTACCGTAGGTACTGTTGTCACGAATCTTGTTACCGCTATCAACGCACTTACGAGATATACTGCTACGGGTATTGGTAACGTAATTCATATTAAGCGAAACGACAATAGGGACTTTGCTCTTTCGACTAGGGGTGGTGTTACCAACAAGGCGCTCTATGCTATCAAGAGTACTGTCAATGATATTTCCAGGCTTCCACCTCAGTGCGTTGATGGTTACATCCTAAGAGTATCCAATTTAGACCAGGCTACTGGCGACGATTACTACGTCCGCTTCATCGCGGATACGGCTGGTATTCCCGGAACAGGTAGCTGGGAGGAGACTGTTAAGCCTGGTATCCCAGTGGCCTTGAACGCTGCCACAATGCCTCAGGCTCTCATCCGATTGTCTTCTGGTGGTTTTCAGCTCAGACCCCTAAGCCCTGAATTTAGCGAAACAAATAGCTGGGCTCAGAGGGACGTTGGCGATGACACTACCAACCCGGTCCCAAGTTTTGTTGGGAAGACCATCTCCAACATGTTCTTCTTTGCCAATCGGTTTGGAGTCCTGTCTAAGGACACAGTGGTGATGACCCAGCCTGGTGACTACTTCAACTTCTTTACTGGCTCTGCTATTGCTGTTAGCGAGGCTGATCCACTGGATCTGGCCGCCTCTGCCACCAAGCCGGCAAACCTAATGGCAGCAGTTGGCACCTCAGCCGGACTCGTTCTGTTCTCTGAGAATGTTCAATTCCTTCTCTCCAGTTCAGAAACCTCCTTCTCTACCGCTAACGCCAAACTTACAGAGCTGTCTAATTATCCCTACAACTCTGTAGCACTGCCAGTTGATACCGGCGTCTCTATCGCTTTCCCATCTTCTACCGAAACAGCCACTCAGGTATTTGAGATGGCTGTTACATCAGTGGATAACCGACCACAGGTTGCAAGTATTACCAGGGCTATACCAACATACCTTCCCTCGGGTATGAAGTTCTCCTCTGTTACTCCTAACAACTCACTGTTTCTGTTTGGCGATCAGTCCAGTTCCTTATATGTGTTTAGCTTCTTCAACTCCGGGAACGAGCGTAACCTGGCCGGGTGGGCTAAATGGATCTACCCAGGTCCTGTGCTGCTTCACGCTTTTGATAAGGACACAGCTTTTGCTGTTCTTAGGATTAATGGCAATCCGGTACTTGTTCGTAGTGAGCTTAGGGATAATCCTGTTGGAAGCCCTATCCTGGCGAACGGTAAGTACTTTGACCCCAGGTTGGATCTCTACCTTCAGAAGTCTAGGACAACCATAGTTGCTGGAGCTTCTAAATCAAAGGTCTACCTACCTAGTGGTTCATATGCAACTGGACTGCAAACTTGTGTGATCTTTACCAGTGGAACCAGTGCTGGTACTTTTCAGCTCCCAACAGTTCTGCAAGATGGTACTGGTTACTACGTTGAGATTGCCAATGATTTGGTTGCTGCCGACTTCTATGTTGGCGTTACCTATGAACTGCTTGTATCTCTTCCATCTTTTTACGTTACAACTCAGGATAGGAGTGACAAGATCAATAACCCCGTGGTTGAAACCGTCTATATAGATACTTTCTATACTGGTCTTCTTACGGCTTCGGTTAATCGTAAAGGATACGACCAGATTAGCATTGATCTTGATAATAGCCCAGCTGATGCAGCTTTGGCAGACTCCCCGCTAGTTGAGGAGACCAACAGATCGGTGCTCAATCCCTATTGCTTGGGTAAGGACCTAAACATCACGATCAAAGCATCTACTCCGCTCCCTGTAACGCTGAGTTCTTATGGATGGTCTGGTCACTACAACAACCGTGGAGTTTCCATTATTCGATGACCCATTATTACCGCAAAGCCACCTACGCTGATTGCTTCGAGTTAGCTAGAAACCTAAGACCTGAAGATCTGAGAGAGGTCGAGGGCTTAGGACATTCTAGGTTCGCTATCCCTCTCAGTCTTGGTTTTAGCGAGACATCAATCTCTTTCTTTAGCAAGGATGGCAAGTTAGCCGGCGTTGCTGGCATCGCTCGCCAATCCGACGATATAGGCATCATCTGGATGCTATGTACTCCAGAGGTACAGAAATACCCTGTGACTTTCGTAAGGGAGGCTAAGGCCTGGGTTGACTCTATTAAGGGCTATAAGCTCTTGTGGAATATCGTTGATCAGCGCAATACTATCCACCTAAAGCTCCTCAAGCACCTAGGCTTTAGAGCTATCAAGCAACGTAATCTAGGCCCCCAGTTCCTTTCATATTTAGAGATAGTAAAACTATGTGTTTAGTAGAAGGTATGTTCGGCGCCACAGCGGCGACTGCAGCTGCTGTTTCTGCAACAACTGGTGTGGTAATGAGCGCGACCAGCATGGCACTGGGCATCGTTCAAGCTCAAAAATCTGCAGATATGCAGGTTCAAATGGCTACCCAACAGCAGGAGCTTGCCAGTAGGCAGGCTCAGCAACAGGCTTATGCTGAACGAAATCAGCAAGTCCAACGCCATAAAGCAGAAATAGCGGCGCAACAGAATCAAGTTAATCAGTATTACAAGCAAGCTACCAGCATCAATCAGGCAGCTAACTCCTCCTTCACTGCAGAGCAGGTCAAGCTCAATGAAGCTCGACAGAAGACTTTGTTTGAGCGGCAGAACCTCTTAGCTAAGTCTATCGGTGCTAAGGGTGCCATCTTGGCTACAGGTGCTACGGGACAATCCGTTGGGCTGCTAATGAATGATGCTGACCGTCAGTACGGATTTGCAGCTGCTCAGCAGGATGCCTCTTTGGCGTCTGCCATTCAACAAGCCGGGATCT
>Ga0209617_10001652_pt1 | contig 10432 bp, 9 predicted proteins | sample LakEriepJuly2011_2_FD_187459 | JGI IMG/M metagenome (GOLD analysis project Ga0209617, IMG submission 187459) | Freshwater microbial communities from dead zone in Lake Erie, Canada - CCB epilimnion July 2011 (SPAdes) (version 2) | ecosystem: Environmental > Aquatic > Freshwater > Lentic >... | reverse complement strand
GATTACGTCAGAAGCCTCCTGCGATGAGTGATCCAGTTGGTATGTAAGAATAAATAGGGAGTAAATGAGGTGGGCCTAAAAAGGCTCACCTCATTTTTTCATTAATCTTTAACTAGAGTAATAGGAGTTATTTCCTTATAAGATTTTGTGGTCTTACATCCTGAATTTATTACCAAAGTAAGTTGCTATGCGTGCTGTGTGGGCGGTGAGGGTTTCGTCTAATTTTCCTCATTCAACCATTTCACATATTTACTTTTTCTTGACTTAGCACCCATATTAGTCAATGGGTCTGACATTTACTAGATATTGAACGGGTATAGGTCAGATATGGGCAAATATGGCTTTCGATCAGTTCCCCCTATTCAGAGCTAAAAATTTTTATGTTAATTCAAACCAGACTGCGGTATCTGTTGGAATCAAACCATTTGTTATTGGCTCGCTACTTACTAGAACCTTTGCACTCTTGGGAAGTTCAATTGCTTCACCTAAGTTTAAGTAGCAAACAAAACCACCCGGCCTAGAGAAAGAAACCACATTCTGATTAACTTCAAGCCAATTGATTGTGCCATCACCTAAACCCGGATGTGTTTTTCTGATTTTTAATGCTTGGCGATATAAGTTAAGTGGTGATTGGTCATCATCCTCTTGTGATTGAACTGAAAAATCTCCCCAATTATTGGATTGTGGCAACCACGCGTCAATTGGATTTAATTTTGAGTTTTCCGAGAAGCCAAATGCTCCAGCTGAGTTTGTCTTCCAAGGCAGTGGCACGCGACAACCATCTCGACCGCGATCGGTAAATCCACTCATTGCCCAACGCGGATCTGTTAATCGATCCTCTGGAATATCTCTTGCTTCAGGTAGCGCTAACTCTTCTCCTTGGTAAATATAAGCACCGCCAGGAAGTGCCAGCATGAGTAAAGCGCCAGCTCTTGCTCGTTTACGACCGCGGGCTAAATTTAATTTACTTGGATCGCCTTGTCTTTCCAATGTAGTTCCACCGCTTAAGCCAAGACCTAAATCAAATCGATCGACAGATCTAACAACGTCATGATTATTAAACACCCAAGATGAGGGTGCATCCACCTCTTTTAGTGAATCGATAGAACGTTGAATCAACTCTTTTAACTCTTTAGCTTCCCACTTTGAACCAAAAAACTCAAAGTTAAAGGAATTCATTAACTCACCTGGGCGCAGGTAACGAGCAATCCGACTTGATGGGAACACCCAAGCTTCAGCTACCGCCATTCGATTATTAGGGTATGAGTCCAGAATTTTTCGCCATTCTTTATATATTTCATGCACACCATCTTGATCCCAAAATGGCATCGGTTTGCCATCTAATAATGCTGGATCGGTTGGCACATCGGGTAAGCCATCAGCTTTAATCATTCCGTGCGCTACATCAATGCGAAAACCATCTACTCCTAAATCAAGCCAAAACCTTAAAACCTTTTCAAAATAAGATTTGACCTCTTGATTTTGCCAATTAAAATCTGGTTGCTCAACGGAAAATAGATGCAGGTACCACTGGCCTAATTTTCCATCTGCTTCAGTAACTCGCTCCCAAGCTGGACCGCCAAAAACTGCTTGCCAATTATTGGGTGGCAATTCTCCATTTTCACCCTTGCCATCTCTAAAGATAAATCTATCTCGCGCTGCAGATCCTGGCGCTGACTTCAATGCTTCTGGAAACCAAATGTGTTGATCAGAACAATGATTTGGAACTATATCTATCAAGATTCGCATTCCCAATTTATGAGTCTCACTAATTAAACGCTTTGCATCTGCCAGGGTTCCATAATCTGGTTCTATATCCATGTAATCAGAAACATCATAACCATGATCTTTTTGTGGAGATGGATACCAAGGTGTAATCCAAATTGCATCAATTCCCAATTTATGGAGATAAGGTAGCTTTGAAATAATTCCTGGAATGTCGCCCTTGCCGTCACCATTACCGTCAGCGAATGATCGTATATATATTTGATACGTTACAGAATCTCGCCACCACTCCCGCTGTGAACGATCAGGCTCTTTGCTTTGATTTAGGTTTGTCATTTTTACCCCTTGACCGATCCAGCTGTTAGGCCGCTTATGATGTATTTTTGCAGTGAAAGGAAAATAATCACAATTGGAACTGATGCAATTATAGATCCAGCTGCAAACGCTCCCCAGTTTTGGGAGTATTGACCGCCAATGAAGCTTTGTAATCCAACTGCAACTGTTCGACTATTCATATCAATCAGAAATAATCTAGCCAGAATAAACTCATTAAATGTCCCGATAAAACTTAATAAGCTAACCACTGCAAGAATCGGAGCAGCCAAGGGAATAAAGATCTGCCAATAAGTTTGCATTGCACTTGCGCCATCTACTTTTGCCGCCTCATCGAGCTCTAATGGAATTGAATCAACAAAACCTTTTAGTAACCAAATGTTTACCCCCATCGCACCACCTAAATAGACAAGTAGTAATCCAGGCTGAGTTCCTAAACCAAAACCAGGAGCAAAGTTATAAACCCGTTCCATGATTACATAAACTGCGGATAGGGCAAGGATGGCCGGGAACATCTGAATTAGAAAAAGTAGCTGTATGCCAACTTTTTTACCTTTAAATTTCAATCTACTAAATGCAAAGGCTGAGGATGCGCCAATTATTACTGACAATACGGCTACAACTGTTGAAATCACTACTGTGTTTTTGATCCAGATTAAATATGGAATTGTGGGGTCATTGAATAATTTTTTATAGTTGATAAAAGAAATCTCAGTTGGGATAAATGAGGTGATTTTCAAACTTCCAGTTGGGTTAAAGGATGAGATGACAACTAGGTAAAGTGGAAATAATGCAAAAAATGAAACTATGACACCCACCAAATGGCGCCAAAGATTATTTCTGATCCAGTTTTTCATGAGAAAGTATCCAATACTTTAGATTTTCGAACTCCATAGAGTGAAATAGCTGCAACAATGAAAAAGATAACAACCGAAATAGCGCTTGCAAAACCTAAATCCTGAACATTTGTACCAAATGCAATTCGATAGGTATAACTGATCAGAATGTCGGTGGCGCCAGCCATTTCACCATCCAACTCATTTCTAGGTCCACCACCAGTTAATAAATAGATTAAATTAAAATTATTAAAATTAAAGGCAAAAGATGCGATTAGAAGTGGTGAAACTATTTTTAGAAGCAAAGGTAATGTTATTTTTGAAAATATCTGGCGAGGTGATGCGCCATCTATTGAAGCTGCCTCAGATAACTCACTTGGTATGGCTTGCATTGCACCGCTATTGATCAAATAAAAGTATGGAAAACCAAGCCATAAATTAACTAGTATGACCGCAAACCTTGCAAAATTTGGATTTTGAAACCAAGCTATCTCGCTACCTAGCAAGGTATTTATTGCGCCGAACTCGGTGTTGAACATTCCACCCCAGATTAAAATGCTCATGATGCTGGGCATTGCATACGGAAGGATAAATATTGAGCGATAGATTCTACGTCCTCTAATTTTTTTGTTCATGGCAATTGCTACTAGTAATCCAAGCGAGAACTGTGTTAGCACTGTTAAACCTGCGAAAACAACAGTCCAAAGAAAGACTGAAAATAATGGGCCTCTGACTTGCTCATTTGTAACGATATCTATGTAATGTGAGAGCCAAATTGGTGCTCTCCAGCCAGGTTGTAAAATATCCTCGGGATTTGAGTTATTTGCAAAATTACCTTTTCCATCATCCTTATAAATATCACCTGTTATTAAATTATTGAATTGATCCTTATTTTGATCATATTCATAAGATTGCCGCACTACTGATCCAGTCGAAGAGCCTTCCAACATTATGAAGTATTCATTTTCAAACTTAAACCGTGTAAGGGAGATTTCTCGGTCAATTTTTGCCTTTTCTTCAGCCGAAATTGAAGTAAAATCTTTTGAAGTTTGCGCAACTCCATTTTCATCGATACCTATATCAGTGGGGTTAAGTTCCAACCTATTATTTGAAGTACTTATGAAATATCTCTTATTTATTGAGTCGGAGGCAAGGATTGCCAGCTCGCTATTATATTTTCCTAGAACTACATCAAATGTAGTGACATTTTCATCAGGAGCAGTTCCGAGCAATTTAATGCGCTCTATTGCCTGTTCTTTAGAAATGTAATTACCGGTTTGATACTTAAAGGTAGACATAGCAACTGTGTAAACAATTGGAATAACCACAAATGCCACCAAGAAAAGCACTCCTGGTGCGAAAAACTTAAGTGGTATTGAAATGGAACTAAGGTAAGTAACAGCAATAAGTCCCATCGCCAATATTAAAAATATTGATATTTGATACTCTTTTTTTGCAAAGGCACTCTGCGTCAACATTAGTAAAATAGCAAAGACAATAGCTAGGAAGGCATATTTAAATAATCTCGGTAGAACAAAACTTAATTTACCAAGCACCAATGCTCCATCACTTTTACCTAATTTAAATTATAAAACTGGTGGGATAAGTTTATTTATCCCACCAGTTTATATTTTTTACTTTTTATAGATCCTTAGCGCCAGCTTGTAAGTTCTTAGTTAAAAACTCATTTAGCTTAACTGCTTCAGCTTTTGGATCTTTTCCATTGACCAATACCTCTGTCCAATAGGCTGGTAGTACATCCCAGTATCCTTTTGAACCGGTAGCGCCATTTAGGATTGCACCAATTTGTGGAACTCCTGCTTTACTTCCGGCTTTACCGAAGTTAACTTGTGCAGTGAATTCAACCTTTGCTTGTGCACCCTTTTCTGCAGGTGGACGTAGTTCAATAGCTTGGTAGGCAACTGCGCCAGCTGTTGAGGCAAAGAAGTTGACTAACAAATCTTTGGCGCCTGCTTCAACTCCATGCTTTGCAGCATAAGTAGTAAGCATTGCACCGCTAACTGAACCAAACATGTTTCCATTGGTTCCAGCCTTAACACCTGGTACTGGCATTAAGTTCATCTGGAATCCCTTTTCCATGTAATCCAACCACTCCCAGTTACCAATTATCGCGAATGGAACATCTCCAGCTAAGTAGTTGTCTTTACAACCAGCATCAGTTGCTGGGAAGAAGCCATTTCCTTTGCCATTTGATCCAAGCAAATAAGTTTTAACATTATTTGCAAATGTTGTTGGATTTAATGGAGCTTTTGTGACATCCACTGCACCATTTTTCATGGTGTAAGCAGATCCGCCGAGCGCTGTAAATACTGAATAAGCACCCCATGACATGCCTCCACCGGCGACACAAAGTCCAGCTTTTAAGCCAAGTTTTGTCTTATTAGCTTTGTAGAAATTAACCATTTCGCCAAAAGTTTTTGGCGCAGATTTAACAAGGTTTTCGTTGTAGAGCATGGCCACGTTATTAATATCAAGAGGTACGCCATATAGCTTTCCTTTATATGATAAATCAAAGAAGTTATTTGGTGTAAAACGTGATTTAACAGCAGCTGACAAAGTAATAGGTGCTAACTTTCCATTTTTTGCACCTGTTGCTACCCAGTCATTAGCTCCGACGATAATATCTGGTCCAGTTAAGTCTGTTGCTTTATCTACTGCTTCTTTCAAAGCATCAAAACTTGAAAAAGTTTTTACAGTTATTTTGTAACCAGAAACCCAGTCACCTTTAGCTTGAAATACTTTAGTTAAGTTTGGCCCACGAGTTTCGTCAGCCCAAACAATTAACTCTTTATCAGCAGCAGTTGCAGGGTATGTATTTATTCCCGCAAATAGTGCTAGTGCTATAGCAGAAGCAATGCCTCTAGCCGTTAATTTCTTTTGCATTAAGTAACCTTCCTAGGATTAGGTCGCCTCACTAGGGCAACTGAAGCAAATTTAACCCACCAGTAACCTAAATGGCTATAGATAAAACTTGGCTTGCCGACTTAAATTCGTAACAAAATGTTATAAAACTCCGCTTTATCGCATAAATAAGGCATTAAGCCGCTTGGTGGTGAAATAAAGCCCCGAAATAACCATCGCTAAGAAATAGCAGATATGCCCAACTAGGTGCAGACCCACAATTCCTAAAGTTAGGTTTCTAACTAATTCAATGGCATGCCAGAGTGGAAGCAGTTTAATAATTAATTGAGCCCAATCAGGAAATACTGTTAGCGGATAAAAAGATCCTGAGAATAAAAATATTGGTAATAAAGTTATATTTATTAAACCCATTTGTTGGTAAGACTTAAAGTATGAGGTAATTGCCATTCCTACGGATGCAAAACCAAAGGCGATTAAAACCGCAGCAGGTATTGCAAGCAGACCCCACCAACTTGGAATTAAACCCATCGGAGTTGCAATACACATAAAACCAAGAGAATAAACAAATCCTCTAAGAAGTGCTGAAAGAATCTCACCCAAAGCCACATCAAGTGGGCCAAGTGAGGTAGCTAGCATCCCTTGATAAGTTTTGGACTCATTTAATTTAAAGTAAACATTCCAAGTTGAATCATAAATTGCTCCATTCATAGCGCTCGTAGCTAGTAATCCTGGAGCAATAAACATTGCGTAGTTAACGGTTAAACCACTAGACAACGTAATGTCACCAATTAACTTGCCAACGCCATAGCCAAATGAGAATAGATATAAAATTGGTTCTAAAAACCCAGATAAGACTGCAAACCAGGTTGAAGATTTAAAAGCAATTAATGAGCGCTCAAGTACCGCATTTGATCGGCGGGCGTAGTACCTCTCACCTCTTCTTCCAATTTGTTTTTCCGCGATAGCAACAGCAGCAGAGATCAACATTACTTTGCCAGCCTTTTTGAGTAATTGCGAGATGCAAAAAATAATCCAACCACAAGCATGACCACCATGTAAGTTAGATGAACTGCAACCATTCCAATAGAAACATTACTTCCGTATGTTAGAAATCTTCCTAAATTTGTGGCATGCCAGAGAGGTGAGATCCAACCAATCCATTGTAAAAAAATCGGCATTTGTTCAAGCGGAAAAAAAGTTCCAGAAAATAAAAATAATGGCATCATGATAAATCGCCCGGTAATCATCATAAAAAAATCATCTTTTTTGGCAAGTGCTGCAAGAGCTAAGATCAATGCTCCAAAACCAGCGCCGGCCAAAATGGCTGTAGGGACAACCAGTAGAGCTGTAGAACTCTTAAGGGCACCAAAAAAATACAATGTGATTGTGTATATCGATACGGTAAAAATAGTTCGAATCAATGCCGAGAAAAAAACTCCTCCAGCAATGTCTCGACCAGTCAAAGGAGTTGCATTCATAGCAAAAAAATTCTTGTACCACTTGAAACCTTGAAATGTTGGGAAAATAACTTCATCTAACATGCCTTGAATTGCTGCTGCAGCCAACAAAGCGGGAGCTAGAAACGTTAGGTAGTTAACTCCGTCAACTGGTGAATTTCCATCAATTAAAGAACCGACCCCAATGCCAATTGATACCAAGTACAGTATGGGGTTTGCTATTGCTACAAAGATAATAATGCGGGTCCATTTGAGCATATTGCGCAAGCGCGCTTCTACAACATACCAAAAGCCAATTGTTGAAACCTTACGATTTGCAGATTTGAGTAAACTCATTCAATCAACGTTCTTCCCGTTAACCTAAGGAAAACATCCTCCAATGAACTACGGCGGACCAATGAGGTATTTGGGTGAATATTTAAAGCTGAGATTTTAGCTAGTAGCTCCTCACCCGATTCGGTGTACATCAACAAGCGATCTGGAAGTACTTCTAATCTATCTGACAAGTTATTTAGTTTTTCAACCATTTGTGCATTTCGATCTGAACCAAATCTTACCTCTAATACCTCTTTACTTGAGTACTCTTTAATCAATCCAGCTGGCGAACCTTCGGCCATAATTTTGCCATTATCCATAACAATTAAACGATCACACAATTGCTCTGCCTCATCCATATGGTGAGTAGTTATTAAAAGGGTTACACCCTTTTCTTTTAATCTAAATAACCGATCCCATAAAATATGTCTTGCCTGTGGATCTAATCCAGTTGTAGGTTCATCAAGCATTAAAATATCTGGATCTGAAACAAGTGCGCGAGCAATAGTTAAGCGTCTTTTCATTCCACCACTTAAGGAATTAACTTTGGCATTTTTCTTCTCAATTAATTGAGCAAATTCAAGTAATTCATCTAGTTTCTCCGTAACCAATCTCTTTGGTAGACCAAAATATCGTCCGTATATATAAAGATTTTCAGCGCAAGTTAATTCTTCATCTAAGTTATCTTGCTGCGGAACTACTCCTAGATGGGCGCGGATTTGTGGGCCGTGTAATTCAGGATCTTTACCAAGGATCTTTACGTCGCCAGAGGTTCGCTGCGAAGTCGCACCAATAATGCGCATAGTCGATGACTTGCCGGCGCCATTTGGTCCTAGCAGTCCAAAAGACTCACCTTGTTTTACAGAAAAAGAGATGCCATTAACTGCGGTAAATGACCCAAAATTTTTAACAAGATTTGTAACTTGAATTAATTCCATAATATGAATTTACCTTGCTACTAAAGAAAGACTTGTGGGCGGTGAGGGTTTCGAACCCCCGACATCCTCGGTGTAAACGAGGCGCTCTACCACTGAGCTAACCACCCGGTGAGAGTGGGAATATTACTAGTAGATCAGCATTACTCCCAATTATCTCTATCTATAAGGCTGAAAGTGCGGTCTTATATTCAACAATATTACGAGCATCACCAAGGCCGTTAACAATCTGCCACTTTAAGTTGCCATCTTTACCAATGATGAATGTGCCACGTTTGGCGCATCCTCTGCTCTCTTCAAATGTGCCATAAGCCTTTGCTACTCCACCATGTGGCCAAAAATCAGAGAGTACTTGGAACTTATAACCTTCTTGCTCTGCAAAAACTTTAAGTGCATACATCGGATCACAAGAGATCGCGATTAATTCAACATTATCATTTTGAAATGCTGATAGATCATCGCGTAGTGCGCATAGTTCACCGGTGCAAATACCTGAGAAGGCAAATGGATAGAAAATCAACACAACATTTTTCTTACCCTTATATGAGGATAGGGAGATCTTCTCCCCATGTTGATTTACTAATTCAAAATCAGGTGCTGCATTTCCAATTGCCAGTGCCATTTATATCTCTCCTTTTAGTTTGATTTTACTTACTTTTCTTTTTATTACTGCCAGCATGGCGGGCAATTAATCTAGTTGCACTCCAATCAGCACAAGCTGAAAATGAGGTGGTTTGTGACATGCCTGCAGTAGGGGCTGCATCTTGAATGTCACTTGATTCAACATAACCGGGCCTGCCAACCTTTGGTGTGAATAACCAGATTGGTCCATCCTCAGTTAGATAGGTAAGAGCGTCTACTAATTCATCAACTAAATCGCCATCACCATCTCGCCACCAAAGAATTACCGCGTCGACTACCTCTTGTGAGGTGGCATCTAAAAATTTGTTTGCTGATTTAGCATTAATTGCATCACGAATTGTTTGATCACAATCTGATTCGTCAAAACCAACCTCAAGAATTAGTTGATCTACTTTTATGCCAAGCCGTTCAACGGTGGCAGCAGGTGCCTGGGCTGAATTCATTAGGAGTAGTCCACCCAACTTTGGCTATTGGTGCAACTCCTGAAAGTGCGCAATTTAAGACAGATCACGCCTGCGGTGTGGCAAAAATATGACCAAACCCCCCTTTAGGAGAGAGAATAAGCCCGTGAGTGAAAACTTTAAGGCCCCAGACCACTTGGTGGACCAATTAGTTGATACCGATCCAAATGAGAGCGCTGAATGGCGCCAATCATTTGATGCGGTTTTAAAAAACGCAGGACCGGTTAGAGCTCGTTACTTAATGCTCTCATTACTACAAAGAGCAAATGAAAAAAATGTTGGTGTCTCAGGTCTTCGCACAACTGATTACATAAACACAATTCCACCCGCACTTGAACCAACTTTTCCAGGAGATGAGTATTTAGAAAGAAGAATTAGAGCGTTTATTAGATGGAACGCTGCAGTTATGGTGCACAGGGCCCAACGTCCTGGTGTTGGCGTTGGTGGACATATTTCAACTTACGCATCTAGTGCCTCTTTATATGAGGTTGGTTTTAATCACTTCTTCCGCGGTAAAGAGCATGCAGGCGGCGGGGATCAAATATTTTTCCAAGGACACGCCTCCCCTGGTATGTATGCAAGAGCATTTATGGAAGGACGTCTTACTCAAAAGCAACTAGATGGTTTCCGCCAAGAGTTATCACATGATGGTGGCGGCTTATCTTCTTATCCGCATCCAAGATTGATGCCAAACTTTTGGGAGTTTCCAACAGTTTCAATGGGAATTGGTCCAATTAATGCAATTTATCAAGCAAGATTTAATCGCTATCTAGATGCTCGTGGTTTTAAAGATACAAGTGATCAAAATGTTTGGGCATTTTTAGGAGATGGTGAAATTGATGAGC
>Ga0209617_10001651_pt1 | contig 10432 bp, 8 predicted proteins | sample LakEriepJuly2011_2_FD_187459 | JGI IMG/M metagenome (GOLD analysis project Ga0209617, IMG submission 187459) | Freshwater microbial communities from dead zone in Lake Erie, Canada - CCB epilimnion July 2011 (SPAdes) (version 2) | ecosystem: Environmental > Aquatic > Freshwater > Lentic >... | reverse complement strand
AGTTGGGTCTAGTGCCGAACCGGCGCTACCAGTTAGAGAGGAAGAGCCAATCTTGATAACAATGCGCTTGGCGCTGGCGATTGAGTTTCGGGCCATCACTCATCATCTCCATCCAATTGAGCTAATTCAAGATCTACGACATCGGCAATTTTAGGGTTGTGTGGGTCAGAAATGTTGTACTCCCACTGCTTGGCGATTTCATCTTCGCTGAGCACATCATCGATTCGATTAATTGGTTTCCAAGTTGTTTCTAGGCGGGAATCCTCGCCACGGCGATGTAAGTGACCGGCTAACTGTTCGGCGCCTGCTTCAATCGTTGGCTCCCAATCAAATACCACTTCACTTTCACCAGAACCAATGCGAACTTCACTACCTGCAACTGCACCTTTTTTATAAAGTTCTTTTTCAACGCCGAGTTGGGCCAAGCGATCGGCTAAGTAACCAATTGCTTCGGCGTTCTTAAAGTTTGTTTGACGAACCCAGCGCACAACTTTGGCACCGCGCACAGTGAATGATCCATCTTCATTTGCCTTAACGGTGAAGCCAGAATCATCAACTGCAGTTGGGCGCAAGATAATTCGAGTGCGCTCTTCTTTCGCCATTGATGCACGTGATGCTTGAATCAATCGCGCCATGGCATAAGTTAAATTAGTTAGACCTTCACGGCTCGCAGCTGAAACTGGATAAACCTCGTAACCTTTTTCGCGCAACGTATCGGCGACCATGTCGGCCATCGCGGCACCATCAGGAATATCAATTTTGTTTAGTGCGATGATGCGTGGGCGATCTTCGAGACCACCATATTCGGCCAGTTCAGCTTCGATAACTTCGAGATCCTGAATCGGATTACGATCAGTTTCAAGTGTGCCGCAATCGAGAACGTGAACAAGTGCAACGCAACGTTCAACGTGACGCAAGAACTCAAGACCTAAACCTTTACCTTGGCTGGCACCTGGAATTAAACCTGGCACATCAGCGACAGTGAAACGTGTGTCTCCTGCATTAACCACACCTAGGTTTGGCACCAAGGTAGTAAATGGATATTCCGCAATCTTTGGACGTGCTGCAGAGATAGCTGCAATCAGCGATGATTTACCAGCACTTGGATAACCAACTAGTGCGATATCAGCAACGCTTTTTAGTTCAAGCTGCAGTGTGCGCTCTTCACCTGGTTCGCCAAGTAGTGCGAAACCTGGTGCACGACGCTTAGAAGAAGAGAGTGCCAGGTTTCCCAGGCCACCAAAGCCACCTTGGGCTGCAATAAAGGTAGTACCAGTACCAACTAAGTCGGCTAATTGATTTCCGCGATCATCGAAAATAACTGTGCCATTTGGTACGCCAAGAATTAAATCAGTGCCGTAAACACCATCTTTACGATCGCCATAACCTTGATGTCCAGAAGTTGCGCGACGATGTGGTGAATGGTGGAAATCAAGCAGCGTAGTTACATCTGGATCAACGACCAGAATTACATCGCCGCCGCGTCCACCGTTACCGCCATCTGGTCCACCCAGTGGCTTAAATTTTTCGCGCTTAACTGAAACGCAACCATCGCCGCCTTTTCCGGCAGCGGCGTAAAGAGTTACACGATCAACGAATGTTGTCATTGCTACTCCTTACTTAAACCTTGCATCATTTACTTAATGGAATTAAAAAAGCGAGCCACGCATACTTGCGGCTCGCTCTTTTATGAGAACCGAAAATTAAGCTACAGGAACCACGTTTACAACGCGACGACCACGAGCCTTACCGAACTCAACTGCACCAGCAGCTAGAGCGAACAGGGTGTCATCTTTACCGCGGCCAACATTCTTGCCTGGGTGAAAGTGAGTACCGCGTTGACGAACAAGAATTTCGCCACTGTTTACAAGTTGGCCACCAAAACGCTTGATGCCAAGGTACTGTGGATTTGAATCGCGACCGTTACGTGTCGAGGAGACACCTTTCTTACTTGCCATTTCTGCGCTCCCTTACTTCACGCCGTTGATGGCGGTAATTTTTACTTTAGTTAACTGTGCGCGGAAACCTTGACGACGGCGGTGACCGGTCTTGTTCTTGTAGCGCAGGATGTCAATCTTTGGTCCCTTTAGCTCTTCTAGAACTTCGCCAGTTACTTTTACGCCAGCTAGAACTTTTGGATCAGAGGTAATGCTCGCACCGTCAACTACAAGTACGGCAGCAAATGACACGGTTGAACCTGTCGCACTATCGATGCGATCGACAACGATGGTCTCGCCAACTTCAACTTTCTCTTGGCGGCCGCCAGCCTTCACGATTGCATACACAGTGGAGCTCCAGTTCTAAATTAGGCTGCGCACCCGATGGGCGCGAGCAGGGGATAAGGATACGGATTGCCCGCACCCTGGGTCAAACTGAGAAATTATGCCGATCCAGGGGTAATAATCCCTGAACTGGCAGCCCGACGACGCTTTTTGCGAGGCCCAGGAGCCGCCGGCTCGGCTGGAGTTTCAACAGCTTCTGGTTGCTCAAAGGTTTCTACATCTGAGCCTTCTTCTGACTCAGTTTCTACCTCTTTAGCTACCGGAACTGGAGTGGCCTTAATTTTGATTGGTTCCATATGAATATGGATTCCACGACCAGCACAACTATCGCAAGTTGTTGAGAAAGCTTCGATTAGACCTTGGCCAACTCGCTTACGCGTCATCTGAACTAGACCGAGTGAAGTTACTTCAGCAACTTGATGCTTGGTGCGATCGCGACCTAGACATTCAACCAGGCGACGCAGAACTTGTTCACGGTTTGATTCCAAAATCATATCGATGAAGTCGATAACGATGATGCCACCTAAGTCGCGCAGACGAAGTTGACGAGCAATTTCTTCAGCAGCTTCAAGGTTGTTCTTGGTAACAGTCTCTTCAAGAGAACCACCCTTACCAATAAATTTACCGGTGTTCACATCGATCACGATCATTGCTTCGGTGCGATCGATAACTAGCGAACCACCTGAAGGCAAATAAACTTTACGATCAAATGCTTTTGCTAATTGCTCTTCGACACGGAAGTCCGCGAATAGATCGCCAACACCTGTGTATTTTTCAATCTTAGAAACTAATTCAGGTGCGATGAAACCAAGATAGTTATTAATTTCATCCCATGCCCCACTGCCCTGCACAGTTAACTTACGGAAATCTTCATTGAAGATATCGCGGATAACTCGAACAGCTAAATCTGGTTCAACATAAATCGCTGCAGGTGCGTGGAAGTTTGGGTTGATTGACTTCTGATAGATATCTTCCCATTGCGCTTTTAAGCGGGCGACATCATTAGTTAAATCTTCTTCCGAAACTCCTTCGGCCGCTGTGCGCACAATTACGCCAGCAGTTTCTGGAATTAAATTCTTTAAGATAGCTTTTAAGCGATTACGTTCTGGCTCCGGCAAGCGCTTAGAAATACCGCTCATACCGCCGCCAGGCACATAGACCACATAGCGACCAGGCAAGGAAACTTGGCTAGTTAAGCGAGCACCCTTTTGGCCAATTGGATCTTTAGTAACTTGAACTAGAACAGGTTGACCAGACTTTAGAACAGTTTCAATTTTGCGTGGCTCTGATTCAGAAATTCCAGCAGAATCCCAGTTCACTTCGCCGGCATATAGAACTGCGTTGCGTCCTTTTCCAATATCAACGAAGGCAGCTTCCATACCTGGCAATACGTTTTGCACGCGACCCAGATAGATATTTCCAACGTAGGAAAGATTGGTATTGCGATTCACATAGTGCTCAACCATGACATTATCTTCGATAACTGCGATCTGGGTGCGATCAGCAATCTGGCGAACTAACATCTCGCGGTCAACGTTCTCGCGACGAGCAAGTAAATCGGTATCAGTAATGATTGTGCCGCGACGACGATATGGCTCGCGATAATCTGAACGGTATTCGCGATCGCCACGTGAACTTGGGCGATCATTTCGTTCACGACGATTACGCTTTGGATCGTTACGAGTCGGGCGCTCTTTTGTTTCGCGCACCTTTACAACTGTTACAACACCATCTTCTTCGACTACTTCACCAGCTACTGCGCCATCTCCGGTTGCGCGACGGCGACGTCGACGTCGGTGAGTACCGGTGCCATCATCTTCAGTTTCGCTCTCTTCGGTATTTTCATCAGTGCTTGAATTCTCATCTGTGTTCGCAGCCCCTGGCTTGCGACGACCACGGCCACCACGGCGGCGGCGGCGGCCACGTGAACTATCTTCGCTATCTGAATCGCTCTCGCCTTTAGCTTCGGCTTCAACTGCTGGTTCATCACTCTTGGCAGCTTTGGCAGGAGCTGATTTCTTAGCTGGTGCCTTTTTCGCTGGAGCTTTCTCAACAACAGGGGCAGCCTGGAAGATTGCGACTGGAATTACAGCGGCCTTTTTAGCTGGCTTGGTTTTCTTCTCTTCAGGGCTCGCAGCTTCAATAACTGCAGCAACCGGGGTAGTTTCTGGGCTTACTTCAGCCTTAACCTTGGGAGTCTTTTTAGCCGCGCGCTTACGCGGGTTTTTTGGCGCAATTGCCATCTCTTCAAATCCTAAATGCACTTAAGTGCGGGTCTGGCTTAAAAATCAATCTCAGTACGCGGTTGCGTAGTCGTAGAAAACCTTTAAGCAAATCTTTGGTAGTTCGCGCTAAGCACTGGTCGCGATGATCGCGGGTGCGCGCCGAACTGTTGCCTAAGTATGACAGATGAGGCCCGAAATCCAAATTAAGCGTGAATTAGCCGCGCTGGCGAGCGTGAACGTTCTGCAACAGCCCAAATCCGATCAAAGTCGCGAACATACTCGATCCGCCATATGACATAAATGGCAGTGGCACCCCGGTCATCGGCATTAGCCCTAGCGTCATGCCAATATTTTCAAAAGTCTGGAAGGCAAACCACGCCACTACCCCAGTGCAGACCAATCGCCCGTAAGGATCCGTTGCACGTCGCGCGATACCAAATGCTCTCATCAATAAAGTTAAGTAAAGCAAAATAATCACGCCACAACCCAGGAAGCCAAGTTCTTCACCAGCTACCGTGAAAATAAAGTCGGTCTGTTGTTCTGGCACAAAGCGACCATTTGTTTGTGGACCATTAAACAGCCCAGTGCCAATTAACCCACCTGAACCAACCGTAATACGAGCTTGTCGTAATTGGTAGCCACTACCTTGGGTATCGGCATTTGGATTTACGAAAGATTGCAAACGTTTAACTTGGTACTGATCAATCACACCGGATTGCACAGCGCCAAAGACGCCAACGACCGCAACTAAAATTAGCGCCACAACCCAGCGACCAGAGGCACCAGAGGCAGCAATAATTGTTAAGACAGAGCAGCCAATAATAAAAACGGTTCCCATATCTGGTTGTAACAGAATTAGCAGAACTGGAAGTGCGGCCACAGCTAAAGATTGAATTACATTCTGGCTGCTCGGAATATCACTGTCATGGCCACGCTCTGAAAGAATCAAGGACATGCCCACGATAATTGAGATCTTGGCTAATTCGGCGGGCTGAATTTGGAATCCACCGGGAAGTGCGATCCAAGCTCGTGCGCCATTTACTTCAGCACCTAAGCCTGGGATCAATACAAAGCCAAGACCTAAAACGCCGAGGGCCCAAACAATTGGTGTGTAGGCACGAAGTAACCGGTAATCAATCAAAGTAGTGCCCCATGCCAATGCGCAGCCAATTGCAATATTAATTACGTGGCGCTTTAGGTAGTACTCCGGGTCTAATCCATTTGCGGCATACCAATCACGGGTTGCTGCATAAACCAGCAGAGTTCCGATAAATAATAGAGCTGCAACTGCGGCGGTAAGAATTGGATCAAAGCCGCGGAAAAATGAACGATTCTTGTTGTAGTTAAAGCGCGGAGTAACCAGACTCATGGGTTTGCTCCAATCGTTTTAACTTTGGTGGCGGGAGAAATCTTAGGCAGTGTTTTCGGTAAACCATTAGGGAAAATCGCATTTTCTGGAAGAACTTTCCTATTTACGACTCCAAAAATTGCCTCATAGATTTTGCGAACTCCAACTCCAGAGCTAGATGCGCCATACCCACCTTGGCTAACCATCATGACAACTGCGTATTGCGGATTCTTTGATGGCGCAAAGGAGGCAAACCAAGAAGTGTCATCTTTGGAAGAGCCATTTGGATTACGACCAAAAACTTGTGCAGTTCCAGTTTTTCCACTTACCTCAACTGGGAATCCAGAGAAAGCACCAGCACCAGTTCCGCTGACAACAACTTCTCGAAGTGCGCTTTGTAAAAACTTAATTGTCTTCGGGGTAGCGGCAATAGTCCCAGTTTTTACTGGATCAATTGACTTTAATACGGTTCCGTCGGTTTTAACAATTGCGCGTCCCACACTTGGCTGCCAGAGAGTTCCACCATTAGCGATTGCGGCATACATTTGCGTTAACTTCAGCGGGGTAACCAAAGTGTCACCTTGGCCGATTGAAAAGTTGACGGCATCGCCGGCACGTACTTTGTTGCCATCAAGGCAATTCTCTTTAGCTAGCAATAACAGGAACTGAGTTTGCTGTGACTTAGCCGCTTTCTCGCGATAGTTGCAGTAGAAATCTTTATTGACGTCATACCAACTTTGTTTCCAGGCTCTATCGGGCAAGCGGCCAGCAGATTCGGAAGGAAGATCAACGCCAGTTTTCTTATTGATCTGAAAACCGTTGGCTGCCTTAAAGAAGTAATCTTTAGGGTTTTTGATCGGAGATAAGCCGCCATCGCGTAGCCACTCATCAAATGAGATTTGATACCAAACCGTGTCACACGAGATAGCAAGTAACTTCTTAATTGATGCGGTGCTCTGTGCTTTGCTCTCGAAGTTATTAAAAACTCGGGTTCCGACTTTTACATTTGCCGGACAGGAATATGACTTGGTTAGGTCATAGCCAGCATTGGCCGATGCCATGATTGAAACCACTTTAAATGTTGAAGCTGGTGCAAAACGACCTTGGATTGGTCTAGAAAGTGCCGGCACGCCATTGGTTTCACTAAATAGCGCTTCTGCTTGCTTAACAGTTAAACCTTTTTCCCACATATTAGGGTCATAGGTTGGATAAGAAGCCATCGCAATAATGCGCCCAGTCTTTATATCCATAACAACTGCGGCGCCAGAATCTGCCCGAAACCCACTGGCTCTGGAGCGAGCAACCGCATCAGCTAACGCCTTTTCGGCAGCAGCCTGTACTCGAACATCAAGGCTAGTTACCAAGTGATCTCCTGGAATCGAACTAGTGTTTTGTCCTTCACTGGTAATTGCTTCTTTGCGATCAACAATTACAGTTCGAATTCCAGGTATACCGCGTAGATAAGAATCGTATTGAATCTCTAAACCACTCTTGCCGATTGATTCGCTGCGATAGTAAGTCTTGCCATTTACACCAGCTAAGTCGACATCAGTAAGTGGACCCACATAACCTAAAACATGAGCGGCATTTACATCAACGGTGCCTGGGTAATTTCGAATCGCAATCGGCGTTGCATCTACTCCAGGAAATTCATCAGGTCGCTCTACAACTTGCAACGCAACATCAGCATCAGCATCTTTGGTTATCGGAATGGGTTGATAGCGAGTTCCTGTCCAGCAGCCAGAGCGACTGCCAACTTTTAGCTCACCACACAAACGGGTCTTTTGGTAAACATCTCGGTACTGCAACTTCAATAACTTGGCTAACTTCTTAAGTACTGCAACGCCTTTATCTGGCTGCTTATCAAGTGCTATGCGATCGATGGTTACCGCTAAACCAGTGCGATTAGTGGCTAAGGGGACGCCTGAGGAATCTACGATTAAGCCGCGGGTTGCCGGAAAGATGGTGTCACGGCTTTGAATACTAAGTGCCGCTTCACGATATTTTGGCCCAGCAGCAACTTGCAAATAGAAAAGTCGCCCAAATAGGGCCATCAATAAAGAAATAATCATGATTTGAATAACGAGCATGCTTAGTCTAGTTCGTTGATTCATATTCGCATCCGACTATCAAAAGCTAAATCATGTAACCAAGCAACGGCCGGCAATAACAGCGGCGTGACCACCATGGTCCAAACTGCACTGCCAATAATCGTTGTTAAAGTTTGCGCAAAACTTGTTGCCGTATTTCCTAATAAGAAACCTGTAATTAAATATGAAGTTAGAACAATTACCTGTGCCAGCGTTACCATCAAGATCAGACTTAATGGATTGCCGCGCTTATTTTCATCTCCGTATGATAAAAATGAGATTGCATAACTCATCAGAACTAAAATTAGCGTCCAGTGCCCTAGCGGACCGCTGGTGCTTGGCGATAAGTCGAGCAGAATGCCAGCTCCAAATCCAACCGCTGCTGCAACTTCAGGCGTACTAAGGGCTGCCCAAAGAAGTGTCAGAATCAAAAAGATTGAGAATCCCCCGGCTGGAAAACTGAGTTGATTTACTACAGCTTCCTGGGCGACAAAGAAGAGCAAAAAAATTGTGCCAGTGATCCCAAATCGTCTTAATAACATTTTTAATTAGTTACCTGACGGCGATGCAGAAGGTGTTGGCGTTACAAAGACAGTAACTGTTGGAATCGGAGTTGGAGCTGGTTTTACTGGTATCAACGCATCGCGCGGATCAACTTTCGGAGCTTTGACCACAACTGAAACCACACCGAGAGTGCCAAAGTCGGCAAAATATTTAACTGTTGCACTTTGAGTTACGGCTCCGGCAGCATTTGAAACCGAAGTAACCCGACCAACAGGCACACCAGGCACGAAAGGTTGAGCATTAATACTGCCGCGGGCCAGCAGAATGTCGCCAACTTTGATGGTCGTTTGGTTATCTAAGAGCTGTAAATTCGCAGTACTTGAGCCTAAGCCGGCCAAAATTCCGATCTGTTGCGTGCCGGCAATACGAACGCCGACTTTAAAGGCGGGGTCAGTAGCTAGCATCACGATTGCTGAATTTGAAAAGACTTCCTTTACTACGCCGACCAAACCATTGCCCGCAATAACAGTCATGTTCTTCTTTATCCCGTTACCGCTACCAGCATCAATTGTGATGGTTCGCGTGAAAGCCAAACTCGAACCTTGTGAAATAACCTTAGCGCTGACAATTTTAAAGCGCGCAGTACCGGCTAGATCAAGAATTGATTTGAGTTGTTCAATCTCGCCATCTTGGTTCTTGCGTAGAATTAACTGTTCGCGCAATTTTTGATTCTGTTTGCGTAGATCTTCAATTTGATTTCGGGTGCGCCCAAGATGGGTTATGTCATTTACGAAATTTTTAACCGGAGTCAATACGACATTGCCAGCGCGTTGGAATGGTGAGAGAACTGTCTGCGTGCCGCTACGTAGCCCATCAAGGACATTGACTCCGCGCAGATCTAAAGTGATTAGAAATAGCGAAGAAACAATCAGAATTACTAAGAGCAGACGACCGCGGTTCTCGCCGCCGTTACGCATTTAAAGATTCCTATCGACGTGGCTCGGAGATCAAGACCTTTTCGAGGGCCTCAAACTCTTCGATGCACTTTCCGGAACCTTCAGCAACTGCATCGAGTGGACGCTCGGCAATATGAATTGGCATACCAGTCTCTTTGCGCAGACGCTCATCCAGACCCTTTAGTAGCGCACCGCCACCAGTTAGCACAATGCCGCGATCCATCAAGTCACTTGATAGTTCAGGTGGACATTTATCGAGCGTGCTCTTAACTGCGTTAACGATTGCATTTACTGGTTCTTCAAGTGCTTTACGAATTTCAGCAGCTGAAACAACAATTGTCTTTGGTAGACCGGTTGCTAAATCGCGACCACGAATTTCGGCATCTGGCTCACCTGGAAGTGGATAAGCAGAACCAATCGCCATCTTGATTTCTTCAGCTGTGCGCTCGCCAAGTAATAGTGAAAATTCCTTCTTAACCCAAGTAATAATGGCTTGATCTAGCTCATCGCCACCTACGCGGATAGATAGGGCTACCACGATGCCGCCGAGTGAAATAACCGCCACCTCAGTTGTTCCGCCACCAATATCAACAACCATGTTGCCGGTTGGTTCGTGAATTGGCAGACCAGCACCAATAGCCGCAGCCATTGGTTCTTCAATGATGTAAACCTTGCGCGCACCTGCTGCGTAACCGGCATCTTTAACTGCACGTTGTTCAACGCCCGTAATACCTGATGGCACGCAAACGACAATACGTGGCTTAGCTAAAAAACGACGACGGTGAACTTTTTGAATGAAGTAACGCAACATACGTTCAGTTGTGTCGAAGTCTGCAATAACACCATCTTTTAGGGGACGAATCGCCACGATGTTACTTGGGGTACGACCAATCATCTTCTTGGCCTCAAGACCAACTGCCAAAATTCCACCAGTGTCTTGGTTAACTGCAACCACACTTGGCTCATTAAGCACAATGCCACGTCCACGCACATAAACCAAGGTATTTGCGGTACCTAGATCAACTGC
>Ga0209617_10001649_pt1 | contig 10439 bp, 10 predicted proteins | sample LakEriepJuly2011_2_FD_187459 | JGI IMG/M metagenome (GOLD analysis project Ga0209617, IMG submission 187459) | Freshwater microbial communities from dead zone in Lake Erie, Canada - CCB epilimnion July 2011 (SPAdes) (version 2) | ecosystem: Environmental > Aquatic > Freshwater > Lentic >... | reverse complement strand
GCGCCACTTGGCGCTCAATGTAAGCGCGGCATTGCGACAGCTCCTCGGGGTGCGGGTTGCGTTGCGCAGGGACGCGGCATTTGAGCACCGGCACCACCGTGGCGACCATTTGGCCAGCGGCAGCTTGGCGAGTCATGCCCAAAGCCAGCAGCATGGCATCGAACAATTCACCTTCGGTATTGACAAACAGTTCGCCCATGCGTTCTTCCTCAACGCTTAGTGGGTCGGTGATGATGAGCCAATCGGTGCTGGGCGGTTGCTTCAATGTGCCGGGGCTGCTAAACACGCTGCGCTGGCGTGTTTCGCACAGGCTGCAGGCTTGGCACAGGCTGGCAGCGTTTTGCAGCGCTGCCCAGTCCATCGCAGCCAAACCTTCTGGCAAAGCTTTCAGGGCGACTGCGGCTGGCTCGGGTGCGGTTGGAGCGGGTGTGCTGGGCGAGACCGCCGCGACGGGTTGCCACACGCGAACCCCCATGGCAGCCAGCATGGCGCGTTGCCTAGCATCCAAAGACAGTGTCATACCAAAGCCTTCACCATTGCAAGCCCATGACCACCGCGTCTTCGCGTTGGTGAGAAGACACAGGATAGTAGTTTTTTCGCTCGCCTTGCAGGTCAAACCCATGGGCTTGGTACAAACCAATGCCGGCACGGTTACTGGCCCGCACCTCAAGCCAGATGGCATGCACACCACGCTCGCGTGACCAGTCGATCAGTGTGCGCAACATATGGCTACCCCAGCCACGGCGCTGAAACTCTGGGGACACGGTGATATTGAGCAAATGCAACTCATCAGCACCACGCATAGCCACCAAATAGCCCAGCAAATGTTCGCCTTGAAACCACACCGGCATGTGGTAACCCGAGGCAATAGAGTCAATGAAATTGCCTTGTGTCCAAGGGTGGGAGTAGGCGCTTTGTTCCACATTCAACACCTGTGGCAGGTGTTGCGGCGTCATTTGCACAGTGCTGGCGCTGACAAAGTCGGGCGGGGTGGAAAAAGGCATTTTCAAGCGCATGGTGGAGCGAGAGTTTAGGCGCTGCGAGAAACGTTGGCAGCCAAGCGCTCAGCGCTGGTGAGCGCCACCTTGTCGCGAACATACAGCGGCAAAGCCTGGGCAGGGCTCACGCTTTCGCCCCGAGCGTAGGCCAATGTAGCCAAGTCCAGCATGGCCATGGCTTGCGGCCAAGCTTCAAAGGCCATGCCGCCTTGGCTTAAGGTTGACGCAAAGGCTTCTGGGTAAATCGCGTGTGCGTTGCTGGCCAACCAAAACCCCTGTTCCTGCCAATCTGCAGGCAAAACCAAGGCCTCGGGTTGGCTTAAAGAAGGCGCTTGCAGGCAGCGCCAGCCGTCAGGCCCGTGCTCATACGCTGCCACATACACCTGACCCATGCGGGCGTCGAGCACACTCAGTACCCGCGAAGATTGGGGGTTACTTCGTCGCTTCGCTTCTCGCAATGACGGGTTGCTTCGTTGCATTCCTTCTAGCAATGACAGGTTGCTGCTGCGCGAGGCATGGGCGAGCATCAGCAAGCTATCGATGGGCAACAAGCGCAGGCCGGCGCCCAAAGCCAAGCCTTGTGCCACCGCACACGCGGTTCGCAGGCCGGTAAAAGCGCCTGGGCCCCTGCCAAAAGCAATCGCATCCAGTTCTTTCAGGGTCAGTTGCGCTTCATCCAGCAGGCCCATGATGGCGGGAATCAAGGTCGCGGAGGCTTGCGCGCCGCCAGCACCCTCATGCGTCCAGCGCCGGTCGCCCTGCGCCAGCGCCACAGACATGCGTTCGGTGCTGCAATCGATGGCAAGCAGTTTCATTTCATGAGCCTTTGCTGGCTTTTTGAACGCCAAACAAAATGCCACAGGTCACCAGCAGCAAACCCGCCATCAGGCGCCAGTCCAGCGGCTCACCCAACCACCACACCGCGCCTAAAGCGGAGAGGCCTGGTACCAAAGATGTGATCATGGTGGAGCGAACCGGCCCGTAATAGCGAATCATTTGGGTGAAGGTGATGCCTGAAATCACCACCGAACCCCCACCTTGAAACGCGGCTTGGAACAAGACCTCGCTGACTGGGGCGGTTAATAAGTGGGTTTGTAGCACCCCGCTAAAACACAGCAGCGCGTAAGCAGGCACAAAACTGAAAAAAGCAAAGCAGGTGATGGCGATGATGGCGGGAATGGCCTGCAAACCATAGCGCCGGCTCAGCACGCTGTAGGTGGACCAGCAAAACGCTGCCCCCATGAACAACAAATCGCCTTTCCAGACTTCGCCACCATCTAGCGCGTACAACAAGCTGTTGCCCCCGACCAGCAGTCCGCCGCCCGTGATGCAGGCCAAGCCCAGCAAGCGGTTGCGGTGCAGGCGTTCACCCAGCAAGGGAATCGCCAACAAACTGGCCCATAAAGCCAAAGTGCCTGGCATCAGCACCGAGCCATGTGCAGCAGGCGCAAAGAAGAAACCGCTGTAGGCCAGCACCGCATAAAGCAAGCCCCCAAACACACCGCAAAGCACAGTGACGCGCCAAGGCAGAGGGGAAAAACCAAACAACGATCCCGCATGAGGCTGGTTAACGCGCAGACGCCGCACCCAGAGATAACCCCAGGGCAACATCACCACGCTGGCCCCCACAATACGCATGCAGGCGATATCCAGCGGCAGCAAATGGCCTTTGGCTGAGGCGCGGGCAATGACGATGAAAGCGGTCCAAATGACCACGGTGATGACCGCTGCAAGTGCGCCCAGAGTGCGAGGAGACAACTGGCGCAGGCGGAGTAAGAGAAAAGGCATCCGGGCATTATCTGTGCAGGCGTATGCGGGGTTTCATAATCTGGGTATGCGTTTACTCCTGTCCGTCTTGTTCTTGTTCAGCCAAGGGGCTGAATTCGCAACTGCTTTTGCGGCAGACGCCTTGCCGACCAAGGTTGAACAAGCCCTGCGCCAAGCCGCCATTTCCCGCGATGCTTTGAGTGTGGTGGTCATCCCTTTGGCTGCGGGCAACCCTAAGCCTGCGCGACTTTTGCACCAAGCCGATGTGCAGCGCAACCCCGCGTCTTTGATGAAGCTGGTGACCACCAGCGCAGCGCTGGACTTGCTCGGCCCTGCCTACACCTGGCGAACACCCTTGGCGCTGGATGGCGTGGTCCGCGATGGCGTGTTGCAAGGCAATGTTCACATTCGCGGCCAAGGCGACCCGAAAATCGGGGTGGAACAGGTCTGGCTGATCCTGCGGCGCTTGCAAGGCATGGGTATTCAAAAAATCCAAGGCGACATGGTTTTGGACCGCAGCGCTTTTGAGGTTCCACCCCAAGACCCGGGTGGCTTTGATGGCGAGCCGCTGCGCCCCTACAACGCCTCGACAGATGCGCTGCTGTTGGGCTACAAATCATTTTTGCTGCACTTTGTGCCCGATGCAGCCAACAAAGTGGCGCGGGTGCATGTCGAGCCGCCGCTGGCAGGGGTGCAGGTACAAGCCAGCGTGCCGCTCTCCCAAGCTGAATGCAGCGATTACCGCGCCAGCCTCAAAGCCGATTTTCAAAACCCTTTGCGCATTGGTTTTGCGGGGACTTATCCGATGGCCTGTGCAGACAGAGTCTGGCCGGTGGCCTATGCCGATCCGCCGCAGTTTGCAGCCCGTGTCATCCACGGCATGTGGTTGCAACTGGGCGGACAACTCAGCGGCACGGTACGTGAGGGTGCCATGCCAGCCCACCTCAAGCCCTTGTGGTCGCACGAGTCGCCCAGCTTGGCCGAGGTGGTGAGAGACATCAACAAGTTCAGCAACAACGTCATGGCCGATCAATTATTTTTAACGCTGGGCTTGCAGCAGCGAGGCCTTGGCAATGCGGCCAACAGCAAAGCCGTGGTCGATGCATGGTGGCATGAACGCTTTGGCCAAGAGCCCCCCTTCATGGACAAGGGCTCAGGCCTGAGCCGAGAAGCGCGGATCTCGCCGCAAGCGTTGGCGGCCTTGTTGCAATGGGTGTGGCTGCAGCCCTTTATGCCCGAAATGATGTCTTCCTTGCCCCTGACCGGCGTAGACGGCACGCTCAAGCGCAGCAAAAGCACCGCGTCGGCGCATTTGAAGACCGGCAGTTTGCGCGATGTGATGGGCGTGGCCGGTTATGTGGACGGCCCGCAAGGTCAGCGTTATGTGCTGGTGGTCATCGTCAACCATGCCAATGCCCACCAAGCCCGCCCCGTGATTGATGCATTGATCGATTGGACGGCGGGTAAATGAGCCAGTCGTTGGTGAGACTGCTTCGCCCTGCGGGCTCGCAGTGACTACGTCGTCATTGCGAGGCCCGCAGGGCCGTGGCAATCTGCTGGCCGTTTTCGCCGCCAGTCTCTGGGGTATTTCGGGTGCTTGCGCGCAGTATGTGTTCGAGCAAAAGGGCATACGCATCGATTGGTTGGTGACTGTGCGCCTGCTCATCGCGGGTGTGCTGCTTTTGCTATGGGCAGGGTGGCAGCGCCCATCGCAAGTGATGGCGGTATGGCGACCAGCCGCCAGTGCACGACAACTGTTGGCGTTTGGCGTGCTGGGCATGTTGGGCGTGCAATACACCTACTTTGCCGTCATCCAACATTCCAATGCCGCTGTCGGTACCGTGCTGCAATACCTAGGACCGACCGTGATTGCGGTGTATCTGGCCGCGGTCCACAGGCGCAGACCGTCACGCCGTGAAGTCGTGGCGATCGTGCTGGCCATGCTGGGCACCGTGTTGTTGGTCACGCACGGCGAAATGGGTGTGTTGCAAATCAGTCTCGAGGCCTTGCTGTGGGGTTTGTCTTCGGCACTGGCCTTGGCGTTTTACACCGTTCAACCGGTGGCTTTGCTCAAGCACCACGATTCGGCGGTGGTGGTGGGCTGGGGCATGCTGATCGGCGGTTTGGCCTTTGTCGGTTGGAGCCAGCCTTGGCACATGTCTGGCAGTTGGGACAGCGGCACGTATGGGGCTGTGCTGTTCATCGTGGTGCTGGGCACCTTGGTGCCGTTTTATTGCTATTTGCTGGCCGTCAAAACCATTGGGCCACAACGCACCAGTTTGCTTGCCTGCGCCGAGCCCTTGTCTGCGGCTTTGGTGTCGGTGTTGTGGCTGAACGTTGCTTTTGGTTGGCTGGATGTAGTGGGATCGCTGTGCATTGTGCTCACCATTTACCTCTTGGCCCGTGAAAAACAATCGGGGTCAGATCCCAATTAATTTGCCCGTCTCGTCAAGCCGCGGCGCGTTGCAGGCGGTCTCTCACGCCTTCCCAGGCTTCACCCAAGGGTGGCGTTTCAACCCAAATCTCTTGCACACCCAGCGCATCCATGGTGCGCAATTGCGCGAACAAATCGTGGGCGCATTGCGCGGCGTCCGAGGGCATTTGGAATTGCAAAAGACCGTCAGGCAAGGCTTGTGGTTCAAGGCTGTAGACCGATGTGCGAGACCATAGGGCAATGGGTAACTTGGCAGTATGCAAGTGCGATCGTATCTGCTCGATCGTCATCAAGCGCACCCTCGCTCGCGGCGCATAGTGCGAGGCCAAGGTGCCAGGCGCTGCAGGTGTTTTTATAGCGCTGGCTTCAAACGCGTTCAACACGTTCACGCCGCTTGCCGCTGACAGCTGCGACACGCTCAGCATGCCTGGGCGCAACAGCACCGGCACGTCCCGGCTGCAATCGACGATGGTCGATTCAATCCCCACATCACAAGCGCCGCCATCAAGCACCAAGAGATCAGGAAACGATTCGCGCACATGCGCGGCGGTGGTCGGGCTCACGCTGCCAAACACATTGGCACTGGGTGCCGCCACACCTTGCACACCCAGAGACAGCGCAGCGCGCAACACCGCTTGCGCCACGGGGTGCGAGGGGCAGCGCAACGCGATCGTCGCGTGGCCGCCAGCCGCCGCATCGGCCACGCCCGGGTGTCGCTTCACGATCAAGGTGAGTGGGCCTGGCCAACAGGCGGTCATCAAGCGCTGCGCGAATGCCGGCACCTCGCTGGCAAACACCGGCACCAACGAGGCGTCCGCCAAATGCACGATCAGCGGATGGTTGGCAGGGCGTCCTTTGGCTTGGAAAATCGCGTTGACTGCAGTGGGGTTCAGAGCGTCCGCCGCCAAACCGTAGACCGTCTCGGTCGGCAAACCGATCAACTCGCCCCGCGCCAAGGCCTGCGCCGCTTGCAGCACCTCGTCACTCAAGGCATTCACCACGCAGGAATACCCAAGATGGACGCAGCTTGCAGTGCCACTTGACGTGCCTCAGCCGCATGGGCGGCGGTGACGGTGAGGTGGCCCATCTTGCGACCAAGCCGTGCTTCGGTTTTGCCGTACAGGTGCAGATGCACACCTGGCAAGGCCAAGACCTGCGCCCAAGGCGGCTCCACAGCTTGGGCACCCTGAATCAACCACAGGTCGCCCAACAAATTCAGCATGACACTGGCGCTGTGCAAGCGCGGCTGCACCAAGGGCAGACCGGCCATGCAGCGCACTTGCAACTCAAACTGCGACACATCGCAGCTGTCGATGCTGTGGTGGCCGCTGTTGTGCGGGCGTGGCGCAATTTCGTTAACCACCAAGGGCCCCAAGGCATCACGCTCAGGGCCGTCTTGCAGCAAGAAAAACTCTACGCACAACACGCCCACATAGTTCAAGCCACTCGCCACCTCATAGGCGGCTTGCAAAGCCTGTTGTTGGGTCTCGGCGGGCAGGGCGTGTTCAAAAATCTCGGTCACCGCCAAGATGCCATCGCGGTGCAGGTTCACTTGCAGCGGCAAATGCACCATCTGGCCATCAAAACCACGCGCCAACACCACCGAGCATTCAACGGCCAGGGGCAGGCGTTTTTCCAAAATGCACACTGCAGGACCTTGGGCTTGAAGTTGTTGCCATGCGTCCGTCAACTCGTCTACAGACGCCACCCGCACCTGACCCTTGCCGTCATAGCCTAAACGGGTGGTTTTCAAAATGCCGGGCAGCAAATTCAGGGGGACTGCCCTCACATCATCAGCACTGTGCAGCACATGGTGCGGTGCGACCGGCACACCGCATTGCACAAAGTGCGCTTTTTCTCGGGTGCGGTCTTGTGCCACCGCCACCGGCTCGGCGCTGGGCGCACAAGGCAGCGTCAAACCGAGTTGGCGCAAAGCCTCGGCAGGCACGTTTTCAAATTCGGTGGTGATGGCTTGGCACTGCGCCGCCATATTGGCCAGCCCCGTGGGGTCGAGGTAGTCGGCACATACATGCACATGGCTGATCAAACCAGCGGGGCTGTGCGGGTCGGGGTCGAGGACAGCGGTGCGGTAACCCAGGGCTTGTGCGGCGTGGCTCCACATGCGACCCAATTGGCCGCCGCCCAACACGCCCAGCATGGCGCCGGGTTTCAAAGGTGTCACGCTGCGGGTGGCACGTGCATGGCACGCGCAGCCTCGGTTTGCTGTTGTCGGAATGCGTCTAAGGCGCTTTGAAGGGCGGGGTTGCCATGGGCCAGCATGGCCACCGCAAACAAAGCCGCATTGGCCGCACCCGCAGGGCCAATGGCGAAAGTGGCCACCGGCACGCCTTTGGGCATTTGCACAATGCTGTGCAAGGAGTCCACGCCTTGCAAATGCTTGCTGGCCACCGGTACGCCCAGCACTGGCACCGTGGTCTTGGCGGCCAACATGCCTGGCAAATGGGCTGCGCCACCCGCCCCCGCGATGATGACGCGCAAGCCTCGCCCCTGCGCGGCTTGGGCGTAGGCGAACATATCGTCGGGCATTCGGTGGGCAGACACCACTTTGGCTTCAAAGGCGACACCAAAGTCTTGCAAGATTTGCGAGGCGTGTTGCATGGTGTCCCAGTCGGAGCTGGAGCCCATGAGTACACCTACGAGAACAGGGTTCATATGATGGGGGCAGAGTGAACTGCGGGTAAGCTTGGCGTTTAAGAGAAAATAGATTTTATTCCCCTTGGAACCCGCCCCATGATTGATGTGACTGTTGCAAATTTTGAAGATGAAGTGATTGTGGCTTCCACCCAAGTGCCTGTGCTGGTGGACTTTTGGGCGCCGTGGTGCGGCCCATGCAAGTCACTTGGCCCTGTGCTGGAAAAGTTAGAGGTCGATTACGGTGGCCGTTTTAAGCTGGTCAAGATCAATTCTGATGACGAGCAACCACTTTCTCAAGCTTTTGGTATTCGCAGCATTCCCACCTGTGTGTTGATGATGGGTGGTAAACCCGCCGATGGTTTCATGGGTGCCTTACCCGAAGGCAAGGTGCGTGAGTTTTTGGACAAGCACTTGCCAAGCGAGGGCGAGTTGATCGCCGAGGAAGATTTGAGCGAAGCCGAGGCCTTGCTGGCGCAAGGCGATACGGGCTCAGCGTTGGCGAAGTTGCAAGAGGCCTTGGCCATCAACCCCGCCAATGACGATGCACGTTATGACTATGTGAAGTTGCTCATGGCCATGGGCGAGTTGGACCAAGCCCAAGCCGCCTTGGCGCCCGCTTTGGCACAAATTCCGCTGCAACTTCGTTTTGATGCTTTGAAGCACTGGGGCGAGGCGCTGCATTTCGCCAACACCGACGAGCGTGCCCACTGGACCTTGCCGCAGTTTGATGACTTGATCGCCCAAAACAAACGCGATTTCGACACCCGTTTGGCCAAAGCGCGTTTACTCATGGCCGCCGCCGAATGGACAGCTGCCATGGACGAGTTGTTGGAAATTGTGATGCGCGACAAAGCCTGGGGTGAAGAAGCCGCACGCAAAAACATCGTCGCTATCTTGGAATTGTTGACCCCTCCTAAGGCCAAGGGCGAAGCCGCCGTGCCAGGCAAATCGGCCGGTGGCATTGAACTCACCGGCAAAGCCGCTGCCCAAGAAGACCCGCAGGCGGAGTTGATCTCCAAGTACCGCCGGCGTTTGAGCATGGCTTTGAACTAGCGTCATCGCGAGCGTAGCGCGGCGATCTGGGTAGCTTCGTCAGTTTGCTTCGTCGCTACGCTCCTCGCAATGACGGCTCTTCGCAATGACAACGAGCGTCATTGCGAAGGCCAAAGTCCTGAAGCAAACTGTCGAAACAAACCCAGGAGACAACCATGAAGCGCCTATGGATCACCTCAGGCTCCATTTATGAAGAACAAATAGGCTACTCACGCGCCGTGGTAGCGGGCGACTGGGTGTTTGTTTCAGGCACCACCGGTTTTGATTACGCCACCATGACCATTGCCGACGATCTGGTGGCGCAGACCGAGCAGTGTTTTCACAACATTGCCACGGCGTTGGCACAAGTTGGCTGTACCTTGGACGATGTGGTGCGGGTGAACTATGTGTTGCCCGATGGCCGGGACTTTGAAGCCTGTTGGCCGTTGCTGCGCAAGCACTTTGGCAAAGCCAAGCCAGCGGCCATGGTGATCACGGCGGGCTTGCTAGACCCACGCATGAAGATTGAAATTGAAGTGACGGCGTGTAAAGCCCTTTAGATTGCTTCAGGCCTTAGGCCTTCGCAACGACAGCTTCTTGGCAATATCAGTCGCGCAACCTCGCCCACGCCTCTTGGTATTTGTCCGCTGTGAGCGAAATCACCTCGGACGGCAGCAGTGGCGCTGGCGCGGCCTTGTTCCAAGGCGCACCGTCCACTTGTGCGGCGTCCAGCCAGTCGCGCAAATACTGTTTGTCAAAGCTGGGTGGGTTGGCGCCTTCGCGGTAGGCGTCGGCAGGCCAGTAGCGGGATGAATCGGGCGTTAACACCTCGTCCATCAGCACCAGCGTGCCCTCTGGGCTTAAGCCAAACTCGAACTTGGTGTCGGCAATCAGGATGCCTTTGGCCGACGCGATGTCGTAAGCCGCTTCATACAAAGCGATGCTGATGCTGCGGATGCGTTCGGCCAAATCCTGCCCAATCATGGCCACGGTTTGCTCGAAGCTGATGTTCTCGTCGTGTTCGCCCACCTCGGCCTTGGCCGCTGGCGTGAAGATGGGCTCGGGCAGGCGCGATGCGTTTCTCAAACCCGCAGGCAAGGGTACGCCGCACACCGATTGGCTGTTCTGGTATTCCTTCCAACCGCTGCCGGCCAAATAGCCGCGCACCACGGCCTCGACCGGTATGGGCTTTAAGCGGCGCACCAGCATGGATCGCTGGGTCACATACGGCTTTTCGGCGTCAGACACCACGCTCTCGGGCGCGTCACCGGTCAAGTGGTTGGGGCAAATATGGCCGAGTTTGTCAAACCAAAACAGCGCCATTTGCGTGAGCAGCGCGCCCTTGCCCGGAATGGGTTCGCCCATCACCACGTCAAACGCGCTGATGCGGTCCGAGGCCACCATGAGGATGCGGTCTTCGCCCACGGCGTAGTTATCGCGCACCTTGCCGCGTGCCAACAGGGGGAGAGAGCCGAGGGTATGGGTGTGAAGGGTGGGGGTCAATTCACCACCTGCGCCAGCAAACCCTGTTGGTATTTGGCCGCCATCATTTG
>Ga0209617_10001647_pt1 | contig 10440 bp, 9 predicted proteins | sample LakEriepJuly2011_2_FD_187459 | JGI IMG/M metagenome (GOLD analysis project Ga0209617, IMG submission 187459) | Freshwater microbial communities from dead zone in Lake Erie, Canada - CCB epilimnion July 2011 (SPAdes) (version 2) | ecosystem: Environmental > Aquatic > Freshwater > Lentic >... | reverse complement strand
TGTCTACAAGACACTCGATGGTCTCGTGCTGATCGCCGCCAACCAGGACACCGTCTTCGCTCGCCTGTGCGAGGCGATGGAACAACGGGAATGGCCGAAAGATCCGCGCTTCGTCAATCATCAAGCCCGCGGCACCCACCAGCGCTTGCTCGACGGGCTGATCGAGGCCTGGACCCAGACGCTGACCACCTCTGAAGTACTCGACGCGATGGACAAGCACGGAGTGCCTGCGGGGCTGATCTATCGTGCGCCCGACATGCTCGAGGATCCGCACTTCAAGGCTCGACAAGCCATCGTTACCACCCAGCACCCGTACTTCGGCGACCTCAAGATGCAGAATGTCGCCCCGAAGCTCTCCGAATCTCCGGGCGGAATCCGCTCCGCCGCGCCGACGACACTCGGCGAACACAACGACGAGATCTACAGCCGGCTGCTCGGTTATACCGCCGACCGATTGGGTGCCCTACGGGCTGCAAAAGTGATCTGACCCGATGAACGAATCACTGGCTGACAACTACGCCCGCGGAGGCTTCGGTCAGGCGCTTCCTTGGGGGCGCCGCCCCGCGCTGCTGGTCATCGACTTCGTACAGGCCTATCTCGTCCCCGGGTCCCCGCTCTACGCGGGCGTCGAGCAGACCCGGACGGATTGCGAGGTGTTGTTGCGGGCGGCGCGCGTGGCCGGTATCCCCATCATCCACACCTCGGTCGCCTACCAACCAGGCGGCCGCGATGGTGGCGTCTTCTTCCGGAAAGTCCCAGCGCTCGCCTGTTTCGAGTCCGGTCGACACCCTGAGTTGGCGCAGTTCGCGAGCGGGCTTGAACCGCTCGCGGGTGAGACCCACATCATCAAGCAGTACGCCAGTGCGTTCTTCGGCACCCCCCTCGCTTCGACCCTGACGGCGCTCGGCGTCGACACGGTGCTGATCGCCGGCGTCTCCACCAGCGGCTGCGTACGGGCGAGCGCCGTAGATTGCTGCCAACACGGTTTCGTCCCGGTCATCGTGAGAGAGGCGGTCGGTGACCGCGCATCCGGCCCGCACGAGGCGAACCTATTCGATCTGCAAGCCAAGTACGCCGAGGTCACGACCCTAGAGCGTGCGCGGTTGTACCTCGCCGAGCTGCTGCCCCCTCACACCGCTGGAACGCCATGACCACACTCGGCCCGATCTCCTGCGTCACCCTCGCCACACCTGATGTGCAACGCTTGGTAGACGCCTATGGCCTCTATCTTGGCCACCAACTCATCGACCATGGGCGGATCAGCCCGCGGCTGGCACGGCTTTGGGCGCGCCCCCTGCTCGCCGGCCGTCGCTACGCGACGATGTTGCCGCAAGGTGACGGGCCGACCTTTCTGCGGTTCGTCGAGAGCCGCACACCCGCGAGCTACAAGCCCTTCTGCCATTTCGGATGGAATGCGGCGGAGCTCATGGTCCAGGACACGGATGCCTGTGCCGAGCGACTGGCGAATTCGCCCTTTCCGATCATCGGGCCGCCCGCGGATCTTTCGTTCTCCGACAAGATCCGTGCGTTGCAAGCCCTCGGGCCTGCCGCCGAGTCCCTCTACCTCACTTCCTTCAAGGAACGCTTACCGGAGTTCGACACGCCGGAGGCGCGCCACGCCATCGATCGGGTGTTCATCGTGATCTTGGGTGCACCTTCCGCTGCGGCTGCGAATGCGTTCTATTCGACGCATTTCGGTGTGGCCACAGCCCCGGTGATCCCTGCCGTGATCTCGGTGCTCTCCCACGCGCAGCAGCTGCCGGTCGACACCCTGCATGACCTTGCGGCGTTGACGCTGCAGGGACAATCATTCATCGAAGCCGACACGATGCCGGCAACCACGCTTCCTCGGCCAGCGATCGACGGCGAGCTGCCGCCCGCCATCGCAATGGTGAGCTTCGATGTCGAGTCTTTCCCGAGCGAACTCGACTACCTCGCTGCGCCCCAGTCGTTGCCTGAAGCGCCCTATCATGGCCGCCGAGCTGCGGTTTGCATCGGCGCTGCGGGCGAATGGATCGAGCTGATAGAGCGGCGATCATCCCCCTAAGACGGCCGCCGGGCCTAAACCCGGCTGCCGGATTGGCGGTCAGCGCGTGCGCAACTTCCAGTATCCTGCGAGGCGCTCGGTGAAGGGATTGCCCTTGGCCGCGTCGAATGCGGCCGCCGCACCGACTTTGTCACCCGCCTTCAAGCGTGCGATGCCCAACGATAGATTCGCATTGGCGAGATCCTTCACGCCGCCCCGGGCGAGCCCTCGCTCGATGGCGGCGGCGGCCTCGGCCGGCTGACCGTAGCTGAGGTAGGCCTGTCCGAGCCGGACTTCCGGCGTGCCGGTCTTGGCGGCTGCGGCGTCCTTCGCCTGCCTCGCCAATGTGGCGCGGTCAGGGGCTGCCGCGACCTTCGCCGACTGCAGGAGATTGTTGGCGCCCGGTGTCGCCTTCCCGGGCTCACCGAACTTGCCGGCGGCGATGGCGGTTTCCATGACCGACTGGGCTTCGCCGGGGTACCCTTTCTCCAGGGCGAGCGAGACGTACTCTGACACATCTTCGCCGAGCTTGAGTGCACCCACCTCGTTACCCAGCCGCAGCACACTCAAGGTCTGCTCGGCTGGCGCGGATCGGATCAGCAGCAGGTAAAGGTTGGCCCAAGCTTCCACCGAGGGTGCGTAGACGACCTGTTTGTCTACGGCCCGGAGTGTGCACCCTTCGTCTTTGGCACGGACGCAGGCGCTCGTCCAAAGCCCGAGCGCGATCTCCGGCGGTGTTTCGTTGCGCTGCTCCAGTTCCCGCACCCACGGCTCGATGAAAGCCACCGTACCGGAATAGTCCGGAGTCAGGTAAAGGGCCTGCCCCACCATGACCCGGAGGTCATTGTTGGTGGGTTCAGCGGCGATGGCGAGCGTGCCGTACTCGTTGACCTTCGCGTAGTTCTTGAGCTGGTAGTTGACCTGCATCAATTGTTTGTGACGCTGCTTGATCGCTGCGGCATCCATGAAGCCATTCGCCTGGCCGATCTCGAGTCCCTTGACGAGCGACGCCTCTGCGGTCGGGAAATCGTTGTTACGCGCCGCGCACGGGACTCGCAACTCGTTGATCGCATAATTGTCGTAGGGCGAGCGCTCGGGCATCGTTTCCGCGGCAGCCAACGCGGCGAGGCACGCGTTCCAATCCTCGGCTTTGATGGCTGCTTGGGCCGCTTGGGCTTGCTTGGAGATGACCTTGCTTACGGTCGGCCCTTTGGCCGCCGGAGGTGCCTTACCGTCCTTGGCCTTCTGAGCGTGGAGCGAGGGCGCCGCGCCGAGCAACGCAGCGGAGAGTACGGCGATACGGACAGCCTGGCTAAGCGTCATGGTGGTCTCCAGAGCGTGGCGTTTGATGTGGGGGACGGCCTAGGGCAGGATCACTGAGCGCGAAGCGCCCAAAGCTTGGCAACCCGCTCGAGCCCGGGATCGCCCTTGACCGACTTGAAGGCCTTCACCGCTGCGGGCTTGTTGCCCGCTTTGTGTTGCGCCAAACCGAGCACGAGCGGGGCTTCGCCGGGCGTCTTCCCGTTGCCCTTCTTGACCGCACGTTCAGCCGCTGCAACCGCTTGGGCATTCATCCCGTAGCTCATGTAGGCCTGCGCAACGCGCAGATCGTCATCGGCAGAGGCACCCGCCGCCGCCGCACGATCGGCGGCAGACAGACCTGCCTTATCAGCCGCCACCTTTGCCTTCGCCGAGTTCAGCAGGCGGGTGTTGCGGTCGATATCGCGCTGCTCAGTGAAGATCTTACGGGCGAACGCAGTCTCCATGACCGAGGTGGCTTCGCCGGGCAGCCCGCGCTCGAGCGCCAACTGCGCAAGTTCCGTGTAATCGCTGCCACGCGACAACGCGCCGACCTCCGACGCCAGCCGGAAGGCATTCATGAGGGTGACATCCGGACCGCCCTTCAGCATCGACTGCATGAGGCTCGCCCAGCCCTCAGGGTTCGGATAATAGGTGACGAGCTTCTCAAACCCTGCGGTCTCGCAGGCGGTGTCCTTCAGCTTGATGCAAGCGTTCAGGTTGAGCTGCAGATAGTTCTGCCGAGGTGGCTGTCCGCGTCGTTCCGTCTGGCTGATGAGTTCAGCAGTTAAGCTGCGAGTCGCTTTGAAGTCACCCTGCTGGTAGAAGGACTGCGCGAGCAGCGTGTTGACATCGCCATCCGCGGAACCGTTCTTCTGGGCCTGACGGCCATACTCGATCGCACGGGGGTAGTTGCGGTTGTTGTAGTGGAGTTGCATGAGCGCTTTGACGCGGGCGCCCTTATTGGCCGCAAACTGCGATCCGAGGTTCGACTCGTAGGCGCGGATCGCGGTATTGCTATCGCCTGAGGACAAGGCGCAATAGCCGCGGAGCTCGTTGATGACGAACGAGTCGTATGAACTCAGACCGCCAGCGCTCTCGGCCTCACGCAATTTCGACAGGCATTCCCCCCATCGGCGCGACTTGCTGGCCGTCTGCGCAGCAGCCAAGGTCTTGGCCAAACCTTTGCTGACCGACTGCGCCTTGACGACCGGTGTCATCAGCAACAAGGCCGCCGCTGCGACCGCCCAACCGAATACTCGAGTCATCATATATCCCCTATCGTGCGGGCCAAAAACCACATAAAAAAACGCCGCATCCTAAAGGGGATGCGGCGAGGTATTGAATGACGTCCGACCCCCGCCGACGGGCGGGACTCAATCAGCAAATTCGGAGACGTTCACGAAACCGATCTTCTTCATCCGGTTCCGTTGTGCCGACGCGAGGACACGCGCGACGACGTCGTATTTCGCACGCTTGTCAGGCCGCATGTGTAACTCAGGCTGCGGGTCCTTCCGTGACTCCAGCCGGAAGAACTTCTCCAATACCTCAAGGTCTTGGATCGCGGTACCGTTCCAAAGCACCGTGCCATCGAAATCGATCTCGATGGTGATCACTTCCGGTTGAACCGGCGGCGGCGGTGCATCCGTCGGACGCGGCATATCGAGCTTCACAGCATGCGTCATCACCGGAATGGTGATGATGAACATGATCAGCAACACCAGCATGACGTCGATGAGCGGCGTCGTGTTGATATCGCACATCTCGTCGCCTTCGCTGCTTCCTACACTCATTCCCATGTTACGAATCCCCTAAGTCAGCGAACGCCGCGGATGCCGCGGTCGGGTTCGGTGATGAAGCCTACTTTTACGATGCCACCACGCTGGATCGAGTACATCACCTTGCCAACATCTTCGTACCGCGCGTCCGCGTCCCCGCGAATGTGGATCTCAGGCTGCGGATCCTTGACCGCTTCAACCTTTATGAGCTCGATCAGTGCCGTCGTGTCCGGTACCAAGTTGTTGTTCCAGTAGATTCCACCGGCGGAGTCAACCGCCACGGTGATGTTCTCCGGCGAGGTCGCTGTAGCGATGTTCGCGGCCTTCGGCAGCGTCACTTTCACGGTCTTTGTGATCACCGGGATGGTGATCAGGAAGATGATCAGCAGCACCAGCATGACATCCACGAGCGGCGTGGTGTTGATGGTGGAGATCGGCTCATCAGCCTCTGAGGATCCAACGCTCATCGCCATGTCAGGTCACCTCTGCCCGGTCAGCGCGCGGGGTGGGGAAACCCACCCCGACGCGCGTCCGGAAACTTGCCAATGCGGATGATTACTTCTTAACTGCGGCGACCGCGGCGGCCTGGGGCACCGCGATGCGCGCACCCGTGACCAGCGAATCGTGCAGGTCAGAGGTGAAATTCGCCAAGTCTCCCTGGATCGCCTTGTTACGACGGCCGAGCCAGTTGTACGCCATGACCGCCGGCACTGCGACCGCGAGGCCGATCGCCGTCATGATGAGGGCTTCACCGACCGGTCCTGCGACCTTGTCGATGCTGGCCTGACCCGAGACGCCGATCGCGACAAGCGCGTGATAGATACCCCACACCGTACCGAACAGACCGACGAACGGCGCCGTGGAGCCGATCGTCGCGAGTACGGCCATACCGCCCGCCAGATTGAAGTTGACGGCATCGAGCGACCGCTGCAACGACATGACCATCCAGTCGTGGAGACCGACGCGATCGGAGGCCGAACGACCTTCGAGATGCTGCTGGGCGCGCAAGCCGTCTTCCGCGATCGAGCGGTAGGTGTCGCCCTTCGGCATCTTGTCCACCGCCTCACGCAGGGACCCGGCCGTCCAGAACTTCTGCTCAGCGAGCTTGGAGGACGCGATGAGCTTGCGCTGGTCGATCAGCTTCATTACCAGGATGTACCAGGTGGCGAGCGACATGATCACCATGATGATCAGCGTGCCTCTTGCGACGACGTCTCCTTGGGCCCAAAGGGCACCGAGACCATACGGATTATCGACTACGACGGTGGCGGCTTGATTTTCCATGTTTTCCTCTGCGGTGGACGGGCGAGGACATGACCCCTCGCCACAAATAAAGGCTCGGTAGGGTCAGTCGGTCAGCTTGAAACGGACATTGAACGAGGAGCAGGACAGGACGGGCGTTCCGTCCTCTGTGCCCGGAGTCCAGCGTGCTCGGCGGGACCACTTCAAAGCAGCCTCGTCGAGTGATGCGTTACCCGAGCCGTTTGCAACGGTCGGATCTTGCGCCATCTTTCCATCCGGACCGACGCACATGCGGACCGTGGTCACACCCTGGATCTCTGCGCGACGCGCCGAGGCAGGGTAGAACTCGTCCGTGGACGGAGATCGGCGCAGGTCAAGCTTAGCAGCGACTCGGACGGTCTTTCGCTCGACCACCGCGACCGGTGCGGGTGGTGGCACTGGGCGGTCGGTCACGTTGCTGATGGCGGTCGTGTTCATCTCCATCGGGATGTCGATCGAGATGTCCGGCGGCGGCACCTGCACCGGCGGGCGCTCCATCTGCGGCGGCGGCGGCGGCGGCGGCTTGTCCTCCGGCTTGAGCTCTTCGATCATATCGGTGACCAAAGGCGCGGCGACCACCTCGATGACCTTGCGTGCCAGACCGGACACGAGTCCGTATAGCAACAGAAGGTGGAAGAGGACGATGCCCACCAGGACGCCCATTCGGCGGGAATTGTTCTGCTGTACGTATGAAGCCATGGTCTCTCACGCCGTTGTGCGGCGATTGCTCGCCCGGTTGTGCCTGCTGGTGCGGGAAACTACCCGTGTTCCATGACAGGTGCAACCTCAACCTCGACATCAATTGGACCATAAGGCCCGGATGACGCCGAAGACCCTGCTAACTGAACTGACAGTGGTGTCAATACGGGTTCACCTTCGAATCGCCTCTGCGACTCGATGCACCCCGTACCACGGCACTCTAACCGCCCCGATGCGACCTGACAACCGTCTGAAAGGTCAATCTGTGATGGCCCCTTCAGAAGCGCTGCGGACGATGCGCGCGTATTTCGCGAGCACGCCTGTCGTCGCATAAGGCTTCGGCGCTTTCCACGCCTTGCGGCGCGCGCGCCATTCATTCGACGAGACCTCCGCATCGATACGCCGAGTCACGGCGTCGATGGTGATGCGATCGCCGTTGCGCAGCAGCGCAAGCGGCCCGCCGAGCGCGGCCTCCGGCGAGATGTGCCCGACGACGAAGCCGTGGCTACCGCCCGAGAAACGCCCGTCCGTGATCAACGCGACCTTGTCGCCGAGACCACGACCCATGATCGCCCCCGTGGGACTCAGCATCTCGCGCATGCCCGGCCCGCCCCGCGGGCCCTCGTGGCGGATGACGACCACATCACCCGCCTTGACGCGTCCCGCGAGTATTGCCGCGGTGGCACGCTCCTCGCCGTCAAAGACACGCGCCCGCCCTGTAAAAGCGAGACCTTCCTTACCCGTGATCTTCGCCACCGCACCCTCGGGCGCAACATTGCCGCGCAGCACGACCAGATGACTGTCGGCCTTGATGGGATTGTCGAGGCTGCGGATGATCTGCTGTCCAGGCGGATAATCGGCGGCGCCCTCGAGGTTTTCCGCCATCGTCTTTCCCGTTACGGTCAGGCACTCGCCGTGCAGCAGTCCGCGGTCAAGCAGCCGCTTCATGAGCGGCCGGATGCCGCCGATGGCCACCAAATCGGACATCGAGTGACGACCGCTCGGACGCATGTCCGCGAGCACTGGCACGCGCCGACCGACGCGGGTGAAGTCATCGAGTGTGAGACGCACACGGGCAGCGTGCGCCATGGCGATGAGATGCAGTACCGCGTTCGTGGAGCCACCGAGCGCAATGACCACGGTGATCGCGTTCTCGAAGGCCTTCCGGGTGAGGATGCGACGGGGGGTAATGCCTGCTGCAACGAGACGCATCACCGCCTCGCCCGCGCGACGACAATCCTCGAGTTTCACGGGGCTGACCGCCTCCTGCGCCGAACTTTCGGGCAGCGAAAGACCGAGCGCCTCGATCGCCGAGGCCATCGTGTTGGCGGTGTACATGCCGCCGCAACTGCCGGGACCGGGGATCGCCGTGCGCTCAACCTCGGCGAGTTGCTCGTCGCTCACCGTACCTGCCGCATGACCGCCGACAGCCTCGAATACCGAGATGATGTCGCGCTGGCGCACACCGGGACGGATGGTGCCGCCGTAGACGAACACTGCAGGACGATCGAGACGCGCGATGGCGATCGCACAAGCCGGCATGTTCTTGTCGCAACCGCCGATGGTGATAAGCCCATCGAACCCTTCGGCGCCGGCCACGGTCTCGATGGAGTCCGCGATCACCTCGCGGGACACCAATGAATAACGCATCCCGGGTGAGCCCATGGAGATGCCATCGGACACTGTGATGGTGTTGAAGAGCACGCCCTTGCCGCCCGCTGCATCGACGCCCCGGACCGCTTCGCCGGCGAGCTCGTTGATGTGCATGTTGCAAGGCGTGAGGTTCGCCCAAGTTGAAGCGACGCCAATCTGGGGGCGATGGAAATCGGCGTCAGTGAAACCGACCGCCCGCAACATCGCGCGTGAAGGGGACTGCTTTGCGCCATCGACAACCAATCGCGACCAACGGCGCGGGTCATGGGCCGCGACCGTCGCCTTTTTGCGTACGGCTGCTGTGCTCTTCGCTGTCCCGGTCTTGCGAGGCGTGGTTCGGGCGGTCTTTGCTTTCATGTATTTGGAAGGCCTTGGTGGGTGGTATGCCGATCGATCGTTCGCGTCAGCCGCAGCGCTCGCGGATCAAGCGGTCGGCGAGGCGCAGGCATTGGGCCTCGCCGCCGACCGGTCGTCCAGGGCGCTCGCGGACGTTCCAAGCGTATAGGTCGAAGTGCACCCACGGCACATCCGGTGCCACGAAGCGGCGCAGGAACAGTGCGCCGAACACGGCACCGGCGAAGGCAGAAGGCGCGACGTTGCTGAGGTCGGCCACCCTGCTCGATAGCTCCTCGTCGTAACTGTCCCAGAGCGGCATCGGCCAGACGGGGTCGTGGGACTCGACGCCACAACGCTGCGCGATCGCCAACAATTGCGGGTCGTTGCTGAACAACGCCGGAAGCTCTGGCCCGAGCGCCGTGCGCGCAGCGCCGGTCAGGGTCGCGAAATCGAGCAACAGCGCCGGGCGCTCGGCGCAGGCTTCCCACAATGCGTCCGCGAGCACCAGGCGTCCCTCGGCATCGGTGTTGTTGACCTCGACGGTCAGACCCCGCCGAGACCGCAGTACATCCCCGGGCCGATAGGCGTCGCCGCCGATCGAGTTCTCGACCGCGGGCACCAGAAGGCGCAGACGGATCGGGGCTCGGCGCGCCATCAATAATCCGGCAAGCCCGAGCGCGACCGCAGCGCCGCCCATGTCTTTCTTCATTAGCGCCATCGCAGCGCCCGGTTTGATGTCGAGCCCGCCCGAATCGAAGCAGACCCCTTTGCCGACGATCGTGACCTTGGGATGCCGCTCGTCACCCCACCGTAGATCGATGAGGCGCGGCGCGCGTTCGGCAGCGCGCCCCGCCGCGCGGCCGACTGCATGGATCATCGGATAGTCAGCGGCCAACAGATCGTCGCCCACGACGACTTCCGTACGGGCGCCGGACCCCGCGCCCATGGCGACCGCGACCTCTGCCAATTCAGCGGGCCCCAGAAGGTTCGGCGGGAGGTTGATCAGATCGCGCGCCCAGCCGAGTGCCAGCGCCTCCCGGGTCACCGCTTCGAGATCACAGGACGACGGCGGGCAGAGCCGTGCGCGATGCGGGACGCCCGCTCCCAGCTTCGACCCGCTGCGCAGCGGCGGCGGCGGCAACGAGCCCAGCAGCCAGCCGAGCACTGCGTGGTCCGCCGTGACGGTCGGCAGATCGCGCGCAAACCGGTATAAGCCGGGGGGCAGCTTTTCCGGCAGCCCGGCGAGCGCCCAAGGAGACAAGGCCTCGATGGCAGGCAATGAGCCCAAGCCCAGCACGACCCCGGCGACTGCGCCATCGGGTCGCGGCAGAACAAGCACGCGGTGGCGTTCGGCGCGAAAATCGTGGG
>Ga0209617_10001646_pt1 | contig 10440 bp, 6 predicted proteins | sample LakEriepJuly2011_2_FD_187459 | JGI IMG/M metagenome (GOLD analysis project Ga0209617, IMG submission 187459) | Freshwater microbial communities from dead zone in Lake Erie, Canada - CCB epilimnion July 2011 (SPAdes) (version 2) | ecosystem: Environmental > Aquatic > Freshwater > Lentic >... | reverse complement strand
CCCGCCTCGCACAGGCGAACGACGCGACGTGCGCGGCTTCAACGCGTTCGGCACCGACTTCTTCAGTTTCAACTGCCGCAAGACGTTGCCTGGTGAGAAATTCAATCCATTCCACGATGCACGCGTTCGACGCGCGTTTGCATTGGCCGTCGATAAGCAGCAACTCATCGATCGCGTGACGCGACTTGGTGAGCGCGTGGCTTCGACGCTTGTGCCGCCGAATTCGATCGAGGGCTATCCGGTTGTCGAAGGTCTCGGCTTTGATCCTGTGCGCGCGCGGGAAGAATTGAAAGCCGCGGGCTACGAAGATCGCAACGGTGATGGCGTCGTTGAAAACGCCGCGGGCGAGAAGTTCCCCACCGTCGACATCCTCTATTCGACGGCGAGTCCGCGTTATCAAAATCTCGCGCTTGCGATGCGCGACATGTGGAAGCGTGAGTTGCGCGTGGCGGCTGAATGTCGCGGCAAAGACTCGAAGCTCTACAAAGAAGATCTGAAGAAGGGCAACTTCATGATCGCGCGTGGCGGTTGGTACGGCGACTACGGCGACCCAACGACGTGGCTTGATTTGCAGGGCTCTGACAACGGCAACAACGATCGTGGGTACTCAAATCCGAAGCTCGACGCGATGCTCGCGGCCGCGCGTCTCGAGTCCGACGCTGCGAAGCGGCTCGTGATGCTCGCCGAGTGCGAACGCTGGCTTTTCACCGAAGAAATGCCGCTGTTACCGATCTGCAACAACGTGACGGTCTACATGTACGACCCTTCACGACTCGCTGGCATGAGCGGACATCCGCGACTTGAGCAAGATCTCTCGACGCTTCGTCGACGCGATGGAAATGTTGAGGCAACGAGTGATGGCGCCAGCGAAGGAACGCGCGGCGACTTGAATGAGTCATCGAGCGACGCATCCCCCGCAGGAGGCGCGCCGTGAGCAGCGAGCGACAAACACTTGCGAGTTTGCTCGCGCGGCGACTGTTGCAGCTGCCACTCATTGTGCTCGCGGTCTACACGGTGACCTTCTTGCTTGCGTGGAGTATTCCCGGCAACCCGCTTGAGAATCCCGAAGGCCGTCGTCCTCCGGAGGAAATCGTCGAGGCGATGAAGCAGCAGTACAAACTCGACGACCCCGTCGCGTTCTACTTTGACTATCTCGGCAAAGCATCGGGCGTGTCGTGGCTCATCGGCGTGCATCCACAGCCTTTTGATCTTGGCCCCTCGTTGAAGCAACCCGACTGGAGTGTCAACGAAATCCTCGGTACGGGACTTCCTGTTTCGATTTCGCTCGGACTCGCCGCGATGCTCATCGCGCTTTCGATCGGGCTTGTTGCGGGCACGATCGGCGGCCTGCGTCCGGGCAGCGCATCGGACTACCTCACACAACTCCTCGCGATCATCGGAATCAGTTTGCCGAGCTTCGTCATCGGCAGCGCGATTCTGATGTTTTTCGCAGTGAAACTGCGTGCACCTGCCATCGGTTGGGGCGGCGAAACGGTGTTCGAATCACTGGTGCGCGCGTCATTTCCGGCGTTCACCTTGTCGCTGCCGTTCGCGGCATACATCTCGCGACTCGTGCGCTTCGGCATGATCGAAGAGATGTCGAGCGATTACATCCGCACCGCGCGCGCCAAGGGTTTGCCGCGCTGGAAAGTCGCACTCAAGCACGCGTTGAAGAACGCGTTTCTTCCGGTGCTTTCGTATCTCGGGCCCGCGACCGCGGTCGCGCTCACGGGCTCATTCGTCGTCGAGAAAGTCTTTGCGGTACCAGGCGTCGGGCAGCACTTCGTCGATGGCGTTCTCGGCAAGGACATCACGCTTGTGATGGGCGTGGTCCTCGTCTATTCGACGCTGATGGTCGTCCTCAATCTCGCGGTCGACGTGCTCTATCGATTCGTTGATCCGCGGCTTGGGTGATGCGGGGCTTGGGTGATCCGCGGTTTGGGTGATGCGCGGTTCAAGCACACTCGCCCCGCACTCACGCGCGCGCGATCACTTCGTTGGCGAAACTTCCGTGCTTGGAGCCTTCGCAGACTCCGGCGCCTCCGCCGCCAGCTTCGCGGCGACACGCTCAAGCAAGATGCGTTCGAGCCGCTCGTCGCGCGAGATCGGCGTCCACATCGACAAGTCGCGCGGCGCGCGTGGATCGTCCTTGCGCGTCACGTCGGTCGAGAAACTGCCGAGCGACCGCGTGTAGGCCGGACCTTGATAGCCCGGACGAAATTGCCGCTCGACGCTGACCGAGACGCGCAACTCCAAATCGCCCGATGCAGACGCGACATCCGCGCCTGTTCCGCGCGATGAACCTGGAAGAATCGGTCCCGCCAATGGCGCGGTCGCTTCCGGCGGAATAGGGCGGAACCCCGCCGGCACAAACTCGAAGCGCGCACGACGACGTTCGAATCCGAACGTTCCTTCCACGACTTCGCTTGCTGTGAGATCTTGCCACGCCCACGGCTCGAGCAACGATCCTGCGGTGCGCGGTTGGGTTTCGATCGAGCCCGCACGGCGATCGGTGATTTCGGGGATGAGTCCTTCTTCGCGCGCGACTGCACAGGCGGCATCGAACGCGCGTTCGTAGGACCCCTGCTGCACCGGAACAAACTCGGGCCCCTCGGTGACGGTGGCACAGCCCGTCGCGAGAAGCATCGCCGGCAGCGCGAGGGCGATCGCCGCGGTGATCCGCACGAGGGGCGTCTTGGAGGTGCGGGAAGAAAGAATGTGACCTCGAACGCGCTCCGACATGGCGCGAAGTGTACCGATGCGTGCGTCCGATACTGCCGAGGGTCGAACGACGCGACCGCAAGATTTCGGGATCTGACTCCTCTCCTTCGAGAGTTCTTGGAGACTTCCTTGACCCGACCCTCGAAGGACCTACTCTGCGAACTCTGGCGAGAACCCGCGTTTTTTGGGAACGACGCTCGCTCCCGTGCGAACCGATACGTCTTCTTGGCCGATGATGTGAAGTTGACGCACGACTTCGCAAGAGGCGTAACAAGCGAGCCCGAAACGAACACACGTGCCCGTCCCCACGTTGAGCCTAGAGAACGTTGAGCCTAGAGACGTTGAGCCCCAAAGATGAGTGACCACATGAGTGATCAACCAACGACCCCGAAGCAACTCCCGTCACGCGATTCTCGATCGCGCGCTCACAAAGTCGTGGCTTCGGCATTTCCTCGCGGCACGGTCGCGCGCAGCGTGCTTGCGATCTCCGCGCTCGCGGCAGTCGGTGGCATCGTTGGTTCGGTCGCGGCTCGTGGTGGCACCGGCCAGAAGCAGCTTTCAACGACGGCATCGGACTTCTTCCAGCCCGGCACGCAACCTGAGCCAAACCCAGATGTCTTTGCGCCGATCATCGGCGGCATCAACTGCCAGTACTGCCACTCAGACTACGGCGATCAAGTTGCGCCGTACGACACGTGGATCACGAGCCTCATGGGACAAAGCGCGCGCGACCCGGTGTGGCACGCTGCGCTCGCCATCGCGAATCAAGACGCGAACGTCGGCGGCGAAACCTGCATTCGTTGCCACTCGCCTGCGGGTTGGCTCTCTGGCAAGTCTGCGGACGGCAAGATCGATGACTTCGGCGCCGAAGACTTCGACGGCGTGAACTGCAACGCATGCCACCGCATCGTGAACCCGACGCTTGGTCCTGAGAGCGCCGTCGGCTACCCCGGCGACCCCGCGGAACCCGACGTTCCGATCATCAGCGCGCTTCAATCGCAAGGTCTGATCCCGACTGGCGACGGAAACGGCCGCTACGTGGTCGATCCTGAGGACAACCGTCGTGGTCCATTCAGCGACGTTCCGGTGAACCTCCACGGCGGCTCGGTGAAGTTGATCACGTCGCCGTATCACCGCTCGAGCGAGTTCTGCGGCACCTGCCACGACGTGAGCAATCCGCTCTACACGAAGAATCCGAAGACGGGTGAGTATGTGCTCAACTCGTTGGGTTCGCCGCACCCGACGCAGAACCCGACGGACATGTTCCCTGAGCAGCGCACCTACAGCGAGTGGCTGAACAGCGCGTATGTCAACGGAGTTCAATACGCCGATCACCGCTACGGCGGAAATGACGCCGATGGCGTCGTTTCGAGCTGCCAAGATTGCCACATGCCGAAGGTGATTGCCGGCGGCTGCCGCTTCTACGAGTTCGGTGATCCGTGGTTTGAGCGCACCGATATGCCGCAGCACTCGTTCGCGGGCGCGAACACGTGGGTTGTGCAAGCGATCCGCGAGCAACTTGGCCCCGATGAAGCTGATGCACTCGGCCTCACGCAGGACCGCATCGATCAGGCTTCCGCGCGCACGATTCAGATGCTGCAGAACGCATCCGACATGCAAGTCACGCAAGAAGGCTCGCAGGTCAAGGTGCGCGTGATCAATGAATCGGGCCACAAGCTTCCGACGGGTTACCCTGAAGGCCGCCGCATGTGGCTCAACGTGAAGTTCACCGACGCCACCGGCGCGGTGGTTGCGGAACGCGGCGCGTACAACAGCGCGACGGCGCAACTCACGACGAAGAACACGAAGGTCTATCAAGCGAAGCAAGGCATTTCGCCTGCGGTCGCGAAGTTGACCGGTATCCCGGCTGGCCCTGGCTTCCACCTCGCGCTCGCCAACAAGGTGTTCTCCGACAACCGCATTCCGCCTCGTGGCTTCACCAACGCGTCGTTTAACGCAATTGGCTCGGGTGCTGTTGGATACAGCTACGCCGATGGTCAGCACTGGGATGACACGCTGTTCGAAATCCCTGCTGGCGCGACAGGCGCAACCGTGACGCTTTACTTCCAGACGACCACGAAGGAGTACATCGAGTTCCTTCGTGATCAGAACTACACCGACACGACCGGCCAAACCGCGTACGACCTCTGGGTCGAGACGGGTAAGAGCGCGCCGGTCGCGATGGATGCGGCGAGCGTCAAGTTGTCCGCGGGCAACCCTGCAGATTTGAACGGCGATGGCTCGGTTGATGCGAGCGATCTCGCGATTCTGCTCTCGAATTGGGGCGGATCAGGTGCTGGTGATATTGACGGCAACGGCACGGTCGATGCGGGCGATCTCTCCGCGCTTCTCAGCGCGTGGGGTTCGTAAGCACGCGCGACTCGTTACTTGCACGTTCCAACTTTGGAAGCTTTCGACAGGCCCAGCACACGCTGGGCCTGTTGCTTGATGTAGCAAGCCACGCGACTCCCGTACGATGCGCGCGTGCAAACCCAGTCGGAGATCAAGGAACTTCTCGCCGCACGCGGAATCTCGCCGAAGCATCGCTTTGGGCAGAACTTTCTCGTCGATCACAACTTGCTGCGACGCCTCGTCGACGCGAGCGGGATCGGCGAAGGATCGCTTGTGCTTGAGATTGGGCCGGGCACGGGCACGATGAGCGAGGAAATCCTCGCGCGAGGAGCCGAACTCATCGCGATTGAACTCGATCGCGACATGGCTGCGATCTTGCGCGAGCGGCTCAGCGCCAATCCGCGCTTCACGCTCATCGAAGGTGATTGCTTGGATGGCAAGCGCGCGCTCAACGCAGACGCGCTCGCGCGAATCGCCGGACGCACCTTCACGCTCGTCGCGAATCTTCCGTATCAAGCAGCGAGCCCTGTGATGGCGATCTGCGCGTCGCTCCCAGCCTGTCGTGGCCAGTTCGTCACGATTCAGCGTGAAGTCGGTGATCGATTGCGCGCACAACCAGGAACCGGCGAGTACGGGCCGCTGACAATTCTCGTGCAGGCATTCTGTGAGGTCGAGCAACTTGCGGTTTTAGCCCCCGGCTGCTTCTGGCCTTCACCCGATGTCACAAGCGCCATGCTCGCACTTCGCCCGCGTGCGGCTCCCGCCATCGCGCGCGAAGAGGCCGATGCCTTCGGCGCGTTCGTGCACACACTCTTCTCGAAACGCCGCAAGCAACTCGGCGCGATCCTCGGCCGCGCGCGCACGTGGCCCGACGGCATCGAACCGACGCAACGACCTGAAACGCTCGCGGTCGCTGATCTCGTGCGACTGTGGCGCGCGTGAATGGGTGGACGCCGCAGCCCAGAGAACACCGGTCAAAGCGAGTTCAACGATGTCGGATGATGAAATGGCTTGCTGAGTTTCTTGGCGAGGAATCCCTTGGTCGAGAAGCGACCCGCAAGGAGCCCCAAACCACGTGCGAACGGACAACGTGAGACGTCACTCGCAGTGACGTCGCTCGAACGCGCATGATGATCGCTGGCGCGGGCTGCCGCGCCCGGCTCGTGCAGCGTCGTGTCGAACTGGTTGAGCGCATCGCGGGCATCGAGCGCCTCGCTCGCCTCGCGCACGCCTTGCAAACCGAGTTTCGCGCCGTCGGTCGCCGCAGATCCGTAGTAGTTCGGCACCGTGTGACGATCTTCCATCGCGAGGTGATACACAGGGCACGCTGCAGCTGCTTGTGGCGGGACGATCCATGACCACTCCGCACTCGGCTCGCGACCAGCACTGCGCTCCTTCTGGAAGAACTCCATGAACTGTTCGCTTGCCGTGTGGTGATCGAGAATCGTCGCGCCAACCTTCTTGAAAGAGTAAAGCACCACTTCGTTGAGTTCCGTGAGCACACGATCCTTCCACAGTGGGCGCGTGGTGTCGATCGCAAGCACTTCCGCAACCACGCGCAGTTGGTCGTAGCGCGAGACATCTGCGAAGTTCCGCGAAGCGATTTCGCTTGCCATATAGAACCCGTTGAACGGTGCACATGGATACTCAATTCCGCCGATGGAAAGCACCATCGAACTCACCGCGGGAACGGTGTACCAACGGAGCCCGAGCGACGCGAACGCTGGCTGCGTGGGATGCTCCATCAGCGCCTCTTGCACGACCCCGTCTGGATACTCGAAGAGATGTCGTTGACCGTGTTCATCGCAAACTTGGAGCGGCAACACATCGAAGCGACTGCGTTGCGCCGGTGGATTCCAACCAAGTTCGATGGCCATGCGCGTCGCTTCGATACTTGCAGGGTCGCCAAGAATCGAGCCATCTTCCGCGAGGTAGCCCGCGTATTGCACGAGTTGCCGACTCTCAATGTGCGCAGGCATGCGATCACCGCGCACAGGCGCGAAAATCGTGATCGTCGATCGAATGCCACCGGAACCGCCGGATGTGGGTGACGCTCCCGAATCGCCCGCACTCACGCCGCGCGCGGAAAGAAGATGCTCCGCGCAACATGCGGCGATTTCTGCAGGATCCGTGACTTCACGTCGATCGACGACGACGAGCGATTTCCAAAAGAGTCGGCCGATGCAGCGCGCGTGATTGCGCCACGCAACACGCGCGCCAAACGCGAGCTCCTCAGTGGTGTGCTCGTAATGATTGCACGACTCGAGTGCTGTGCGAACTTCGCAAAGCCTCGCTTCACAGGCCGCGGAACCCAGATTGTTCTCCGCGTAGAACTGTCGAATGAAGGCTTCCGCTTCGGCGAGTTTCTCCGCGAGCGAAAGCGTGCGCAGCCGCTGGCGAAGTGGGTTTGTGGCCGAAGCGATGCGGAGTGCTGTTTCAAGTGACATCTCAAACTCCTCAATCTTTCAATGGAATGCAATCTGCGGGAACAGCGGCGCGCGCGTCCACGAAGGCGTTTGGTTGCACCGTTTGCTTGAAGGAATGCGACGCTGGCGTCGTGCGTGGCGCAGCTGGCGAAAGGCTGCACGCTTGAGCCTCGCTCGCGCACTTCGTCATGATTCCAGCTTCGCGCGCGTACTTCTCGAGTTCGGTCACGCGCGCATGGGAGCATGCATCGGTTGTGCAGAAGGTAACTTCACGCAAACCCGCGATTGCAGCGCGGCGCATGAGCCGACGCGAAAGTCCATCGGCATCGCTCGCGCCCACGCGCACTGCGGACATCCACTGCACACCAGTCGCGTGATCTTGGATCGTCTCGACCAACGCCGCGAACGTGTTGTCTTCGTTGTTCAATGCATCATCGACGAAGATCAGATTCGGCATCGCGTATCGACGCGCGTACTCACGAATTTCGTGCAGCACTACTGCAAGTGGACGACACTCGCCGGCCACTCCAGACGCCGCGATCGGAAGCCACCGCGTCTGCGCGAAAGTTTGATCCGTGAAGTCGGGTACGAGTCCATGCCCGAGGTGCGCTGGATTGAACTCGCTCTCTACGCACAACGCGTGAATGTGGTCATTTGCATCGACCGCAAGCACCAACGTCGCCGTTCGATCAGCGGGACACCGAAAGACGTCCGCCTCCGCGACGCCTCCAAGTGCGACCAATTGCGCAAATTCGCGCGCAGGAAGTTCAACCACGCGGACCGCATCGCCGCGAGCACGGAGCCCTGCGATAACACGCGCCGCGGCAAGCGATGGAAGTTGCGACGGCTCGCGCATCACGGCGACGAGTGCGCTTTGGCGCACGCGCGGAGCAGTACAGGCCCGTAGCGCAAGACCGCGAGCGATACGCGACACTCGGGGCTCAGAATTGGATGCCACAGCCGGGGCGATCCGCTTCGGATCGACAAACAACGGTCGCATAGGTACTCCTCGTCAGAATTGGCCGGGGGGAACGACCCCGACGGCAGGAGTCCGCGCGAGCGACGGTGTTCTCTCACATCCCGAGCGAACTTCTCAAAAGCGGCCGCCACGCAGCGCCGCGCGCACAAATCGGGCCAAAAAAGAAACCGGCCGAGGACGTGCCTCGGCCGGAGAAGAACTCAGATTTCTCGCGGAAACTCAGCCCCAGTTCGAGAGCAGCGTTGCGAGGTCGGACGCGCCGACTTCGCCATCGGCGTCGATGTCTGCGCTGCACGCACCCTTGCCGCATGCGCCCCACTGCGAGAGCAGCTCGCCGAGGTCTGCGGCGTCCACGATGCAGTCGGCGTTGATGTCGCCAGGGGTATCGCAGACGCGCGCGACTTCGTACACCGCGAGCGTGCCGCTGATTTCGTGCGCCACGAGCAGCAGTGCCTTGCCAGTCGGGCTGTCGCTTTCGGAGACGAACGCGATGCCTTCAGGACCGAGGTCGCCGGCGCCGGCAGTATTCGGCGCGAACGCGAAGTCACGCGAATTGATGTAGCCCTCGAAGACAGGCGCAGCTGGATTGTCGACCGAGTAGGCGAAGATGCCGCCGACGCGCTCGCAGATCGCAAAGAGATACGGACGACCACCGATCATGCCGTACGCCACGCCTTCCGGCTCTGGGCCCTTCGCACGGCTGCGGTTGTCGCGCGTGTTGTTGGTGTTGCTTGCGTTGAAGTTCAGCGGGAACTGCGTCGCGGTGTACTGCTCGAAGAAGTCGCCCGAATCCCACACGCGCGCGCCGCTCGCGTTCCAAATCGTGATGCCACGCGAACCGATCGCGACGATGCGATCCCAGTCGCCGTCACCATCGAGGTCGCCGAGGTCCTTGCGAACTTGGAGTCGACCAAGACGCGTGTTGACCTTCAACCAATCGCGGCCGGGGAAGAGTTGCTTGTCGAGCGTGACGGTCGCCGAAGCGATCGTGGTGAGATCGACGAAGGTGCCCCACTCACGCGAGTCGCCTTCGTTTGCGGTGGCGTAGTACTGCTGGCCACCCGAAACGAACGAGGCCATGCCGTCGGCTTGGTACGCGCCTTCCACTGGCCAGCCGGCGATGCGATTCACGCCGTCTTGATCGCTTGGATCGAGACCATTGCCCGAGAAGGTGATCATGCCGAGCGTCGTTGGCACTGCGGAGGCGTTCACTGGGAACGTACCCGTCGCGAGATCAAACGTGAGCGGCATGCGGAAATCGTTGTCGTTGATGACGAACAGCGTCGCCGGATCGCGCATCGCAAGACCTTCGACCTTGTCGCCGTAGTTCGCGTAACCAACCGCTGCGAGATCGACGTGCACGGTCTTCGAAACCGGAACGATGCCGGCTGCCGCGAGTTGCGCAGGCGTCATCTTGTCGAGCGTGCCGCCTGGACCAGCAATCGCCGGGGGAAGCGTCGAGATATCAGTCGCGCCTGCGAGATCAATCTTGAAGACCTTCTTGAGGGACGACGAGCCGACCGAACTATCGCGCTCGACGACGAGGAACTTGCCCGGCGCGAACGCGCAGGCGTCACCGATCTTGTCGCTCTGTCCACCTTCGAGGACGTAGATGTACTCAGCAACGACGGTGTTCGTCGTCGTGTTGAACTTCGCGATGCGCGTGTTGCGCGACGTCTTCGAGTTGGCATCGTTTGCAACGTCTGGGTTATCAAGTGGGCTCTGCACGAAGCAGTAGACGAAGTTGTCCCACACCGCGATCGCTTCGAAACCGCGATTGTCGCGGCGTTGCGCGTAGACCGCAGGGAACGCTTCGGTGCCGACATTCACGCCGAACGCATTCGAGCCCGCAGGCACGAAGCGATCAAGCATGAGACCGGTCGCGTCAAACTTGTAGAGCGCGGGGCGGTACTCATCACACATCCAGATGTTGCCGTTCGCGGTGCGCACGACGCCTTCAAG
>Ga0209617_10001645_pt1 | contig 10446 bp, 10 predicted proteins | sample LakEriepJuly2011_2_FD_187459 | JGI IMG/M metagenome (GOLD analysis project Ga0209617, IMG submission 187459) | Freshwater microbial communities from dead zone in Lake Erie, Canada - CCB epilimnion July 2011 (SPAdes) (version 2) | ecosystem: Environmental > Aquatic > Freshwater > Lentic >... | reverse complement strand
CCGGCGCATCGACCGGCTTGGCAGCCGGCGGCGTCTGCGCGCCTGCGCAGGCCGACATCACCCCGAACCCGATCGACGACAGCAGTGCCCTGCGCGAAAGGTTCATCGCCGGCTCAGGCGTCGCCCTTCATGTGCGTCTGGTGCGGATGCACGAAGCGCTCCGCCATGTCGTCGGCGCTGGTCCACTGATGCGCCTTCATGTGCGCGATGGTGCTGATCACGGCCAGCACCAGCGGACCGATCAGGAAAGCCAGGATCACCTTGCCCTGCGCCTCGGTGGGCAGGTAGTCGCCGATGATCACGCCGGCAAAGGCCGCGCACGCGCCGTACAGCACCGCGTTCAGCAGGAACAGCTTGATGGCGTGCTTGAATCCCATCTTGCGAGGGGCCGGACGGTCGTGACGCTGGTGCGAATGGCTCATCGCGACAGTCTAGCCAATCGCCTCGGACCACCTGGTGAACAGATCGGTGCTGAAGTAGCGCTCCATGCGGTCGCACAGCACCGTCACCACCACCGCGTCGGCGGGCAGGCGCTCGGCGGCCTGCAGCGCGGCGGCGAAGTTCAGTCCGCTGCTCGGGCCCACCGGATGACCCTCGCGGATCAGGCTTCGCGAGGTGTGCATGGCCACCTCGTCGGAGATCTCGATCACTTCCACGTCGCGGAAATCCTGCGGCCGGTACAGGTGGCTCATGCCATCAAGCACGCCGGGGATGGCCGCCGAGAAGTTGCACTGCTCGGCACCAACGAAGCAGTCGCAGCACACGCCGCTGCTGCCGGCGATGGGCCGTGCCGCAAACGCCTTCGGGTGCTGCCCAGCATCCTCGAAGCCAAGCCGCATGCCCACCAGCGTGCCGCCCGTGCCGATGCCCGACACATAGGCGTGCACCACACCGCCCGGCACCTGACGCACGATCTCGGCCGCGGTGCCCAGGCGATGCGCCTGCGCGTTCTCCATGTTCTCGAACTGCCGCGGCTCGAACGAGCCATTGGCCTTCGCCCACGCGCGACATGCCTGCAGCGATCCAACGATGCCCTGCTCGCGCGGCGTCAACTCCACCGCCCCGCCGTAGGCGCGAATCATCAATGAACGCTCTCGGCTCACCCCTTCGGGCATGAAGGCGCGGAAGCGCAGTCCAAGCCGCGCGCACACCATGCTCATGGCGATGCTGGTGGAACCGCTGCTGGCTTCCACCACCTCGTCACCCGGCTTCAGCACACCCTTGCGCCACGCCGTACCAAGGATGTGGGCCGCGATCCGGTCCTTGGTGCTGCCGGATGGGTGCAGATATTCCGCCTTGCACCAGATCACGGGCTGATCGCTGCCCAGCCGCACCGGAAACAGCGGCGTTACCGACAGGGCCACCTGATCTGGAACGCCCGATTCGGCGTTCTGCATGGCTTTCATCGCATGAGGCATCGGGAAAAGTGTACGGACTTCCACGAACAGACTTGCCAAGCACGCCGAAGCGGCCCATGATCATGTCCGTGGCGCATCGCACGATCATCCTGTCGCTGATCATGGCCCTGCTGTGGCCGTGGGCCGTGGCGTCGACCTGCCACGCGGCAACGCCAGCCAAGGCCGTGCAGGGATGCTGCGCGGAGCGTTGCTGCTGCGAAGCACAGGCACCCTGCGATTGCGAGATGGATGATGCCCCAGCCGCACCGCGAGACGAGGCGCCAGCCACGGTGGATGTCTCGCGCCTGTCGGTCGAGCTGGCGCCACACACCGCTCCGCAACTCACGCTCGGCGTGCATGCCACGCGAACCATCAAGCCGGTGCGCCCCGCGCACGCGGCCATCACCAGCCCCCGCGAAGGTCGCGCCATCCTGCTGCGCGCCTGCTGTCTGCGGCACTAGTTCGAGTTCCGTGCTGTCACTTTTTTGGCACGACGCGCGCACGCATGGGATTGCTGCGCGCCGGTGCCGCGGCGTTCGTCCGCGCACCAGCACTCCAACTTTCAACCACAAGGACATACCGCATGACACTCCGAACCATCTCACTCGTGGCCGCCCTGCTTGGCACCGGCCTGCTCTCCGCCTGTGAATACTGCATGGTTCCTCGCAGCCCCGAGGCCGAGGCGCTGCTGAAGGACGACTCCGTGGTCACCACCTCCCCCGTGAAACTGCACGTGCTGGGCATGAGCTGCCCGAAGTGCGTCAGCAACGTGGACATCCAGCTCATGCGCGTGTCCGGCGTGCAGAAGGCCCAGATCGACATGGGCAGCGGCATCGTGGTGGTGGACTTCGACCCATCGAAGAAGATCACCCGCGCGGCGCTCGCCAAGGCCGTGGATGACTCGGGCCTGACCATCGCCAGCATCGAAGGGAAGTGAACCATGCGAACCCTCCCCTGTTTCATCGCGCTCGCCGCAACGGTCGCCGCGCACGCTCAGGAAGCCAGCTTCACCCCCGCCGCCACCATGCCCTCGCCGGGCGCGCTGGTGGCGCACACCATGCTGATGGGCGGCACATACAGCAGCACCGGCCCGGATGGCGTGAGCGGCTACCTGATGGAGTCGGACACCATGGCCATGCTCGGCATTGCGCCAGGCGTGGCCGTGGAAGCCATGGTGCCGGCCTTCAACGGAACGATGGGCTCCAATGATCCCGGCAAGCGCATCCAGGGCACGGGCCTTGGCAACATGGAAGTGGACGTGAAGCTTCGACTGCTGAAGATCGACTTCAACGCCATCGACACCCTGCGCGTGTCGGCGAGCGCAGGAACCCAGATCCCGACGGGCACCGGCGTGTTCGGCGCCAACTCGGTGGATCCATTCGTCGCCAGCGCGCTCACCTACATCAACGGCCGCCATGGCCTGGGACTGAGCGCACGCTGGATGTTCAACACGGGCAGCACCTTCGACCCCGCGTTCGCCACGCAGACCACCGCAGACATCTGTCGCACGGGTCTGTCGTACCTGTACCGCATCGAGCCCGCGGAATACGGCCACGAGCACCGCGAGGCGTGGTACATGCAGGTGGAGACGCTTGGCACCTACGAAACCGATGGCAGCGCAGAATGGACGATGGGTCCCGGCATCCTGATGGAAGGCACGCACTTCGCGTTTGAAGTCGCCGTGCAGCTGCCTCTGTGGATGGATGCGGCGCCCAATCGAAGCAACTCCAACTTCACCGCCATGTTCGGGCTTCGATTCCTGTTCTGAAGCCCGTCCGCACAGCGTCCGAACGGCGTGTGCGGAACGGCACGAGCCGCTACACTCTCCGCCCTGCGCAACTGCCCCGCAGTCGCGCAATGCCACCTTAGCTCAGCGGTAGAGCGGAGCTTTCGTAAAGCTCAGGTCACGGGTTCAAATCCCGTAGGTGGCTCTCTGCCCGACGCCGGCCCGAGGGCCCAGGCTCACTTCAGGATGAGCTTGATCGATTCCTGCGGGCCGAGGTTCAGCGCGCCGTAGCACTCGGCCGCAGCCGCGCCCTCGGCACCCTTGCCATCCACCAGCAGTGCGCGCAGACGATCCACCTGCGTGGGATCGGCCTTGTCGCCGAAGCGACGCGCGCTCTCCGCGGTGGCACGCAGCAGCATCGCACGATCATCGCCCTCGGCCTTCAGCGCCGCCGACAGCAGCGCACGCTGCGCCGACTGCGAAGGCACCAGCGCCAGCGCCATGGCGATGCGCGCGCGCAGGTCGCCCTGCTGACGCGACAGGCCATCGATCAGCGCACCTTCGGCATCGATCATGCGGAAGGGTCCGCCGCCCACGCGACCGATTCCGATCAGCGCATCCGACGAGTCCATGGCCAGCGTGGCCATGTCCTCGGCGCTCGGCATGCCGCCGCTCGCGCGGTTCATGAGCACCTTCACGGCGCCGTTGAACGTTTCGCCGGAAGAGCCAAGGAACCACACGTTGGCGGAACGGCTGTCGCGCAGCGAACGATCCACGCGCACGGCGTCCTGCTCGGGCACGGCCAGCAGCAGCATGGCGCTGGAGGTGAGCGCATCGCCGCGCAGCGCACGGCCCTGATTGCTGACGAAGGTCGGATCGCCCGCCACCACAACCAGATCCGCGGATCCGAGTCCGGTCATCGCGGTGCGAAGCGCCGAGGCGCTCTCGGTGCTGCCCATCACGTCGAAGCCCTGCGCGCGCAGCCAGCTCTCGATCTGCGTGCGGTCCTCGGCCTGCATGGCCACCACGCCCGCCGCCAGATGCCCGCCCTCGCGCAGCGTGGCTGCGAGCGTGGGCACCACCGCGTCGGCGCGGGGGAAACTGGTCGACGGCATCGCGCGAGCCACGGCCAGCGCAGCCTCCACGCGCACGCGACGGTTGGCGCTGTCCAGGCACGCGATCAGTGGGTTCTGCTCGCTGCCCGACACCAGCGTGGTCGGTCCGCCGGTCTTCGACAGCGCGCGAATGGCCTGCAGCTGCAGACCGGCATCACCGATCTCCACGCCAAGTCCAAGCACCTGACGGCCCACCATGGGGCCGGCGGCCTGCACCAGCGACGAGGGCGACAGCGGCGAGGCCACCTCGGTTGCGGTCTCCTGCGCCTCAAGTCGCAGACCCGCGGCCAGGTACACGGCCAGCGCCGTGCCGTTGCCGGCGTCGCTGTTCATGGCCTGCAGCGCGCATCGCTGCGCCATGATGTCGCAGTACACGCCGGTCGAGACCATCTTCGGCATCAGGCCATGATCGCCGTCGAAGCGCCACGTGGGCTGCTGCATCTCGGCGGGGTACGGCAGCAGGCCTTCCGCGCCAACGATGAAGCTGCGGGCCATCGAGGTCCACAGCGCGTTCTGGTCGGTGCTGCTCACGCCCATGCGCGACATCGCCTCGCTGGCGGCCTGACGCACATCCGAGGTGGCGCCCTTCGCGTTGGCCACGCTGGCGATCCACGGGGCCGCGGTCTTCGATCCCAGTTCGCCCAGCACGCGGATCACGCGCACCTGCTGACCCGCGGGCAGGCCGTTCAGCGACTCGCACAGCGGAAGCACGGCGTTGCGGCCGATGTTCAGGATGGCGCGCTCGGCCATCAGTTCCTGGCTCGAGCTGGCGCCAGCGGTGAATGCGCGAATGAGCGCGGGCATGGCGTAGGCGCCGGCGGCTTCCAGCGAACGCATGGCGAAGGTCTGCTGACGAAGCGTGCCGTTGAGATTGGTCACCGCCGCATCGATGCGCGCCGGATCGCGGGCCAGATCCAGACGGCCGGCGTCCACCTTCTTGCCAAGTTCGGTGGCGAGCGAGCTCACCTCGGGCATGGCGCGGCTGGATTCGAGCGCGCGCTGGAAACGCTCGGCGAAACCGCCGGTGTCCACGATCTGCGCGGCCTGTGACGGCGTGACATTGGTGTTGAGCAGCACCTCGGCGGCGCTCTTGGCCAGATCGGCGCGGCCGATCAGCACCGAGTGGATGAATGCGTCCATCGCCTGCTGCGCTTCGGCCGGGACCGCCACGGGAGCGGGTTCGGCGGCTGGCGCGGCGTCGGAGGCACCAGCGGCGGGCGCCGCGTCAGTCTTCGCGTCGGACGCGGTGTCGGCGCCACCCGCCTCCAGCTCGTCGATGCGCGCCTGGATCTTTTTCTGCACGAACTCCATCAGCGGCTTGGCCTCTTCGGGCACACTCGCCATCTGCGCCTCCAGCGCGCTCATCGCCATCTTCAGCTTGGCGGGATCCTTCTGCTGATCCAGCTTCATCATGGCCAGCATCTGCTTGGCCTGCGCCTGCATCGCCTCGGGCAGTTCGCCGATGCCATCATCCGCACTTGCGGCGCTGGTGTCCGCGGCCGGCGCGTCGTCCTGGGCGAACGCGGGCATGGCGAGGGCGAGAAGCGAAGCGAGAGCGAGGGCGACAAATGGCATCCGTGGGGTCTCCGATGAGGTTCCGCAGCGGCACGCCGCGGGGTTCGGGAATCTACCGGAATCGACGGGAGTGCGCCCCGCGTGCGCATCGCTATGCTGCCCCGGTCGAGGTGTCTTGGGGGAGGATCCCAAGCACCGTCCGGCCCGCGCCCAACCGCGCGTGCTGGATGAGGGAAGGCGGTGCAAATCCGCCGCGGACGCGCCGCCGTGACGGGCGCGGGGCAACCCCCCGCAACGCGCCGCCCACAAGCCACTGCCCCGCCGATTCGGCGCGGGTGGGAAGGCGGGCGGCACGCACCCGAAGTCGGAAGACCTGCCTCGACCTTCGGCCTTCGCCCCCGCGCAACGGGGCTCGGGCGAACCTCCTGCACGGAGGCTTGCGGCATGCGGTCACGATCATGGTGTTGGCTTGTCATTGTGTTGGCGCAGTCGGCGTTCGCCGATGGGTGGTACGCCACGCGCGTGGTCAGCTACACCGCGGGCACCGGTGCGTCGGCGGGTCATCGCAATCCACAGAGCGTGCTGGGTGAGCCCGCACGCATGACCGGCATGAGCGGCTCGATCGAGACCATCACGCCCTTCCAGCCCGCGTACATGCCCGACCAGATCGTGTCGATCGGCGCGGGCGGATCGCTGGTGGTTGAACTCGGCACGCCGGCGACCGACGATCCGGGCCACCGCTTCGGCATCGATCTGATCGTGTACGGCAACGCGTTCTTCAGCGACATGGGCTACCCCGCGGGCGTGCCCGGCTACTGCGCAGGTGAAGGCGGCCTGGTGGATGTGAGCGGCGACGGCGTGAACTGGACCAACGTTCCGGGCGTGGTGGTGGATGGCCCCATGCCAGCGATGGCGTGGATCGACGCGGGCCCCTACGACACGGTGCCGGGCAGCGTGCCAACCGACTTCCTTCGCGCGATGAACCCGGCAATCAAGGCGAGCGATCTGGTCGCGCTTGAATACGCCGACGTGATCACCGCGTACGACGGATCCGCGGGCGGCGCGGGCGTGGACCTTGCCAGCGTGGGACTTTCCAACGCTCGATACGTGCGGTTCCGGCATCCACTCGGCGCCACCGGAAGCCCCGAGATCGACGCGGTGGCGGTGGTGCCACCCACGCCCTCGCGGTTCGACCTGGATGGAAGTGGCCGCGTGGATTTCGGCGACATCGCGTTTCTGCTCATAAGCATGGGCGACACGAACGGCCCCTGCGACGTGGACGAAAGCGGCCTCGTCGACTTCGGCGACATCGCCCTCCTGCTGCTGGAGATGAACTGATGCGCCGCGCCTTCACGCTGGTGGAAGTGCTGGTCACCGTCAGCATCATCGCGATGCTGGTTGGCCTGCTGCTTGGCGGACTGCGCGGTGCGGGCGATGCATCGCGCGCGGCGAAGTGCCGCAGCAATCTTCGACAGCTGTTCATCGCCTCGCAGGGCTACGCCGCCTGCAATCAGGGCCACCTGCCGGCAGCGGTGCTGTACTTCGAGCGCGACGGCGCCTCGCGCACCGTGGCATGGGACTTCGAGCAGCAGGCTGGCGTGTCGCGCCCGGGTTCGTTGTGGAAGTTCAGCGACACGCCGCAGGAAGTGCAGCAGTGCCCCGCGTGCCTGGCCGCCAGCACCTTCGGCGCCGATCCGTACACGGGCTATCACTACAACACGAGCTATCTCGCTTCAGAGGGCCTGCTGCCCGACCGAGACGATGCAGGCGGCGTGATCGATGGATGGAATCGCGTGCGAGCGGGGCTGTCACCAGGCCAGTGGCGGCGCACCGCGGAAGTGGCCATGTTCGCCGACGGCGGATGGAAGGGAGGCGCGAACAAGTTCATGCGCGCACCCAGCGCCACGGTGGAGGGCGATGTGGGCATGGTGTATGCGGGTGGCAGCGCGTTCCGCCATCGCGAGCAGTGCAATGTGGCGTGGCTCGACGGTCATGTGGACACGGCGGGCGACGCCTTTCAGGGCGAGCACGCCACCCCCGCCCTGCTGAAGTCGCTGCTCGACTGGCCACGCAACGGCTTCCTTTCCAACGACGATTCGGCCTACGACCCGCGATGAGGCCCCATGCGCATTGATCGCTGCGTGTGCACGGACACCCCCCTTGCGGACATCGTTGCCATGGCACGCACCGAGGGGCTGTCACTGACGCAACTCGAGGATCGCTTTGGCTGCGGCACCGGCTGCGGCCTGTGCCGCCCCTATGTGCGACGCGCGCTGCGCACCGGCGTGACCGTGTTCAACCAGATCGTGCACGAGGCCGACGAGCCGCCTGCGGCGTGAGCCATTCAGCCGCGGCCGAAACGGCGCTCGAGTTCGCGCCACGGAATGCGCATGGCGGTCGGGCGACCGTGCGGGCAGTTGGTGGCGCGTTCGATGGTGTCGAGTTGCTGCAGCAGTTCGCCCACCTCGCGGTCGCTCAGCGCATCACCCGCCTTCACCGCCGCCTTGCAGGCCATCATGTCGAGCGCGTCGGAGAGCACGGCCTCGCCGTCGCCCGAGGCGTCGAACTCGTCTCGACCCAGCCATGCGCGAAGCACTTCAAGTGCGTCCACACCACGCTCGATCAGGAACACCGGCTCGGCGTGCAGCGCGATGCTGCGCGGGCCGCCCGCGCGCACATCGAAGCCCAGACGCTCGAGCAGAGGCTGCGCCTCGTCCAGGCGCTCCACTTCGAGCGCGGTTGCCGCCTCGATGCGCGGCACCAGCAGCGCCTGCGATTCAAGCGGCCCCGACAGCACGCTGGTCTTCAGTCGCTCGAACATCACGCGCTCGTGCAGCGCGTGCTGATCCACCACCACCAGTCCCTGCTCGTCGCTGGTCACCAGCCACGCCTTGCCTGCCTGCAGGAAACGGCGCGCCATCACGGGCATGGGCAGCGGCGTGGGCTCGACGCTCCAGGCGGGCGTGGCAGCCTGCGTTGGTTGCGCGAGTGTCTGCTGCATGCCGGCGAAGTCGAAGCCTGCGGGGCCGGATGGCGCTGACGCGAATCCCGCGCCGCCGCTCGACCACGCACCGGTGGCTGGCGCGCTGGCCTCACCGATCGCCAGTTCCGGCATCAGGTTCGCGCTGCGCAGCGCCGCCTTCACCGCACGATGCACCAGCGAGTGCACCGCGGAAGGCTGGCGGAAGCGCACCTCGCTCTTGGCGGGATGCACGTTCACGTCCACTTCGCGCGGATCGATGTCCACGGCGAGGAACCCGACCGGCGTGCGGCCGGGCTCGATGAGTCCGCGATAGGCCTCGCGCACCGCGTGCAGCAGCCCGCGATCGGCGATGGGCCGACCGTTCAGCGTGAAGCGCAGCCCCTTCGCCGCCACGCGCGCCGCGGCGGGCCGCGCCATCACGCCCCAGACCGACAGCGGCGAGTCGGCGGCAAGCGCCGAGTCGGCATCCACGATCAGCGCGTCGGCCTGCAGCGCGTCCCCCACCACCGCCTTCACGCGGCGAACCGGGTCGTTCTCGGCAGGAAGATCCAAGGACAGCTTGCCGTCCTGCCACAGCGCAAAGGCCACCTGCGGACGCGCGAGCGCGATCCACTCCAGCACCTCCGCCACGCGTCCCGCCTCGGTGGGCTCGCTGCGCAGGAACTTGCGACGGGCCGGCACCTGGCCGAACAGGCGCTCCACTTCCACCCGCGAGCCCACGTTGCCCGCCGCGGGGCGCACCGGCGTGGTGACGCCGTGATCCACCTCCACGCTGGCCGCATGCGAAGCCTCGCGGTCGCGACTGGTGATCACGAGCCGCGAAACCGAACCGATGCTGGCCAGCGCCTCGCCGCGGAAACCGCAGGTGGCGATCGAAAGCAGGTCATCCAGCGAGGCGATCTTGCTGGTGGCGTGGGCCGCCACGGCCAGCGGCAACTCGTCGGCGGGAATGCCGGAACCGTCGTCCAGCACCTCGATGCGATCGCGACCGCCTCCCTCCAACCGAACCTCGATGCGCGTGGCGCCGGCGTCCAGCGCGTTCTCCACCAGCTCCTTCACCACGCTCGCGGGTCGATCCACCACCTCGCCGGCGGCGATCTGGTTGACCAGGTTCTGCGACAGCTGGCGAATGGGCACGCGGCGAGTCTAGCGGGCGAATTCACCATTCCTTTGCAGTGGAAGTTGTGGATTCAGGCGTTCGCATGCCGATTCCCTGCTATGGTTTCGGCAGGCATGAGCACACTGGTGATCGGCGACCTGCACGGATGCGGCGACGAGCTTGGCACGTTGCTGGACGTGGCGCGCCGCGAGCGTGCCGACGCGCGGGTGATCCTGGTGGGCGACCTGTTCACCAAGGGCCCCAAGCCGGATCTGGTCGTCGACCTCATCTCGCAGCATCGCGCAGAGGGTCGTCGCATGGAACTGGTGTGCGGCAACCACGACATCCGACTGCTCGAGGCGCTGCGCAAGCGCGATGCGGGTGCGTCACTGGATGCACTAGGTGCCAGCGAAGCCACCGCCATCCGACTGCTTGAGCGTGCCGGACGCCTGATCGGCGCGCGACGGCTGCTGGCCGAGGCAATGAACAACATCTGCCTGCGAGGCCGAGGCTGGGCGGTGCTGCATGGCGGCGTGGTGCCGGGCGCAGGCCTGGATGGCACCAGCGATCACGACAAGATTCACTTGAAGGCCGCGCCGCATGAAACTCCC
>Ga0209617_10001644_pt1 | contig 10447 bp, 8 predicted proteins | sample LakEriepJuly2011_2_FD_187459 | JGI IMG/M metagenome (GOLD analysis project Ga0209617, IMG submission 187459) | Freshwater microbial communities from dead zone in Lake Erie, Canada - CCB epilimnion July 2011 (SPAdes) (version 2) | ecosystem: Environmental > Aquatic > Freshwater > Lentic >... | reverse complement strand
GAAGCGCGACAACAAGATTGGCCCGCGCGTGCTTGGCATCGCTGGCAGGGGCGGCATCCCCAAGCCTGCGCGCATCGGGGCCGATGGGCTCAAGGCCATCGATGGCTCCAAGGTGGCGATCATCGACACCCGGGCTTGGACGGCGTTCAAGGCCGGGCACCTGCCGGGTGCGCTGCACCTGCCGCTGGCCTCGACCTTCAACACCGATGCGGGCTCCCTGATCGCCGAGGACGAGCCGATGCTGCTCATCGTCGAGGCCGCTCGGCTCGACGAGGCGGTGCGCGACCTGATCCGCGTCGGCCTCGACCGATTCCAGGGCTGGTGCGAACCCAAGGACATCGACGCGTTCGCCGCCGCCGGCGGAGCGCTCGTGATGACCAAGGAGGTCAGCGTCGACCAGGCCCAGAGCATGATCGGCGCAGCGAGACCGTTCATCCTTGATGTGCGTCGCGCCGCCGAGCACCGCGAGGGCGCGATCGATGGCGCGCTGAACATCGCGCACACGCGGCTGCTCTCGCGCCTGGCCGAGGTGCCACGCGATCGCCACATCCTGGTGCACTGCCGCAGCGGTGCCCGGTCGGCGCGTGCCTGCTCGCTGCTCGAGCGCCACGGCTACGACTGCACGAACATGGCCGGTGGCATGCTCGCGTGGGAGAAGTCCTGCCCGGTGGTCGTTCGGTAGGGCCCGGCTACCATCAACCGTATGCACGACAGCCAGCGGCGCTTCATTGACTTCATGGTCGATGCCGGGGTGCTCACCTTCGGCGACTTCACCACCAAGAGCGGCCGCAAGACGCCGTACTTCGTCAACACGGGCCGCTACCGGTCCGGCGTGCACCTGGTCGAGCTGGGCCGCGCCTACGCCGATGCGATCGAGCGCTCGTTCCCGGGCGGGTTCGATTGCCTGTTCGGTCCTGCGTACAAGGGGATTCCTTTGGTCGTGGCGGTCTCGATGGCCTTCGCCGAGCGCGGCCGCGAGGTCGAGTTCTGCTTCAACCGCAAGGAAGCGAAGGACCACGGTGAGGGTGGCGTGCTCGTGGGCCGGAGCCTGAAGGACGGGGACCGCGTGCTGATCGTCGAGGATGTCACCACCGCCGGCACGTCGATCCGCGAAACCGTGCCCGTGCTGCGTGCGGCGGCGCGCGTGTCGCTGGCGGGCCTGGTGGTCTCGGTCGACCGGCAGGAGCGAGCGAGCGAGTCATCGACTCGCACGGCACTCGCCGAGGTCGGCCACGAATTCGGCATGCCGACTGCGGCGATCGTCACCATCGACGAGGTGGTGGAGCATCTGGGTTCGCGCCTGACCGATGCCGACCGCAGCCGCATCGCTGCGTACCGCGCGCAGTACGGTGCGATGGCGCACTGACGGCGGCCATCGTGGCCGCCCGAGGCTGCGAAGGAGCATGCTCCGCGCTAGCCTTCCGCGCATGATGTTGATCCATCGCGTGCCGTCCGTGTGCAGCACCTTTCGCCGTGCCGTGACGTGCATCGTCACTGTGTCCCTCGCTGCCGGCGGTTGCGCGCAATGGGGCAGTGCGGTGCTGCGTGACAACCATGTCGCGTTCAACTCCTCCGTCGCCGATGCGATGGACCGCCAGATGCTGCTCAACATCGTGCGCATGTCCCAGCGACGGCCGACGCAGTGGATGACGGTGAGCGTGATCAATGTCCAGTCGACCGTTTCCACGGGAGCCAATGGAGGCATCGGCATCCCCGCCGACGGGATGGTGACCGGCCTCACCGGCGGCAACGTCAGCTTCAGCTACACCCCCAACATCACGCTGCTTCCGCAGCAGGGCGAGCGCCTGGCGCGCGAACTCATGTCGCCGATCCCGGTCTCGACCGTTGAGCGGCTGGTCTCGGCCGGGTGGCCGGCCGAGCTCGTCGTCCTCATGTGCGTCGAGAAGCTCGGCGATGTCGAGGGTTTCGACGTCACGAGCGACAGGGGCATCGTCGTCGAGGATGGCCGGTTCGGCCGCATGCTCCAGCTGATGAATGCCGTCGGGCACCAGTACCTGGTCTCGCTCAGCCAGGTCCCGCAGACCGTGACCTGGAATGCAGAGCCGATCGCAGCGACCGAGGTCACGCTCGACCGGATCATGCAGGCGAGCAAGTCGGGGGCGGCCTTCATCAAGCGCGATGACGGCGCGTACGACTATCGCACCATCGAGCGGGTGCCCGTGCTGACGTTCTATGACGGCATCGAGAAGAGTGCCGAGGGCAAGGAACTGGCCGACATGCTCACGATCCCGGCGGAAGCCGGCAGCTACCGGCTGGTGGCGTCGGAGGACATTTGGCCGGGCGACACGGTCTCCGTCCGCGCGCGGTCGTTCGTCGCCACGCTGCAGCTCATGTCGATGGGGGTGGAACCCTCGCCGGGCATGGAGCCGCCGACCCCCGACATCGACACCGAGGATGAGCTGTATGCGCGCATGGCCACGGCGGTCGGCAACGAGGATCTGAGCCCGCATGTCCGGGCCGTGTTCCGAGTGCACTGCACCGATCAGGCCCCCAAGGACGCGCTTGTGTCCGTGCATGACGGTCGTCATTGGTACTGGATCGATCGCGCGGACTACACCTCGCGGATCCTCTTCGCCATGGTCCGCGACATGTACGACCTGCAGGTCACGGCTGAAAACCAGTCCTCGCCCGTGCTCACGCTGCCGGTCGGCACCGGGCGCTGAGGGCGGCGTTCCGGCGCAGCGAAGCGGGGCTCCGTGGATCGGCCTCCGCTACCGTGCGCCCATGCCTGCACCGACCCTCTGCACCACCCTCCTTGCATCGCTCGCCCTGTCGATGGCCGCGGCGCCCGCCCGCGCCGCGCCGCCGACCGAAGCCGAGCAGGTGGCGCTCTGGGCCAGCGACCGCGATGCACGCATGGCGTGGTGGCGCGACGCGCGCTTCGGCATGTTCATCCACTGGGGGCTCTATTCGCCGGCAGGCGGCTTCTGGGATGGCAAGCGCTACGAGCAGCACTACGCGGAGTGGATCCAGCACTGGGCCGCGGTGCCGTGCGCGGAGTACGCACGGCAGATGAAGCCGCGCTTCGTGCCGGATGCCGGCTTCGCGGACCGTTGGGCCGATCTCGCGCAGGCAGCGGGCATGTCCTACGCCGTCATGACGTCGAAGCACCATGACGGCTTCACGCTCTTCAACTCGAAGCAGCCCTATTCGCTGGCGAACCCAATCGCCGGCGGCACCAACATCTCGCCAGAGGGTCGTGACTGCGCGCGCGAGTTCGCCGACGCGATGCGTGCGCGTGGCCTGCGCGCCGGTTTCTATTACTCGCTCCTCGACTGGCAGCATCCGGATGCCTATGAGATGGCGCTGCCTGGGTACCCGAAGGACGGCCATGCGCGCGACCACGAGCGCTACAAGGCCTACATGCGCGGGCATGTCGAGGAGCTGCTCTCGAACTACGGACCGCTCTCGACGATCTGGTTCGACTATTCCGACCAGGTGCATCAGGGCGCGGCCTGGGGCGCTGCACAGCTCATGGCCGACATGCGGGCCAAGCAGCCTTCGATCCTCGTCAACAACAGGCTCTTCTTCGGCCTCGAGAACAAGAACGGCGACTATGGCACTCCCGAGAAGTACGTGCCGCCCACCGGCCTGCCCGGCATGGACTGGGAAGTCAACCATACGCTCAACGAGAGCTACGGATTCAGCGCGCACGACATGAATTGGAAGGACACGGGCACGGTCGTGCGGCTCTTGTGCGACATCGTGTCGAAGGGCGGCAACCTGCTGCTGAACATCGGCCCCGACGCACAGGGGCGCGTGCCCGAGGCGGCGCAGAAGACGCTCCGGGGAGTCGGTGCATGGATGAAGGTGAACGGCGAGGCGATCAGGGGCACGACGGCGAGCCCGTTCCAGCGGCTGCCGTGGGGGCGAGCGACGCAGAAGCCCGGCACGCTCTACCTGATGGTGTTCGACTGGCCTTCCACTGGCGTCCTGCGGCTGCCGATCCGCAACCGCGTGCAGGCCGTCGATGTGCTTGGCACGAGCGCCACATGCAGCTTCGTGGCCAGGGACGCGGGCGAGGGGACCATGCTCATGCTCCCGCTGGCGGTCGATCCCCAGTGCACGGTAGTGCGCGTCCGCTACGAGGGCACCATCGATCCACTGCCGTTTGCGGTCTTCCCATCGGCTGATGGTTCGATCACCCTCACGCCGCATGATGCGACGCTGGAGGGTCCGTCGATCCGCGTCGAGCGCGTGGGCGTGATCGGCGATGTGACCCACAACATCGGCTACTGGCTCGATCCGGCAGCCACGGCCACGTGGCCGGTTGCCATCGGTGCCGGTGATGCTGGCACGTATCGCGTCCAGGCCGAGCTTGCCTGCGCCGACCCGGCTGCTGGCTCGATGATCCGCCTGCAGGCCGGGAGTTCGACGACGTCACCCGATGTGGCCGTGCCGCCGACGGGCGGGTGGCAGTCCTACCGATCGGTGGACCTTGGATCGATCGCGTTGTCGAGCGGCTCGCATGGCTTGGTGCTGCGCGCGAGCACCAAGGCTGGCGAGGCCGTCGCCAACGTGCGATCGATCCGACTCGTTCGTTCGCCCTGAGGCGGCGAGGGCCAGGATCGTGTCAGGAACGGACGCGGCCCGTCTGGAAGGCCCAGCGTTCGGGCATCGTTACACTCCTGTGTCCAGTCGATGCCAGACGCCACGCCCTCAACCTGAAAGCGACTCCACCCCATGGCTTCCACCTCCATCAAGGAAACCCTCGAGAAGTTCGACCTGCGTGACGCGGATCTCCGGCGCATCCGTGCGGCAGCCCCCATGCTCGTGCCGCAGCTCGACGACTTCATCGCTGACTTCTACGACTGGATGTCCAAGCACCGCGAATACCAGGTGTTCTTCGCGTCGAACCCCACACGCCTGGAGCGGGTCAAGAAGCTTCAGCACGCCAACTGGGTGACCTTCCTCCAGGCCGAGATCGACGAGTCGTGGATCGATGCCCGTCGCCATGTCGGTGCCGTGCACGCGCACATCGACCTGCCCAACGAGATCTACTTCGCGGGCATGTCGGTCTCGAACAACCTGATGGCGGACCGCATCCGGGGACTCGGCAGCAAGGTCGGCGAGCCCGAGGAGACCATCAAGTCGATCTCGAAGCTCATGTTCCTCGATTCGTACATCGTCATCGAGGAGATCGCCCGCATCAACCGCGAGAAGATCTCCGCCAGCTCGAAGGCGCTTCTGGAGATGTCGACCCCGGTGACCCCGATCTGGGAGGGGATCCTGCTGCTGCCGCTGCTGGGCATCCTCGACTCGCACCGTACGCAGGACGTGATGAGCAAGACGCTGGGGAAGATCGCGGAGACGCGTGCCAAGGCGCTGGTCCTCGACATCAGCGGCGTGAGCGCGATGGACACCGCGGTCGCCAACCAGCTTCTCAAGATCACCAAGGCCACGCAGCTCATGGGCTGCGAGACGATCCTCTCCGGCCTGTCGCCGGCGATCGCGCGGACCCTGGTCGAGCTGGGTGTCAACATCGGCGAGGTCCGCACCACCGCAACCCTGCGCGATTCGTTCGAGCTGGCGCTGAAGACCATCGGCGGCGATCGACGCCCGGCACTGCACGGCTGAGGCTCGATGCATGTCCGACGTGGCAGCGAGCCTTGTCACCGGCACCAGAGTCGGTTCCGCGCTGGTCGTGACCCTCGGTCGTGACTTGGGCGGGGCCGCCATGGAGCAGCTGACCAAGGTGGCGCTCGATGGGGTCCAGCACGGTGGCGCCACCACGCTCATCGTCGATGCGTCAGGTGTCCCGTTCATGGATGCGACCGAGTTCCGGGGTCTGCGACAGGTGCTTCGCATGGCGGGCCTGCTCGGTGCGCGGACGATGCTGGTCGGGCTGCAGCCCGGCATCATCATGCACCTCATGGAGTGCGATGCGGACACCAGCGGCCTGCAGGCGATGCTCGGCCTTGAGGAAGCTCTGCAGTTGATCGACTCCACGCCGGAGGCGACCGGTGCGTGAACTGCCGGCCACGGCGGTGTCGTTCCCCGTCCGGGACCACGCCGACCTCACGGTCGGCATCCAGCGACTTCGTGCCTCGGGCGTGCTGTCCGAGGCCGACGAGGTGCAGCGGGCGATGATCGTCACGATCGTCTCCGAGCTGGCCACCAACATCGTGAAGTATGCGGGCAGGGGCATGATCCGTGTGACGCGGACCGACCAAGCCGATGGTGTCGACGTCGACGTCTGGGCCGAGGACCACGGCCCGGGGATCGTCGACACCGAACGGGCCCTCAAGGATCACTTCACGACCGGGACGAGCCTCGGGCTCGGGCTTCCCGGCGTGCGCCGCATGTCGGACCGCTTTTCCATCGAATCGGTACCCGGCGCCGGTACCCGCGTCCACGCGCGCAAGCGGATCTCAGGCCGCCGGATCGAGTCGTCGATGCGCTCCATGCCCCGAAGCGGTGCAGCGAGCCGCGGGGTGGAGCGGTCCACGCCACTCTGGGACATCGGGCTGCGTGCGCGGCCAGCGCCCGGACAGCATGATGGTGGTGATCTCGCCTTGGCCATCGGCCTCGACGATGGTGTGCTGCTCGCGATGATCGATGCGAGCGGTCACGGTTCGTTCGCCAAGGCCGCGGCCGAGCAGGTTCGGTCACGTCTCGATCGTGCCCAGGCCAGCGAGCTTCCGAAGTTGCTCCAGGCATGCCACGAGAGCCTCGAGGGTTCGCGGGGCGCGGCGGTGGGGCTGCTCTTCGTGAGCGCCACGGACCGGACGGCGCGCTATATCGGGGTGGGCAACACCGGTGCCGCTCGGGTCGCTGGGGCGCCATGGCGGCCGATCTCGAAGGATGGTGTGCTCGGGCAGCGGCTGCCGACCCCCTTCGAGCAATCCACGACCCTCGCTCGCGGTGACTTGATCGTGATGTGGACGGATGGAGTCTCGGGGCTTCCCGGCGCGCTCACCGTGCGCGATGCGTTCCGGCCGGCCCAGGAGCTTGCCGATGACATCGTGGCCGGCCGCGGCCGCAGCCATGACGACGCCGGCTGCATCGTGCTGAGGTGGGAGCCATGATGCACCTGGCCGACTTCAACCTCCGTCGGGCAGCCGATGTGGAGGGTGCACGCGCCAAGATCCACGAGTGCATGCTGCTGCTGACCGGCGATCGGCAGCGTGCGTCGCAGGCGGCCAGCGCCTTCAGCGAGGTCGCCAGGGCGCTCGTGGGTTCAGACACCGTCCGCGTCGAGGTCTCGATTGGCCGCATCGGCGAATCAAGGGCGCTGCAGTGCATCATGGTGACGGAGCACCAGCCGCCCGCCCAGCTGGGCGCCGATCGCCACGACGAGATGCACTGGCGCGTGGTGCGGCAGTTCGATGCAGGAACCTCCTGGGTCCCGCACGGGATCATGGACCGTCTGCGTTCAGTGCTTGAGACCAAGTCGCATCAAGAGCTTGTCGAGGAAAACTACCGACTGCTCCATGACAAGACGACGGCGCTCAACCGGCTCTCGCTCGCCCTGAGCACGGTGCAGGATGTCGACACACTGCTGGTGATGCTCCTGCAGGAGGCGGGTCAGGCCTTCCATTGCGAAGCCGGCAGCATCCTGCTGGCTGAGGAGGGCGAGCTGGTCTTCCGGCACGCGCTGAGTTCCGATGCGTCGTCGAGGGAGCGGCTGCTGGTGCGAGCCGGTGATCCAGTCCGCTTGCCGCTGGACCGGACCAGCATGGCGGGCGCAGCTGCGCTCGATGGACTCGTCGCGGTGGCGGATGCCTACAACATCCCCGACGATGCCACGTTCCGCTTCAATCCATCCGTGGATCGCATGGTGGGATTCCGAACCCGTGCGGTGGTCTCCGTGGCGCTCAACAGCAACCACAATGAGCTGCTTGGCGTGCTGCAGCTGATCAACCCCCGAGATCCAGAGACGCTCCGGCCGATGGAGTTCTCCGGCGAGGACCAGGCGCTGGCCATGAACTTCGCGAGCCTGGCATCGCTGGCGCTCGAGCGGTCGAACCTCACGCGCACGCTCGTGCTGCGCATCATGGGCATCGCCGAGCTCCACGACCCGAAGGAGACGGGCGCGCACATTCGCCGGGTGTCGCAGGTGGCGACCCGGCTGTTCGTCGCGTGGGCAAGCCAGCGGGGCTGGAGCGAGGAACGGATCCTGAAGGAGCTCGATGCACTCAGGCCGGCTGCGATGCTGCATGACGTGGGGAAGGTGGGCATCTCCGACGTCATCCTCAAGAAGCCCGGTGCTTTGACCCCGGAGGAGCGCACGGTGATGCAGTCGCATACGGTCATCGGTGCCAAGAGTGCGCTCAAGGGTCAGCGCACCGCGCTGGATGCTGCGATCAGGGACGTGACGCTCTACCACCACGCACGGTGGGACGGCACGGGCTACCCCACGCGCGCCGAGATCGCTGCGGTGCTGGAAGAGCTGGGCGAAGATGGCTCGCGGGTGCCAGAGCCCCGGGGCGAGGGCATTCCCCTTGCCGGACGGCTGGTGGCGATCGCCGATGTCTTCGATGCCCTGATGTCCCGGCGTGCCTACAAGGAAGCGTGGAGCCCGGCCGATGTACGGGATGAGTTCGAGCGGATGTCTGGACTGCACTTTGACCCGGAACTCGTCCAACTCTTCCTGTCGGACTTCGACTCGTATTGCGCGATCCATGCCGCGATCGCGGGCTGAGCATCGCCCATGAATCCGTGGCAACCCACCCTCCGCGGACCGTTCATCAGGCTGCGTCCGATCGTTGCGGCTGACCTCGATGCCCTGCACGCGGCAGCCAGCGACCCGCTCATCTGGGAGCAACACTCGGAGCGCAATCGCCACGAGCGCGCGGTCTTCGAGCGGTTCTTCAAGGGCGCGCTCGAGTGCGGCGGTGGGCTGGTGATCGCCGAGCGCGACGGTGACCGGATCATCGGTGCCAGTCGTTACTACGACTGGCACCAAGCTGGATCGTCGGTCGTGATCGGCTACACGTTCCTCGAGCGCGCGCACTGGGGCGGTCGCACCAACGCCGAGGTCAAGTCGCTCATGCTTGCGCACGCGTTCGAGCATGTCACGACCGCGTGGTTCCATGTCAGCCCGGGCAACCTGCGTTCGCAGCGGGCGCTCGAGCGCATCGGCGCGCGGCTGGACCGCCGCGAGCAGGTGCCCGTCGGCGGCGTACCGAGCGACCGGCTGATCTACCGGATCGATCGGGCGGGGTAGGCGCGTCTTGCGGCTCCGCACCGGCGGCAGGCAACAGAAACCATGCAGATTCGTCATCAGTTGACGAATTTGCATGGTAGCCTTCGACACCATGCTCGACCGTCCTGCGCACCGTTCCGCCATCCTCCGGCTGCTGAGGAACTTCCAGGCCGTGGCCATCCTCGGCGCGCGGCAGGTGGGCAAGACCACGCTGGCCCAGGCGGTGGCTGCGTCACAGGGCAAGCCGTCACGGATCTTCGATCTCGAGACGGACCGTGACCTTCGGCTGCTGCAGGATCCGGAGCCGGTCCTCGCGCCTCTTCGGGGCCTCGTCGTGATCGACGAAGTGCAGCGCCTGCCGGCCTTGTTCCGACCGCTCAGGCCCTTGCTGGATCGCCGGCCGCTGCCTGCCAGGTTCCTGCTGCTGGGGAGCGCCTCGCCCGACGTTGCAGCGTGGGGAGGCGAAAGCCTGGCAGGGCGGATCGCCTATCACGAACTCGGTGGCTTCGGACTCGATGAGGTGGGTGCCGATCGATGGCAGAACCTTTGGCTTCGCGGCGGCTTCCCAAGGTCCTTCACGGCACGATCGGAAGCGGCCAGCATGGAATGGCGGCGGTCGTTCGTGCAGACCTATCTTGAGCGGGACGTGCTCGACGCTGGCCTGCGGATGCCTCCAGCAGAGCTCCGACGGTTCTGGCAGATGCTGGCACACTGGCATGGACAGCGCTGGAATGCATCGGAATTCGCTCGCGCCTTCGGCTCATCGGAGGCCACGGTGCGTCGATGGCTGGAGACGCTCGAGGGGTTCTTCGCGATCCGGCTGCTCCGTCCGTGGCATGCATCCATCGCCAAGCGCCAGGTCAAGGCGCCCAAGGTGTACATCCGTGACTCGGGATTGCTGCATGCGCTGCTGGGCATCTCGACTGCTGCCGAACTCCGGGAGCGGCCCCAGATCGGTGCGTCCTTCGAGGGATTCGTCGTCGAGCAGGCCATCCACATCGCCGGAGCGCGTGCCGGTGAAGCCCATCATTGGGCGACCCCGCAGGGTGCCGAACTGGACCTGATGCTGGTCAGGGGTGACCGCCGAGTCGGCATCGAAGTCAAGTGCACCGATGCGCCGGTCGTCACGCGCTCGATGGAGATCGCCCTGCAGGATTTGCGCTTGGACAAGCTTTGGGTCGTTCACCGGGGCGATCTTCGCTTCAAGCTTCGACCCGGCATCGAGGCGCTCCCGGTGTCGCAGCTCCACGCGCTCTCGGGCGCGCTGCAGCGGTCACG
>Ga0209617_10001642_pt1 | contig 10460 bp, 8 predicted proteins | sample LakEriepJuly2011_2_FD_187459 | JGI IMG/M metagenome (GOLD analysis project Ga0209617, IMG submission 187459) | Freshwater microbial communities from dead zone in Lake Erie, Canada - CCB epilimnion July 2011 (SPAdes) (version 2) | ecosystem: Environmental > Aquatic > Freshwater > Lentic >... | reverse complement strand
AGCGCAGCAACAATCACCCCGCCGGCGCCACCAGCGGCATCAGCTCCACCAGCGGCATCAGCTCCACCAGCGGCATCAGCGCTGCCCGCAGGCCCCACTTTGCCCCCTAGCACCGCCTTGCAGGCTGTGACTGACTTGGCGCAACCCGTCGCCCCGATTGAGGCGCCTATTGAGTTATGGGACAGGATGCGCCGCGGTTTTCGCATGCCCGATCTCGATGGCAAACTGGTCAGGGATCACGAGCAGTGGTACGCCAGCCGCCCTGACTACATCCAGCGCATGACTGAGCGTTCAAAGAAATACCTGTTTCATATTGTTGAAGAGCTTGAAAAGCGCAACATGCCCGCCGAATTGGCACTGCTGCCCTTTATCGAAAGCGCGTTCAACCCGCAAGCCGTCTCCAGCGCCAAGGCCGCCGGCATGTGGCAGTTCATGCCGCGAACAGGCACTTATTTCGAACTCAAACAAAACGCTTTTCGCGATGACAGGCGCGATGTGCTGGCGTCGACCCGGGCTGCGCTGGACTACCTGCAAAAGCTGCACGGCATGTTTGGCGACTGGCATCTGGCGCTGGCCGCTTACAACTGGGGCGAAGGCAATGTGGGTCGGGCTATTGCGCGCAACAAACGTGCAGGCCTGGGCACGAGCTACCTTGACCTGACCATGCCGGCGGAAACACGTCTTTACGTGCCCAAGCTGCAAGCCGTTAAAAACATTGTGGCCAGGCCTGAGGCTTTTCAAGCCGAATTGCCCTTGATCGAAAACCATCCTTACTTTCAAGAGGTCAGACTGACACGCGACATCGATGTCACGCTGGCTGCGAAGCTGGCCGACGTGCAGCTGGAAGATTTCAAAGCCCTGAACCCGGCCGCCAACCGCCCTGTTATTTTGGCGGCAGGCACGCCGCAGATCCTGCTGCCCTGGGACAACGCCAAAGTTTTTGTGCGGAACTTTGAGGCCTACACGCTGGGCCAGTACGCCAGTTGGACCACCTGGAGCGTGCCCAAAACCATGTCCTCAGCAGAGGCTGCGCGCCAAACCGGCATGAACGAGAACGAATTGCGCAGCGTCAACAACATTCCCTCGCGCATGCTCATCAAGGCGGGCTCTACGCTGTTGGTGCCACGCTCGGCCAAAGTCGATAAAGACGTGGCCAGCCATGTGGCCGAAAACGGCCACATGAGTTTGTCGCCAGAAACAGTGAGTCGACGCTCGACCGTCAAAGCGCGTCAAGGCGACACTGTTGCCAGCTTGGCCCAACGTTACCGGGTCAGCGCCATGGATGTGGCCGGCTGGAACAACGTCACCGCCAGCAGCGCGCTCAAGCAGGGTCAGTCTGTCGTGATTTACCAGTCCGTGAAAGTGGCCGGTGGCAAGTCGGCAGGCAAGGGTAAAAATGCCGTGAAAAACAAAAAACCGTCTCAAACTGGCAAAAAAACGAATTCCACCAAGGTGGCGGGCATCAAGCCTTAAAGCGCCCCTTGGCGCGGCGGGCAAATTCATTGCTGTAGGTGCGGGACAGGTCGATTTTGTTGCCCTGAATGGACGGGTTGAATCTCAGCAACGCCAGCAAAGCGGTGCGGGCTGCATCTTCAGGCATCAGACCATCTGGCGAGATCGACTCCCGCAACTGCTCAAAACACGCCAGGTACAAAGCGCGGTCGCCCAGCAAATAAGCGTCAGGCACCGTCTTGATAATGTCGCCCGGGCCTGCAGTCTGCAACCACTTCAAAGCGTGCACGATGGCATTGGTCAGAGCCTGACAGGTGTTTGGATTTTTCTGGATGAACTCACTGGGTGCGAAAAGGCTGGCCGAGGGCATGGCACCGCCAAACACCTCTCTGGCGCCCTTGAGCGTACGCGTGTCTGCAATGATTTTGATATCGCCTTTTTGCTCGAGCATGGTCATCACAGGGTCGGCGTAACTGATGGCGTCAATCTGGCCGGAGCGGAGTGCGCCCAATGCTGAGGCCGAGTTGGAAAACTCATACAGGTTGACCTCACTGGTCGTCAACCTGGCTCGGGCCAGAACCGAATTGACCACCATGAAAGAAGCTGCCTCGGTTGGCGCGATGCCGATTTTTTTACCTTTGAGGTCAACTGGCGTTTTGTAGGTGGGCATGCTGCGCGTGGAAACACCCAAGGCGATTTGTGGCGTACGGGCCTGCACCACAAAGGCCTGAAACCAGTTATTTTTAGCTTGCAAGCCCAGTACTTGTTCATAGGTACCGGCGCACACATGGGCTGCGCCGCTGCTCACCGCCTGGGTGGCGCGCAGACTTGTCTGGACATCGCTGATTTCGAGCTCCAAGCCTTCGGCCCTGAAGTAACCCAATTGATCAGCAATCGTCAGCGGCAGGTGATGCAGGGTCGACTTACCGCCGACCGCCAGCACCAGGCGGGTTTTTTCGGGCTTGGTCTGGGCCTGCAACTCAGGCATAGCCAGGCAAGCTGCGGCCAGTAAAGCGGCTTGGCCAAGTTCTCGACGGGTCAGCCCCTTGGTTTTCGTCATGGGGAAATTTTTGAACAAATTAGCATTGCGCTCAAGCTTAAAGAGCCAAGAAAAAACCCGCATCAGGAACATCCCGTGCGGGTTTTCACTCAAGCCGCTCCGTGCGGCTGACTGCAGGAGACTGGCTCAGGCCATCCCGGCGAACAAGAGACCGATGTTCGCCAGCAGGGCCAAGACCCAAACCAAACTCCGCAAATTAGCCAAATTTTTGACATAGGCAGCCACATAGACGATGCGCAGACCTACAAAGGCCATGGCCAGCGCATCGATGCGCCACTGCGGCGCTTGCAAAAAATGGGCAATGATGACCGCCGCAAAAAAGAAGGGCAGCGCCTCGAATGTATTGGCTTGGGCGTTGTTGGCGCGCGCGCGCCAATCAGTTTGATTGGACAGCCACTGGCGCGGGTTGTCGTTGTCGTAACCACCGTCTTTGCGCGGCTTACCCATCATGCCGGACTTGGCCAAGCCAGCACACACTACGGGCAAAAGAGCCATCACCAAAACGCAAGCAAAAGAAATCGTGAAACCTGTTGTCATGTCAATAGTCCTTCATTTTTGTATATTTTAGAATTAAAAACCATCGTCATAGAGCTCCGGCAAGTGGCGTTTAACGGCGGTCTACCAGAGCATGGGCAATGGTGCCCAGGTCAACATACTCCAGCTCACTGCCCACAGGCACGCCACGTGCCAGCCGGGTGACCTGTATGCCACGGCTTTTGAGGGCCTGCGAAATCACATGCGCCGTGGCCTCGCCCTCGGCCGTGAAGTTGGTGGCCAGAATCACCTCTTTGACTTCACACTGCCCGGCAGGCAGGTGTTCATCTTGCGCATTGCGCGGCAACACGCGGTCAAACAGGGTTTGCAGTCCGATGTCATGCGGCCCCACGCCATCGAGCGGGCTGAGCTTGCCCATCAAGACGTAATACAAACCCTGGTACGCCAGCGTGCGCTCAAGCGCGGCTTGGTCCGCCGGAGTTTCCACCACGCAGAGTTTGCTGCGGTCGCGTTGCGGGTTTTGGCAGGTGTTGCAAATGTCCTGCTCTGTGAGCGTGTTGCACAGCGCGCAGTGTTTGACGCTGAGAACTGCGTGCTCAATAGCCTTGGCAATTTGCATCGCCCCGGGCTTGTCGTTTTGCAGCAGGTGAAACGCCATGCGAGCCGCCGACTTGACGCCGACACCGGGCAAACGGCGCAGCGCCTCGGTCAGACCTTCCAGGGCATTTGAATCGGCCATCAGGGCAGACGCGGCTCAGCGTGCTGGGGCAATGGCATCAAAAGGGCAGCTTCATGCCACCGGGCAAGCCGGGCATGCCGGCGGTGATCTTGCCGAGTTTTTCCTGGCTCAGGTCTTCGGCCTTGCGCACGGCGGCATTGAATGCGGCCGCCACCAGGTCTTCAAGCATGTCCTTGTCTTCGGCCACCAGCAAGCTGGGGTCGATCTCAATGCGCTTGACGTCGTGCTTGCAGGTCATGGTGACCTTGACCAGGCCGGCACCGGCATCGGCTGTGACCTCAATAAAAGCCAGCTCGTCCTGTGCCTTTTTCAGATTGTCTTGCATGGCTTGCGCCTGCTTCATGAGGCCGGCGAGTTGTCCCTTGTTGAACATGTCTGGTTTCCTTTAAATCGATGCTGGGAAAAGAAGCGTCATCATATCGGCTTGGCCTGCGCAGTCACTGGTGCGGCAGCTTGCATGCGCACACTGCCGGGCACGATGCGGGCACCCCAGTTGCGCACCATGTCTTGCACCAAGGGGTCTTGGTCTATCAGCTGTTCAGCCTGCTGCTGGCGCTCTGCCATGAGGGCAGCGTGACGGCGTGCCGGTGAGTCTGTTGCGGCGCCGATCTCCACCTGCAAGCGCTCTGCAGTTTGATATTTAGGCGAGGCAGGCAGGCTTTGCAAGGCCAGCAACAGCGCCTGGCAAGCGTCACCCTGGTTGAGCGACGGACTCTCGACCCGCAAGCGCCATGTGCCACTGCCCTGCGACTGCAACTCCGACTGCAGCGCCAGTTCACGCACCAGGCCATTGACAAGCTCGGCTGCCACCAGGGACTGGACGCACTCCGCCCACAAAGCCCCCAGCGCCGTGGCTTGTACAGGCAAAGCAGGGGCAGGGGCAGGGGCAGGCGCAGGAGCCGGCGCAAGCGATTCAGGCTTTTTTAGGGGCTCGGCGGCACCCCCCGCAGGTGCAGTGTGCAAAACCGGCGCAGCGCTGGCCACGGGCAAGGTGGCGGCGCCAGGGCGCTTGAAAGGCAGCAAGCGCAGCAGCACCATGGTCAGCGCGGCGTACTCGTCCGGCGCCAGGCCCAACTCGCCGCGGCCATGCAGGCACAGGCTGTAAAGCAGTTGGGTTTCATCTGCAGGCAGACCCTGAGCCAGGCGCGCCGTTTCGGCAATGTCCGGGTCGCTGGCATCGTCTGCGGCAGCGGCTTCGGGCACGGACTGCAGCACCGCCATGCGCTGCAAAACCGAAGTCATTTCTTCCAGAGTGGAAGCGGCGCTGAATCCGTTGAGTCGCAACACTTCACAGAGTTCAATAATGCTTTTACCGTCGCCCCTGGCCAGCGCATCCAGCAACTGGTACACATAGCTGCGGTCTACGCTGCCCAGCATCAGCCGTACGCCGGTTTCGGCCAGCGCGCCAGATCCAAAGGCAATCGCCTGATCGGTAAGGGACAGCGCGTCGCGCATAGAACCGCGAGCCGCACGGGCCAGCAGACGAAGCGCCTGCGGCTCGGCCGGCACGCTCTCAGCGGCCAGCACCTGCACCAGATGCTCCAAAATAGTTTCAGGCGCCATCGGCCGCAAATTAAATTGCAGACAACGCGAAAGCACGGTCGCTGGCACCTTCTGGGGGTCGGTGGTGGCCAGCACAAACTTGAGGTATGCCGGCGGCTCTTCCAGCGTCTTGAGCATGGCGTTGAAAGCCGTGTTCGTGAGCATGTGAACCTCGTCAATCATGAAGACCTTGAAGCGTCCGATCACCGGCTTGTAAACCGCTTGCTCGAGCAACTGCGCAATTTCGTCCACACCCCGGTTGGAAGCAGCATCGAGCTCGGTGTAGTCGACAAAACGGCCGCTGTCGATGTCCATGCATGCCTGGCAAACGCCGCAAGGCGTGGCCGTAATGTCGCCCTGCCCATCGGGCCCGGTGCAGTTGAGCGACTTGGCCAGAATACGCGACACCGTGGTCTTGCCAACCCCGCGCGTGCCGGTGAACAAATAGGCGTGATGCAAGCGTTGCGTACCCAGCGCATTGCTCAGCGCCTGGACCACATGCGACTGCCCGACCATCTCCGAAAAATTCTTGGGGCGGTATTTGCGGGCAAGTACAAGGTAAGACATGGACCCATTCTAGAGTGCAGCCTGGGGTCTGCTTCTTAGGACCCGGGCTATGCACACAGCAAGGTGGCGTCCACTACAATCAACACCGACGGGCCTTCCCGCATGGTGAAGCGGCCAACCGGGTCAGGTGGGGAACCAAGCAGCCCTAACTGTGGAGCCAGTGCCGGGGCGAGGCTCGTCACCTTTTTCTTCAGAGCCTTTGGACTTTCACCGGGACCTGCGCTCAGTGACCCAGCGGCTGACGCAACAGCTCTTCAATGGCCGCTGTCGAATTCTCGGCGTGCTGGGCGATTTGCGCGCTCATCAAGGCCAGCGAAGCCAGCGGATAGGTGCCGCTGATGACGTTTTTGTAAGCGATCTCTGCCCCAAGCGCGTCCTGACCCAATCCATCGACGGCAGCAGAAATGCATTCTTCAATACTGGCCAGACCGGCGTCAGCGTAAAGGTCCTCGCCTTCGTGGCTTACCCGGTAGTCAAAGCGGCCGGTTTCAAACTGGTCAATGTGAAATCGAACGATCATGGTGGGGCTCTCTTTCGGTGGAAATGAATGCGATAAAAAATCAGGCGGCTGACAACAAGCCAAGGTGGCGCAACACGCCCTGCCCGGCCCGCCGGCCGCTGGCCATGCAAGCGGTCATGAGGTAGCCGCCTGTGGGCGCTTCCCAGTCCAGCATTTCACCGGCACAAAAAACGGCTTGCGCCGTCGCAAGACCCTGCAGTTGCAGGTCTGCCGACAGGTCTGAAAAGCGCACACCGCCGGCGCTGCTGATCGCTTCGTCCAGCGGCCGGGCGCGCACCAACTTAACTGGCAAGGCCTTGATGGCCACAGCCAAACTGGCGGCGTCGGCCATGGCGCTTTTGTCGAGCAATTCATACAAGATGGCGGTCTTGATGCCCTCCAGGCCCAGCCGGCTTTTGAGGTGGCTGGACAAAGAGCGTGATCCGCGTGGATGGCTGACATCGGCCAAGACCTGCGCAGCCGATTTGTCGGGGAGCAGGTCCAGTTTCAGGGTTGCGCTGCCACTGCGTGTAATTTCCTCGCGCAGCAAATTTGAAGCAGCGTAAATCAGGCTGCCTTCTAAGCCGGTCTCGGTGGCTACAAATTCGCCGCGACGCGTAAAGTCGTGTCCCAGGGAATCGGTGAAGGCGATGGCTACCGACTTGAAGGCTTGGCCGGCAAAACGGCTGCTGAAGTGCCTTGACCAGCCCGCCACATCAAAGCCGCAATTGGACGGCAGCAAGGGCGCCACCGACACGCCTTGCTGCTGCAGCCATGGCACCCAGGCACCGTCTGAGCCCAGGCGCGACCAGCTGCCGCCACCCAAAGCGAGCACAACGGCGTCGGCCTGTAATTCCAACTCACCGGCCGGGCTTGCAAAACGCAGCGCACCGCTGTCAGACCAGCCGGTCCAGCGGTGGCGCATCGAGAACTGCACACCGGCTGCACGTAGTCGATGCAACCAGTGGCGCAGCAAGGGCGCGGCCTTCATGTCTATGGGAAACACCCGCCCGGAACTGCCCACAAAAGTTTCGACGCCCAGCTCATGAGCCCATTGACGCAGTTCGTCAGCACCAAAAGCGCTGAGCATGGGCGCCAGCGCGCCAGCGGCCTCAGCGTAGCGGGTGTTGAAGCTGGCGGGCGCTTCAGCGTGGGTCAGGTTGAGTCCGCCCTTGCCGGCCAACAAAAACTTGCGACCTACCGACGGCATGGCATCCAAGACATGCACGCTCAGGGCGGCCCCGGCATTTGACAAGACCTCGGCAGCCATGAGGCCGGCCGGACCGCCACCGATGATCGCAACGCGGGGGGCAGGCGCCCTTGCAGCGCCGGCCGAAGTTCCAGACATAGGGAAGTGGCTCACGAAAAATTCCGTTCAAGCGTGCGGAGCCGACCCAGGGTGCAGCGCCGGCAGCAAAGCCTAATTATTGCAGGCGGGCAATTTCAATCCACAGCAATCAGCCGGCCCTGGGCCGTGAGAAATGCCGCCTTCACAGTTTGCCCGGGGTAAACCGCCAGCAGCGCATCGCGGTACAGCTGCATTTGCTGGCGCAACTCAGGCAGATCTTGGGGCGCGGCATTGGACTTGTAGTCCAGCACCCACCAGTGGCCTTCATGCCCGGCATCGCAACGTCGCACCAGGCGGTCAAGCCGCATACTTTGCCCCTGGTAAGCCATCTCGACCTCATTGCCCTGCCAATCAAGCACCGCGGGGTCCCAAGCCCAAGCGCCCTCGCCGGCCAAAATCCGCTGCGCGCCGCTCAATGCGGTTTGCGCTTGCGCAGCGTCCAGCCGGAACTCGCGCGTGATGGCCTGCACATGCAGGGCCGACAAGGCACCCCACTCCAGCAAGCGGTGCATGGCTTGACCGGTGCGCGACGCCGCAGAGTCTGCTGCAGGCCGGGCCGTAGCAGGCGGCAAAACAACTGCCGGCGGCAGACTCAGGAAATCAAAGACCTCATCAGAGCGCTGGGCCGGCGCGGATGTGCTGGCAGGCGCTCTGGGCGCCGGCCATTCGGCCGCTAATGCGTGCAAGCGCTGCCACCAGCTGTCGGGCGCGCTGCGGTAGGCCTCAATGGACGACATCACCAGGGTTCTCCGGGCTCTGGTGAGCGCTACATACAAGGCGTTAAGTTCTTCACGCTGACGGGCGATTTTTTCGGCCTCCAGCGTCTTGACGCAACAGGCTGGCGGATTGCTTTCGCTGACCAAAAACACAAAGCGTTGAGGCACTGCAGCTTCGCCTGGCCAATCCAGCAGCACAGCCATGCTCTCGGCGTTGCGCGGCGGCGTGTCCGTGTCCAGCAGCAGCACCGCCTCGGCTTCAAGACCCTTGGCGCCATGAATGGTCAAGAGCCTCACCGCGTCTGCACTCACAGTGGCCGGCGCCAAAATACCACCGGCCCTGAGCGCGCGAACCAGGGCATAGGGCGTGGTGTAACGCCCGCCGTCAATTTGCAGCGCAACCGCCAGCAGCGCACGCAAATTAGCCAGTACTGCATCGCGCTGAGCCGCCGGTGCAGCCGCGGCAAATCGGGCCAGTACATCACCGTCTTCATACAGAGCCTGCAACGCATCATGCGGCGGCAGGCTGTCCAGCCAAAGGCGCCAGCGCGCCAGGTGCGCGGCCACGCCTTGCAGGCAGTGCGCATCGCTTGTGCGCAATTCATCTATGGGCTCGCTGGCATCGGTTTGCAGCAAGTCGTACCAAGGTTGAGGAAGCCTGCGCTGGGCCAGCGCCAGTTGGACCAGCGCCGCATCGGTGACGCCAAACAGCGGCGAGCGCAGCACCCGCGCCAGGGACAAATCGTGCTGTGGCGACACCAGCACGTCAAGCAAGGCGGTGATGTCCTGCACTTCGCAGCAATCAATCAAGGCGGTTTTTTCGCCGATCTGGGCAGGAATGCCCAGCGTGCGAAGCTCTTGCTGAAGTGGTAACAAACCAGCCCGCTTGCGCGACAGCACCATCACCTGCGCAGGCTTGATTGGAAGTGCGCCATGTGAGCCCGAACCGGGTGCCAATTGCAGCGCAATCCAGGCGGCTGCCTGACGCGCCTCGAGCGTGCGCAGGGTTTCTTCAAGCACTTCTCGCGGCTGCAAGAGACTGTCGCGCCAGGGCAGCGGACTGTCGTGCGGCGTTGACGGTGTCTCATCTTTTGTGGCACGAGGGATGGCCGGCAGACGCCCGACCGCGCCGATGTCGGGCGAGTCACTGCTGTGCACGCGAAAGCCTTCGTAGCCGTCGACTTTCGCCGCTTGCTGCATGGCTGTGTTGACAGTGTTGATGACTGCTTGCGCATTGCGCCTTGTATGGTCACAGCTGAGTAAATCTCCCTGCAGACCTTGGCGTACAAAATTCTGCGCCGCCCGGAACACCTGCGGCTCGGCACGGCGAAAACGGTAAATGCTTTGTTTGGGGTCTCCCACGATGAATACGCTGGGCGCCCGGCCGGCGCCGCCATAACTGCCCAGCCACGCCGACAAGGCCTGCCACTGCAAGGGGTTGGTGTCCTGGAACTCGTCAATCAAAAGGTGCTTGACGCGTGCGTCCAGCCTTTCCTGCACCCAGCCTGACAGCACCGGGTCACCCAGCATGACCAGGGCCGCGCGCTCAACATCGTTCATGTCGATCCAGCCGCGTTCGCGCTTGAGGGCGGTGAACTCGCTGATCAACAGACGCGCCAGCCGGGCCATGCGCAGCTGGTGCAGCCAGGCTTCATGCTGATGACGCGCAGCAGCCACCTGCAGCACAAAATCTTGCGCCTGACGCACCAGTGCGATACCCACGATGTTTTCATTGAACTGGCGAGGCTTGCCGCCGGCGGTGAGCAAAGCCGGAAAAATCGCATCTACGTCACCGCCCGTCACTGCGCGCTCCAACTCGACCCCCTTGGCTGCAAAAGTCGGTGCGTTGGCACGGCCCAAGGCCATGGCGGCGTCCAGCAGTAATTGGCGGCTGGTCGCTTGTGTCAGCGCCTGATCGGGATGCTCAAAAACGGCAAATGAAGGGTAAACATTGCCAAAAGGTTTTACCGACACATCGACCAGCCCTGCAGCATCGGCCAGGCCAAACTCGACGCGTTTGTCCAGCGCCGCTGTGAGGGCTT